>Ga0209726_10004522_pt1 | contig 17694 bp, 12 predicted proteins | sample Subgrocontami54m_FD_187453 | JGI IMG/M metagenome (GOLD analysis project Ga0209726, IMG submission 187453) | Subsurface groundwater microbial communities from S. Glens Falls, New York, USA - GMW46 contaminated, 5.4 m (SPAdes) (version 3) | ecosystem: Environmental > Aquatic > Deep subsurface >... | reverse complement strand
GAATAAGCCCCGGGTTCTCGCCTTCTTATGGATCTTTATTTTTTTTCTGCTGCAGAACGGGCTTCAATTCGTGTTCCCCGACCGCGCGCCTCTGCTCCTTTTAATAGGCGTCGTGTTTTATGGTCTGTCGGAAGGGCCTTTGTTCGGGCTTATCTTAGGTTTGTACGCCGGCTTTTTGATGGATATTTTTGGGGTCGGAAAACTGGGCCTTCAAATGGCCTTCTTCGGCTCGTTGGGCGTCTTGTCGGGTTACGCCAAGTCAAAAGTATTTTCCGAAAGCCTGTTGACCGCGATCTTATTTCCGGCCGGCGCTTATTATTTGCTTTTATGCCTGAATTTCACCGCCACCCGTATTTTTTTTGAAGAAGGATCGCTTGCCCCCGCCGTCTTTCGGGAGGCTCTCTCGATCCCTGCGCTGATTGGGATGGCTATTCTCTCGCCTTTTATTTTTTCGTTTCTCCACCGCTTTGCTTTGAGGAAAAGATCGTGAAGGCCAACCGGCTCATGGCGATCATGGGGGTCGCGTTCCTGTTTTTATTTTTAAATCTCGTCAGAATGCAAGTGATCCAAACGGAACATTATCAATCCTTGTCCGAACGCAACCGGATCCGCGTGATCTACCTGGAAGGCCCGCGAGGAAGGATCCTGGACAGAAACGGCGAAATCCTGGCGGACAATCGGCTCAGCTTTAATTGTTCGGTGGTTTTGAATGAAGCCAACCACACGATCTTTAAAAGCAGCCGGCTATTAGCCCCTCTGTTGGACATCGATCCGGCGGTCCTTGAAAAACAATTTTTGAAGAGGCACCGGGGCGCTTTTAACAGCATCTTGATCGCGGAAGACATCACGCCCGCCCAGGCGATGGCGATCGAGGAGCAGCTGGATTTTTTGCCGGGATTCATGATCGAGACCCGCCCGTTGAGGGAATATCCTTATGCCGAATCCGCGGCGCACCTCGTGGGTTACATCGGCCCGATGGCCGAAGATGAGAGTGAAGAGCTTGAATTCTATGGCTATAAGGGAAGAGATTGGCTTGGCCGGGACGGAGTCGAAAAAAGTTACGAAAGTTATCTGCGCGGCCATTCCGGCGGGCTTCAGATCGAAGTGGACAGCCGCGGAAGATTTGTCCGCGCGCTGGGAGTCAAAGAGCCGGCGGAGGGAAAAGACATACGGCTGACCGTGGACGCCCGGCTCCAATCGTATGTGCAGGGGCTGCTAAAGGCCCAAAAAGGCGCCGTAATCGTTATGGAATTAAAGGAAGGAGGTCTTTTGGCGATCAACAGCTCGCCTTCCTTCGATCCGAATCTGTTTGCCTCGAATAAAGGCAGAAAGGAAGTGGGGCAATATCTGATCGATCCTCTGTCGCCGATGGTGGACCGGGGAGTGCGCGGTCAATACCCTCCGGGGTCTATTTTTAAGATCGTCACTGCTTTATCCGCGCTTGAAAATCACGGTATTTCCCCCGCCACTTCCTTTAATTGCCCCGGTTATCTGATGGTCGGGGGCAAGATTTTTCATTGTTGGAAAGAGGGCGGCCATGGCCCTCAAGGGCTGGCTCAAGCCTTCGCGCACTCTTGCAACGTTTACTTTTATAAAACAGGCCTCGCGGCCGGTATTGATGCTCTGTTCGCAAAGGCGCTTGAATTCGGATATTCCAAAGCCACCGGCGTGGATCTGCCCGGAGAGAAAGAAGGGTTTGTGCCGTCGAGGGAATGGAAAAGACAGGCCTTTCAAGCGCCGTGGTATGAGGGGGAAACCGCCAATTTGGCCATTGGCCAAGGGTATCTCCAGGTCACGCCTATCCAGGCCCTTCTCATGATCGCGGCCGTTGCTACGAAAGGCGAACTTCTTAAACCGCATGTGATCGACCGGATCGAGGGGATGAAAGTGGCGGAGAAGCATACAAGATCTCTTAATATTCCTTTGGAAGATTGGAAGGCAGTTTGGGACGGATTGGACCAAGTCATCAATTCTGACACGGGCACAGGGCGTTTAGCGCGGCTCCCTGACATCCGGGTGGCCGGGAAGACCGGCACCGCTCAGTCGGGACAGGACAAAACCCACGCCTGGTTTGTGGGTTTTGCGCCGGAAGAAAGCCCGAAGATCGCGATGGTCGTTTTTCTGGAACACGGCGGGCGGGGAGGGGTGAACGCGGCGACGATGGCCAGCGCTTTATTCCAGTGGTTAAAAGAGGCGTCTTATTTATGAGAAAAAGGATCAGTTTTCGCCAATTCGATAAACAACTGTTTTTGACGCCGATCCTCATTTTTGTGATAGGGATATTCAGCATCTACAGCGCCTCATTCAAATCCGCGCAAACCATCGATCAAATCCTCGCGATGCGGCAGGTGCTTTGGATGGGGATCGGGATCCTGCTCGTATTTTTGATCGTCCGGTTTGATTATTTTAAATTGCAGGATTTTGTGTGGCCGGCTTATTTTTTGAGCGTTTTTTTTCTTGTCCTGGTGCTTTTTATGCCGGTCCGGCTCGGAGCCCATCGTTGGATCCCTCTCGGCGGGTTCAATTTTCAACCGTCTGAATTCGCGAAACTGGCCGTGATCCTGGCCCTCGCGGATTTTTTTACTCATCACCGCATCGAATATTTTTCGAAGACAAAATGGATCATCCCGGTGGTGGCCGTGGCCGTGCCTTTTTTGCTGATCCTGAAGGAACCGGATCTGGGCACCGCGCTGACGCTCGTGCCGGTTTTCTTGGTGATGCTTTATTTTTGGGGCGTCAAACCCAAAACGATTTTTTTGTTGATCGGTCTCGTGCTTCTTGCGGTGCCTCTGGGTTTTCCGTTTTTAAAGGAGTATCAAAAATCGCGGCTTCTTGTTTTTATCAATCCCAACCTCGATCCGCTTGGCGCGGGGTATACGATTATCCAGTCCAAGATCGCGATCGGATCCGGAGGGATCTTCGGCAAGGGATTCATGAGCGGCACCCAAAACCAGCTCAATTTTGTCCCTGAACGCCACACGGATTTTATTTTTTCGGTGATCGCCGAAGAAGGGGGGTTTGTTGTCGCCGTCGTTGTTTTAATCCTATTCTGGTTAATCGTACAAAAAGGTTATATTATTGCCGCCCAGACTCCCGACCGTTTTGGCAACCAATTGGCCTGTGGCATTACTACAATGATAGCGGTTCAGACCGTTATCAATCTAGGAATGACCATGGGGCTGCTCCCGGTCGTTGGCATGCCGCTTCCCCTGGTCAGTTATGGGGGGTCCTCCGTCGTCGTCACCATGATCTCCATAGGCATTTTGCTCAATATCAAAATGCACCGTCCTCTTTTTTAATTTTAAACACTATTGACTAATTTTAATATATAGTATATATTTTTAATCAAGAAAGGACAAAAGTAACTATGCCCAGATTGTCTAAATTAGCGGTCATGCCCTCTAAGTTAAGAGGTAAATTTTTAGTCGGGTTTTGCCTGATGTCCTTAATCCCTAATCTTGTCGGGGTTTATATCGGGTCGCTTTTCATCAAATATCCGGTTTTCGGTAATACCAGCTTTTTACTCGCGATCAGCTGCGCTTTTCTGTTCAGCATTTCGCTGTCGTTCCTGGGTTTTCACGTGATCAAACAAGTCCTGAATCCCATCATCAACGTCAGTAGCGCCGCCAAAGAGATGGCGCAAGGAAACTGGGGCGGGAGGGTGGACTGCCAGGGGTCCGAGGAACTGGAAGAGCTGTCCAAGAGTTTAAGAGTTATCTCAACCAACGCGCGGGAGCTTTTGGAGAAAGTGGAGAAGTTGTCCGTCAAGGATAAATTGACGGGACTTTACAATGCCTCCTATATCCATGAGCGGTTGGATGAGGAAATACAACGGGCGGCCTATCTTCAACGGCCGTGTTCGTTCGCGTATTTCAATATCGATCATTTTGGCGCTTATGTGATGAAATACGGGCAGTCCGCTTCGGAAAATTTATTAAAGATCACCGCCGGCATTTTAACCAAGCATTTGTCCCCGTTTGACCGCGCGGCCCATATCGCGAAGGATGAATTCGCGATCATCTTCCCTGATAAGAACAAGAAAAAAGTGATCGAGGTCGTGGGACGCATCAGCGAAGAAATTGCGGCGTATCCGATGGCCAATTTGGGGATCGCGGGGGCTTTGTTTTTTACCGTATGCGCCGGGATCAGCGAAGACCCTCTGGACGGAACCTCCGCCAACCAACTTTATTCTAGGGCGGCGGATCGTTTGCAGTTGGCGAAAGAAAAAGGCGGCAATCTAATCGAGGCGTTTGCTTAAAATGACGACGATGACAAAAGAACAAACTTTGACGGATATTCTGACCCTCGCGGTTTCAAAAAGGGCCTCGGACATCCATTTGGGAGAGAATGTGAGGCCCACCATCCGCGTGGACAAAGAATTCGTGTATATTTCCGAAACCCCGCTGACTCATGATCATCTGCTACGAATGATCAAGGAGCATTTGTCGGAAGAACGATTTAAAATTTTCGAAAAAGAAAAAGAACTGGATTATTCCTTCGGCATTCCCGGCCTCGGCCGATTCAGGGTCAATTTGTTCTATCAGCGGGCCAGCATCGGCGTCGCGATCCGTGCGCTGCCGCATGACCCGATGACGTTCGATCAGATAGGGTTTCCATCGCCGGTGGCGCTAAATCTTGTGTCAAAACCTGCGGGCCTCATTTTGGTGACGGGCCCTACCGGCAGCGGCAAAACCACGACCCTGGCGACGATGATCAACCATATCAATCAGACTAGACGTTGCCATATCGTGACGATCGAAGATCCGATCGAATTCTTATTTAAAAACAGCAAGGCGCTCATCGATCAAAGAGAGGTCGGCGCCGATACGCAGTCGTTCGATCAGGCGTTGAAACACGTGCTTCGCCAAGATCCAGACGTCATTCTGATCGGAGAAATGCGTAACCTTGAAACGATCGAGATCGCTTTGACCGTCGCCGAAACCGGCCATCTTGTTTTCGCGACGCTGCATACCCCCGACGCCGTCCAGTCGATCAACCGCATGATCGACGTTTTCCCCTCGAATCAACAGCAGCAGGTGAGGGTGCAGCTTTCATTCGTGCTGCAGGCGGTCATTTCGCAGCAACTGGTGCAGAGGCTGGGGGGAGGGATCGTGTTGGCGTCCGAAATACTTTTGGTGACATCCGCCATCCGCACGCTGATCCGTGAATCCAAGACGCACCAGATCTATTCCTCGATGCAGACCGGACAGCGCGAGGGCATGCGGTCCCTCAATATGAGTTTAGCGGAACTGTTGAAGGCCAAAAAGGTATCTCAAGAGGTCGCTTTCTCACGTTCCCCGGATATCCAGGAACTGACGCGCCTCTTGAGTACGAAATGAGTCGAATAAAAAGGGTTTGAGCCGATGAAGAAACTGATCCAAAAACAATTGGGGCAGCTCTTGATGGACAGCAAGCTGATCACTCCGGAGAATCTGGAAGAGGCCTTGAACGCCCAAAAGGAAAAGGGCGGTCTATTGGGCCAGATTCTAGTCACGTTGGGTTATACGACCGAAGAGGCCATTGCGAGGGCGCTGACCGCTCAGTACGGGTTCCCCTATTTGCCTTTGTCGGGTTATGAGATCGATCAGGAGATCGCAAAAATGATCCCGGAGAACGTGGCGAAACAGTATGGCTTGATCGCGGTGGACCGCATCGGAAATATTCTGACCGTCGCGATGTCCAACCCGCTCAACAGCCAAGCCATCGAAGATATTGAGATGATCACCCACCTGAAAGTCCAAGCGTTTGTGTCCACAACGACCGATGTGGTCGAGGCGATCAAGCGGTGTTACAAGTCTTAAATCAAAGAAACAAGACTCGAGTCTTTTTGAATAAACAGGGAGCCCGATGGCGACCACGATAAAAGAACGTTTAACGACTTTGCTGGTGCAGAACAAACTGCTGACACCGGAGAAGCTTGAGCAGGCGCTGAAAGTCCAGAAGGAGAAAAAAGGGCGGATCGGCGATATTCTGGTGGAGTTGGGTTATATTTCCCGGGATAATCTTCTCGAGATCTTGAGCACCGAACTGAATATTCCCGCGATCCATTTGTCCCGATGCAAGATCACTCCGGAAACCCTGGCGCTCGTTCCCAAAAAGGTCGCCGAACATTATTGTCTCATCCCGGTATCCAATTTTGAGAGCACGATCACTCTGGCGATGTCGGACCCGATGAATGTGAACGCGGTGGATGACATTCACCGGACAACCGGTTTGGAGGTGCGGCCGGTGCTGGCGAGCGATAAGGATATTAAGGAAGCGATCGAACATTATTACGGAGAGAATCCCAACCACTCGTTTGAAAAAGTGATGAAGGACATGGCGGGTGAAGGAACCGTGGAATTGCAGGACTTGTCCGGCAATTCCGCCTCCGAAGGCACGGCGCAGGAGCTTCTCCGTCTGACCGAGGATGCGCCGGTCGTGAAGTTTACCAATTCGGTTTTAGCGGAGGCCGTGAACCGCCGTAGCAGCGATATTTTTATAGAACCCGAGGAACAGGCGCTTCGCGTCCGGTTTCGCGTTGACGGCATGCTTCAGGAGGGGGTCTCTACCGCCAAGGCGATGCATGTGGGCGTCGTCTCCCGAGTGAAGGTCATGTCCGATCTGGACATCGCCGAACACCGCATTCCCCAGGATGGGCGGTTCAAGGTCAAAGTCCGGGGAAAGGAGATCGATTTCAGAGTTTCGGTGTTGCCGACCTATTTCGGCGAAAAGGTCGTGTTGCGCGTGCTCGACAAAAGCCAGGCGGTTTTGGACATAGAAAAACTGGGATTTGAACCAGAACCGTTGGCGGATCTGAAAAAGGCCGCCGGCCATCCTCACGGAATGATCATTATTTGCGGCCCGACCGGCGCGGGAAAAACCACCACGCTTTATTCCGTTTTGAAGCTCATCGACAGCCCTGAAAAAAATATCGTGACCGTGGAAGACCCGGTGGAGTTTCAGCTTGAGGGGATCAACCAGGTTTCGATCCGTCCGGAGGTAAAGTTGACGTTCGCCGCCGCACTTCGATCGATCCTGAGGCAGGACCCGGATATCATCATGGTCGGCGAGATCCGCGATGGCGAAACGGCCGATGTCGCGATCAAGGCCGCTTTGACGGGGCATTTGGTTTTAAGCACGTTGCATGCGACGACCGCCACCGGTTCGATCACGAGGTTGCTGAACATGGGGATCGAGCCGTTCCTGATCACTTCCAGCGTGCTCTTGGCCGGATCTCAGCGATTGGTCCGCAAGATCTGTACGAAGTGCAAGGAGCCCTACGAGCCCTCGAAGGAGCTGATCCTGCAGCTGGGCATTCCCGAAAAAAAACTTCCCAAGAAACCCGTGTTTTATCGCGGCAAGGGCTGCGATGCCTGCTTACGCCAGGGTTATACGGGCCGAGCGGTTTTATTGGAGGGGCTGACACTGACGGCCCCGGTAAAAAATTTAATATTGAAAGGCGCTCAGGAATACCAATTGAAGGCCCTGGGGCGCCGCGAAGGCATGAAAACCTTGAGGGAAAACGGCATCTCGAAAATTTTACAGGGAGTGACCACACCGGAAGAGGTGATGAAGGTGACGGTCAGAGACCAGGAGAACGAACATGATTAACTTAAGCGAACGCATCATCGAAGCGCTTAAGACCTCCAAACGGATCAGCGAAGCGGACATTCAAAAAGCGCTGGCGGTCTATCTCAGAGAGGGAGGGAATAATTTAAGGGATATTTTGGTCCGGATGGGGCTTGTGAGCGAAAAGGAGCTCGCGTCGTTGTTGAGCGTTGAACTCAAGATCCCATTCCTGAATCTTTTAAAATACAAGATCAACCCCGAGGTCGGCAAAATCATCCCGGAAAAATTAGCAAGAAAACACTGCATGGTCCCGATCTCGAAGATCGGGGATACGATCACGCTCGCGATGGCGGATCCGCTCAACATTTTCGCGACGGACGATATCGCGCTGATGACGCGCAGCAAGATCGAGTGCGTGATGAGCACCGAAAAGGACATTCTCGAGGCGATTGACCGTCTGTACGCCGGCGAGACCGAAAGCATGCGTGAAATAGCGCAGTCCGTCGAAGCCGCCGACGACGTCCAGGTCGTGAAAGGGGAGGATGATTTAGACACGGCCTTTTCCGCGGCCAAAAGCGATGAAGCGCCGATCGTCAAGATCGTGGATCTGTTGCTTCGGGAGGCCTTGAAACGAAGAGCCAGCGATATTCATATTGAGCCGGCGGAGAAAAACGTCAGAGTGCGCTACCGGATCGACGGAGACTTGGAAGAGATCCTGACTATTCCCAAGAAAAACCAGAACGCGGTCATCACGCGTATTAAGATCATGTCGCGGCTGGATATTACCGAGAACCGGAGCCCTCAGGATGGGAGATTCAAAGTCCGCCTGCAGGACAAGGAGGTTGATTTTCGTGTGTCGGTGCTGCCGGTCCATTTCGGAAATAAGGTCGTCATGCGTCTTCTGGATAAATCGTCTCTGAGCGTCGGGCTCGAGCGCCTGGGTTTTCTTCCCGAAAATTTGGCCGCGCTTAAAACCGCCGTCGCCAAACCGTTCGGCATGATCTTGATCACAGGCCCGACCGGGAGCGGAAAATCCACCACGCTTTATTCCATCTTGAATCAGCTCAATACGCCCGAAAAAAATATCATTACGATCGAAGATCCGATCGAGTATCAGGTCCGGGGGATCACCCAGATCCAGACCCGGAGCGAAATCGGCCTTGATTTTGCGAGCGGCCTCAGAGCGATCTTAAGGCAGAGCCCGGATGTGGTGATGGTGGGTGAGATCCGCGACGCCGAAACCGCCGATATTGCGATCAAGGCCTCTTTGACCGGACAGTTGGTGTTAAGCACGCTCCACACGAACGACTCCGCCGGCGCGATCACCCGTTTGATGGACATGAATATCGAGCCCTTTCTGATCGCCTCCAGCGTCATTTTAGTGGCGGCGCAGCGTCTTTGCCGCAAGGTATGCCCTTCCTGCCGGGAAAAACTAGACATCCCCAAGGAAGTGCTTGAACGGCTCAACATCTCGTTGGATAAAATTCCGGTCGCGGCGGCCGAGCGAAAATTTTTCAAAGGAAAAGGCTGCAGCAAATGCAATCAGACCGGTTATTTCGGGCGTCTGGCGGTTTTGGAAACGCTCCTGATCGATGATACGATCCGGGATCTGGTGATGAAGCGGGCTTCTTCCCATGAGATCAAGGAATACGCGGTGAAAAAAGGGCTGATCACGCTGCGGGATGACATGCTGATCAAATTTTGCCAAGGCATCACCACGTTGGATGAGGTCATTCGCGTGACATCGGAGGACGAATAAAATGCCTACGTTTCGCTACGCGGCGAAGGACATGACCGGGCGGGCGGTGGTCGGCGTGTTGGATTCGGCCGACGAACGGTCCCTGGCGAACCTGCTGAGACAGCAGAAGCTGATCATTATTTCCATAAGGCCCGAGGCCAAAAAAACGGCGTTTTCATTCAAAAACTTTGGGGCGAAGGGCAAGATAAAATTGCCGGAACTCGTGTTGTTTTCAAGGCAGTTCGCGACGATGATCGACAGCGGTATTCCGCTCGTGCAGGCCCTTGAGATCCTGACCGACCAAATTGATCATCCCGGTTTCAAAAAGATCATCGCAGAAATCAAAAAAGACGTTTCGACGGGAGCCACGTTTCACGAGGCCTTAGCCAAGCACCCTCAGGCGTTTTCTCCTCTTTTCGTCAATATGGCCAAAGCGGGGGAATCCAGCGGCGCGCTCGACGATATCATGGAGCGATTGGCTTCTTATCTTGAAAAGACGGATTCGTTGATCCGAAAAGTGAGGTCCGCGCTTATTTATCCGATCGTCGTCTCGGTCATGGCCGTCCTGATCACGCTGGTGCTGATGTTAAAGGTAGTCCCTGTTTTTAAATCCATTTTCGCGGATTTCGGCGGGAAATTACCGCTTCCGACGATGATCTTACTGTCGATCAGCGATTTCCTGATCCATTATTTTTTACTGTGGTTCGGCGCCGCGATCGTCGGTATTTTTCTTATCGCGCGGTTTTTCAAAACGGAAGTGGGCGCCACGTTGCTGGACGGCTACAAACTGAATATGCCGGTTTTTGGCACGATCTTCCGGAAGGTGGCCGTGAGCAAGTTTTCCAGAACGCTCGCGACGCTGGTTAAAAGCGGCGTGCCTATTTTAAGCGCTTTGGAAATTGTGAGTAAGACAGCCGGAAATCGCGTGGTCGAAAAAGCGGTGAACAACGTCCGGATCAGCATCCGGGAAGGAGAGAGCATTTCGGAACCGCTCATGAAAAGCAAGGTGTTCCCGCCGCTGGTGGTACGAATGATTTCCGTCGGAGAAAAGACCGGAGAGCTGGAAAAGATGCTTTCCAAGATCGCCGATTTTTATGATGACCAGGTCGATGCCACGGTGTCCGGGATCACGAGTTTGATCGAGCCTCTGGTTATTTCGTTTTTGGGCATTATCATCGGGACTATCGTTATCTGCATGTTTCTGCCTATCTTTAAGTTATCCACTCTGGTCGGGGCTTGAGGATTGACAAAAGTATATGTTTATGCTATTCTTTGGTTAGAGAAGGAGGGACTTGATAAGAGGTAGTAAAGGCAGTTTTGACGAGAAAAAAGGCAAGCGAAGATAGCCATCATTCATAGAGCATATTCTTGCCTCTCCAAAACCACCGCTTATCAGAGAGTTCCCAAGGTAAAAGGAAACGTAAATCACGGTCCAAAAAGGGACAAATAGAAGGGAGTCATACCATGAAGATCGTAAAAAACACCAAGGGTTTCACCCTTGTCGAAATCATGATCGTTGTGGCGATCATTGGTCTCTTAGCCGCTATCGCGGTGCCTAACTTCGTCCAGGCCAGAACCTCGGCGCGCAGAAACACCTGTATCAACAATCTGCGGCTGATTCAAGCGGCGAAAGATCAATACGCCATCGAAAGTAACCAGGCGGAAACAGTTGTGCCTTCGCCCTCGGATATTTCCCCGTATTTCAAGGGAAGTCAGCTGAGCGGCGGAATGCCGAAAGAGCCGCAAGCGGGTACCTATACGGTTCTCGCGGTCAGCGTCGCGCCGACGTGCAGCACTTCTGGGCTGTCTCACACAATATAATTCGTTTTTATATTGGCTGAATGAAATCCCCCGCAAAGAATTTTTGCGGGGGATTTTATTTGACGACAAATCATGACTTCCGATAACTCCGCGCTGACCCTTCCCGGCAGCCAATGGAGGCGTCCGTTATGGACAGCCTTTTTCTTTATTTTCTCCTCGCTCCTTATTCTTTACAGCGTCTCTCTTGGACACAATTTTTTATTCGACGAAGAAAACATTATTCTCTACAACCGCTTTATTCAACACGGGTCGCTTCTCCCCGAGATCTTCCGTCACGGTTATTTTCCTCTTGAGGGGACCTCAAGCGAGATATGGCATATTTATTACCGGCCGCTGACCTCTCTTACGTTCGCGGTCGATTATTTTTTCTGGAAGGCCAATCCTTTCGGATACAATCTCACAAACTTGCTTTTGCATGCATGGATCGGCATGCTGTTTTTCATTTTTTTAAGAAAGATGCTGGGTCATGATCTGGCCGCGTTTTTAGCCGTTCTTCTATACAGCGTTCACACGATCCACACCGAGGCCGTCACCTATATCGCCAGCCGCGGCGATCTTTTGGGGACCATCTTTATTTTGCTGGCGCTCTTGGCTTTTTGGAACCGGCATTGGAAAAGGGCGCTCGCCTTCTACGGGTTGGGTCTTTTTTGCAAAGAAAGCGTGCTCTTGACCCCGGCCTATCTTCTGATCCTTGAGATGTCGTTTACAAAATCAAAGTCAAAAGAAATCTTAAAGCGGCTCGTTCCTTTCGCGGCCGCGGCCGTTTTATTCCTAGTTGTTAGAAAATATTTTTCCCCGGTGCCGCTCGGGCCTCCCACGAACGATTGGCACGAGGCGCTCTTACGGTTTCTTTCGATGGGGCCTCCTTTTTTGAGCTATCTTCAGGCCCTCGTGGCGCCATCGGATTTCAAATTCTGCCTGGCCGTTGATTTTGCGAAGCGTTTTTCCGACCCCAAGGTGTTTTTGACGCTATTCATTATTTTTCTTTTATTGGCAGCCTGGTTTCTGGCGCTGCGCCGCCGAGGAGAGGCCTTTTTCGGCTTGAGTTTTTTCCTGGTGAGTCTCTTGCCGTCGCTTCAGCTCATCCATTATCAGCCGGAGTGGGCGGAACATTATCTCCATCTTCCGGCTCTTGGGCTTGCGGTCCTGTTGGGAGGCCTCACAAAAACTATTTTCCGATCGCGCAAAAGAGCCGTTGTTCTCCTATTTTTCGCGGCGTATATTCCTTTTATTTTATTCGTCGGCTACCGGACCTGGCAGAGAAACCTGATCTATAATGACACGGACCTGTTTTATGCGCGGCTCTCCGAAAGCGAGTCTCCTTATGCGGGCTTTGGGTATGGCTATAGAGCCCGCGTGGCGATCGAGAAACAGTGTTGGGAAGACGCGATCGTGCCTCTCAAGACCGCGAAGGCGATCAATCCCAGGCAGGAAATAATTTATAATTGGATGGGCCTTTATTATTTTCAGAAGAATGCGCTCCCTGAGGCGCTTCAGAATTTCAGGGAGGCCTATGAGCATTGCACTTTTCATAACTCCAAGCATCTCATCAAGGTCGCGATGACGCTTTCTCAAATGGGGCGTTACGAGGAAGCCGCGAAGACCTACGAGTTTATTCAGAAACAGTATCCCAAGGACGTAGACCTTTATACGAATCTTCTGATGTTGTATGAATTCCTGGACGAGCCGGAAAAAGTCAAAGAATGGGTGGGCCTGGGCCTTCAACAGGTTTCGGAAAAAAGTTCCGACATGGTGCTATTAAAAATGGTGTACGCGCGGTTCGCTTACCGGCAGGGATGGGACGAGATCGTGAGGATCCAGCTGAAAGATGTGCTCGAAAAATATCCTTATGAATTCTGGTATGGGGATGTCGCGAAGCTTTTGGCCGGAAAGATGCGGAAAGACGAGTTCGAGGCGCTTCAGCGTTCCAAATATCCCGGCGCGGTTTTCGAATCCTCGGCGCGGTTTTACATTCTCATGGCGCTTGTCCTGAACGAAGAGTGGCAGGAACTGCGGGAGTTTGTGGCGCGGGATGGAAAAATAATTGAAGCCACCGTCAAAGAAGAAAACCTCTTTGCCAAGGAATGGGAGAGGGCCAAGCGGGCGGTGGCGGCGCATCCATGAAACTCACCCGGCCCGTGTTTATCGCGTCGTTCGCCTTGGGAGCGGCTATTTTTATGCTCTACAGCGTTTCCTTAGGGCACAACTTTTTATTCGATGAAGAGAATCTCATCATCTGGAACCCTTACATCAAGGATCTGTCTCTCATCCCCGAACTTTTTAAACGGGGCTTTTTTTATTTTCAAGGCAGAGCCACGCCCTTATGGACGGAATACTACCGCCCGCTCACCTCCGTCACGTTCGCGTTGGATTACCACTTTTGGAAGGGCGATCCGCTGGGCTATAATTTAACCAACGTTTTTTTACATGTTTTGTCCTGCGTTCTCCTCCTGCGGTTTCTTCTTAAAATGTATAAAAACGTTTGGGCCGCTTTTTTGTGCGCCCTTCTTTACAGTGTTCACACGATCCACACCGAGGCCGTGACTTATACCGCCAGCCGCAGCGATCTTTTGATGGGGATCTTCGCGTTAAGCGTGTTATTGCTCTATTGGAATTCTCATTTAAAAAGCGCTCTTCTCGCCTGCGGTTTTTCGCTTTTTGTCAAAGAGAGCGCGGTTTTAATTCCGGCCTATCTCGTTTTTTTGGAGTGGTGTTTTTTAAAAAGCGGTTTTAAACGCGCGGTTCTGAAACTCGCGCCGTTTTTTGTCCTTGTCGCTCTCTTTATTCTTTACCGGAAGTTTATTTGTCCAATCCCTCTCGGGCCTTCCTCGATCAATTGGCATGACGCGGCTTTGCGCTTTTTTTCGATGGGGGGACCCCTTTTAAGCTATTTTCAAGCGTTGATCCTTCCAGAGCCTTTTAAATTCAGCCAACACGTTTACTTCGCGGCCCATTTTTCGGACCCGGCGGTCCGGCTGACCGTTTTTGTTCTGTTTTTATTGGCGATGTTGTGGCTTATTTTATTGAGGCATCGGGCCGGCGGCTTTTTCGGCCTCAATTTTTTTATCTTAAGTCTTTTGCCTTCGATGCAAATTATCGGGTATTACCCCGAATGGGCCGAGCATTATCTTTATATCCCGTTCATGGGCCTTGTGATCCTGTTGGGAGATTTTTTAAATAAACTGTTTGAATCCAAACGCAGGGCGCTCGTCGCCGTTTTTCTGGCGACGTACGTTCCTTTCATTCTTTTCCTCGGGATGCGGACTTGGCAAAGGAACGAGGTCTACAACGACGCGAAAAGATTTTATCAAGCGTTATCCGGGAGCGATTCTTTTTATGCGGTTTATGGCTATCATGGCCTGGCTCGTTTAGCCATCGATGAGGAAGACTGGGGGGGCGCGATCGTGCCGCTTAAGGCGTCGTTAGCCATCCAGCCCTATTTCAGCAAGACCTATCAGCTTTTGGGGCGGGTTTATAGGCAGAAACATAATGACGCGGAGGCGTTGAAATATTACGAGAAGGCGTACGCGCTTGATCCCGAAAACAATGAGTTCTTAATGAATGTGGGAAGCACGTTCATCGACCTTCGGCGTTATGAGGAAGCGGCCAAGGTCTTCGCGGATGCCCAAAAAAGGAATCCGAAAGATTTTTGGGTTTACATCCATTTAATGGCCGCCCATGAATTAGCGGGCCGCCCTGAACAGGCCCTTGAATGGGGAGAGAGAGGGCTTGAGATGGCCGGCAACAACAAACTCGACTCCGCCATTCTGCTCAATACAATCGTTTGCCTCGCCTATCGCCAGAGGCGGGATGACCTTGTGAATGTTAAACTGGACCTGATGCTTGAAAATTATCCGGAGATGTATTGGTACGCGGATATCGCAAGACTCTTGAAAGGGAAAATGGACGAAGAGAAGTTTCGAGGCCTGCTTAGTTCCAAGTATTCGGAATTTCAATCGATCTCGTCCGCGCAATCCTATCTCCTGATGTCGCTTGTCCTTAACAAAAAATGGACCGAACTTGATGCGTTTATCCGGGACAATGAAAAAGCGCTTCAAGCGCTGGCGGATAAACAACCGCTGTTTAAAAAAGAGCTCGGGCGAGCCAAAGAGGATTTAGAACTTCATGAAGCTTGAGCGGAGTTCTTGGGTCTGGTATGGGTTGATGTTTGCGGCCGTCTTCAGCTTATACAGTGTTTCGGTAGGGCATAATTTCCTATTCGATGAAGAGAGCATCATTCTGAACAACCCCACGATCAAAGACCTTTCGTTGGTTCCTCAACTTTTTCAAAAGAGTTATTTTTACGTGCAGGGACGGACGCAGGATCTATGGGTTTTGCGCTATCGCCCGGTCGCCTCCATGACGTTCGCTCTGGATTATTATTTCTGGAAGGGCAATCCTTTTGGTTATAACTTGACGAACACGCTGCTCCATGCGTTGGTCGGCCTTTTATTTTTCAAACTGCTCCTTCTGATATTCAAGGACCGTCTCACCGCTTTTTTATGCGCGTTGCTTTATAGCGTCCATCCGATCCACACGGAGGCGGTCACGACGATCGCCAGCCGCGGGGATCTCTTGGCGGGTCTTGGGGCATTGGCCGTGATGGTCGGTTATTGGAGAGGGTGGACGGCCGCGGCGCTGTTTTTTTACGTGCTTGCCCTGTTTTCAAAAGAAAACGCGATCCTGATCCCGTTGTATTTGATTTTTCTTGATATTGCTTTTATTAAGAGCGGTGTTAAAAAGCTTCTCTTGAGATTAGCCCCTTTCCTGGCGGCCATGTTTCTTTACCTCGTTTTTAGAAAATATTTTTGTCCGGTTCCTTTAGGGCCGTCGTCCTTGGACGCCCGGGAGGCTTTTTTAAGATTTTTATCGATGGGACCCGGATTTTTGGATTATCTATACGCGCTTATTTTGCCGGAAAAATTTACTCTATACCGTCTGATCGATTTCGCGACTAGTTTTTCAGCCCCCCAGGTCAAGATCACGGTCTTTATTATTTTTCTGCTGATCGCGGGCTGGGCCTTGGCCCTGAAATACAAAGGCGCCGCTTTTTTCGGCTTGAGTCTTTTTTTGATCAGTTTCACGCCGTCGCTTCAGATCATCCATTATGAGCCTGAATGGGCCGAGCACTATCTTTACATCCCCGCGATGGGGCTCGTAGTGCTTTTAGGCTGTGTTTTTCGGGAATGCCTAAAAGCGAGGCGTAAAGTCGCCGTGATTTTTTTTGCGGTCCTCTATTCGGTTTTTGCGTTTTTTTTATGCTACAGGACTTGGGAGAGGAATGAAGTCTATAACAGCAAAGAAAAATTTTACACGATCTTAACCGAGAGCACCTCGCCGAATATTTTTTTCGGTTACCTTAATTTGGGATATTTGGAAATGGCGAAAGGGAATATGAGCCAGGCAAAATTTTACTTGAACGCGGCGCGCATGGCGCGGCCCGATCAGCCGTTCATTTATCATGCCTTGGCGTTTTATGCGGTCAAAGAAGGCCGCTTCGAGGAAGCGATCGCGCATTTGAAGAAGGCGATCTCTTTGGATGAAGACGATGATTCTTATCGTCTGGGATTGGGCAATATTTTGGTCAAGATGGGGCGTTATCATGAAGCGATCGCTATTCTTGAAGAAGCGCAAAAGCGAGATCCAAAATTCTATAACCTTTATCCCCGGTTGATGAACGCCTGTGAGTTGAACCAGGAACCTGACCGGGCCGCCGCGTGGGCCGAGACAGGCCTCCGGGTTGCGGAAGGAAATCCGCTTGAATCCGCGAAGATCCTCATGGAGAAACTGCGTTTAGCTTACCGCCAGGGCGAGGATGCCAAGGCAAAAGGCTATGCGAACCTCTTATTGAAACAGCCTCAGAGTATTCCTTGGTATCACGATGTGGGGAGGCTCTTGGCGGGTGAAATGGATCCCGGCCAGTTCCTGACGACGGCTCAAACCAAGTATCCCGGTTTTGAAACTTCGGTGGATCGCTATGTTTTAATGTCTTTTGTTTTGAGCGGCCATCCGGAATTGGCCCGCGCTTTCTATCAAGCGCATAAAATAGAATTCGACGACCTTTTAAAAGGCCAGCCTCTTTTCCAAAAAGAACTCGCCAGGGCGGGAATCCATGAAAACTAAAGAGCCGGCCTGGGATCTTTATTCCGCGGCGATCCTGGCGGTGTTTTGTTTTTTCCAGGTCATGCAATGGCCGCTTCTGCCGAAATTCATGGACATTTATTATCATTTGTTCGTGATGAAAGGGTTCGCCCAGGCGGGCGGGTATGTGACGCGCTCCTTCTGGGAATACGCGCCGGTGGGCCGCCCGCATCTTTACCCGCCGTTTTTGCATCTCTTGATGCTGGGGTTGTATAAGCTGGGCCTGTCGGAAATGACGATCGCGCGTTTGGTGGAATGCGCGTTGTACCCTGCCGTGCTGGCCGTTCAGTGGGTCGTGCTGAAGCGGCTTTTCAATTCCCGGATCGCGTTCTTCGTCACCGTGATCTTTTCCTCCGTTTATTCTTTGACTCTGGCGACCGTGATCCTCTCGCCGTTCAGCTTGGCGTACCTTGTCGGGTTGCTCGCTCTTTTAAGTTTAGAAA
>Ga0209726_10004521_pt1 | contig 17694 bp, 17 predicted proteins | sample Subgrocontami54m_FD_187453 | JGI IMG/M metagenome (GOLD analysis project Ga0209726, IMG submission 187453) | Subsurface groundwater microbial communities from S. Glens Falls, New York, USA - GMW46 contaminated, 5.4 m (SPAdes) (version 3) | ecosystem: Environmental > Aquatic > Deep subsurface >... | reverse complement strand
CCTCGAATCCTTTCGCCGCCGCCAGTGTCATCTGCTTCACAATCACTCCCTCTCGTTTGCGTCCTGTACTATGACAACGCAGCGAGAGACTTGTTCAGTGTTTCCTTAAACCTCCAAGCTACCTTTATTTTGCCACAACGGCTCGCACTCGGCGAATGGCACATAACGGTGGGCATCAACGGCGGCGCGCAGCGCCGTCCGCTGCATGCCATTGTTCGGCAAGCCAAGCCTACTCGCGGAGCGATTCCGTATCCGTTTCATAGCCGATCTGCCAGAAATACATGTCCACGAGCTTCATGAGCGGATAGCGAACCCCACCGCTCTGCTCTATGCTCGCCTGCTCCTTCTGAAGTTCACGTAGATGCTCTTGGCAGAAGCCGAGAACGCGTTCAACGAGATTGTCGTTCAGGTACGAGTACTTGAACCCCTCACTCTTGAAACCGTCGATGAAGTATCGATCGCAGGCGGGAAGGCACCCGAAAGTCCCGAGAATGACCTTCGTGATGAGCGTGTCAGTCGGCTGCGCTGATCCATTGGCGGGGGCGAAGGGTTTGTACGCCTGCCTGATGGCGACGATTAGCTCGCGGACTCGAGGGATCAACTGACCGTCTGTCTCACGCGCGCCGAAATCCGTGTTCCAGATCTCGTCGAAACGTGTCTCAGTGATCAGGTCAATGACACAGCGGTGCACCGTGTAGGCATACTGGAGCAGGAAGCTGGATCCGCGGTACATTCCCCAACTGGCAAGATAGAAGGCCAACTGGAGCGCAGCATGGTCACGATCAGCGGCGAGGCCGTCGGGCCTGATACGCCGGAAGTAACTGTAGCAATGCTCCCATGAGCGATAGCGGTGATGCTCGCCCAGAGCGTTACCGTAGTAGGCTGCTATCGCACGATGAATGCTCACGACCGCTGCTTCCAGTGGGTCTGCCGAACTTGAAGTCGATCGCCGAAAAACGGGGTCTGGGACCTCGATTCTGTGCCGGGTCTTGTCATCCTACAAGTCAATCAGTTACCTAAGAGCGCTTGGGACACCAAGTGCCCTGGCAAATACCCGATTCGAGCAAAAGGTGGGCGTGTTCGCAATTGGTTCTGACACGCGGCCACTGCCAACGCCCGCCTTGAGCGGACGTTGGCATTTGACGATGAGAATAATAGGGACATACCACGATAATTATTTCTCTCTACCCGGTTGAGCACAACTGAAAATAAAACGGGGCGGCTCCGAGTTAAAAACCGAGCAGCTAATCTCAACGCCCAGCATTCGCGCCAGGCGTTGTGTTTCGCGCGGATCACTGCGTGATCAGCCGCAGTGCTTCGCCGGCGCTGACGATGCGGATGCCTTGGTGGGACTCGATGTCGCGCAGATGCCGGTCGCCGGAAATGATGAGATCGGCGTGTGCGGCGATGGCGCAGGCGATGACTTGGTCGTCATCGGGATCGGCGAGGATCACCGGGTCGATGCTGGCGGGAATTGCGAGTTGCGCGAACTGCGCGTAGCGGCGAACCAGACGTTCGACGCTCATGTTTGAGGCGGCGACACGTTTGGTGAATTTCGCGCGCATGAGCACCTCGGACAATTCATCAAGTAATGTGGCGCTGGTGTAAAGGGAGAGTTTTCCGGCCCTGGCTGCGGTGAGCAACGCGCGCGGCGCTCCGGTCCAGAGCAGCCCGGAGACGACGGTGTTGGTATCAGCGACCGCGCGCACGGCGTGCGGCGCGCACGGCATCGATTTCGGCCTGGATCTCCTCCTCGGTCATGGGTGTTCCTTCGACTGCGGCCATGCGATCCATCGCCTCGAAAAGTTCATTCGTGGCGCGGCGGCGGATTTCCTCACGCAAGAGCTTTTCGATTTCCGCGTCGGAGAGCAGGCCCGCCTGTGCGGCTTCCTTGGCCAGGTTGTCGGGCAGGGACAATTTTAGTTCGGTCATGGCCATTGCTCAATGTGACAATACTGCGATATTAGCGGAAGGCGGTCACCAGCGCCACGCCTGCCGGATCCAGCCCATCTTGAATCCGGGCAAGGCCAGAAGAAGTAATAGGCCCGGAAAGGTAATATCCATGCGATTCTCCACCGATTTCGGAGTCTCTACCGCGTCGAATTGATCTCTTTGCCGGTTTTGATCGCAAGCAGTTTCGGGTCGGCCGGGTCCACGCTCACCCTGATCCAGTCCACCCACGGCGAGCCGAAGCTCTCGATGCGGGTGAAGCGCTCGACCGGCTTTTGCGTGGCCGGATCGACGAGCGGATGATCGACGCGGTAGCGGTGGGTGTCGCCGTGGATAAGGATCACCGGCTTGCCCCAGGCCAGCGTATGCGCGAGCAACTCCTGACGGAATGCAGCGTAACCGTCGGCCACGTTGGCCCGGCGCCAGAACGAGGGCTCGAAATGGGGATCGGCCTGGATCGCGACGAACACTGCCGCATGGCCGTTCTTTTTCGCCAGATCGAAACCCTCCGCCAGCCAGGCGGCATTGGCCGCGCTGCGCCGCGCGAATTCGGCGTCCATTTGCGGCGTGCGGCCGAGGTTGTTGTTGCTGCCGGGGATGTTCAAGCCGATGAACAATGCCGGGCCGATCCTCCAGCGCACGTTCTCGCGATATTCGGCAAAGCGCGGATCGGCGCTCTGGCGCTCGAGCTTGAGCTTGCGCGCACCGAGGCTGTCGTCGTCGGGATAGAACATTTCGCGCAGCTTTGCCAGCCGTTCCAGAGGATCCGCGCCGCTGAGGTGGCAATCGGTCCATTCGTTGTCGCCCGGAACGAAAATGAACGGGTGGCGCACGGACTGGAACTGTTGCAGGCGCCTGGCGAACAATGCGTCGCTGCAGGGGCTGCTGGCGCTCTTGAAATCGCCGATGTGCACGACGAAGGCGAGGTCTTCCCGGTCGATGTCTTTCAGCATGTCGGCGAACATCCACTCTTCGCCGAAGGAATAGGGGGTGTCGCCGATGACGGCGAAGCTGAAGCGCGCGCCCGTATGGCCCGGCGCCAGTGCGCCGGCGTGGCCCGGCGCCAGCGCGCCGGCGTCGCCCCGCGCCAGCGCGGCGGTGAGCGCCAACGCGATTGCAGCAATCAGGCGGATCACAATTTTTTGAGCTTGTAGAGCAGCTCCAGCGCTTCCTTCGGGCTCAACTCATCCGGCTTGATCGACGCGAGCAGATCCAGCGCCGGGTGCGGCTCGCTCTCGGGCTTCGGTGCGGCGCCGGCGAAGAGGTCGGACTGGCCGCCGCGGGTCAGGCTCTGCTCCTCCAGTTGCAGCAGATAGCGCTTCGCCGCGCGGGTCACGCTCGCGGGGACGCCGGCGAGCGCTGCCACCTGCAGCCCGTAGCTCTGCGACGCCGGTCCTTCCTCGACCGCATGCAGGAACACGATGGAATCCTTGTGCTCGACCGCATCCAGGTGAATGTTGGCGGCCTCGCGGTATTCGAGGGCCAGCCGCGTCAGCTCGAAGTAGTGCGTCGCGAACAAGGTATAGCTGCGGTTCTTTTCGAGCAGATGGCGCGCGATCGCCCAGGCCAGCGCCAGGCCGTCGAAAGTGGAGGTGCCGCGCCCGACCTCGTCCACCAGCACCAGGCTAGCCGCGGTGGCGTTGTGCAGGATATTGGCGCTCTCGGTCATTTCGACCATGAAAGTGGAGCGGCCGCCGGCCAGATCGTCCGCGGCGCCGATGCGGGTGAATATCTGGTCGATGGGCCCCAGGCGCGCGGCGCGCGCCGGCACGAAGGCGCCGACGTGGGCGAGCAGCACGATCAGCGCCACCTGGCGCATGTAGGTGGACTTGCCGCCCATGTTCGGGCCGGTGATCAGCAGCAACTGCCTCGCCGGATTCAGCCTGCAGTCGTTGGCAATGTACTGGTCCACCTGGGACTCGACCACCGGGTGGCGCCCGGCCTCGATTTCGATCAGCGCGTCATCCACGAACTGCGGCCGGCACCAGTTGAGGCGCAGGCTGTCGGCGGCGAATGAGACCAGCAGGTCGAGTTCCGCCAGGCTTCGGGCGATGCGCTGCAGCGCCGGGATATGCGGCTGCAAGGATTCCAGCACCTGTTCGTACAGCGCTTTTTCCAGCGCGAGGGCGCGCTCCTGCGCCGAGAGGGCCTTGTCCTCGAAGGTCTTCAGTTCCGGCGTGATGTAGCGCTCGGCGTTCTTCAGCGTCTGGCGCCGGCGGTAATCGGCGGGAATTTTTTCCACGTGGGCGTGGGTGACCTCGATGTAGAAGCCGTGCACGCGGTTGTATTCGACCTTGAGGTTGGGAATGCCGCTGCGCGCGCGCTCGCGCGCTTCGAGTTCGACCAGGAACTCGCTTGAGTTGGTTTGCAGGGCGCGCAGTTCGTCGAGATTGGCGTCGTAGCCGCCGGCGATGACGCCGCCCTCGCGCAGCAGCACCGCGGGCTCGGGCAGGATCGCGCGCATCAGAAGGGAGGCGCAGTCTGGCGGCACCGCCAGACCCTGGCGCAACTCGGCGAGCCGGGGCGCGGATGCGCCCTCCAGCAGCGCGGCGAGCTGCGGCAGGGCGGCGAGGCTGTCGCGCAGGCCGGAGAGGTCGCGCGGCCGCGCGCTCATCAAGGCGATGCGCGCGCTGATGCGCTCCACATCGGCGATGCGGCGCAATGCCTCGCGCAGGGCGGTGCCCGCCGCTTGCGCCAGTTCTTCCACCGCCTCGTGCCGGTTGGCCAGAACGCTGCGATCGCGCAGGGGATGATGCAGCCAGTGGCGCAGCAATCGGCTGCCCATGCCGGTGGCGCAGCCATCGAGCAGGCTGTACAGGGTAGGCGCGGGCGTGCCGCGCAGCGTCTCGGTGAGCTCCAGGTTGCGCCGCGTGGCTGCATCCATGCGCACGTAGTCGTCCGCGCGCTCCGGGCGCAGCGCATTCACATGGGCGAGCGCCTGGCCCTGGGTCTTGCGCGCATATTCGAGCAGCGCGCCGGCTGCGGCGATGGCAGGGCGCAGGTCCTCGCAGCCGAAGCCCGCGAGCGAGTGCACGTTGAAATGCTTGAGCAATTGCTGGCGCGCGGCGGCGTAGTCGAAATGCCATTCGGGCAGGCGGGTCAGGGCGGTCGTGCCGGTCAAGCTGGACAGCGGGCCGCGATCGGCGACCAGGATTTCGGCCGGGCGCAGGCGCGTGAGTTCGCCCGCGAGCAGCCGTTGCGGGGTCTCCGCCACGCGCAGTTCGCCGCTCGCCAGGCTCAACCAGGCGAGACCCACGCTGTTGTTCTCGGCGAAAAGCGCGAGCAGCAGGTTGTCGGATTTCTCGTCGAGCAGCGCCGAGTCGGTGAGCGTGCCCGGGGTGACGATACGGGTGACGGCGCGCTCCACCGGCCCCTTGGACGTGTTCGGGTCGCCGATCTGCTCGCAAATCGCCACCGATTCGCCCAGCTTCACCAGCTTGGCCAGATACTGCTCGACCGCATGGTAGGGCACGCCCGCCATTTTGATCGGCACGCCGGCGGAAGCACCGCGCGTGGTGAGCGTGATGTCGAGCAGCCGCGCCGCCTTCTCCGCGTCGTCATGGAACAACTCGTAGAAATCGCCCATGCGGTAGAACAGCAGGATGTCCGGATGCTGCGCCTTCAGGCGCAGGTACTGCTGCATCATCGGGGTGTGGGCGCTGCCCACAACGGAGTCCGGCTTGCTCATCGGCGCAATCTTAACCCGAGACTCGCATCGGCAAGCCGGGAATGGGCCTGAATCGCCGTGCCGAGAGCCAAACCGGCGCGTGCGAAGTGCTAGCTGGCTTGATTTTTGGTTAGACCGGCACGCTGACCGAACGCTGGTGAGCGATGGGGAAACCTCTATCGATCATATTAGTCTGTATAATGAGCGATAGAAGGAGCCCCAATCGATCATGAAATGGAACTGGCAACAACCCAACTGGCCGGATTTTTCCTGGAAACAGGCGCGACTCCTTAAGGCCGAGGCGCTATTCCTGGTCGAAGCAGGCGAATATGCCGGTACGGCAAAGCATCTCGGGGCGGAAGACCGGGAGCAGCTCACGGTCGAGGCCATGAGTACCGAAGCGGTGACGACATCGGAAATCGAGGGAGAAATACTCGATCGCGCGAGCGTCCAATCCTCAATCCGCCGGCAACTCGGCCTGGCGACTGACCGCCGCAAGGTCGGCGCCGCGGAACAGGGTGTCTCGGAGATGATGGTCGATCTCCATCACACCTGCGCGGAACCTCTTTCCCATGACATGCTGTTCCGGTGGCATCGGATGCTGACGACTGGTCGGCGCGACCTCAAGGACATCGGCAGCTATCGGACCCATATCGAGCCGATGCAAGTGGTATCCGGTGCCATCCACGACCCCAAGGTTCACTTCGAGGCGCCGCCATCGGCATCAGTACCGGCTGAAATGACTCGTTTCATCGACTGGGTCAATCGCTCGGCACCGGGAAATGCCGAGCCCTTGCCCGCATTGACGCGGGCAGGCATCGCGCATCTGTATTTCATCTGCATCCATCCGTTTGAGGACGGCAATGGTCGTATCGGCCGGGCCATAGCGGAAAAGGTCCTCGCGCAAAGTCTCGGGCACCCGACACTGACGGCACTGGCCGCGACCATTCTGGCGAAGCGAAATGCCTATTACGGTGTTCTGGAGGCGAGCAACAAGCATCAAGAGATCACGCCTTGGCTCACATGGTTTGCCGCGACCGCCATCGAGGCGCAACGGCGGTCGATTGCGCTGGTGGATTTCCTGATCGATAAAACCCGCTTGCTTGACCGCTTGCGCGATCAAATCAACGAACGCCAGAAAAAAGCGCTCCTGCGCATGCTGCGCGAAGGTCCGGAAGGTTTTGAAGGGGCTTTTAGCGCCGGCAAATACGCCAGCATCACCGGCGCGTCGCCAGCCACGGCCACGCGGGATCTTGCCGATCTGGTTGCCAAGCACGCACTGGTGCGTTCAGGCGAACAGCGTCATACGCGGTATGAGATCGCGATACCGCTGCGTCCCGTGCTGCCGGTGGCGATAGACGAGCACGGCAACCTCAAATAGCCATCGATTGATTGCAGAGCGCCTCAAACGCGCCCAAGCCGATTACGAAAGCAGAGGTACACCATGACCAGGATCACCCGCGGAACCACCAACGTCTTCGCCGATTTGGGCTATCCCGATGCGGCTGAGCGGCAGACCAAGACGCGCCTGGCGCTGGCCGTGAATGAACTGCTCAAGGCGCGCAAGCTCAAACAACGCGAGATCGGCGCCTTGCTTGGCGTGCCGCAACCCAAAGTCTCAGCCCTCAAAAACTACCGCCTTGACCAATTCTCCGTCGAACGCCTGATGGAGTTTCTCACCGCGCTCAATCAAGACGTGGAGATCATGATCCGGCCGCGCGCCAATAGCAGCGAGACCGGACATATTTCGGTGCTGGCGGCGCCGTAACTTTGACTGCTCCGTTACGCCGCTTGCGATCACAGAGATGCAATGGGGCGCCGAATACGCTGGGACATTTCTTCTCGTAGTGGGCGGGCTACTCGCGCAATGGCGAAGGAAGCGGATATTTGATCGTGCCAACCAGTACGGCGTCAGGGGAACGCCAAGGCTGCATAGTTATCGACGCGACTCGACGGCGTTGCGATTGGCGATACTGTCGATTGGCGATGCTTGCAAGCTATATACGAACGGGTATAATGCATGACTGAGATGCGCAGACCGCTGTTCTGGGAGGGTTCCTCAAAGAAGGATTTCAAGGAGTTCCCCATCCCGGTCCAGAAGGACATGGGTGTTGCGCTCTTCGTGGTCCAGTTGGGTCGAACGCCCGATTCGTCGAAGCCGTAGAAGGGTGTTGGTCCCGGCGTCTACGAGTTGGTGGAAGATCACCGGGGCGACACCTTTCGCGCGGTCTACACGGTGCGCGTCGGAGATGCGATCCATGTGCTGCATGCGTTTCAGAAGAAATCGAAGTCCGGCATCAGCACACCGCAGCCGGATGTGCACTTGATCGGGAAGCGGTTGAAGGCTGTGCTTGCCCGTCATGGGTTGAGCGGGAGGTGATGATGCGACGCAAAGACACACACAAGAGCACTGACAATGTGTTGACCGACCTTGGGTTCGACGACGCGGAAGATCTGTCCGCCAAGGCCATCCTTGCCGTCAAGCTCAACGAACTCATCCAGAGCCGGGGGCTCAGTCAGACCGAGGCCGCCGCGATCACAGGCATGACACAGCCCAAGGTTTCGCAGGTTGGCCGCTACAAACTCCAGAATATTTCGCTTGAACGTCTGATGCAGGCGCTGGTGTCGTTCGACCAGCAGGTCGAGATTACTGTAAAACCGGCTCGACGCGCGCATGCGGCGGGCATTACGGTTGCTGCGTGACGCTGATGCTCCCTGGCTATTGTCGTAGTCGCAACGGCTCGGAAGGCCCGCCCCAATAGCGGTAAAGGCGCTCATGCGCTGCTTCGCGCGGGCGAACACCGCCACACGCGTTATGAGATCGCCATACCGCTGCGTCCCGTGCTGCCTGCGGCGATAGACGAGTACGGCAACCTCAAATAGCCATCGATGACGCGGCCTGGTCTGCTTCATCGCCTATGTTTTTTGGAAAATGCCGCAGCAGTGGCAGACCTAAATGGGGTTCGGACGCCCGCCGCGAACGATCCTGACGGAATTCGCGCGCATACACGCCGCCGACATCGCACGCTTGAGCAGAACGACGTTGACCGCCTAGCGTTTCCGACCTGCGAAACGCATTGCGAAACGTTTGTGAAAAGTGACGATATTTTAACTCTGTACAAACCCCGCTGCATCATCGGGGTGTGGGCGCTGCCCACCGGAGAGTCCGGCTTGCTCATCGGCGCAATTCTAACCTGAGACGCACTACGGAAAAGTTGCGCCGACCCCATTTATTCACGGCGCTTGCGCCAGTGCGGCGATTTAGCAGATACAATCTCGCAGCGATAGCACTGTTGTTTCCGCGAGCGACGCCATAGCCAAGGATGAGCATGCATGAGCACACGCGCCGAACTTGAAGCAGCCCTCGCCAGGGCAGAGTCCAACTGGCGCAGGGCAAACGACGACTTGGACCAGGCGCAGGCGGGCCGGGCCAAGGCAAACGCCGGCTGGGACAAGGTAGTCACCGACCGGCGCCAGGCGGACGCCGACCGGCGCCAGGCAGGCACAGCCTGGGACAAGATATTCGGCGACCGGCGCAATGCAGACGCCGACCGGCGGAAGGCGGACGCCGACCTCGTCGTCCTCTCCAAGGCAGTTGCTGACCGGGACAAGGCATACGCCAACCGGAGTAAAGCAGAGGCTGACTGGGCCAAGGCAGAGGCTAAACTGAACACGGCAACTGCCGAGCGGAAAAAAGCAATCGCCGCCCTCGGCGAACTGAATCGCGCACAGAGGAAGCCATAAGCACTCGTGCCCCCGCTGACAGACCGAGCAGTCCTTACCTCATCGCGCAAACCACAGTTCGACTGACCGATGTCAGCAGGGAGCCGGCCTTCGGCACCACCCGGCGCACTGGGCATCGTTTGTGTTTGTCGGCGAAGGTGTAGCCGCTTAGCCCTCACCGAATCCGAACCGGGCGACGAAGCCTGCCGGGTCGAGCGCGGGGCCCTTGTAATCGGCCTGCATGTAGTCGCAGCCCAGTTCCTTCAGCCGGGCCGCCGCCGCGTCGTCCGCGACGCCGACGGCGACAACCTCGAGCTGCAAGTGGTGCGCAAGGTCGATGAGCGACTGCAGGATGCGCTCGGACTTCGGTATATCGGCCAGATCGCGCGCGACCGCGACGTCAATCTTGATTTCCTGAAACGGCAGGGTTGCGAGCCCGAACAGTGACGACAGCGCCAGGTCCGCGTCGTCGATCGACAGTTTCACGCCGAGATCCTTCAGCCGTCCGAGCGTCTCCCGCGCCACCGCATCTGCACCCAGCACCGAAGTCTCTCCGATCTCGAGCATGAGCCTGCCCGGCCGCAGATTCCAGGTGTGCAGCGCGCGCTCGACGACCTCGGGAAGTTCAGTGTGCAGCAGTGCACGCCCGGGAAGGTTGACGCCAACGCGCAAGTCCAGCCCGGCGCTATAGCGAAACTCCGAGCAGTTTCGCAATGCGCGATTCAGCACCGAGGACGCCAGTTCGGCGACCACGCCTGCCGATTCCGCCGCCGCGTATGCGTCCTCGGCCGGGATCAGGCCGCGCGCCGCGTCGCGCCAGCGCAGCAGGCTCTCGGCCCCCATGATCTGGCCGAGGCGCAGGTCGTACTGCGGCTGGAACACCAGCTCGAGCGCGTCTTCGGCCACCGCTGTGCGCAGTTGGTTTTCGTATAGCAGCCGCGATGCCTCCGGATTCTCCTCGCCTTCCGCGTAGACGGAAATGCGGCTGGTGAGCCCGCGCGCGATGACGCAAGCGCTCTTGGCACGCTGCAGCAGCAATTCCGCCGCATCGCCGTCCGCCGGGCACATCGCGATGCCGATCGCGGGGTCGGCAAAGATCTCCTCTTCGCCGATCCAGAACGGGGTGTTCAGCGCGCGCAGCGATTTCTCGGCCGCGAGCAACGCCACTGCCGGACCTTCCACGGGTGATAGCACGCAGGCGAAGTCGTCGCGGCCCATGTCGCCGACAAGATCGTCAGGGCGGAGTACCTCGGCACGAAGCGTCGCGGCCACGCGGGCGCGCACCGCATCGCCGACGTGGTAACCCCATACGGCGTCGATCCGGTCGATGACGCCGCATTCGATGAGGAGCAGCGCCAGATTCCTGCCGCCGGCACGCCGTTCCTCGATGCCGGCGCGCAGCGCCTCGAGAAACGGAATTGCGCCGGCAGCAGACGCGCCGCGCGCCGCTGCCGCGGGCCCGACCGAGCCCGCCCCGCTCACAGGAACAGCTCTCGCGGGTCGATCTTCACGGTGTCGTACTCCAGCGTGCGCTGGATGCGGTAGGGCTCGCCGGGCCTGACCTTGGGTTCCTTCATCAGGTCGAGCATCTTGTACGGTATGAGCGGGTGGCCATGGGCGTCCTTCACCACCATGATGCGTGGTTGCAGCCGGCGCACCATGTTCTGGGCAATTACGACCGCGACCTCGCCGCTATTGAGCTCGACCACGCTTCCCACAGGGAACACGCCGATGCACTGTATGAACTGCTCGACCAGCGCAGGGTGAAACTGCTTCCCGCGCCCCTTGTAGATGATGTTGAGCGCGTTCGAAGGCGACAAGTTCTCCCCGAACGGCGGCGGCGCCGTGAGCGTGTCGAACGTATCCACGATTCCCGCGATCAGGCCGAACAGAGCAATTCCCCCGCCGCGCAGTCCGCGCGGATAGCCGCTGCCGTCGAAACGCTCGTGGTGAAGCGACGCCAACCCGGTAAGTTCCGGGGGCAGGCCCGGCGTGTTGCTGAGAATCTCGACAGAGTGGTCGACGTGCGTGCGGTAGAGCTCGATCTCTGCGGCGTTCACGGGCCCATTCGTGGCGAGCGCGGTGGGCAGCTTGAGCTTGCCCACATCCTGGAGCAGTCCCAGCATGCCGAGGATTTCCAGGCGGTCCTGCGGCAACTGGAGGAAGCGCCCGAAGAGGGTCATCATGACCGAAATCTCGGCGGCCCGGCTGAGGGTCGAGCCGCTTTTCTCCTGCAGCTTGATCAGCAGCGCCATGGCGTCCGGATTGCGCACCACGCTTTCGGTGATCTGCGAGGCCGCCTCGCGCGAGTGGGCGCTGTCGATCGCATTGCCGACTTCGACCGCGCGCGAAAGCTCTTGCACCACGGCCGTCGTCTTCTTATACGCCGATTGGGCCCTTGGCAATTCAACTTCTACGCTCGCGGCTTCCTTGTAGACCGCGGTGCCCCGTATTTTCGCAATCTCCGCCGCGCCGACCTTGCCAACTTCCGACAGGTCCTCTTTCTCCGGATCGACGAAGACGTGCTTGCAGTATTTTTTCAGAACGTCAATCTGCTTTTCGGATTTCACGACAAAGCCCTGGTATACGAAAGGCGTTTCCGTCCACGGCCGGTCGAGCCTCGACACGTACATGCCGAAAGTCAGTTCCTCGACGGGAATTTCCCTAAGCCCCATGCCCTTGCCTGAGTGGATATTTCGATGTTGATGGAATGGGCAATCTCAATTGATGCAATTGTACCGCCAACATCGGGTTTAGGCGCGACTCCAAGGACCCGTTTAGCGCGCGGCCGGCGCGTCCGCCGCTCGCGCGCGTGCCCGGTCTGCGCCGGCTCCGGTCCGCTGCGCCCGCGGCGGTTCAGCCCAGTTCGCGGCCCATCACCCGTTCAAGGCCGGCGCGGTCCAGGATGCGGATGAATTTCTGCTGCACGCCGATCAGTCCTTCCTCGTGGAATTGGGAGAATATACGGCTGACGGTCTCCAGTTTCAGCCCGAGGTAGCTGCCTATCTCCTCGCGCGTCATGCGCAGGTTGAATTCCGACGGCGAGTAGCCGCGCGCAGCGAAGCGCTGCGACAGATTGAGCAGGAACACCGCCAGGCGTTCCTCGGCATTCATGCTGCCTAGCAGCAGCATCACGCCGTGCTCGCGCACGATTTCACGGCTCATCATCCTGTGGAACTGGTGCTGCAGGCTGGGAAGTTCGTGCGCCAGCTCCTGCAACCGGGCAAAGGGAATGGCGCAGACGTCGCTGTCCTCCAGCGCGATGGTATTGCAGGTGTGCCGCTCTGGCCCGATACCGTCCATGCCCAGGACCTCGCCTGTCATGGAGAACCCGGTCACCTGATCGCGGCCATTCTCGAGCAGGGCTGTGGACTTGAAGAATCCATTGCGCACGGCATACAGGGAGGTAAAGTGGTCGCCGGTGCGGTACAGGCTTTCGCCGCGGCGCACCCGCGAGCGATTGAACACCAGGCAGTCGGCGACGTCCAACTCGGAGCGGGTCAGGCCGCAGCAGGGCAGGCACAGCTCGCGCAGGTTGCAGGTCGAGCACATGGTCCTGAACTGCGCGATCGTGCCCGACTTGGAGGCAGTTGCGGAATTAATCGGCGCGCGGCGCCGGGCGGGGATAATCCGTACTGAGGTGTTGGTTGCCATAATGCTCTCCAGTCAGCTGACAGCCCGAGTCGGCGCCGAGTACTGCGAAGCGCCGCTTCCGGCGCCGCGGCCGTGTGACCATGCGGGCTCGGCCCGGAGCGGTTCGCGTTCGGAATGCTGGTTTCAGCAGCCTGCTACACAGCCATCACTTCTATATCGGGCTCGATCGTTTTCAGCAGATGCTCGATACTGACCAGCGTGCCCGAGATCGAGCTCGGGCAGCTGCCGCACGCGCCCTGGTAATGCACGGTCAGCTTGTTGCCTTCCAGCCCGAGCACGTGAAGGTCGCCGCCGTCGCCCTGCAGGTAGGGGCGGATCTGCTCATCCAGCAATCCGTTGATCATGTAGAGCCGCTGCTGATCGTCTGGGCTCAAGTCGGTCAGCGGGATCGCGGCCGCGGCGGAGGTGAGCCGGGCGGATTGCTCGGTCGCTGCCGGCGCGGCCCGTATCCGATCCGCGACCCTGCGCAGCAGTTCCTGCCAGTCGGCGCGGCCGTCCTGCGTGACCGTGAGCCAGTGGTCGACGTAGAACACGTTGGTCACATGCTCGATGTCGAATATCGCTGCGGCCAGCAGATCGTCCGTGGCCTGCCCGGCGTTGTCGTAGGAGCGCGTGATGCCCCAGGTCAGCGGCTCCTTGAGGATGAATTTCTTCGCGTTCGGATTCGGCGTGTCTTCGATGTCGGCTATCTTCGGCATGGCGGCTTTCGTTCATGCATCGCCGATCGGCGCGTGCATCGGATCATTTTCGGACTCGGTCGAAGTGTCAGCGACCGAGTGGAATGCCGCGTGCAGCGTGTGCCACGGCAAGATCGCGCACTTGACGCGCGTGGGCAGATCGCGCACGCCCGCAAACACCGTGAGCCGGCCGAGATGGTGCGGCTGCTTGTCGACATCGAGCTGGCCGGTCGCCATGTCGCGAAACTCCTGAATCAGCGTTTCTGCATCCTGCCGTGTCTTGCCCTTGACGCTCGCTGTCATCATCGATGCTGACGCCTTGCAGATCGCGCACGACTCGCCCTGAAACGCGATCAAGGCGATGCGCTCTCCCTCGAGATTCAATGCCACGCTGAGATGGTCGCCGCACAACGGGTTGTGGCCTTCGGCCTTGTGGCTCGCCTGCGCCAGTGCGCCATAGTTCCGCGGCTTGCGGTTGTGATCGAGAATGACTTCCTGATACAGGGACTTCGGGTCGGCCATCAGGAGAAGACCTTTTGCACGTCGCGGATGCCGGCGACCAGCGCATCGACCTCGGCCATCGTGTTGTAGAAAGCGAACGAAGCGCGCGCGGTTGCCGGCACCTTGAAGCGCTGCATTACCGGCTGCGCGCAATGATGACCGGTGCGCACCGCGACACCGTCCTGGTTCAGCAGCGTGCCGACGTCGTGCGGATGCACGCCGTCGAGCGCGAACGACAGCACCGCGGCCTTGTCTGCGGCGGTGCCGATGATACGCACGCCCGGCATGCGCTTCACCTGCTCGGTCGCGTAATCGAGCAAGTCGTGCTCGTGCGCGGCGATCGCGTCCATGCCGATCCCCGACAGGTAATCGATCGCCGCGCCGAACCCGATCGCGGCCGCGATCGGCGGCGTGCCGGCCTCGAATTTCTGCGGAATCGCGTTGTACGTGGTTTTCTCGAAAGTGACCGACAGGATCATGTCGCCGCCGCCCTTGAACGGCTGCATGCGCTCGAGCAGCGCGGCCTTACCGTAGAGGACGCCGATGCCGGTCGGGCCGCACACCTTGTGCCCGGAAAACGCGTAGAAATCGCAATCGAGATCCTGCACGTCGACTTTCATGTGCGGCACCGCCTGCGCGCCGTCAACCAGCACCGGCACGCCGCGCGCGTGCGCAAACGCGATGATCCGCTTCACCGGAGTGACGCTGCCAAGCGCGTTCGAGACGTGGGTCACGCCGACGAACTTTGTATGTTCATTGAACAGCTTTTCGTAATCATCGATCAGCAGCTCGCCGGCATCGTTGATCGGCACCACGCGGATCCGGGCTCCCTTTTCTTCAGCCAGCATCTGCCACGGCACGATGTTCGAATGGTGCTCGAGCGTGGTCAGGATGATTTCGTCGCCGGCGCCGATGAACTTGCGCCCGTAACCGTGCATCGCCAGGTTGACCGCTTCGGTGGTGCCGCTGGTGAAAATCACCTCGCGCTCCTCGCGCGCGTTGATGAAGCGCGCGAGCTTGCGCCGCGCCTCTTCGTATTCGGCGGTGGCGATCTCCGACAGGGCATGCACGGCGCGGTGGATGTTCGCGTGCTGCGTCGTCTGGTAGCGTACCAGGCGGTCGATCACCTGCCGCGGCATCTGGCTGGAGGCCGCATTGTCCAGATAGACCAGCGGCTTGCCGCCCGGCCTGAGCTTGAGGATCGGGAAATCGGCGCGGATGCGCTCGACGTCTAAAGCCGATCCGGGGCGCGGTTGCAGCGCGCTTTGGCGCGCGCTCATGATAGTCGCGCCGCGCCGGGCGCGACGGCCTGGGTTTGCGCAATCACCGCCTGCTCCAGCCGGTTGCGCAGCGAGGCGACGGGAATGCGCTCGATGACCTCGGCGCCGAACGCGTAGGTCAGCAGGTTGCGCGCCGCGGTATCGGACAGGCCGCGGCTCTTGAGATAGAACACTTCATCGACATCGAGCTGGCCCACGGTCGCGCCGTGCGCGCATTTCACGTCGTCGGCGAAAATTTCGAGCTGCGGTTTGGTGTCGACGCGCGCCTTGCCGCTCAGCAGCAGGTTGCGGCTCGATTGCGACGAATCGGTGCGCTGCGCGCCGGCCCGCACCATGATGTTGCCGTTGAACACCGCGCGCGCGGCGCCGTCGACGATGCATTTGTGCAGCTGCCGGCTCACGCCCTGCGGCATGGCATGGTCGATAAGCGTATGGGTATCGGCGAGTTGCTGGCCGCCGATCAGTGCCAGAGCGTCGATGGTGCACTCGGCGTCTTCGGCCGCCAGCAGCACGCCGAGGTTGTGGCGCGAGATGCGCGCGCCCAGCGCGACGCTCACCGAATGATAGCGGCTCGCGTGCGCCAGCGACACCGCGCAATTCGCAATATGGAACGCCTCGCCGCCGTCGCGCTGCACCCGGACATGATTGACCTTAGCGTTGCCGGCAAGCGCTATCTCGGTCACCGCGTTGGTGAAATAGGCCTCGTTCTGCAGCGCGACGAAGTCCTCGACCACCGTGACCGCGCTGCCGGATTCCGCAACGACCAGGCAACGCGGGTAGCTGGCTGCCTGTTTGCGCGTCGCAATGAACAGCAGATGAACCGGTGCCGCAAGCGCCAGCTCGCGCGGCACCACGATCAGGGCCCCATCGTGCAGGAATGCGGTATTGAGCGCCGTGAACGCGTTGCGCTCGAATCCGGCGTGCCGGCCGAGGTGCGCCTGCACCGCCGCGCCGTGCCGCATCACGCCCAAGGCAAGATTTTCCACCGTGAGCCCGGCATGGTTGAACGAATGCTGCGGTGCATAAATGCCGTCGACGAATACCAGCCGGGCGGCGGCTTCGGCTATGGCCCACTGCTCGAGCGTCGCGGGCGCAAGTTGCGGCACGCCTTGCGCCGGCTGGAAGGACAGCTTGGTGAGCGGGGATATGTCGGTGAATCGCCAGTCCTCGTCGCGCGTGGTCGGCACGGTCAGCGCGCCGACCCGATCGACCGCGTTCGCGCGCAGCTGATTCAGCCAGGTAAGCGGGCTTGCCGCGGGCCGCCCCTGCAGCAGGCGGTCGAGATAACCGGTGGTCGGGACGGTATTCATGCGCTCACGCGGGCGTTCGCCTTCACTTCCGCGCCGACCCAGTCATAGCCCCGGGCTTCGAGCTCGAGCGCCAGCTCCTTGCCGCCGGTCTTGACGATGCGGCCCGAATCCATCACGTGGACGTAGTCGGGGACGATGTAATTGAGCAGGCGCTGGTAGTGCGTGACCAGCACGATTGCATTGTTTTTGTGCGCAAGCTGATTGACGCCGTTGGCAACGATCCTGAGAGCGTCGATGTCCAGGCCGGAATCGGTTTCGTCGAGGATCGCGAGCTTCGGCTCGAGCAACGCCATCTGCAGGATCTCGTTGCGCTTTTTCTCGCCGCCCGAGAAACCTTCATTGACGCTGCGGTCGAGGAAATCCGGATTCATCTCGAGCAGTTTCATTTTCTCGCGCACGAAGTCGTCGAACTCGAGCGGATCGAGCTCGTCTTTGCCGCGCTCGGCCTGCGCCGTGTTGTACGCCAGCCGCAGGAACTGGCTGTTGGCCACGCCCGGTATCTCGATCGGGTACTGGAAACCGAGGAAAACCCCCGCGCGCGCGCGCGCCTCGGGTTTCAGTTCGAGCAGGTTGTTGCCTTCAAACACGACCTCGCCGCCGCAGACTTCGTAGGCGGGGTGGCCGGCAAGCACCTTGGCGAAGGTGCTCTTGCCCGAGCCGTTCGGCCCCATGATCGCGTGCACTTCGCCGCTCTTGACCGTGAGATTCATGCCCTTGAGAATTTCGATGTCGTTGACGGTCGCGTGCAGATCGCGCACTGCGAGCAGAGTCTTGCTGTCGTGGTAAATCATCCTACACTTCCCTCGAGCTTGAGGCCGAGCAGTTTGGTCGCCTCGACCGCGAACTCCATCGGCAATTGTTGAAAAACGTCCTTGCAGAACCCGTTGATGATCATCGACACCGCTTCCTCGGCACCGACGCCGCGCTGGGCG
>Ga0209726_10004519_pt1 | contig 17702 bp, 13 predicted proteins | sample Subgrocontami54m_FD_187453 | JGI IMG/M metagenome (GOLD analysis project Ga0209726, IMG submission 187453) | Subsurface groundwater microbial communities from S. Glens Falls, New York, USA - GMW46 contaminated, 5.4 m (SPAdes) (version 3) | ecosystem: Environmental > Aquatic > Deep subsurface >... | reverse complement strand
CGCACGTGCTGATGGACCTGGTGGGCTGGCAAACGAGCCTGCTGCTCCTGCTGGCCACGACGGCGATCACGCTGCCGCTCGCCTTGCCGCTCGCCGGTAAGCCTACGCAAGGGACGACGGCGGCCGACACCCAGTCGCTCGGTGCGGCGGTCAAGGAGGCCTTCACCCATCCGAGCTATCTGCTGCTCACCACCGGGTTCTTCGTGTGCGGCTTCCACGTGGCGTTCTACGGCGTGCACCTGCCGGCGTTCGTGGCCGACAAGGGGCTCGATGCCAGCGTGGCCGTCATCGCCTTGACGACGGTGGGCCTTGCCAATCTCGTCGGCACCTTCATCGCCGGGCAATCGGGCCGCTTCATCGAGAAGCGCCGCGGCCTGAGCCTCATCTACTTCGGCCGCTGCTTTATTTTCCTGGGCCTGCTGTTCCTGCCGATCACGCCCGTGACGATCATCGTGCTGAGCGCGTTGCTCGGGATCTTCTGGCTCTCCACGGTGCCGCTGACCTCGAGCCTGGTCGCCACCTTCTTCGGCACCCGCTGGATGTCGATGCTGTTCGGCGTGGTGTTCCTGTCGCATCAGGTGGGCTCGTTTACCGGGCTGTGGCTCGCCGGCTATCTTTATGATGCCACCAAGTCGTATGATGCGATGTGGTGGATCTCGATTGCGCTCGGCCTGTTCGCGGCCGCGGTGCACTGGCCGATCCAGGAGCGCCCGGTGGCGCGGCTGGCGGCCAATCCGGCGTGAGGACGATGGCGACGAGGACGGAGCTCGAGCAGCGCACGAGGGGGCGGCAGGCAATGCCCGGCGCCGTGCGCTGGCTGGTGCTCGGCACCGCCGGCGTCGCGCTGGCGGGCGCGCTCTATCTCATTTCGGTGCGCGGCGAAGCCTTGCTGCTCGACCTGTCGGCACTCTCGCAGCGGATGTTCTGCTTCTGAGCCGGCAGAGGGTTGCCGAAGCCAACCAACGATCAGGTTGAGCCGGCGAGATCTGCTGCCGGTCTCATGCGCCCGACTGCAATCTCCGTCTCAGGTGCGCAGAAATCCTTCGACCTCGCTTTCGGCCCAGGCCAGCACCTTTTCCATCGGCTCGCCCTGCATGTGGCGCACGGTCATCTTGGTCATGATGCCTTGCACGTAGATCTGCACGGCGATCTTCGGCGGCGCCGGCGCTCCGGCGATCGACACCTTCTGGTGGTCGTACCGGTTGGGGTAATGATAGAGCGTGCCCTTCGGCGGCCCCTCCTCGGCCCAGGTCGCGATCGTCGTCAGGTTGGCAAATGCCGGAACGTCGAAGCCTTGGCTGGCGGCCACCATCTTTTCGATGGCATCGGGCTGCGACAGGTACGTGAGCAGGCTCTTGCCCGCCGATTTGTTCTTGCCGAACGACCAGATGCCCCAGAAATAGGGGATACACGGCGTGAAGCGGCCCTTCGGCCCGGCCGGCATGCCGTGCGTCCACAATTGCTCGGCAACCTTCGGCGCGTCGCGCTTTGCGATGGCCCACGCACTCGGAGGGTTCAGGATCAGCGAGCCCTTGCCGGCGATCAGGAACTTGTTGTTGGAGGCGTCATCCCAGGCGGGCGCGTCCGCCGGGAAGAAGCGGGCAAGCCTGGTGTAGTAGTCGAGCGCCTGGCGCACGGCGTCGGTCTTGACCGTGATGTTGCCCTTGGCGTCGACCAGGTGGGCGCCGAACCCATCGAAGATCGCGCCGGCGCTATCGACCGAGTCCGTCGTCGTGCCGAGCCCGATCCCGAATGGGAAGCCGGCCTTGTGGCACGCCTGGGCCGCTTGCAAAAAGGCCTCGAACGTCCAGCCTTCCGCCTTGGGTGGAGCGCCGGCCGGATACATCGCCTGCACGTCGATGCCGGCGTGTTGCTTCATGAGGTCGATGCGCGAGCACGGCCCCTTGACATTGCTGCCCCTCGTCGCCGGCACCCCGGCCCAATAGCCTTCGGACTTGCCCAGATACTGCGCCGTGGCATTGGCAGCGCCGTTCTGCTTGATCAGCGGCTCCATGACGTCGTCGAGCGGTTCGAGCAGCTTGGCGTGATCGGCCGGACCCCAGCATCGGAACGTGAAGACGTCGTGGCCCGTTCTCGATGCCGCCTCGGCCTGCTCGGTCAGGAGCAGCTTGTTGCCCTGCGTGGTGATGTAGTCGATCTTGACCTCGACCTTCTCCTTTGCCCCCCATTCCTCGATTAGCTTCGTGCTCGCGGCATTCGCGGTCGGCACCCAATGGTCCCAAAGGCCGATCGTGAGCTTGCCCGCGGCATGCGCGCCGCGGACATATGGCATTGCGACCATCGCCGTAGAGGCTGCGGTCGCAGTGAGAAAACGCCGGCGCGTAAGCCTGCTCGTGGGCATGGTGTGTCTCTCCCTTGTGCGTGACAGCTCGAACGCGCAACTGCCATTCGTTCGTCAAATGAACGGAAACGGTCAGAACCGCGTGCGCTTTCGGCATCCCTTGCCTGAAGCTTATGCCAAGTCCATCGCCTTTGTTAGTGACAATCCATGCTGCAGCGCGGGATGCGCACGCCGTCACCACGGCGGCCAGCGATTGGAAGACCCCTGAGCCTGCGCGGCGACAGCCTTCCCCTTCTTGCTGACTTTCGCCACGGCGAGCCGCGCGGTGCCACACACCACCGAGATAACCGTCTGACGGATCGTCATCGGTCCCGGAGCATTCTCGGCCACCGGCAACGTGTCTATGCTCTGGGTCGGGAAGAGCTGCGTCCAGTCGTACTTGCGAAAGCCGTGCTCGAGCAGGTTTGCCGCGCGCAGGTTGCGCCCACCTACAGTCGTTTCGCCAAGCACCACCGCGATCAATCTGTGGCCGTCGCGCGTGGCGCTCGCCACCATGTTAAATCCACTGTCGCAGGTGAAGCCCGTCTTCATGCCGTCGGCGCCGGCGTAGTTGGTCAGCAGACCATTGTGTGTGGGCAAGTGGCGTTTACCAATGCTCATGCCGAGCATCGACCACAGGCGCGCGTAATCGGGGTAGTCGCGCACCACCGCGATTGCCAGCCTGGCAAGATCGCGCGCCGTCGTCACCTGCTCCGGCGCGGGCAGGCCGTTGGCATTGGCGAATTTGCTGCGCGTCATGCCAAGCCGCGCCGCGGTCGCGTTCATGCGCGCGACGAAGGCCTCATGCGAGCCGGCCACCGCCTCCGCCAGCATCACCGCCACATCGTTGGCGGACATGACGATGAGCGCCCGCAGTGCCGTCTCCACGCTCAGCTGCGCGCCGACATCGAGCCCAACTTTGGTCGGTTCCTGGCTGTGCGCGCGCTCCGAGTAGGCAATCTTGCCTTCCAGCGTCAGCTTGCCCTCCTTGATCGCCTCGAAGACCAGGTAGGCGGTCATGATCTTCGTCAGCGAGGCCGGACGCCATTGGTTGTCCTGGTCCTCGGCATACAGAACCTTGCCGTCGGCCGCATCGAACAGCAGCGCGGGACCAGCCAATGCTCCCGGCGCCATGAGCACGGCAGCAACGAGGGCAGCGGTGATCCTCGCCAGCATGCCTTGCCCCTCCCAGTCTTTCTGCGAGCGAATTCTGTCGGTCGTGCCTTGTTGCAACTCAAGCAGGTCACGGCGTAGGCAAAAGAGGGAAAGAGAAAGTAGCCCAGCACCCATGCGGCCCATCCCTATGACACAGCCGTGCGCCGACCCAAGTCAAGATGACGTGCGCGCATTCCCAGATCGCGTCGTCAGATATCCTCTCCCTGAGGCCGACCACGATGCAATCCTGGCGGGTCTATCGTGATATTTTTGCATCGTCCCGGCGAGAGCGTGGCGCCCGGCAATGCGATCGTCTCGATGACCGTGCGGGCCGAGATGATGGGTCCCGGCGGTGTGTGCAGCCGTGGAGCCATCTTCCTGCTCGCTGACAGCGCACTGGCATTCGCCGCGAATACCCGTGGTCACAGAGTGGTGGCTCAATACTGTGACATCGTGTTCGACAACCCTGTGGGCGTTGGTGAGCAGCTCGTGGCGGATGCGAGCGAACGGCACCTCGCCGACCGCAAGGGCGTGTATGATGTGCGCGTCCAGACTCGGGCCGGCAAGGTCGTTGCGGAATTGCGCGGCCACTCGCATACCCTTGGGGACCGCCTCGTCGAGCGGATAGCCAGTCGAAACCGTGATCGAGCACCTTGTTGGCTTTCTCCACCCAGCTGTCGTTTCGCCACACCTAAATAGAACGCGTCCTCACGGGTCTCCGCTTTTGCAGAGCCGCCAATCGTCAGCTTACTAAGGAGAATATCGGTGAGATTGGAGACTCTGCTGCCATTGGGAAAGGTGGATCCTGGCTTGCGCGCTCCGGAGATCGGCCTCGATCTCGACGCCGTAGCTGCCGATGCGAGACTTCTGGAGGAGTTGGGCTACGACGGGGTCGTGATCGAGGAAACCAAGCAGGACCCCTACATTGTGATGGCGCTAGCGGCTCAGGCAACAACGCGTCTCGAGGTCGGCACGGCGATCGCCATGGCATTTCCGCGCAGCCCGACAATCACAGCTCTCAGTGCCTGGACCCTTCAGAAGCTTTCGCGAGGGCGCTTCACTTTGGGATTGGGGCCTCAAGTGCGCGCTCATATCGAAAGACGCTATGGCATGGCTTGGTCTGCTCCGGGTCCATGGATGCGAGAGTACGTAGGGGCGGTTCGGGCAGTCTGGAATCGCTGGCAGAACAATGTGCCGTTGGATTTCAAGGGCGCACATTACTCGATCAACCTGATGCCTCCGCTCTTCGATCCAGGCCCGATCGAGCACCCTGACATCCCGATCCACCTGGCCGCAGTCAATACGCATATGTGCCAGGTGGCCGGCGAGGTCGCCGACGGCGTGCGCCCGCATCCGATCTGCTCGGCCGAATATATTGCCAACGTCATGATCCCCGAGGTTCGGAAGGGTGCCGAGAAAACAGGCCGTTCGCTCGAGCGTTTCAAGATCTGCCACAAGCCTCTCATCGCCACTGGCGCCAATGAGGTCGAGCTCGTCACACGCATCCGGGATGTGCGCGCGAGGCTCGCCTTCTATGTCTCCACCCCCGCCTATCGTCCCGCGGTGGAATACCACGGTCTTGGAGACCTGGCGCGAAAGTTGAGCTTGCTCGCAAGAGCCCAGGACTGGGAGAACATGCCCGGCTATATCTCGGATGAGATCCTGAACATATTTGCTGTGATTGGAACCTATGATGAAATCGCAGACAAGTTGCTGCAGCGATTTGGTGAGGTAGTAACGAATTGCGAATTTTCGATCGCGGTGAAGAACCAGGCAGACAGGGAACGACTGGCCCAGATTGTCACAGACGTGCATGCCGCCCCCCTTGACGCTGTCCGGCAACGGCTATGCGCGGAAGTTAGTGCTTGAAGTGTGAGCAGGGGGTGACATGGATCCGTTCCTTCGGCGCCAAATCGGCAAGACGTCGTTCGAGGTCACTCAGCTCGGCATGGGCGGAGCAAGCCTGGGCGACATGCGCGAGAGCCTGCCCGAATCACAGGCGACGGCCACCATCGAGGCCGCGCATGCTGCCGGCATCGGCTACTTCGACACCTCGCCCTGGTATGGCAACGGCAAGAGCGAGCTGCGCTTCGGCCACGTGTTGCGCACCAAGCCACGCGACAGCTTCGCCCTCTCGACCAAGGTTGGCCGCGTGCATGTGCGCCCGGCTGACCCCGACACCTACCGGCATCCGGGCTGGGCCGGCGGCCTGCCGTTCGAGCCGCGCTTCGACTACACCCGCGACGGCGTTCTCAAGAGCTACGAGATGAGCCTTGCCCGCCTCGGTCTCAATCGCGTCGAGGCGCTGTTGATCCACGACCTCGATCCCCGCCACCAGAAGTCGGAGGAGGGCGTGGCGCACAGCCTCGGCCAGCTCGATACCGGTGGCGGCTATCGGGCGTTAGCCGACCTGAAGGCGCGCGGCGAAATCGAGGCCATCGGCGCCGGGGTCAATCTCATCGGCATGATCCCGCGCTTCCTGGAGCGCTTCGCCCCAGATTTCTTTCTCGTCGCCATGCCCTATACGTTGCTCGAGCAGGAGGGCCTCGGGGAGCTGCAGATGTGCGCGGAGCGGGACATATCGATCGTGATCGGCGCGCCCTACGCCTCGGGCATCCTGGTGCGGGAGCCTCAGCCCGGCGCACTTTACAACTACAGGCCGGCCAAGCCCGACATCGTCGCCAAGGCGCAACGCATCTTTGCTGTCTGCCGGCGCCACGACGTGCCGCTCGCCGCAGCCGCGCTGCAGTTCCCGTTCGGGCATGCAAGCGTCGTGTCGGTGATCCCGGGGCCGGTCGCGGCGGAGGAGGTGCGCAAGAACCTCGCCTGGATGCATCGCGACATCCCGGATGCGCTCTGGGCCGACCTCAAGGCCGAGCGGCTCGTCCGTCCGGATGCGCCGACGCCGCAGATTGGGACTTGACCCCCGGGAGTGGGTCGCGAGACCCTTCGAGCAATATGACGGCAGGGAATGACACGATGCGGATCGCGGTGATCGGCGCCGGCGGGGTCGGCGGAACGTTCGGGGCGGCGCTGGCGAAGGCTGGGGCCGATGTGACCTTCGTTGCGCGCGGCGCCCATCTGGCGGCGATGCGCACGCGCGGGCTCAGTGTGCTTGGCCCGCGCGGGGACGTCCATCTCAGTTCAACCCACGCCACAGACGAACCGGCGAGCATCGGGCCAGTCGATTTCGTGTTGTTCTGCGTCAAGCTGTGGGACGTGGAGAGCGCCGGCGCCGCCATCCGCCCACTGGTTGGGCCCAACACGGCGGTCATCCCGCTGCAGAACGGGATCGACGCAAGCGACCGGCTGATCCCTATCCTCGGCAAGGACGCCGTGATGGGCGGCGTGGCGCAGATCAGCGCCACCATTGCCGAGCCCAGCGTGATCCGCCAGACCGGCACCTTCATGCGTCTTGTGTTCGGCGAGCTGGACGGCCGCCCCAGCCAGCGCGGCGCTGCCTTCCATTCGCTGTGCCATAGCGCGGGATTCGACTCGGTGAACAGCAATGCAATTCTCACCGCCCTGTGGGAGAAATTCGTCCTGCTCGCCACCAACAGCTCCGTAGTCGCGCTGACGCGCCTGCCATTCGGCAAGCTGCGCGACGACCCAGAGGTGTTCGCCTTGTTCGAGAAGGGGGTCGCCGAGGTTGCCGCGGTGGGCCGCGCCCGCGGCGTTCGCCTGCCGGCCGATCTCGAGGCCAGGTTGCTCCAGAGCACGCGCAATTTCCCGCCCGAAATGATGCCTTCCATGGCCGTCGATCTGTTGCGCGGCAACAGGTTGGAGTTGCCGTGGCTCGCCGGCAAGGTGGTCTCGCTGGGCCGCGAACTCGGCGTGCCGACACCGACGTTCGATGTCATGTACGCGGCGCTGAAACCCTACGCGAATGGCGCGCCGTCCTGAACCGCTCGCCGCGGTCGCGTTGCAGTTTCCGTTCAGGCAAGCGCCTCATCCGCCCCGACGCGCCGACGCCGCGTCTGCGTGAGGGCGATCGAAAATACCAACGACGCAGCAATGGGTGAGTAACCCACGTCGATGTGCAGTGCGAAGGGCTGACCGACTGGCAGGACTAGTGCATAATGCTGCTGGAGGAACGGGGGGCACGGCATGTCCGATCCAGTGTCGGTGACAATCTCCATGTTCGCGCTCGCCGTTTCGTTCGTCACGGCGTGGCTGACATTCTTTCGACGTGGCACCGTCAAGATGACACAGCCAACCGTGATCTTTTTCGGTCCCGATCCGCCGGATAGGCAGGGCCAGATCAATCAGAAGGTCTTTCTGCGAACGTTGCTGTTCGCAACATCCAAACGCGGGCGGATCATCGAAAGCATGCACGTCTCGCTGTCGCGGAACGAAGCGCACCAGAATTTCAACATCTGGACCTACGGCGAGCGCAATGACCTTGTGCGAGGTAGCGGGCTGTTCGTCGGCGAGACCGGCGTTGCGGTGAACCATCATTTCCTTACGCCAAAGGACACTACGTCGTTTCGGTTCGCGGCCGGTCATTACAAACTGGACGTGTACGCTCACCTACTCGGCGACAAGAGCCGAACCCTCCTTTTCTCTCAAATGCTTGAAGTCACTGGCGAGGATGCAAACGCCCTCAAAGACCCGCGAGCGGGGCTGTACTTCGATTGGGGACCTGACGCGTCACGATATCTGTCACACGTCGATAGACGCCAGCCGATGACCGCACCTGATGATACCTTTCGCGAATTGCTGCGTGATGCTCCGCCGACCAGCACGAACAAGCGGTGATCGTCAGCATTAGATTGACGACGGACGATCCACACGCCTCCCTGTCATTCCCATGCTGGTCACCGGGATCCAGCCATCCACAAACGTTGAAGTAAGTTGATAGATGGATCCCGGGCACAAGGCCCGGGATGACAAGAGACCTACTCCGCCGCCTCGCGCATCGGCACCGGCCCCTCGTCCACGGGCAGTCCGAGCGCTCGCCGGATCGACTTGTGGTAGTGGGCGAGCGCGGGCTCGTTGCGGCCGTAGACGATATGGCTCTGCGCGCCCGAGCCGAAGCCGATCTGCATGGTGCGGCCTGCGGGGAAATCCTCGGTCGTCACCACCTTGACGGCCAGCGCCAGGTTGGCGTCCCAGTGCCGCTTCTCGTCCTCGGTCTCCACGGGCTTGGGGATGTAGAGCGAGGTCTCCATCAGCGCGCGGTCGAGGCGACCGTCGACGGGGAACATGCGGAAGATCTCCATATGGTCCCCCTGCGGGGCGAAGATGGTGTTGGCGAACATGGAATAGACGATGGTCGAGTTCCACATCAGATCCCACTCGCTTTCCGGCGTGCTCCTCAGCCGGTCGAGCTTGGTGCGCCCGAACACGAGACGGAAGTTCGGCCCGTAGGGTGTGAAGTGGCCGACGTTGTGGACCAGGATGCCGCTGAGCGACGCCTTGTGCAGGAAGCCGAAGTGATAGCCTTCATGGAACGTGTCGACCAGCAGCTTCCAGTTCATCTCCTCGTAGTGCACGTGCCGATCGTGGAAGTGGTAGCCGTCGAGCTTCCAGTGCGCGAGGTCGGGGCCCAGTCCATCGAGCCACGGCTCGATGTCGAGATTTGCCGAGCGGTCGGCGGCGGGCGTCGGCAGCACCCAGACCATGCCGTATTTCTCGGCGAGCGGCAGTGGGGTGAGGCCCGGCCGCTCGGCCCGGACACCGGGGAAGGATGTCGCCTCCTCGGGAATCCCGCGCAGCACGCCGTCATTGCCGTAGGTCCAGCCGTGATAGGGGCACGTGAACGCGCCCGCGCTGCCGCTGCCCTGGGCCACCTTGGCGCCGCGATGGCGGCAGGCGTTGAGGAAGGCGCGCAGCTTCCCGTCGCTGCCCCGCACGGTCAGGATCGGAACGCCGGCGAAGTCCTCGGTCCGGTAGGCGCCGGGCTTCGGCCAGTCGCAGGAGAGCCCCATCACCACCGGCCGTTTTCGGACGAGAACCTCTTCCTCCCGCTTGTGGCGCTCCGGGCACGTGAAGGCCGTGACCTCGTTGCGCCATGGCGCATCGGCCATGGCGGTGGTCTTGGTGTCGAGGTAGTGCAGCAGTGTCTTGAGAAGACTGATCTCAGCCGCTCGGTCCATGCTCAATCCTCGTCCGGAAAAGCGCTCCATCAATTCTAGTACCCACCATCGCCGGCGGGCTAGCCCCTTCATGGTTCCAAGGGGGAAGGTCAGTCTCAACACTTTTGCCGAACCGGGCGTTACTGTCCTGTCTTGGCGCTACCTTGCCCCTGCAGCCTCGATGCCTTCATCGGCGGGATGCGCCGGCAACCGTTGCCGCCACGCCATCCTGCAAGCGATATCGGATCGCGGACGCCACCAGTCTGTTGACAACTTCGCCCGTATCCAGCTTCCATCAAATCGCGTGACGGTTCCTGTCGCGGTCCGGGTTCGGGCTGCGGCGGGTGAAAAAGGGAACGCGGTGCGAGGATGAGCCGGTCGGCCAATCCTCAATGCCGTGGCTGCCCCCGCAACTGTAAGCGGCGAGCGTCACTTCCGAATGCCACTGCCGGGCAACCGGCGGGAAGGCGGAGGTGGCGCGCATGAGCCGTGAGCCAGGAGACCTGCCGGCACCAGTCGCCCATCATCCGCGCGGGGCGTGCGGTTGAGCGGACACCCGTAGTGGCGACGGCTCGTGTTCGAGCGAGAGAGTCGTGTCGGTTGTGTCCGCGAGGGGGGATCGGGTTTCACCATCGGTCGCATGAACGTGCATCGGCGTCGAGCCATGCGCGGCATTGGTCTGTCCACTCCCAAGCGAAATGCCCGACGCGGCGCTCCGCTCCAGCTCATGGAGAAGCGCCATGCCTACGTCGTCACGGAAGCCGTATCATCTTGCTGCAGGACTGAGCGTTCTGCCGCTGCTGTCGTTGCCTGCATTTGCCCAGACCGCGCTGCCGCCCATTGTCGTCCAGGGCGCCACGCTCGAGGCCCCGCGCCAGCCGGCGGCGCCCGCGCCGGCCCCAACCACGGGGCCCATCGCTGCTGCTCCGGGGGCGGCCACGGGCCCCCAAGCCGCCGCACCGGCAGACGGTGCGGCGTCGGCGGAGAGCACGATTGGCGGCGCGCCTGCCTACACCATCGGCAATGCGGTGTCGGTGGTCACCGGCGAGGAGCTGCGCCAACAGCAGGTGCGGAATGCCGGCGAGGCCCTGCGCAGCCTGCCGGGCGTCGCGGTGAGCCGCAGCGGCGGCGTCGGCAATTTCACGCAGGTGCGCATCCGCGGCGCGGAAGGCAACCACACGCTCGTCCTCATCGACGGCATCGAGGCCAACAACACCGCCGACGGCGAGTTCGATTTCTCCAACCTCTCGGCCGAGGAGATCGAGCGCATCGAGGTGATCCGTGGGCCCATGAGCGGCCTGTACGGCTCCAATGCGGTGGGCGGCGTCATCAACATCATCACGCGGCGGGGGCAGGGTCCCTTCAGCGCCACCGTGCGCACCGAGGTCGGCACGCTCGGCACGCGCGACGTTGCGGCCCGCGTGGCCGGCGGCAGCGAGCGCGCGCACCTGGCCGTGGCCTATCACTGGCGCGAGACCGATGGGTTCAACATTTCCCCGGTCGGGGACGAGCGCGACGGCTCCCGCCTCGGCAGCTTCACGCTGCGAGGTGGGGCCAAGCTGCTCCCCGGCGTCACCCTCGACTTCACCGTGCGCCACACCGACAAGGTCGCCGATCGCGACGGCTTCGGCGGGCCGGCCGGCACGCTCGCCACCGCCATCGACGACCGCTCCACCCTCGATCATCGGGTGCTGCTGGCCGGCGCCAACCTGCGCTGGGACCTGTTCGAAGGCCGCTTCACGCAGGAGTTCCGCGCCAACCACAACGGCACCATCACCGCCGACACCGATCGCTCGCTGTTCCCCAGCTTCAGCAAGAACGTGAGCGAGGCCGACAAGTACGCCTACCTCGCCACCTATCGCCTCGACATGCCGGCGCTGTGGATGAAGCACGCGGTCTCCGGCCGCGTCGAGAAGGAGGAAGAGCGCTTCACGCCCGAGGGCACCTTCGCCGACGGGCTCGAGCGCCAGCGCGGCCGCGTGGCCTATACGGGCGAGTGGCGCGGCGGCTTGGCCGAGCGGCTGTTCCTCACCGCCGGCGTGCGGCGCGACGACAACGACAACTTCCAGGACTTCACCACCTGGCGCACGGCCGTCTCGCTGGTGGTGTCGGAGCTCTATATGCGCCCGCACGCCAGCGCCGGTACGGCGGTGAAGCTGCCCACCATGTTCGAGCAGTTCGGCACCAGCCCGTTCTTCGTGCCCAACCCGAGCCTGGCGCCGGAGGAGAGCTTCGGCTGGGACGCGGGCGTCGAGCTCACGTTCTTCAAGGGGATCGTGGTCTTCGACGCCACCTACTTCCACGCCAACCTGACCGACAAGATCGACGGCACGGCGCCCGGGCCGCGCCCCGGCACGTTCACCTCCGTCAACCTGTCGGGCGAGAGCACGCGCGAGGGCGTGGAGCTTTCCGCGCGCGTGAAGCTTGCGTCCAACGTCACGCTCGGCGGCGCCTATACCTATACCGACGCCCGCAACCCCAACGGCGACCGCGAGTTCCGCCGCCCGCCGCACGCGGCGCGCGCCGACATCGCCTATGGCTTTGCGGGCGGGCGCGGGACAGCGACTCTCGGCGCCATCTACAATGGCCGCATGGACGACATCGCCTTCGAGATGCCATTCTTCTTCCCGACGCATCGCGTGGTGCTCGGCGACTACTGGCTGGTCAACTCCACGGTCTCTTACAAGCTGGTACCGGGCGTGGAGGCGTTCGGGCGGGTGGAGAACCTGCTCGACAAGCAGTATCAGGAGGTGTTCGGCTTCGAAGCGGCGCCGATCACGGTCTTTGCCGGGCTCAAGCTGACGTTCGGCGGGCCGGACGGCATCGGCGGCAGCTGGGCGAAATAGACCGACGGCTGCAGCGAGACAGAGGACGAGAGGGCGCGTGCGTCGGACGGCTGCGGGTTGGTTTTGGCTTCTGGCCGCCGTCATAGCCGCGGCGCCGGCCGCGTCCGGCGCGCGCGCGGCCGCTCTTCACAAGCCGGGACGCATCGTCTCGCTCGACCTATGCACGGACCAGCTGCTGGTCGAGCTGGTGCACCGCGACCGCATTGCCGCCGTGACGCATCTCGCCGCCGATCCTGCCGTCTCCGCAATCCCCGAGAAGGCACGCGGCATCGCGATAACCCACGGCGCCGCCGAGGATGTGCTGCGCTACGATTCCGATCTGGTGCTGGCGGGCCCGTTCGGCGTCTCCGCCACGGTCAACCTGCTGCGCCGCCTCGGCCGTAACGTTGTGGTGGTGCCGCTGGCCAGCGATCTTGCCGGCATCCGTGATTCGGTGCGGGCGGTGGCGGCGGCGGTAGGCGAAGGGCCCAAGGGCGAGGCCATGGTCGCCGCGTTCGATCGCCGATTGTCGCGGCTGGCGGCGCCCGCAGAGTCGCCGCTGACGGCTGTCATCTACCAGATCGGCGGATCGGTTTCGGGGCCCGGCAGCCTGGCTGACGCGGCGCTTGCCGCTGCCGGCTTTCGCAATATGTCGGCCGCCTACCGGCTCAGCCGCGGTGGGCAGGTGCCCTTGGAATCGCTGATCGCCCAGCCGCCGGACCTGCTGGTGCTGTCGAGCCAGGCCGACGAATACCGCACCGTTCTGGCCGACAACCTGCGCCACCCCGCGCTTGCCATCCTGCGCCAGCGCCGGCCCTCGCTCGAGCTGCCGTGGCGGCATTGGCTGTGCGGCACGCCCCACATCGCCGATGCGATCGAGCGGCTGGCGCAGGCGCGCGCGGGTCTCGAGGCACGCGCGCGATGAAGGCCCCTTCGGCCAGGCCGGACGTCAAGCCGGTGCGGCTGTTCGCGGCCTTGGGGTTGGCTGCGGCCGCTGCCTTCGCCCTTTCGCTCGCGGTCGGTCCCGCAGGCCTTGGCATCGCGGCCCAGGGAGAGGCGCGCGCGCTGATCTTCACCGAGATCCGCCTGCCGCGCGCCCTGCTGGGAGCGCTGGTGGGCGGCGCGCTCGGGTTATCCGGCGCGGCGCTGCAGGGCTACCTGCGCAACCCGCTGGCGGAGCCGAGCCTGGTCGGCGTCTCGGGCGGCGCTGCGCTGGGCGCCGTGATGGCGATCCACCTGGGGCTGTCCCAGGTGCTTGCACTGGCGCTGCCGATCGGCGGGCTCGCCGGCGCGGCCGTGGCCATGCTGGTGGTAGTGGCGCTGGCCGGCGCGCACGGCGGGCCGGTGACGCTGATCCTCGCCGGCCTCGCCGTCTCGAGCATCGCCACGGCGCTCATCTCGCTCGCCCTCAACCTGGCGCAGAACCCGTTCGCCTCCGTCGAGATGGTGTTCTGGATGATGGGCGCGCTCGCCGACCGCAGCCTGACGCAAGTGTGGCTGGCGGCGCCGCTGATCGTCGCCGGCATCGCGCTCTTGCTCACTGTGGGGCGCGCGCTCGACGCGCTGACGCTCGGCGAGGACGCGGCCAGGAGTCTGGGCATCAATATCCAGCGCACGCGGCTGGCCGTGGTGGCCGGCACGGCACTGAGCGTGGGGGCGGCGACGGCGGTGACCGGCATCATCGGCTTCGTCGGGCTGATCGTCCCGCATGTGCTGCGGCCCTTCGCGCACCATCGCCCCGGTCTGCTGCTGCCCGCCAGCTTGCTCGGCGGCGCCGTCATGCTGCTCATCGCCGACGTGGGCCTGCGCCTGCTCCAGCCCTGGATGGAGCTCCGCATCGGCGTGCTCACGGCGCTGATCGGCGCGCCGTTCTTCGTGTGGCTGGTGCTCAGGACGCGCTCGGAGCTGGCGCCATGAGGATCGAGGCGCTGGGACTGCACCTGAGCCTCAGGTCCCGCGCGGTGCTGTGCGGCCTCGATTTCGTGGCGCACGCGGGCGAGATGACGGCCGTGATCGGGCCCAACGGCGCCGGCAAGACGACGCTGCTGCGGGTGCTGGCCGGGCTGCTGACGCCGGCTGGCGGGACAGTGTCGCTCGACGGCCGCCGCATTGCCGACTGGCAGCCGCAGGAGCTGGCGCGCGCGCTCGCCTACCTGCCCCAGGAACGCATCGTGCACTGGGCGCTCAGCGCGCGCGCCGTCGTCGCGCTCGGGCGGTTGCCGTACCAGCCGCTGGGTGCGGGCGTGAGCGCCGCCGACCGAGAGGCCATCTCGGCGGCACTCGCCGCCATGGATGTCGCACATCTGGCCGACCGGCCCGTGCTGGAGATGTCGGGCGGCGAGCGCGCGCGGGTGCTGGTCGCCCGGGCGCTCGCCCAGGAGCCGGCCGCACTCCTCGCCGACGAGCCGGCGGCGGGCCTCGATCCGGCTCACCAGCTCACCCTCTTCCGGCACTTCACGAAGCTTGCGTCGGTGGGTCGCACGGTGGTGGTGGCGCTGCACGATCTGTCGCTTGCCGCGCGGTTCTGTCACAGGATCGTGCTGATGCAGGCCGGCCGCGCCGTCGCGGCGGGAACGCCCGAGGATGTGCTGCGGGTCGAGCACCTTGCCGCCGTTTACGGCATCAAGGGGCGCTATGCCACGCTCGATGGCGTGCCGGTTGTGCTGGCGACCGACCTGCTGCCATGATGCAGCCCCGATGATCGCCAAGGTGCGCACATCGCGAGGGTGGGTGGGGGCAATACTCTCTTGCATTTGTTCCGACGAGCACAGCGTCTCAATCTGGCCCTCGAGGGCGGCGGCGCGCACGGCGCCTTCACCTGGGGCGTGCTCGATCGCCTGCTCGAGGAGGAGGCGCTCGACGTCGGCTGGATCAGCGCCACCAGCGCCGGCGCGGTCAATGCGGTGGCGCTGGCGGCAGGCTTGGCGGAGGGCGGCCCATCCGGGGCACGCGCGAAGCTGAGGGCGGTGTGGGAAGCCGTAGCCAAGGCCGGCCTGCCCGATCTCCTGCGCAACAATCCCTGGCTCGCCAGCATCAGCCGGTCGAACGCGCTGGCGCAGGTGGCGAGCCTGTTTTCGCCCTACGACTTCAATCCGCTGGGCTTCGATCCCTTCCGCAAGCTGCTCGAGGCGCATGTCGACTTCGCGCTGCTGCGCTCGAGCGCGGGGCCGGAGCTGCTGATCGCCGCCACCGATATCGCCACCGGCCGGCCGCACCTGTTCCGGCGCCGGGAGATCACGGTGCTCTCGGTGCTGGCGTCGGCGTGCCTCCCCACCATCCACCACGCCGTGCAGATCGACGGTCACGCCTATTGGGACGGCGGATACTCGGCCAATCCCGATCTCCTGACGGTCGCGCGCGAGAGCCCGGTCGGCGACACGCTGATCGTCAAGCTCAACTCGATCGAGCGCCAGGGCGTGCCCATGAGCGCGCGCGAGATCACCGCGCGCATCAACCAGATCACCTTCAACCAGCCGATGCTGCGCGACATCGAGGTGATCGAGACCGTGCGTGCCCATGACAGCCGCTGGCGGCGAATGGCCAACCCCGGCGACGCTCGCATTGCGCGGCATCGCTTCCACCTGATCGATGCCGGCCGTTTCACGGGGGCGCTGGCGCCGGAAAGCAAAGGCAAGCCGGACCTCGAGCTGCTGACGTATCTCTTCGGTGCCGGCCGCAGCGAGACCGAGAAGTGGCTGGCGCGCAACCGCGGTAGCATCGGCCGGCGCGCCACGGTCGACCTCGGCCGGCATTTCCTGGCCGGGCGCGGCGACGCTGCCGCGCCTGGCGCGAGCCCCAAGCCGCTGCCCGAGGTGGCCGCCTGAACCCTGTCCATGGCCCGGAGCGCTGGCGGGGATATTCAGCGGCCGAATAACGGGCTATGCTGCAAATCTCCCGGATGCGCTGCCACGGCAAGCGCCATACTTGACGTGAATTCTGCGGGCAAGATTGCCCGCCAAAGGGTGTTTGTTGGATGCCGGCAAGAACTGCTTTAGGTATTTCAGTGAAATGCGGGGTAGGCGGAACGGGCCGTGATAGAGGTACCCCTGCGCCGTTTTCGGCAGCTACGGCCTGCTGTGCCAGGGGGAGCAAGCCAGGTGAGTGATCAGCTGCTCGAGCGCTCGGCGAGCGCCCCTGCGCCTGTCCGCCCCAAATGGACCGCGGCTGTCGTGCTGCTGGCGATGCTGGCGGCCACCACCATGCTCAACCAGTTCTTCCGCGCCTCCACCACCGTCATCGGCCCGCAGCTCATCCGTGATTTGAGCTTGTCGCCCGAGGAATTCGGCTTCGCCAACGCCACCTTTTTCATGGCGATCTTCCTGGCGCAGATCCCCTGTGGCATCTGCTTCGATCGTTTCGGGCCGCGCCTGACCATCGCCGTCCTGTCGGTGCCGATGGCGCTGGGCGCCATGCTGCACAGCTTTGCCGATACGGGCACGCAGCTGGCGGCCGCCCGCTTCCTGGTGGGGCTTGGATCTGCCGGCAGCTACACCGTGGGCGTGGTGCTGATCTCGCGCTGGTTTGCGCAGCCCTCCTGGAGCACGATCCTGAGCTGGCAGTTTGCGCTCGGCCAGATCGGCCTGGTGCTCGCGGGCACGCCGCTGGCGGCGGCGGTCGGATTGATCGGCTGGCGCTTCCCGTTCGTCTTCATGGGGCTGGTCGCCCTGCTCGTGGGCTATCTGTTCCTGCTGTTGGTTGCCGACCAGCCGCCGGGAGCGGCCCCTGCGCCGAAGCCGGCGCAGTCCGTCGGCGCGTTCGCAGGCCTGCGCCACGTGCTCACCACGCCGGGGCTGCCGCAGGTGCTCTGCCTCTACATGGTGGGTTTTGCCGCGCTGGTGACGGTGCAGGTGGTGTGGGCGGGACCCTATCTGCACGACATCCACGGCCTAAATACCATCCAGCGCGGCAATGTGCTGCTTGGCATGGCCATCATGCAGACGCTGGGCGTCCTCGTGGTTGGTCCCATGGACCGCCTGCTCAACACGCGCAAGTGGGTGGCCGTCGCCTCCGCGTCGCTGGCACTGACGGCGATGACCGCCCTCGCCGCCGTGCCGATGCCGCTCGAGTACACGGTGGGCTTCCTGTTCCTGCTGAGCGCCTCCTCGGCCTACGGCGGCGTGCTGTTTGCGCAGGTCCGCGGCCTCTTTCCGGCTCACCTCGCCGGGCGCAGCGCGACCATAACCAACATGGCGCCGCTGTTCGGCGCCTCGGTCCTGCCGACGCTGACCGGCTTCATTCCGCCGCTGTTCCCGAGTGCGGGCCCCGGCTATTCGCCGCTGGCCTATCAGTGCATTTTCGCGGTGC
>Ga0209726_10004513_pt1 | contig 17738 bp, 18 predicted proteins | sample Subgrocontami54m_FD_187453 | JGI IMG/M metagenome (GOLD analysis project Ga0209726, IMG submission 187453) | Subsurface groundwater microbial communities from S. Glens Falls, New York, USA - GMW46 contaminated, 5.4 m (SPAdes) (version 3) | ecosystem: Environmental > Aquatic > Deep subsurface >... | reverse complement strand
TTCAGTTTGTAGTTATATCTTTTGTTTTTGCTTCAGGATTTGTTTTGGCATATTTTTATGAAAATGCATTTACCAGTATTTCAAAAACATTGTCATGGTATAAAAAAAGATTTATAAGACTTTTAGTGCCTTTTTATCTTTATCTTACTTTGCATAACGTTTTGTGGCTAGCTTTTCCAGATATTTTTAGTGGTTTAGGACTTTCTAAATCAATAGATTATTTTGTAAAATCAGCTCTTTTATTTGGTGGTACAAATTATAATTTTTTGGTAGTTTTGTTTATAGAACTTACTTTACTATTTCCAATTTTTATTAATTTATTTAACAGGAAAAAGATACTTTATTTATACGTATTTGCGTCAACAATAATAACTCTTATATTTACTTTTTTTAGTTCTCCCTACTCTTTATATCGTTTTGCCATGTGGATACCCTGGTCTTTGGTATTAATTTTCGCAATGTATATTGCCATAAAACCAAAAATGGATAAAAATGCAATTGATACTAATAAAAGATATTTTTTGTTTGGAACATTATTTTTCATTTTATTTTTAGGACTTTATTTTTTAAATTTAAATATGGGTAAATCATTAAATTTTTATAGTCATAAATATCCACCTGATTTTTATTATCTTTTCTTTGGATTATCGCTTACTTGTTTTTCTCTTTTAATTGGAAAACTAAGACTGTGGCAAAATAAATTTTTGAAACCAATTTATTTATTCATAAGTAAGAACTCTTATTATATATTTTTTATTCATTACATAATTTTAGATGCGGTTTTGGTTTTAGCAAGTAAAAATCTATTTTTTAAAAATCCCGTACTTCAGTTTATTATCATATTTTTCCCAACAATTTTTGTTATCTTAATTTTAAATAGAATAAAATTAATTAAAAAATTTATATCCTGATATAATAGAAGTATGGATGATGTTAAAAAGAAGACAAACGAATACTGGAAGAAAAAATTAACCCTAGAACAGTATCAAGTCTTAAGAGAAAAGGCAACTGAGCCTGCATTTACTGGAAAGCTTTATGGTAATCATCAAACAGGAATGTATAATTGCGCAGCATGCGGAAAACCTCTTTTTTCCTCAAGCACCAAATTTGACTCGGGTACCGGCTGGCCGAGTTTTGATGACCCCCTAAATAGAGAAAACGTAGAGCTCAAAGAAGATAAGAGTTTAGGAATGGAAAGAACTGAAGTAATTTGTAAAAATTGCGGATCTCATTTAGGACATTTGTTTAACGACGGACCAAAAGAAACAACGGGACTAAGATATTGTATAAATTCATGCGCTTTAGGTTTTAAACCTGAAAATAATTCTGCCCCCAAAGTATAAAATGAAACATTATTGGCTGAGGTTAAATCACGTAATCTATAAATATATTTTAACTAAAGTAATATTTTTATTTAACAGCGAGTTAATACATGATTTAATGACATTATTTGGAGAATTTTTGGGAAAAGTAGTTTTTTTAAGAAAACTAATTTACATTTTATTTAATATTAAATCTTCAGTTTTGAAGCAAAATGTAAAGGCAGTAACTTTTGAAAATCCAATTGGTCTTGCAGCAGGATTTGATTATGAAGCAAGACTCACTCAAATTCTTCCATCCGTTGGCTTTGGTTTTGGAACAATCGGAACAATTACTAATTTACCCTGTGAAGGAAATCCAAAGCCGCGTCTTGCAAGGCTTCTAAAATCAAAATCTTTAATGGTAAACAAAGGATTTAGGAATAAAGGAATAGATGCTATAACTAATAAATTTAAAAATTACAATTTTCAAATCCCAATTGGTATTAGTATTGGACAAACAAATACAGACATATTTTCTCAAAGTCAGGCAGTAAATGATATAATTACCGCTTTTAAAAAAGCAGAAAGTGCTAATTTAAAAACAAAATATTATGAGCTAAATATTAGCTGCCCCAATCTTAATAGCAGAGTTACTTTTTATGACCCCAAAAAATTGGATGATCTTTTAAAGAAATTAAAAAACCTAAATATTAAAAAACCAATATTTGTAAAAATGCCTATTGATAAAAGCGACAATGAAGTATTGGCAATGCTAAATGTTATTGTTGTAAACAAGATGGATGGAGTAATTTTTGGAAATCTTCAAAAAAACAGAAAGAATAAACAGCTAGATAAAAAAGAAATTGCAAAATATCCTGCTGGTAATTTTAGCGGAAAACCAACATTTGAAGCTTCAAATCATTTAATAGAACTTGCCTATAAAAACTTTAAAGATAAATTAGTTATTATTGGCTGCGGTGGGGTTTTTAGCGCAAAGGATGCTTATTACAAAATAAAACTTGGAGCAACCCTTGTACAGCTTATTACAGGTTTAATTTTTGAAGGACCAACCCTTGCTGCACAGATAAATGATGAATTAATAAGTTTAATAAAAAAAGATGGATATAGGAATATAAAATCTGCGATTGGAAAAGATTTTTAATAAAGAGTATTCTTAACGACTGAATACAAGACGTAATGTGATTAGCACGTATTCATAAGGTGAATCAAACATTTAGTTGTTGACAAAACCAATTATGTAATTTATAATCTCACAACCTCTGCCTAATACTGCCTCTTTAAATTAATGAATAAATTATTTAAAACGATAAGTTTAGTATTTGCAGTTTTAGTATTTGCATTCTTAGTTAATGCCACATTTGCTCAAGTAAATACAGGTAACTCTACAAGCACAACAGACGTAAATAATAACGTTAATCAAACAGAAATAGATTTAGATTGTGATTGCACACCTACTCCCACATCAGAGCCATCCGTAACGCTAACACCTACTCCAACTGAAACAATTACTCCAACACCAACTTCAACCCCAGGAGGTAATGGCGGAGGACCAGGTGATGGACGCTCAGATGGTAGATCTGATGGAAGATCAGATGGTAAATCAAGTTCACCAATTCAAGCAGTTTTAGGACTCTCGTCAACAGGGTCAGATAACAATATATTTATTCAGCTTGGACAATTATTCGCAGCTCTTGCTTTAAGCATTCTAGGCGTTAAGCTTTTTACAAAAAATGCCTAAAGTAAAAAAAAGATTTTCTTTCTTTTCTAGAAAAAAAGGAAAGAACAGTTCCTCTTATCCAATAATAAATAAATTAACAGGTCTTTTTTTTATTGTATTAGCATTGATTGTCTTAATCTTTAATTTACCAACTTTTAACAAAGTTGATGAAAACAAAACCCCAATTCTTATAAACTCAAAACTTTTAGAGTCTAAGCAAAAAGAAAATATTCCAGTAAGAATTATTATTCCCAAAAGCGATATTGATTTAAAAGTTATTCCTGCGCAAATTGTTAACGGTTATTGGGAGCTTTCCGAAACCACAGCTTCTTATGGTTTGGGAAGCGGACATCCTGGACATGCATCGAACACTGTTATTTTTGCGCATGCAAGAGAAGGTTTGTTTTATAATTTAAAAAATGTAAAAACAGGGGATAGCATTTATGTTTTTACCAAAAACAAATGGTATAGATATAAAGTAAATAAAATTACCGCTGTATATCCTAACGAGACAGAAGTTATACAGCCCACAAAAAACGAAACATTAACTTTATATACCTGCAGCGGTTTTAACGACGAAAAAAGACTTATTGTTACCGCTTTGCCCCAAGAGTAAAATTTGACAAAAGTTTTCAATAATAGTACAAGTAGTTTATGAAAAAGGCAGGGTTTTTCATTCTTCTGCTTCTTCCTTTTTTCTTTTTTACTAAATCCCCTGTTTACGCACAAAACATAACAACGGGAAACGCAAGCGCAAAAAGTTATGTTAAAACAGAAATAGAAGGAAGTTCAAATGTTGCAACTCATATAGAAACTACTGCAAATGGTAAAACAGAAGTTATAGATAGTAATATAAATGGAGAAATAGAGGTAAACAATAACAATGGGAATGTTACGATTAATAAATCGTCTCAGGCCTCAACTTCTCCAACCTTAACATCAACTCCTTCCCCCAGAACAAAATCCACAGAACACAAAAAAACATTTATATTAAATTTCTTAGAAAGAATATCCAATTTTTTCAAAAGAATATTTACAAATTTATAGGCCTCATATAATCGTCTTCTGGGGGTTAGCGAGCTTTAATTAATAGTACTGAAAAATTGTTTTTTGAGATTTTGAATTACAAGTCTAATCCGATAGATAAAACCAATTTTTTCAGGTTCAAGTACAGCATTTTGCATGATTTCACCACTGCGGGTAATAACTAATTTTTGCATCACAGTTTTATATTTATTTCCCCCAATTGCAATATCAACAGTGCTTGCAGGAATACTCATTGTATAGCGTCCTTGACGGCCAGTAGCGGTGCTATTTAATCCATCACCGGTTTTAACTGGTATATCTTTCAGTTGGTCACCGAGCGTGTTTGTAACTGTTCCCTTGACTACTCCGGGTATAAAATAATTTTTAACCACTTCCACAGCCTGTCGCTTTGTCCCATCATCATTTAGCAGTTTTGTCGTTCCTAAAGTTAGAACATAATAGTTGATACCAAATACATTCGTTTTATTTTTATATAGCTCACGTAAAACTTCATCTATAAATAATGCTTGTTGGTTTTCATCCATAGAACCATTTATATCAGGAATCGGCGCTCCAAATTCACCGACCAATACTTTGGTATGAAAGTTTTTGGAGAAATAATCGATGTATTCCGCCATTGATGATGGATTTTTAATATAGTGATCTATCGTAACGAGATTATCTAAAGCATTCAATGTTTGTTTATCTACAACTTCTTTAGCCCTTCCTCCAATAATAGAGAAAACATTGGTATAGACCTGTCTTTTTATTTTACTGAATGAATTTTTTAAAACTATCCTTTGATTGCGTAAAAATTCATTATACTTAATGTTATCGTCCGGCTGTTTCCAAAATCCTGCATTTTCGCATTCGGGGCAGGGGTCAAATATATCTTCATCTTCAAAAAGATCGGGGTGTGTTTCTATAAATTCAGCAGTTTTGGCATGATGTCTCTCAGGCGCTAGATTCTTTGGGTAATCAAACCAGCCTTCCCAGTTGGACCAATTACCGCGAAACCAGACTTTCAGACCAGTTTTGCGGGCTAGATTTACCCATCGTTTTAGATAGGGCAAAAATTCTTCATCATATGGAGTGTCAATAGCTACATAGTTTGCCCCGAGATCTTTGATAGCTAGAAGTTCTTTTTGAATTTCTCCGTCAAATTTTAAATCATAGAGTCGGACACGAGCCTTGTCCCGGGAAGTCTTCATCGTATCGACAGAACGCACTTGCCATAAAAACTCTGGTTGTTCCTTGGAAATTACCTCCGGCTTAAGAGAGAAAAAAGAAAGCCCGAGAAAAGCGATAATAAGAAAAGCAATAAAGAACAGGAATTTTCTTTTCATTTGCGTTGATATATACCAAACGTTCCATAACTATGTATGAGAACGTAATTATTAATAAAATCCGAGTTATTTTTGAGTGCACGGTAGACCAGATCAGGGGGATAAGACATTGTGGCAATATACTTCGCGCTAGCCGAAGGATTCTTCAGTGCTTTTTGCCAATATTCTCTTGTTCCCTCGTGTATGTATAACTTCATGGGGAGTTGCGCCCGCGCAACAAAAGCATCGTGTGAAGCCAAACTTGTGAGAATTAATCCGCCATCATAATTTTTAGAAAGCCAATTACTCGCCTCAATAGTATACTTAGTATTTTCCAAACCTTTTAGGCCATCAACTAAAGCTACTGGTAAACCTTGACGGAAAAAAAGAAATGACTGGATGACAAAAACTAAAGAAACGAGCCAAAATAATTTTTTCCGTGAAGCCAAAAGCCCTAAGCCAATCGCAAATGCAGGAAGCATCAATACCCCGTAGCGGATATTAAAAAGGCCCGGGTCTTTTGCCGCCTGCGGCACATTCATTGCCGATTGACCCAAATACAATGCGAGCACATTAAATACAAAAGGAGAAAGAACCGCCAGTAATACAATAATCTGTTGCTTTGACTTAATAATAAAAGGCGCAGCAATGAATCCAACAAGTGACAACAATGCAATAATAAAGCCATTGTTTTCAATTATTGACCAAATGTAATAGCTAAGGGATAAAAAGAGGTTTCCTTCAGTTGGCAATTGGCCAACACTTCGTAATATGTTTTGCTGGGCATGGGCAGAATATGGACCTGTAGCAAAATACAGCGCATCTCCAAAGATCATTAGGTTCCAAAGAAACCAAAGCGCTATCCCAAAACCGCCTATACTTATAAAAAGAAGAATGATTCCTTCAGCCTTTTTCCAACCAAGTGTAACCCAACTCCATATCAGCAAAAGCACAGTTAGGCATGCAAACAGAAACCACCCGTCATATCTGGTAAGAGTCGAGGCCATGACAAACACACCTGCTAAAATCAGGCTAAGTATTTCTTTTGTTTTAATATATTTGGCAAGAAAAAAGGCAGATAAAGCGAAGCTGGCAATAAGTACAGGTTCGGTCATGGGAGTCGTTGCCAGATAAAGAAAATTGGGATTAAGCCCCAGTATCAGCGCTCCTATTGTTGCGGCAGGCTTGTTTTCCGTTAGAAGAAGAATAAGTTTATACGTAAAGACAACCGTTATTACATACGAGGCCATTGAGATTATGCTGCCGGCTAAAGCCGTATGCCACATAAAATCATTCCAAGCAAAAATTAGCATCAGAAGATGAGGAAACGGCAACCAAACGGTTCCTATCTGAGCAACGCCAGGCGTAAGATTATCAACTACTCTGCGGGCAATATTTAGATGTGACGCCGCATCGTTATACGTTAAAACATAGCCATTTAAAAAAGAAAAGTACCAAGCGGCAATTGCGGCAGTGATAGCAAAGATCCAGATATATTTTTCAGCATTATCGATTTTTTTTAGCATAGGATTTGGGTTGGAATGAAAAAAACAACGATCCTAAAACACCCGGAATTACCGTATCAAAAAGGAATAATAGTAAACTAACGCTTACCGCTATCGTAGCAGATACACCAAATTGCGAAAGAAGATAAATAGCCGCTCCCTCGCGAATGCCAAGACTGCCAATGGTTACCGGCACAAGATTTGTCAAAAGAATAAGCGGAAAAACAATAAGAATAGTAGAGGCAGCTATGGGTTGGAATGCCGAAAGCAATAAATACGCCTGAAGAAAATATACTGACATAGTAAGAAAAGAAAGAATAAGAATAATATTTGACAACGGCCAAGATACTAAAGTGAAACCTTTTAAAATAGTTCTAAGAAATTCAAACGGGACAAAACGGGTAATAACATTATTGAAATGCCGGAACTGATAGAGAAAAAGGAGAATAGCTGCGAGAGCAAGAATAATAAAGATAGGGTTAAATCCGGTTAGTAGTCTTTGGCCCCCCAACAGAACAAAGAAGATAACAATCCATAATTCAGATATTTTATCAACAAAAGTAAGCGATCCCAGATGCAGTTTATTGCCTTTCATCCCAACTATTCTTCCTAACTCACCAATCCTCGATGGCGTAACGATTGCTAAACCTGTCCCCCGAAGATATGATCTCATCGCATCCCAGAATGTATTTTCGCTATGCAATTCTTTCACCAACAAATACCATTTGTAACTCTTGAAAAATACATGGACACTAATTAGAAAAAGAGCTAATAATATGTAAATTTTATTTGCCGTATACAACACTTGCCCAACAACATTGAAATCAATCTTCTTAAAGATAAACACTAATAAAGCAATGGTTAAAATAATTCGAGCTATGAAAAGAATGTGTTGACTGTTTTTATTTTTCATAATAATCTTTGTTATTAGCAAGTTCACTGACTTTAAATTTTACTTTTATAGATTGTGAACCCTCCATTTTTATAGGCAATATTATAGTTTTCATTAACTACAGAGAAGTTTAACTTTTTATAAAGTCTGTCTCTATCATTTCCGGAAGAGACAACTATCCACTTAGCGTGTTTTGTGGGATCAGTCAGTGATTCTTCCCATATTCTATATGTTCCTTCTACGATAAAGTTTTTTTGTTTAATACCAGTGTCAAACATAAATCCATCTAGTGATCCTGTACTTGCAAGAATCAGTCCATCGTCATAGTTTTGCTTGAACCATATTAGTCCTTGCTTGTCATAAGTTGCAGCAAGGGCACCCGCATCTCTTAAAGTCACAATTTTAGTAAAATTAGTGTAGAAATTAAACTGAAATAGATAGCTGACAATTACTATTAGTAAAATCAAGGTTTGGATAATTCTTTTTTTACTAATTATTGCAATAAATATTGCAATTGCAGGTAAGGAGTAAAGGGAGTATCTAATATTGAAATAGTCTCCTGGTGGTGGGATTTTGGACAGTTCAGGAACCTCTATAGGCACATTTCCTACGTATACGGTAAAGACGTCAAAAAGGAAAGGAGTTAAAAGTATGAAAGGAAAAACATTCTCTAACCTAAATATTTTTATATTTTTTCTTATAAAGTAAGTTACTAAACTAATAATAAAAAGGGGTAATAATATTAGTCCAGATGTGTGTTTAATAGACAATATGTTTATTAATACTGATTGAAGGACATTGCCCTCGCCGATAGGTTTAACTGCGGTATAAGTAGCTTCAATTTGACGCCCTGCACTTAAATCGTTGTGCATAAATTCCAGTGGGTCCTTAAATATAACTGCGCCCCAAAGAAGCCATACAAATATTCCAATGCACGCTAGTGAAGAAAATAGAATAATTTTGCCTTCTTGTTTTTTGTTAAATTTATTAATAATCCAGTTGTAAACTAGCAAAAAGACACAACCGGTAACTAGTGCCCACCCTTCGTATCTATTAAGGCTAGATAATAAAACAAAAAAAGCTGCAATAAGCCCATCTGGTATGTGTTCGTATTTTATCCAGCGATAAAAATAATATATTCCGACTGTAATTGTTGCGATAAATAATGATTCAGTCATTGGTGTTGTTTGCATATAAATTAGATTGAGATTGAGACCTACAACAACAGCAGCTATTAAGCCAGATAATTTACTCTTTGTTAACTCAAATCCGAACTTATAGGCAAAGTACACTGCTATAACAAAGGAAATCATATTCGGGATACTGCCAGATATTCCACTACTCCATAAAAAATCGTTTCCTATGGTCGGAAGCATTAATATGTGAAGCAGTGGTAACCAGTATCCACCCAACTGCGCAATGCCAGGAGTAATACTATCCACTACTCTTCGAGCGATATTAAGATGGCCTTTAGAATCTCCATAGGCGGTAATTAATCCTTGATCGTAGTAATAAATAAAACTTCCAATACTAAGAAGTATTGCAGTTATTAAAATAATTTTATCTAAGTTCTTATAAATAAACGCATAGATTTTATTAATCATATTATTAGTTACTAATTACTTTTTTAATCACATAACCTGGTTCATTTTTATGACTTATTGTGGCGATTTGCTCACTAACAAGGCCAGTTATCCCAATTTGTACACCCATAATCATAAGCATTACCGAAAATAAAAGCAGAGGTCTCTCTCCTATTCCTTGATGCCCAATAAATTTTACAGCGGTTAAATATAATCCGAATAAAAATCCAAGCGTAAAAAAACTTGCACCTACATATCCAAAAAGATGCAACGGACGAGAATGGAATTTTGTAATAAACATAACTGTCACGATGTCCAAAGCACCATGGATAAATCGAAGTAATCCATATTTTGATTTACCATTTCTTCGTTTTCTATGATGGACTGGAATTTCTGTCACTTTGTATCCGCGTGCGGCTACAAGAACAGGAATATATCTGTGTAACTCACCATACAAATTAAGTCCTTTTACAACGTTTGATTTATAGGCTTTAAAACCGCAATTAAAATCGTGTAGCTTAACCAGTGAGATTGTATTTGTTACTGCATTAAATATTTTTGATGTATTGTTTTTTATGAATGAGTCTTTACGGTTTTGTTTCCAACCTGATACTAAATCATATCCTTCATCGAGTTTTTTTAGAAAACTAGGGATCTCGTGAGGATCATCTTGTAAGTCACCGTCTAGGGTAAAAATAATATCTCCCTTTGCAAGTTGGAATCCGGCATGGAGAGCTGCTGCTTTTCCAGATTGCGTGAGAAGTTGAATACCCCGTATATGTTTAGAGTCCTTATTGAAAAGACTATCTATTTTTTCCTGTGTGGTATCAAGGCTCCCATCATTGACAAAAATAATCTCATAATCTTTCCCTAGCGTTTCCAGAACAGAAACAACCTCGTCATAGAGAGGTTTAATATTTTCAGTTTCATTAAAAACCGGAATTACAATTGAAATCATATTAGCCTTTCTTTATAAAAGCTGCCGGCAGTTCTACTGGATACGCCGTCAGCTCTTGATCTATTAATCCGTTTCCTACAGCACTGGTTGCTTGTTCTACTACTTTTTTATGATTTAAGTGCAACCCATGATTGGTTTTAGCCCAATAATGAGGATCGCGGAAAATCTTATAAACCGCTTTCCAAGCAGCCATACTCATCGCCAGCCAATAGAAAGGCACAAGGAAAACATATTTGATGATATCGTCATGTTCCCGTTTGGCGCATCCGATCATATAATAGTACATATAAAGGAAATTACCGAAAACTAAAGAAAAAACGGCCATGTAAAGAACCGGAGCAGGGAAAAATGATTCGATAAAAGTCCCAATAATAGGGCGGAAAGCAAAATAGGAGATAGTGATAATCCACATAACGGGGTTTATAAACATAGAGAGGATTTTTCCGCCAACGACCAACTGAAACGTAACAACATGTGGTTCTTTCCAATCTTTCATAAAATGCCGGGGATCTCTCATATGGACCAAATATGTTTGGATATAGCCTTTGATCCATCTGGTGCGTTGTTCGAACCAATTTTTAAGGTCGCTGTTGGCCTCCTCAAGCGTCATAGAATTAACAACTGCTGTTCTAAAACCATGCTTAACCAGACGCATTCCCAAGTCGCAGTCCTCGGTGACATTAAAGGCGTCCCAACCTTTGAGATAATGTAGGTCTTTAGTTCTAAAATGGTTCGATGTTCCGCCAAGCGGGATAGGGGCATGGATAGATTGTAAACCGGTGAGAACTAAATCAAACCAAAGTGAATATTCGGCGGTAAAGACCCTGGTCAGAATATTTTGATGAGGATTGTAAAAATTCAACTTTGCTTGAATACAGACCGTTCGATCGTCAGCCTTTTTAAATGCAAGTATAGCTTTTTTTAACTGTTTAGGATCGGGAATATCCTCGGCGTCATAAACTACCGCATACTCGCCGGTAGCGTACGTCAGACCATAATTTAGGGCTTTCGGTTTAGTCTTTGGCATTGAATGCGGGACAACAACAACTTGAAAATACGCCGGCAATTTATACGCTTTTGCTCTTTTGACTGTTTCTTCGTCGTCCTCTTCCAAGAGAAGCAAAACCTGTAATTTCTCTTTTGGATAATCCAGCCGGCTCATAGCTGTTACAAACTGAGGCAAGACCTCCCACTCTTTATAAAGTGGGCAAAAAATTGTGTAGGTTGGCCATTCATCGTTTTCAGCAATTTCCTCATCGGTGATTTGAATTTCAGGAGATTTCGAAAAACTGCGGAAAATTAAAAAGAAGTTAAATAGTAAATCGCTAAAGTATAAGAAAGTTAAAATGGCAATTAGTAAAGTAATAGTCGCGTGCCAATTGCTTATAATTCCAAAAATTAACAGAGCTATAAGGAAAAAAATAAAGACAATTTGAGGTAAAGACGATCTGTGAAAAGCACTGTCATTTTGATGAAGATCTGTATGAGGGATAAACTCCCTTCCCTTATAGTGAAATCCTTTACCCTTTATTTTTTGGGTTTCTGGATGGAAAGGAACAATTTCGGGACTGACAAGCGCAAGTTTAAGGGCGGCCAAACCCATCTCAAAAGATGCTGTAATAAGTCCTATCTTTGGTTTACCAGAGTGGCGTTTCTGAAAAGCTATATCAATTGTGTCGATTTTATAGCCTGCGTTTCTGGCTTTAACTAAAAATTCCAGGTCGAAAGTCCATTGCGACGGGTGCAGTTTAATTCTTTCAACAATTTCTTTTTTGAACACCTTTAAACCCGATTGCACATCGTAGTCGAATCCGTGCAGGAACTTTTCGAAAAAATGACGGAAAACATGGCTTAAGACTTTCCTTCTGAAACTCACATGGCGTTCCCGTCTGTTTGCAATAACTATATCTATGTTTTCACCAATCTTTTCTATCATCTCTGGAATGACTTCCGGGGGATACTGCAAATCAGCGTCAATCATACCGATGAGATCGTATTTAGCATAGGTAAATCCCTCAAGTAGTGATTGTGCTTTCCCTTGTTGACCTTTTTTGACGTATAGAGATACGGGGTAGGTAGTGCCTAATGATTCAACTATTTTTTGTGTCCGGTCGGATGAATGATCGTCAACAACGATAATTTCGTAGGTTATTTCTCGCGGTTTCAACGCCCTATCTATGTACTCAATAAGGAGCTGTATGTTGCCTTCCTCGTTCCAAGTAGGAACTATGATTGATATTTTGTTATTCATATTCATTTAATTTTTCTCTAATTAAAAACCTGGCCGTGGTAGGATAATTTCCTTAACCCCGCGTTGGCGACCAGGCAGTTAGGTAAAGTCAGGTTGTAATGCTAGGCTTTACCAGAAACTTCATGTTTTTTGATAAAACGATTAAATTCCTTTTCCTGTATGCGATACGTTCTTCCTAGACGAACAGCTTTGAGCTTGCCTGCTTTGATATAGTCGTAAATTGTTAAAGTATTGAGCTGTAACAATAGAGCAACCTCTTTCACTGTAAAAAATGTCTTATTCATAAATACTATGTGCTTTAGCCTTGTTAGCTTTTATATGGTTATCTATATTTTGCTACAAGCTTGTAGCGTTGAGTATAACACAGCAATTAGATAAATGCTACAAGGAGAAGCTGGTCTGTCAGTCCCTTTTTACTTACTCTAGTGAAAAGGGTGATTTAAATGTCAGTTTCTCTAATTCATGTTAAATTCGGCAAAAGAATACAGGAGCTAAGAAAGAAAAAAGGGTTTACGCAAGAGGATTTAGCAGATCTTATAGACGTTGATAGAAGCTACATGGGATTTGTGGAAAGAGGGGAACGAAACCCAACGCTTGATAAACTAATAAAAATCGCTCAGGCGCTTAAAATTACACTATCAAAACTGTTTGAGGATGTGTAGGTTTATCCGAAATGTCGTAGTACCTTTTTCCCCGAAATCATTAAGGATTAACAAGAGTCTATATTGCAAGTAAATGCTGGGTTTGTTGTAAAGTTAACTCGGGATAGTCTACTATTTCTGCCCAATTAGCTGTTCTGAAATCGTCCCACTTGCTGAGGATGACAATAACAATAATTTTAATGCAAAGACAGAATTAAAAAAATCAAAATGCGTCAATGCTGTTGGAAAACCTGTAATTAAAGTTACGCAAAAAGTTCGAAATGATATTGATTCAGGTTTTGCCGGCAACTACTGGGCTTTTGATTATTACAAGAGATACATTGAAGTGTGGTCAACAGGAGGAAACACATACTGCGCTATTGTTAAGTATGATGGAGAATTTTATGCAGTTCCGGGACAAGTTGGACCTGGAAATATAAAAAGGATGGTCATGGAACATGGATTAACGCAATAGATGTATTGCAACCGGATTCAGGAAATATCCTGTAAATCTTGGCAAATATTAAAAACAGGCGATTTAAGCCCGCCTGTTTTTAATGACTTGACAGCTAAAATTAAAAGGTTTAGTATTTGTCTACTGAACTGCCCTTTTAAAGAGGGCATTTTTTATGGCAAATCAGTATTCTATAAAAGACATATCGGAAAAATTAAAAGAAGAAGTCTTATCTTCTATTCAAAACGTAAGAGGATGGGGAAGTGTTGAAATTTTTATACAGGATTTTAAAGTAACCCAAATTACAGAAAAAAATATAAAGAAACCAATTACTGCTCAAGAAATATAAAATGATATCTTGACAAGATTTGGCAAAGTAGTATAAAAGTAAAATACAAAATTACTTGCTGACCGTAAACGGAGGCGCCTTAAATTAAGGTGCTTTTTTTGTTTATTAATGACTAATAACTTTGTTTTACGCAAAATAAAAGATTTAAAAGAATTAATCACATACAGTTTTGCAAAAAATAATATGAAAAGTTTTCATGTTGTGACAGAATTTAAATCCTTAATCTCCCTTTTAACAAGCAATCAATCTCTAAATTTAATGATTGATAATCCTTAAACGGAAGGAGGTGAAATATAATGAATTTTAAAAAACTAGCAGTAACAGGTGCAGCAGCAGCATTATTGTTTTCTTCTGTAGTTCCAGCTTTGGCAAATTACGGAGGACACCATCACAATGGGGTAGATATTGATGTTGAGAATCATGCAAGAGTTACAAACAATGTTTTAACAGTAGCAAATACTGGATTTAACGAGGTAGGAAACAATGACTCTTTTGATTCTTATTCCGAAGGGGGTGGGCATCACCACAGAGGTGGTTCTATAAACACTGGAAATGCTTGGGCAGGAGCAAGTGTAGTTAACGATGTTAACTTTACCCAGGTTGATCTATGCGGTTGCAGAGGTCTTGGTAAAGTAGAAATAGACGTTGATAACAACGCCCATGTAAACAACAACGTTCTTACAGTTGCTAATAGCGGATTCAATTACGTAGATTCGGGAAGAATCCGAACAGGTAATGCTGGAGCAGAAGCCAGCGTTGTCAATTTTGTCAACACCACAATAGTTGGTGGAGGCAGCGAGTAATTTACTTGCAATTTCTTTTTGTCCTTGGGGAGGGCAATAAAACTTTAGGGCTCTCCCCCGGGACTAAAGAAAAAAAGAATTTATTGTTTAATTAAATATTTAAAAATATGGCAGGAAAATTTAAAAAATATATTGCAGTGTTACTAATAGTATTTTTGATGCTATATAATACTATGTTTCCGGCAGTTATCTTTGCCGATGAGATAACTCCTACTCCAGCTACAGAACAAGCACAAGAGCAGCCTCAAGAACAACAAGTTGAACAAACATCACAGACTAATGTTGAAAACACTTCAGAGACAGAGACCACAGTAGATTCAACTTCAAATACAGGAGATAATACTATTAATCCAACTCCAACACCAACTCCGACTGAAGTAGCTGTAGTTACAGATGATGTGATCGTAGAAGAACAGCCTGAAGAAGTTACAGAGCAATCCCAACAAGAACCTGAGTCAACTCCTCAAGAAAATAACAATTTGGCTCCAAGCTCAGATTCTGGTTCATCAGATGTTAAAAACAATGCGGATATTGATAATTCAATCAGTTCCGTTGGTAACAGCGGAGAAAACGAGATCGCAACCCCTTCTGCGGCTCCAAGCGGTGAAAATGCTTCAGTTAATACGGGGAATGCAGTATCTGAAGTTGCAGTCGATAACAGCGTTAATACTAATTCAATAAATTCAGAAGTTGTCTATAACACGATAAATATTTTTGTAGACCAAAATGGAAACTTAAACCTTTCCGATCCATTTACAGTTGCAGCAGCAATGATACCTGAACATCCAGACGATGAAGTAATAAACGTATCTTTTACAAATGTTAACAATTACGCTTACCTTTCAAATAATATTAGTTCATACGCAAATACCGGAAACAATACGATAAACACAACAAATTATGGAGACCAAGCGGTTATCAATACGGGAAATGCTTATTCAATAGTAACACTTTTTAATAAAGTAAACTTTACAATTATAAATTCTACTATTCACATAGTTTCAATTAATATTTTTGGATCTTTAAATGGAAATATAATTTTGCCGGACTTTGCTTTGGCCAACGCTTCATGCGCAATATGCGGAGTTACGCTTGCTGCATCAAATAGCGCAACTGTTGTAAATAACGTTGATTCCGAGGCTATCAGTGGGCAAAATACAGTCTATGGGAATGGAAACATTAGTACAGGCGATGCCGCCTCATTAGTTAATAATTTAAATATTGTAAATGCTAATTTTGTCAATACAACAGTTCAGGGACTATTTATTAATTTAGTTGGCAATTGGGATGGAAACTTTATTGGTTGGAACGCATTTGATCCAGAAAGTGGAGGAGCTACTCTTATGTTTTACTTAGCAGGACCTTTACTTTCTGGTACTGGTGCTTGCCCAACGTGCGCGGTTAGGGACGTAGAGATTTATAACAGCGTATATGTTAAAAATAATGTAACGTCGCTTGCAAGTAGTGGAGGAAACACTGTAAACGGAAACGGAAGTATAAACAGCGGGAGTGCATTTAGTTCAATATCTTTGATTAATTTCATAAACGCTAATTTTATAAACTCAATAGGATTCTTTGGATTTTTAAATATCTTTGGTGACTGGACTGGAGATATTGGAGGAAAAAGTAACTTTGATAAATTAAACCAAGAAGAACCAAAGGTAGAGCCAGAAATTCAAACAGAAAGTCAACCATCTGACCCAAAACAGGAAGAGGGAGGACAGCTTAGTATAACTTCAGCAAATAATGTAGGAGCCTTTGTTTACCCGGGAGACACAGTAACTTTCTTTATAAAAGTTAAAAATACAGGAAGCGGAAAAGTCTACGGAACAAAAGTAAAGCTGTCATTAGTAAAGGACGGAATAGTTACAGGAGAGGGTCTATTTAATCTGGGAGACATAGAGGGTGGTAAATCATTAAGGCTTATAACAGGTCTCGTTCTATCGTCTAATGCAAAACCAGGGGATTATATAGCAGTAGCAAAAGTACAGGGCAATGTCGGTCCAGATAACAGCCTTGTTTCTGCAAGCTCTGAATCTACATTTAAGATTTTTGGAAAAGGTAGTCCATCTCAGGCAATATTAACTGCAAATACACAAGACTTGCCTCCAGCGGTTTTGGGAACAAAAAGCACTGATAGATTAGGCACGCAAGGAATGACTAGGGACATGCTTTATCTTATGCTTTTAGTTTTAGTTATGAGTATATATACAGGCATTAGGGTTGCAAGAAAAAGGGAATATGTTTGGGATTTGCTATATAAAAAATCAACGCTTAAAGAAAAACTACATACTCTTAGGATGTTTCTCCTTTAATTAAATTATATTTGGAAAGAGTGTAAGAAGTACGTAAGAGAGAGCTGTAAAAGATATTCCAAGTAAAGTTACTAATATTACAATATTCATTATTTTATTATTGGCGTATTCCCCTAAGATTTTCTTGTCATTTGAGAGAAGGTATAGGAATATAAATATTGGAATAAGCAATACTGCATTAATAGCCTGAGATACTACTAAAATTGTCAGAAGGGGAAGAAAAGGTAAAACTACGAAAAGGCCTCCTAAGACAAGAGCTATTGCAAAAAGACCGTAAAACTCCGGTGCTTGTTTAAAGCTGTAGTTTAATCCTGATTCCATTCCAAAAGCCTCAGTTATAACATAAGAAGTACTGATAGGGACGATTGCAGCTCCGAAAAGCGAAGCATTTAAAAGTCCAAACCCAAAAAGAATTATGGCAAAATCCCCAAAAAACGGTTTTAGGGCAAGTGCCGCGTCTTTTGCGTCACTAATCTGAATTCCGCTTGCAAAAAGAGTTCCAGCGGTTGTAATAATGATAAAAAACGCAATTAAGTTAGTTATAAATGAACCAAGAAATACGTCTCCTCTTTCTATCTTTAAATCATCTTTAGTAAG
>Ga0209726_10004502_pt1 | contig 17761 bp, 15 predicted proteins | sample Subgrocontami54m_FD_187453 | JGI IMG/M metagenome (GOLD analysis project Ga0209726, IMG submission 187453) | Subsurface groundwater microbial communities from S. Glens Falls, New York, USA - GMW46 contaminated, 5.4 m (SPAdes) (version 3) | ecosystem: Environmental > Aquatic > Deep subsurface >... | reverse complement strand
TTCACTTATCAACGGGATAGCAAGTGCACCAGTATCAGTGCCCGCAACAATAGTTATTTGTTTACTTCCTTGTGTTTCATTATTAATCATTTGCCGTAAGGTGTGATTTACTGGTTTTCCAAACGGTGCATGGTTTCCTATTTTTAAAAGTGCTCGATCTCCACTTACCAAGGGCGTTCCATTTGCAGTTGGAAAAGTTAATGTTACGAGCTTTGACCCAGGATTAACCGTAACACCCCAAATATTAGTACTTGGTTGATCAAGAATGACTTGCTCTTGTTCTAATCCTGGCTGCCCATAGGCAAAATCTATATCTCGATAGGAAACATCATTCGTACTGCCAACTGCCTCGCTGAAATCCACTTGCATAGTGCCATTCATCATGCCGCCTGACATCGTAAATTGAACCGTATGGTTTGATTGTGTGTTTATTTTTAATCGCGTAACCACATCGCTAATTTGGCGTAATGAAAGAGCGCTTCCCGCTTGAGGAATCAAGAAAAAAAATCCAGACAAAAGTAGTATGCAAAAAATTCTCATGTAATATATTGTATCAAAAAACCCTTGATTATGAAACCAAGGGTTTTATTGTGTAGTATTTTTATGACTACTGTCTACTGAATTTACTTCTTCTTCATGGCAAGCATCATGTTTTTAATCAAGAGCCCCAAGATAAGAAGAACGACAATCAAGATAATAACCCAAAGGATTGCAAGCCCTGCTGGCATGACCCAAAATTCATAGGTAGCAGTTTTTTTACCAGCACCTCCGAGCATCACATCAAGTACCGCTGTGTATTTTCCGAATGCAAATCCGGAATCCCACGTAGCCTTGAACTCTCGAGTACTCCCGGGAAGCACATTTCCACCAGCATTTGTTACATTAACTGGCAAACTAACAACTTCCTTGCCAAACATATCTTTAACAATGATTGAACCCTTTGGCTTAAAATGTCGACTCCCACTATTGTTTATTCTGGTAACAAAGTTTACTGGAAGTTTGTCATATTTCTTAATATCTCCTTGGGTTGTAAAGCTTACAATGTCACCCTTTTCTGTAACAGTACCCGCAACATCAAGTGCAATATTTGTTGCAATACCTCCAGTTACCGCGGCGCCAGACTGCACATCAGCAGCTTGTGGAAACCAATTTATTGCAGCATAATGACCACCCGGAGGGGCATTTTCAGGCACTGTCACTATAAAAGAGACTTTTCTTTTTTCGCCAGATGCAAGATCAAAAGAAGATTCACCTTCAAACGTAATCCAATTTGCAAGTGTTGAGGTTTCGGTCGGTTTTGAATATTTAGCAACACCACCTTCGCTTTCACTGCCTTCTGCTTCGCTAAAATTCGCTGTAATACTAAGTGGATTTTCGGTTTCATTCATCACTTCAATTGTCCTTGAAAGAATTTCACCTGGTTTTGCCTTTAATTCTACCACTGTCGGGGTAATTTTTAGGGCATAGGCACTTCCTGCAAGAAGGAAGAGAAAAACACTCAACCCTCCAACCAAAAGAAAAGATATTTTTTTCATACAAGCATGGGGAATAGTTAATTAATTACATTAATTCTAAAAAGTACCTGTTGCGATAAATGTCATGGTTAACGTATAGTCATCATGTGCATCCGTTAATGCTGTTATGTTTATATCCATACTAATTGTTGCGTATGACTCATTTGAAGGACCTGAAGTTTGACTTAAAATAGTTTGGGGTGAAGTTGTAATACCACCAACTGAATTTGTATTACTTGCTAAGGCGCAAGTACTATTGAATGGAGAAGCGGAAGATAAAGTCGTACCACTTGTTGAACCGCTATTCACAACACAAAGTCCAAAATTTTCAGTAGATGTTGACATCGCCGCAGTTGCTGAAGCTATATTATCAGGCGTTCCAGACGTTGATACCAAACCAGCTGTATTTCCTACAACAGTTACAGCTGCACCACCAGTAGCATTTGTTGACACAAGCGTACAGAGTGGTGGTATGGTAGAGGGACTTGCACCTGTAGGCCCCGCGTCACCAGAGTTATAAATAGTTGCTAGCGCAAGGCGACCAAACGCAACCGTACCTCCATCAGTTGCATCGGTATAGGCTGCAACACAGTTTGTAGTAAATGTTCCGGTTTTTCTTCCAACACGAAATGTTAAACTTGGGTCAACCGTGGCGGTCGTTGTTACTTGATCATCAGTTGCGATACCGACTGCTAGATAAACGGTATCATCACAGGTATCATTCCCAAGGTTATCAAAACATATATTTAGCCGTTGTGATCCCGCTGTACTTGGATTTTCAAGCTGTCCTGCCGTAGCTGCCTCAGTCGTAAATGTAAGCGTAATACTAGTACCGCCTTCGGCGCCTGCTGTTGCACACCGCTTAAACCCAAATACCGGATCTATATTTGTAGTTGTGGTAAGAATCCCAGAAACAACAACGTTAGCGGTTGTGTCAGGAGAACAAGCTGGGAATGTAATATCTGACCACAAAGGCGTTGTTGCATAGGCAAACGTACCAAGTTGAATTGTTTCCGTTTCCGCAGCTGCTGAGGTATTTAATAATCCATCAATAGTGAAATCAGTTGCTGCCCAGTTGCCTGATGCATTTGCAAGAAAATCATTTGTCGCTGTTCCAAAGTCAACATACACTATATCTCCCGAATTCCATGCATTAGGTAATGTAAATGTAAAAACATGGTTCGAGGTGACACTCGAAGCATCTGCAGTGGTGCCGCCATTTCCCAGTTTTACACGTGTCATAGTATCTTTTGTAGCGGTAATGGTAGCTGCATTTACAGCTAGAGGGGCTAGGGAACCTAAGAACATTGAAAGCACTACGCTAACCAATGCTAATTTTGCAATACATTTTGAGATAAAATCTTTTGCTCTCATAAAATATTTTTTATAAATCAAATTAATAGAGTTAATTAAAAAAGTTTGTTCTAAAAACGAATAAATATCTTTAATCCCACTTCGACCAAGTGAAATTTAGATATTTAAATTATTTATACAGTTATTTTATCACACTTTTTCGCTCATGAAAAGCAAACTCGATAAATGTACTTACTGTCCAACTGTCCAACTGTCCAACTGTCCAACTGTCCAACTGACTTACACGAAATTCTCTTTTAATTCAATGTTTTTTAAGTGATTAACTTTATAGTCAGGTAAGTTATTTTGTAGCTCTACTGATATAATATCAAAACGAATATAGGTATTTTTTATTGGAGTTTTACACAGGTAATACCTGATTGCACGTGTAATCCGCTTCATTTTGTGGATAGTTACTGCTTCTTCAGGATAGCCAAACGCACGAGGCCCTCTCGTTTTCACCTCAAAAAAAATAAGCTCGTCGTTGTGACGAGCTATAATATCCAGTTCTCCTCCTTGTACCCTAAAATTTCTGCCTACAATACGATATCCGTTCTTTGTTAAATACTCACATGCAATATCTTCCCCCCTATTTCCAATTATTTGTTTTTCCGTTTGTGTTTTCATTATTTTAGGAATTGTATTGAATACTGGATCCCGCATCAAGTGCGGGATGACAAGGGGGTCAGTATTGTTGTATTCAGATTTTTAACTTTATAACTTGATAAACTTTATAACTTTCAACTTCTTTTAGGAAGCCACTTTTCAATGCGTTCCTTTTCAATCAATTTCTTTATTTGCGGCTTCATTTCAAGGGAATAATACCGTGAAATAACATATATCCATAACCCACCAGAAAGCAGCCACACTAAAACCCAGAAACGAGCAGAAAGAAATGGAACCCGCTCATAGGCAAAAAAGAGCCATAAAAGCCCTAAAAGCCCCATGGTTGCGCACGCACTCTGTATTTTTTCATATAACTTCCTTTGTGGCTTACTTAAAACTATTTTTTTCTTTTTCTTATAAACAATCATCGCAAAAGTTCCAAGGAAAACAAGTACAAAAAAAACTAGAAAGCCAATTAAAAATGCAAGCGACATTTCATCGGGCCGTAGTGTAAACCAGTAATTCAAATCGTATAATTCTGATAAATTCATATATATGGTTATTAATTATTCTGGATCCCGGGTCAAGCCCGGGATGACAAAAGGGTAGTGCGGGATGACAACGTTTTAATATGAAGTTTTATGGCTTTAGAAATACAAGAGCATAATGATACTGCCCAGCATCAAATTCATGAAAAAGCTTTAAACCTAATGAAGAACATAGTGTTTTTACGTTCATTGGTGCTACACGAATATCAATGGGCGGCCCAAAGGGGCTTGCACTATACTTCCAGTCTATCACCACAAGTCTCCCACCCTTTTTAGCAAATCTTTGGGCTTCTTTCAAGATCTCCTCATGTTTTTTGTTTTGAAATAAAACATTAATAACAATAACAAGATCGCATGAATTTGCAGGGATACTGGCGGCGCCAACCTGTTCAAGATCCGACCAGACTAGCTCAACATTTTCAATACCCTCTAATTTTAAACGTGCCTGCAGGGCATCTAAAACCTTTTTTTGAATATCAAGTGCGTATATTTTACCACTTTTACCAACCAATGAGGCAAGTGGCGCAACAAAGTGCCCGTTACCCCCACATCCCAAATCTGCGACACAATACGACTCCTTAATATCAAGACTTTTTAAAATATCCAAAGGATTAAGTAGTGCGGTTCCTCCCTGAAGTATTTTTTGTTCCATACAAATAAGTTAATCAGTAGTAAGTTGGTCAGTTCGACAGTAAAATTATAGCAAGAAATTTAAATAAAAACTATTTTTTAAAGAAAATTTTTGATTGGTTTGTAGGAGGTGCGGTGATAGGGTGAAATTCCTTGCAATTTCAATGCTTCCTGGTGTTTCTTTGTGCCATACCCTTTGTGCAGCTTAAAATGATAAGCTGGAAATTTTGCGTGAAGGCGAGTCATAAAGGTATCGCGATATACTTTCGCAATGATAGATGCTGCTGAAATTTCCATTATTTTACCATCTCCACCTATAATAAATTCATATTCATGGTCAAAAGAGCATATTTTCCGTCCATCAAGAAGAATTTTACAATTCTTTATTCCTTTTTGTTTTAGTTTATTGACCAACCGACTAACTGCAAATTGAAAAATCTTTCTATTTGCATCCTGTATACCGTTTTTATCAATTTTACTCGCAGGTATCGAGGAAATGCTGTAAATACAGTAGTTTTTGCAAAGAATTTCCGAAATTTCCTCTCGCTTTTTTTGTACCAGAAGTTTAGAGTCGCAAATATACTTTATTAATTCCTTTGGTGGTTTTGTATGAAAAAATGCAGCGGCAGCAGTAATAGGCCCAGCCCACGCACCACGCCCAACTTCATCAACTCCCACTATAGTACATGATTTAAGATTCACGATTTATGATTTATGAATAAATACTTTAACTGGATCCCGGATCTGGGTCCGGGATGACAACTAAAAAACTGGCAAACTTGTTAACTGGTTAACTTACTAACTTATTTCGAGTTTTTAAACCCCTCTAAAAATTCTATTGGTAGTGCAATAATAGTTGACTTATCAATGTTCTCAATGGTAGTCAACGTACGCAATGCGAGTCCAGATTTTGTTGATGATAAATTTTCAGCTGCTTTGCGAAGATTTTCTGATGCCGTTAATTCTCCTTCTGCGCGAATAATAACCGCTCTACGTTCGCGCTCTGCTTCAGCCTGTTTTGCCATAACACGTTTCATATCACCCGGCAGTTCAATGTCTTGAATTTTTATTGTTGAAATTTTTATTCCCCACTCAGCGGTTTCAGCGGTAACTAGCTTTTCAATTTCATCTGCAATATGATTTCTCTCTGTTAACAAAACATCAAGCTCAACTCCGCCAATTACATCACGCAATGCCGCCTGTGAATATTGTGCAACCGCATAAATATAATTCTGTACACCAAGAATTGCGTTTTCTGGTTTCTCAACAGAAAAATAAATAACGCCATTTACATGTGCCGGTACGTTATCTTTTGTAATAACTTCCTGCTTTGGTATATCAATTGTAGTAACACGAAGATCTACCTTAATAAGCTTTTGAACAAAGGGAATTATAAAGGTAAGGCCGGGATTTCTAAGACCTGAATATTTTCCAAGTGTGAGCACAAGCGCACGCTCATACTGATTCACCACACGCAGTCCAATAGGAATTAGGATTACGAGGATAATAACGATATAAAATAAGGCGATTTGCACTGTTTCAGACATAAATGGATAGGTTAGTAAGTTAATACTTGAATTATAAATACACACACTGGATCCCGCATCACGTGCGGGATGACAAATACGCTCTATCGGCCCGGCAGGGATCGAACCTGCGACCGGTCGCTTATAAAAATCAAATTTAAAATATATTTATTTAATGAATTTGCTTTTTGTTATCTCCTCCGCTTCGCTCCGGGCTGGCATACCCTTCATAAATGAAGGGTAAATAAGCCAGAGATAATAAGACGACTGAAATTTAAGGAATAGACCATATCGGCCCGGCAGGGATCGAACCTGCGACCGGTCGCTTATAAGACGACTGCTCTTCCACTGAGCTACGGGCCGAAAATTAAAGAATAATCTTATTGTAACAATACACGCTGTATTGTCAAAAAAAGTTTTAAATTGAAATAAATTTTGTATTTGATATAGTTAGTGAAGATCCAGATGTACTATCTGGGTAGTTTTAATACACATTACTTTTGAATAACTTTGAATCTTAAAACTCCCCGAGGGTATCTCTTATGTTGGACCATGCGGACCGCGACGGCGGGAGCCTGTTGAATTTTCCAGCAGGAAAATATCATGAGTCCAACTAAGAGGTACCTGAAGGTGGGAGTTTTAGGATTCAAATACCTAATACTATGGCAGAACTTGAAAAAATATATAATCCAAATACGTGTGAGAAGGATATATATGCATTATGGGAAGAATCTGGTTATTTTAATCCTGATAATGCTCCCAAAAAAGCAAAAAAAACCTTTACTATCATGATGCCGCCGCCAAATGCCACGGGTGTATTACATATTGGCCACTCGCTCATGCTTGTTATCCAGGACTTGCTTATTCGCTATCATCGCATGCTTGGCGAAAAAGCGTTATGGCTTCCGGGCACTGATCATGCCTCAATTGCAACACAAAATAAGGTTGAAAAAATACTGGCAAAAGAAGGAATTACTCGGCATGACCTTGGCAGAGAGGACTTTTTAAAGCGTATTGATGAATATGTTACTGAATCCCGAGACACCATTCGAAGCCAGATACGCCTGATGGGTTCAAGCTGTGATTGGAGTAGGGAACGTTATACCCTTGATGAAGGCCTTTCCTATGCTGTTCGTGAGATATTCATACGCATGTATAACGATGGCATTTTGTATAGACAAAACCGCATTGTGAACTGGTGTCCACGGTGCATGTCTACCTTGGCAGATGATGAGGTGGAATATAAGGAAGAAAAAACACCCTTTTACTACATCAAATTTGGCCCCGTTATTATAGGAACTGCGCGTCCTGAGACAAAATTTCATGATAAAACCGTTGTGGTACACCCCGATGATACCCGCTATAAGCACCTGGTAGGCACTGAATTTACCTTTGATTGGATTAATGGCGAAGTAACAGGACATGTTATTGCAGATACCGTAGCTCATAAAGACTTTGGAACAGGTGCCATGACCATTACGCCGGCACACAGCTTTGAGGATTTTGAGTTAGCGCAGAAATATAAGCTTCCTGTGGTTCAAATTATTGATGAACAGGGGAATTTAACGGCGGTAACAGGGGATTTTAAGGGCAGAAATGCTCGTGAGAGCAGAACTGAAATTGCTTCTATTTTACAAAAAAAAGGTCTTATTGATCGGATTGATGAGAATTACGTGCATAATCTTTCAATATGTTACCGCTGTTCAACACCAGTTGAACCACTACCCTCGCTTCAATGGTTTGTTGCGGTAGATAAAAAAATTGAGAGACTTAACGCTTCCCTGAAAGAACTAACTGCCAAGGCAGTTACTTCAAGTGAAGTTGCCATTGTTCCCAAGCGCTTTGAAAAAACCTACTTTCAATGGATTGATAACCTCCGGGACTGGTGCATTTCGCGCCAAATTTGGTTTGGCCACCAGCTTCCTGTCTATTATTGCCAAAAAAAACGCAATGGATGCGGTGCTATCATGGTTGCCCATGAACAGCCAAAAACATGTTCTCACTGTAAAAATGAAGAGCTTATACGCGATCCCGATACGCTTGATACGTGGTTTTCCTCGGGTATTTGGACATTTTCAACTCTTGGATGGCCACAAAACGTTGAAGAAAAGCAAGGAAAAATAACAAAAAAAGGAGATTTGGCAACATTTCACCCCACTTCGGTACTTGAAACTGGAAAAGATATTATTTTCTTTTGGGTTGCCCGCATGATTATGATGACCTACTATGCGCTCGGTGAGAAGCCATTTTCAACCGTCTATCTTCACGGCATGGTATTAGACTCCCGAGGTAAAAAAATGAGTAAATCAAAAGAAGAAACAGCCATTGACCCGCTTACCATTATTTCAACGTATGGAACCGATGCGGTTCGCCTGAGTATGCTTGCGGGTATTGCACCTGGAAACAATTTGCGGCTTTTTGATGAAAAACTTGTCGGCTATAGAAACTTTATTAATAAGCTTTGGAATATAAGCCGTTTTATTCTTAGTACAAGCGTTCAAGAAGCTACACCTCATAAAAAGGTAAAAAAACTTGTAATAAAGGATCTTTGCGACCAATGGATTATCAGTCGCCTTGAACGCGTCACTCAGCAAGTAACACTTCATTTTGAAAAGTATCAATTTTCACAGGCTCTTGAGGAGCTTTACAGCTTCACATGGAATGATTTGGCTGATTGGTATTTAGAGATTGCAAAACGGTCAAATGATAAAAGTACGCTTTTGTTAGTGCTTCTTGAACGTATCTTAGTATTATGGCATCCCTTTATTCCCTTTGTTACCGAAACTATCTATCAGCAGTTACCAAAAAAATATCCATTTCTCATGATTCATCAATGGATACTAGCAGATTCGAAACATATTAATCTTGAGGCGGAAAAAGAATTTGAGATTGTAAAAAATGTCATTCATGAAATCCGTAATGCGCGTGCTGAAAAAAATATCCTCTACAGCCAGCTTATTCAAGCACTTATCTATAGTCCCGCCCATGAAGAGCTTCTCAAAGACCACGAACATCTCCTTAAATCACTTGGAAGAATAGATCTTTTAACCTTTGTGCCTGTCCAACAAAAACTCCATAATGCGTTAACCCTTAAGCTTTCGGGCATTGAAATCTATTTGCCGCTTGGTATGCTAAAGGTAGAGGATGAAAAAAAGCGCATTACCCAAGAGCTTGAAAAAATCCAAACGCTTATTTCGGGTATTGGTGTGCGGCTTTCAAACCCTACTTTTTTAGAAAAAGCGCCAAAACATATTGTACAAAAAGAACAGCAAAGAATTTCTCAATATGAACAGCTCGAACTTTCTCTCAAAGATCAGCTAGAAAAATTATCCTAAATATGTCCCAACCATTCGACGAGATTTTTACGCGCGGAGTTGCGGAAGTTATTGGAAAAGAACAACTTGAAAAAAAATTATGCGAGAAAAAAAAGCTGCGCATAAAATTAGGTATCGATCCAACCAGCCCAAACCTTCATATCGGTAGATCCGTGCAACTTCTTAAACTTCGTGATTTTCAACAACTAGGACACCAGATAGTGCTTATTATCGGTGATTTTACCGGCGTTATTGGCGATACCTCAGATAAAGAAAGTGAGCGGCCTATGTTATCGAAAAAGTTAGTAGCACAAAATCTTGCAACATACAGAAAACAGGCAGGAAAAATCCTTGATATGGAAAAGGTAGAATTTCATTATAATTCAAAGTGGCTTAAAAAACTTGGCTACTGGGAAATTTGTGAACAAGCTGACGTTTTTTCGCTTGCAGAATTTATTGCGCGAGACAATATCAAAAAGCGCCTGACTGCAGGAACGCGCGTTTCCTTGCGAGAATTGCTTTATCCGCTTATGCAAGGGTTTGATAGTGTCACAATAAAAAGTGATGTTGAACTTGGTGGCACCGATCAACGTTTTAATATGCTTGCAGGCCGTGATTTGCAAAAACACTACGGGCAAGACACCCAAAGCGTTATCACGATGAATCTTCTTTTAGGTACTGACGGCCGCAAAATGAGTTCGAGTTGGGGAAATACGATTAATCTTACCGATGCGCCTAATGATATGTATGGAAAGATTATGAGTATCCCAGATACCCTCATTACCACCTATTTTATTCATTGCACCCGAATAGTGCTTGATGAGATACAACAGATAGAACAGCACATAAAGAATAATACGCTCAACCCGCGTGATGCAAAAATGCGTCTTGCACGAGAAGTTGTTACGCTCTACCATGGCGCAAAAAAAGCATTGAATGCAGAAAAACAATTTATCAACATATTTCAAAAAAAAGAATTACCAAAGGGTATGCCGACCATAAAACTTTCAAAAAAAGAGTGGAATATCATTGATCTTCTTGTCGAAACGCATATTGCTTCCAGTAAAACTGATGCGCGCAGACTCATTGAACAAAAGGGAATTTCACTCAATGAAGTGGGTGTTTTTGATATTCACCAATCGATTATTATTCCTACAAAAGGTATTGTTATTAAGCGAGGGAAAAGAACATTTATCAACGTAACTCTTACTCACTCATGAACCATTCTGATATTACCTTAGAATGCAAAGTACTCATTCAAAAAGCACTTTTGAAGATGTTTGGATGCGCTATTCAAACTGAGGAAGTGATTTTTGATACGCCGCCCCAGCGAGAACTTGGTGATCTTGCGCTTGGGTGTTTTGCTTTTGCAAAAAAATTGCACGAGGCGCCGCAAAAAATTGCTTTTATTCTCCATAAGGAGCTGCAAAAAAACAGTACCCCTACTTCACTCATAAAAACTATTGGGGTTTCCGGACCTTATATTAATATTTTTCTCAACCCGCAAGACTTAGCAAAAAAAATACTTTTTCAACCTGATTTTTTTAAAGCAAAAAAAAAGATGCGGAAAAAAATTGTAGTTGAATTTATTTCACCAAATACCAACAAACCGCTTCACTTAGGACATGTTCGAAATGCGGCATTGGGTGAAAGTGTTTCACGACTCTTGGAAGCAATTGGGTATACTGTCATTCGAACAAATTTAATCAATGATCGCGGAATTCATATTTGTAAATCCATGGTGGCGTATGAATATCAAAACTCAAAACTAGAAAACCAAAATTCAAAACCGCCAACACCGAAAAGCACCGGAAAAAAAGGAGATCACTTTGTTGGAGATTACTATGTTCTTTATGAAAAACTTCTCAAAAGTCACCCTGAAATCGAAGAACAGGCACGGGTATGTCTATTAAAATGGGAAGGAAACGACCCACAGGTACGTGCGCTCTGGAAAAAAATGAACACATGGGCATTGCAGGGAATCCATAAAACCTATGATCGATTTGGGCTTACTTTTGATCGTTATTATTTTGAAAGCGAGATGTATACCAAAGGAAAGGATATTATCGAGCAAGGTATTACAAAGGGTGTGTTTACCCAAGATGCAAGCGGCGCAGTAATTGCAAAGCTCGAACCCTATCATCTTCCTGATAAAGTACTGTTACGCAAAGACGGGACTTCATTATACATTACCCAAGATTTATATTTGGCGGTAAAAAAAATGAAGGAATTTAATGCGACAAAATCAATCTATGTTGTTGCAAACGAACAGGATCTTTATTTTAAGCAGCTCTTTAAAATTCTTGAGCTCCTTGGTTACCCCTGGGCTCCCAATTGTTACCATTTAAGCTATGCGCTTGTCCTTCTTCCTGAGGGCCGCATGAAATCCCGCGAAGGAACAACGGTTGATGCCGACACGCTTCTTGATACGCTTGAACACCTAGCCCAAAAGGAAATTTTGCAGAGAGATAAAAAACTACCCAAACGTGAGGTTGTGAAACGGTCAAAAAAACTGGCACGAGGAGCACTTATGTATTATTTGGTTCAAACGTCTCCACAATCAGAAATGGTTTTTAATGCAAAAGAATCTATTTCTTTTCAAGGGAAAACCGGCCCCTATCTACTCTACACCTATGCGCGATTTAAAAATATCTTGCGAAAAAATGTTTCTGAAAAAACAAAAAAAGCTACATCCTACGATTGGGAACAAGAAAAACATCTACTAGTGCTCATGGCTGAATTTTACCCAATGATTGAAAAATCAATCTCGCACTATAACATTTCCATATTTGCAAACTATTTATATATCCTTTCCAAAACTGCAACCGAATACTATCACACAACGCCAATTCTTACCGCGCCATCTCCCCAACGCGGAGCTAGGTTGCACCTTGTATCAGTGTTATGTACACTTTTACATAAAGGATTACAATTACTTACTATTGATACCCTTGAACACATGTGATTTTTTCTCTTATTTTTCTTACTGCCTGCGCGTTTATTTTTCTTGTATGGCTTTTAATGAGCCTAATCGTAATTATTGCGCTCTTGAAACACGGGTTTCTTTCGCCATTCGTATGGATTGCCGTGCTATTGTATTTTTTTGTGGTGTCCGCAATCGCAGCATCATTTGTTTTTCAGATACTAGAACTTAGCCCGCTTTCTTCACTTCCAATACTATAACTATGCGAACATTTTTTAATCGCGAAAAAATTCTCCTTCGCCTTCATCGCCACCCCATTATTCTTGTGATGCAAGTTTTGCCATTTTTTCTTCTTCTTTCACTCCCGGTTGCGTTTACTTTTTTCATTCCAAAAATTGAGGAAGAATTTTCACTTATCACACCCTTCATTCCCTATTGTTTACTTATTCGAGATCTTTTTGCTCTGTATCTTTTTCTTTTCATTCTCTATACCTTCTATGTACACTATCTTGATATTTGGCTTGTGACCGATGAACATATTGTAAACCTTGAACAGAAAACACTTTTTTCAAAAACAATCGCAGAGCAGGAGTTACGGCGCATACAAGACATTAGTGCGGAAGTAAGGGGTTTTTTGCCCACGATTTTTAATTATGGCGATGTACTCGTACAAACTGCCGGAACTCAAGAATGTTTTCTTTTTAAAGATGTTTCTCACCCCCATATGGTTGTAACAACCATATCAAAACTGCTCCAAGAAAAAGGATATGAAAAAGAGACCAAATAATCGGTCTCTTTTTTTGATGTTTAATTACTTTATGAAGTTGCTACCTGTTCGTGATTATTATTATTCCATTCTTTCTGTAGAAGTGCTTGCTTTGCGGCATGGAGCTGCGCTTCTTGCTTACTTGAGCCTTCACCCGTTGCAATGAGATCTTTTTCAAGATAGACCCCCACCGTAAACCATTTTGCATGATCAGGGCCTTCCATTTTTAATACTTCGTAGCGAGGTGTAACTTTCATTTTTTCTTGTGCAAGTTCTTGAAATCGGCTCTTTGGGTCAACATCCAGTCCTTGCTCAAGAATGATGGGGAGATGAGGAAGGACAAACACGTGAATAAATTTATCTGCCGCCTCATATCCTTTTTCAAGATATACTGCTCCGATAAGTGCTTCGATTGCATTTGCTAAAATGTACTGTCGTGCCTTACTTTCAGAATCTTTTCCCTCACCTTTGCTTAGGTAAAGAAATTCATCAAGTTCAAGGTTTCGTGAAACAAGTGATAGCATTTTACTATTTACCAAACTCGCACGCCAATTTGTCATTACGCCCTCATCTGCATCAGGAAACGAGCGGTATAAATAATCGGTTACCACAAGCTCTAATACCGCGTCTCCCAAATATTCCAACCGCTCATTATGATTCAGTGGAAACGAAGGATTTTCATTTAAAAAAGAACGATGCACCATTGATTGGCGCAATAAATCTTTGTTGGTAAATGTAACTCCGATGCGTTTTTCAAGGATACTAAAATCTCCATTCATACAATTAACCTATCTTTGCTTATATTAGGTAATTTTTTCTTCTTGTTGACGAGTATTTTTTTTAAGTTGCTTTTCTTCTTGGATTCTTTTTAACTTTTGTTCCTTGCCATCAATTTTTGGAAGAACTGTTTTATAAATAGACCCTAGTACGCCATTTACAAATTTTGATGAGGATACCCCCCCATATGTTTTTGCTAGCTCAATAGACTCATTAATAGCAACACGGGCAGGGATATCTTGGCTGTATACCATTTCATAAATACCAAGACGCAAAATATTTCGATCAATCACGGTGATTTGATGGAGTGGCCATTCGGGTGCAAAGGTCACGATAAACTCGTCAATATCTTTGAGATGTTCAAACACCCCGTCAACAAGTTTTTGAGCAAATGCATCATCATTGAATTCTGGAGCGAACTCATTAAAATTATACGCCAAAATTTCGGGGATTAAATCTTTCTTTTTTCCCCGAAAATCCCACTCATAGAGCGTTTGAAGTACTAAGGTGCGTGAAAGGAAACGATTAGCCATTTTTTTCTTTAGGTTTTTCTTCTTTTTTAAGCCGTGGAACGCGGAGCTTAATCACCTCGCGCGATTTGTACGTACCACAATACGGACATGCGCGATGAGGAGCAATAGCGCGTTTGCATTTAGTGCACGAGGCGAGTTGTTTTTTTGAAAGAGCAAAATGTGATGCCCTGCGTCGTTTTGATGATCGTGAAAGTCGTTTACCGGGAAGACCCATATATTATAATTTCTAATTTCCAATTTCTAATATCTAAATAATACCAAACGTATACTATCTTATTTGTTAAAAAATTGCAACACCCTCTAACATTGTACCCCTACAAAAAGCAGGGGTACACAAAAGAACTAAATATTATTCACTGTAGTGATGATCGTCGCACGAAAAACCAGATGTCTGCCCATCCATTACCAGGAGCGTTAAACTTGGCATATCTTCAGTAGTTACACAGTGTATAAAACCTGGTGGAACTTGTACCATATTTAAAGATTCGACGGTGTACATACGTCCACCAATATAAATAAGTGCGGCCCCCTCAAGAATATAAAAAAATTCTCTTACGCCTTCGTGATGATGGGAAGACGTTGAAGAGTGAGGAGGAAGATACTGAAGAAGATAGGTACGCCTAGCTGTCGTATGGGTTCCATAATATACAGCTTGTGAACCCTTCGATACAGACCGGGAAGTAAGCGGATTTTGATACAACTGCATGCCACGTGTTGCAATAAAACACTCTAAAGTGCCAAATGCTAGTGAAATTTTCTTCCATTCTCCAGGTAACTTTCCGTTCATACTATCACACATAGCATCAAGTCGTTGCTTACTGAAACTTGAAACAACTTCAATATCTTTAAAGTCCTTATTCTCAGAGAACTCATAAGGAAATACTCGTACTGGTACCGCTGATTCAAGAATATGAAGTTTGTCATCTTTAATCTTCCAATTATCAGACCCATAGGCTCTATCATAAACCGGGGTCATAAACAACGGACTTACATTTTGTTCAATGACGACCCATGACTTATTGGTTGTGCCAGTATCCATTGTTTGGGGCTCCCTTTTTTGTCGACTATCTCTTAAAAAAATAAAAAGAACATGGAGAAAATGATATCTTATTCTCCCTACAAGTCAATAGCAAAACTCCTCTTACGAATGTAAGAGGAGTTAAGTGAGACAAGTATTATAGTAGTAATTATTAGAGGAGTGTTACAGATGCTACAGAATCCCCTCCCTCCTTAAATCGCATAAGGCGTACCCCTTGTGTTGCGCGACCAAGTACGGAAACTCCCTTTAAAAGCAATCGAATAACTTGCCCCTTCGAAGACATAATCAAAAGATCTCCTGTGCTATCTTCGGGAAGTGAATGGATATCAATCGAGCGCGCCATAACAATAGGACCTGTTTTGGGAGTGATTTTTGCCGTCTTAATGCCAGACCCGCCACGATTTTGAATTTTATACGCCTTCAATGAAGTTCGTTTTCCAAAACCATGCTCAGTAATAATCATGACATGCGCATCTTTTTGATCTGATAAAATAACATCCATTCCGACTACTATATCATTTTTTTTCAATCGAACGGCGCGCACACCAGATGCGGTTCTTCCCATGGGCCGTATCTGCGATTCCTTAAAACGAATTGATTGGCCTTGTGCAGTAACCAAGAGCATTTCATCCTTACCAGTTGTTGGCTTTACCCACTCTAAGCGATCATCACCCTTTAGTTTAAGTGCGATAAGTCCAGATCTTCTAACGTTTGAAAAATCCGCTACTGCAGTCTTTTTTATAAGCCCGCCAGTGGTTACCATTGAAAGGTATTTGTATTGTGAAAGATCAGCCATTGAAAGAACAGACGATACCTTTTCGCCTGGCGATAATTGTAAAAAATTTACAATCGCCTGCCCCTTCGCAGTTCGGGAACACAAGGGCACATCATAGGCTTTTAATTGGAACGTACGGCCTCGAGTGGTAAAAAATAAAAGATCATTATGGGTCATGCACGTAAAAAGCTGCTCGACAATATCCTCTTCTTTTGTGGTAAGGCCAATGATGCCCTTCCCGCCCCTTCCTTGGAGTTTAAAGGTGTCAGGAGGAAGACGTTTGATATACCCGTCTTTTGACATAATAACGAGCGCCGATTCATTAGGAATAAGATCCTCTTGTTCGATTTTACCAACAGCTGATTTTACTATCTGTGTTTTTCGGTCATCGCCATATTGCTCCTTAATTTCCTCAAATTCTTTTTGGATAATGGTTTCAATTTTTTTTGGTGATGCCAAAATACTTTCAAGTTCTTTGATAAGTTCTAATTTTTCTTTAAGCTCTTGTTCGATTTTTAATTGCTCAAGGTTTGCGAGTGTGGAAAGCTTCATGTCAAGAATTGCGATCGCTTGTCTATCAGAAAGCTTAAACCGTTTCATTAAATTTTCCTTCGCATTCTCCCGATCTTTTGACTGCTTTATCGTTTTGATGACTGCATCTATGGAATCAAGTGCAATTTTCAAACCTTTTAGAATGTGTGCTCGATCTTTTGCACGGTCAAGATCATATTGCGTTCGTTTCATCACAACATTTTTGCGGTGTTTGATAAATTCTTCCAAAATGCTTTTTAGGTTCAGTATTTTTGGCTGAATACCATCAACCAATGCAAGCATGTTAAAGTGAAACATTTCTTGAAGTTGCGTAAATTTATACAATTGATTAAGAACTTTTTTTGGATATGCATCCTTTTTAAGCTCGACCACTAAACGAACGCCATCTTTTTGGGATGATTCGTTGCGCAAATCTTTAATGCCTTCGATTTTCTTTTCACGAACCAAGTCGGCAATTTTTTGAAGCACTGATGAGATATTTACTTGATAGGGAACTTCAGTAATAAGAATATGAAAGAACCCTTGTTTTTGTTCAACAATTTCTGTTTTTGCACGAATCACTATCCCACCCCGGCCTGTCGCATAGGCGTGTTTAAGAGCAGATACATCATATAAAATTCCGCCGGTTGGAAAATCAGGCCCTTTTACATATTTCATTAAATCTTCGACACTACAATCAGAACATGAAAGCAGATGTATAAGAGCATCACATAATTCTCTCGAGTTATGCGGCGGAATCTTTGTTGCCATTCCAACTGCAATACCATCTGTTCCATTGAGTAATAAATTCGGCATCCGCGCCGGCAATACAACCGGTTCCCTTTCGGTGCCATCATAATTCGCTACAAAAGAAACGGTGTCTTTTTCAATGTCAAAAAGCATCTCTTCTGCAATACGCATCAGTT
>Ga0209726_10004497_pt1 | contig 17766 bp, 8 predicted proteins | sample Subgrocontami54m_FD_187453 | JGI IMG/M metagenome (GOLD analysis project Ga0209726, IMG submission 187453) | Subsurface groundwater microbial communities from S. Glens Falls, New York, USA - GMW46 contaminated, 5.4 m (SPAdes) (version 3) | ecosystem: Environmental > Aquatic > Deep subsurface >... | reverse complement strand
TCGCCTACGATGAGACGAACAACCTCGTCCTGGTCAACACCGGCGCGGCCTGGGCCACGGTATCCAATGTCTTTGGGAGCGCCATTGATCTCGGAGGCAGCGAAGTCACCGGGACGCTTGGGGTCGCTAACGGCGGTACCGGCGCGGACCTCTCGGCCACCGGCGGGGCGAACCAGTTCGTCAAGCAGTCCAGCGCGGGCGGCGCGCTCAGTGTGGGCGCCATCGCCGATGCCGATGTCCCCAATACGATCACGATCAGCCTTGCTGCCACCGCGACCGCTCTGGCCGCGAATGGGGCCAACTGCAGCGCGGGGAATTACCCGCTCGGAGTCGATGCCAGTGGGGCTACCGAGAGCTGTACAGCGGATGATGATGCGCCGGATAACGATGGCGAGGTGCCCGATGCGCTCACGATCAGCGGCGGCACCGTCAACAACTCCGTCATTGGCGGGGTCACCCCGGCAGCCGGGAGCTTTACGACCCTGGCAGCCTCGAGCACGACCACGCTGAGCGGCGCGCTCAATTATAGCGGGGGCGGACAACCCAAGCGGACCATCGTGCTGACGGCGACCGGCGCCATTGTGGGACCCAGCTCAACCAGTTGTGGTGGAGGTCGATGTGCGGATCAGCGCCGGGTGACCGGCACGAATTTCGCCTACTACGTGCTGGACTATGACTCGACGAACGATGAAGCCGCCTATTGGATGTTTACAGTTCCGGATTCATTTACGGCAGGCAATGTGACCGTGAGTATTTTTTGGACGGCGGCCGGTGGCAGTGCCGCGCAAACCGTGCGATGGGATGTGAGCACCAACGGCATGAGCGACGACGACGTGCTTGATGGCGACCTTGATGGCGTCAGCCCGGATGTGACGATCGACGACGCCCTCATTGCGACGGGCGACACGCACGTCACGTCCGCTGGCACGATCAACACGTCTGACAATGGGTGGGTTGCCGGCGAGGTGGCGGTACTCAAGGTGGCGCGCGACCCGGATAATGATAACTTAGCGGCTGATGCCCGCCTGATCCAGGTCAAGCTCGAGTGGACCGCCAGCGCCGAGAGCGATTGATGCAAGCCTCCCGATGAGGAAAGGTGAGCGCCCTCTATGGTGCCAGAACATGCTCCAACGCATAGACCTAACGGTGATGCCCGCAGGCCGTTACCCCGCTCCACCGGCAACGCCCTCGTGAACGCTTCTAGAGGTACCCGATACCATCCTCGTTCTTGGGGATATCTGGAATTATTTCTGTTGGCCTGGTGGACTGCAGCGACAACGTCAGTGGTCCATGCCGATACCGCGACACGGACGTTCGGCGCTAATGCTGCCGTCAACTCAGGCGACTTCGGCACCGGTGACGGTGGCTATCAAACCACCCCCACCAACGCCGCAGCAACTACGGGTGACAATGTGTATGCTGTGGACACGAACAGCGGCACCAACTCAAACAGCACCTGTCTGGCCAGTGGCGCGGATCGTCACCAGTTTTCCACCTTCGGTTTTACGATCCCGGCGGGTTCGGCGATTAACGGGATCGTCGTCACCAAGGAAATCAAGGTTGACGACTTCAATACCAACGGCCCCAAAGTCGGTGCGCTGATCTCCTGGGACGGCTCAACATTCTGTGATGACCAGGGCGTCTGCCAGCCCTCAACGCCAGGCGGGAATCTACAGGCCTTCTCGGCCAACAACACGGACGAAACAAAGACGTGGGGCGGCGCGACCAACACCTGGGGACACTCCTGGACTGTCTCAGAGATCAATGCGACGACGTTCACGGTCATGGCCTGCAACACCGATACCAATAACAGCAGCGCCACGCGTGACTTCTCATTGGACTATTTAACCGTCACCATTCATTATTCGCCGGCCATCACCGTGGGCGGGACGGTCTATACTGACGAAGGCTCGACAAATATCGGGATTAGCAAGACGGTCAACCTCAGAGTTGATGGGGGCGGGACCTATACGGATGACACCGATGCCAGCGGTGTTTATAGCATCACGACTGCAGCAGCTGCAGGGCAAGTGATCACCGTGTACTTAGACGGCGAAACAGAAAAGGCGGTGACGGTTACGCGATCGGCGGCCGCCAACATCAGCGATCTGCATTTGTATCAGAACCGGCTGATTATCCGGCACGAGGATGCCGGACCGATGACGAACAGCAATTTGGATCAGTATGACAAGAATGGGACATCCGCAGGTGCTAACCCGGAAAGCGACATTCACTTCACCGTGACGAGTGGGGCGCTTACGGTCGACAACGATACTGAGTTGCATATCTGGACGGGGGATTCATTTACTCCCGGGGGAGCTGTCACGACCAGCACCGGCGGCAGCACGCCAGGTGGCGACATCCACATCGTGGGGACATTGACCGCGCCGGCCGCCGGCACGGCAGTGACCATTGGCGGCTCTTGGACAAAGACAGGCACCTTTACGAACAGCAGCGCTGAGGTGATGTTCAACGCGACCGCGACAGGAAAAACGATTTCCGGAGGGGGTGCCTTCTACGATCTCACCTTTAATAGCGGTAGCGGTGGATGGACACTGCAGGATAGCACGAGTGTGGACGGATATCTCAGGGTCTCCGCGGGAGCGCTGACCGTATCTTCAAATTTGACGGTGGGAACACTGCTTACAGGGCGTGCAATTGTTGGGGGGGGGAGCCTGAATCAAACCGGTGGGACCACAACGATCAACAATGGTGCCAATATCGGAGGAACAAATGTCACGGTCGGTACGTGCAGCGGCTCAAGCGGCAGTTACACATTTAACAACCTGACGTTGGCATACCTATACCTGTTTTCCGCATCAAGTGACCACACGTCCTACCTGTGCGGAGATATCACTGTCGCCGGTGTCTTGGCACTTCAGTCTGAGACAGATCCTTTTTTCTCGACCGGGCATCACAATCTTGATCTTGGGTCAAAAACTCTTACGCTTTCCGGTTCCGGCACGCCGATTACTAGTCAGGGCTGCACTCTCACCGCACAGACGTCCACCGTGAATTACACAGCGACCGCAGCCTCGGTGACCGTGCACAACATGACATACTATAACCTCGGCGTCGGCACCACGAGCGACTCGGCCGCGGCTTCGACCTTTACCTTGGGCGGCACCACGGCTGTTTCCAACACGCTCACGGTGGGCAACAGCGGTTCCACCAATACCGATGCCTTCAGCGGTTCGTCCTACACGTTGACCCTTTCGGACACAGGAGCGGGAATCACGCCGTTTGTCCTGACCAGCAAGGGCAGCTTCACCGCCTCGACCTCCACGGTGAACTATACCGGGAGCGCCTCCACCATGACGCTGGCCGCCACCACATACAATAATCTGGGAGTTGGCACGACCAGCGACACCGCCGCGGCCTCGACATTTACGCTTGGTGGCAATACGACGGTATCGAGCGCCCTGACTGTCGGCCACGCCTCCTCCACGAACACCGATGTGCTTGATGGCTCTTCTTACACGTTGACGCTCTCCGGTACCGGCACACCCTTCAGCATCACGTCCAAGGGCGACTTCACCGCGTCGAGCTCCACCGTCAACTACACCGGCACCGCGGCGACCATCACCCCTACCGCCGAAACCTACAACCATCTGGGTTTTGGCACGACCAGCGACGCGGCCGCTGCGGCGACGTTTCGTACCGTTGCTTCAGGAACGTACGCTGTGGGGGGAGACCTCACGATTGGCCACGCCTCCTCCACCAATGCGGACATCCTTGATGTCGAAACGAACGACAGCATTCTCGACGTCAACGGCTCCGTCACCATTACTTCTAAGGGGACGTTGCAGGCGTCTTCAACGGCCGCCTTCACGGTGGGTGCGAATTGGACAAATAGCGGCACCTTCACCTCAGGCACTGGCACCGTCACCTTCGATGCCGGCGCGGCCAATAAGACCATCACCACTGGCGGTTCGGCGTTCAATAACCTCACGTTTAACAACGCTTCGGGTGAGTGGGAGCTGCAGGATACGACCACGGTGAGCACCGATCTGACGGTGACGGCCGGCAGTCTTTCATTGAATGCGAAAAACGTCGCTGTCAACGGAGCTGACTTCACGAACGCAGGGATCGTCTACTGCGGTAACGGCAATGATACCTGCGCGGCTGGCACCGTCACGCTCACAGGCAGCAGCGCCACCGGCCTGGGCGGAGCCGGCACCACAACTCTGTACAACCTGAACGTCGGCGATGGGAGCACCGCAACTACCGTTCTCTCTGCCGGAAGCTACGTGGTCTCCAACACGCTGACGGTAACCGCCTCGGCGACGCTCAACGGCAACTCAGCCGTCATCACGATTGGGGGCAGCGGAACCTGCTTCAATCTGGGAGGCGCGGATCGGTTTGTTGAGAACGCTTCTCATGTTCGCTACAGCTCTGCGACCGGAGCCACCGTGACGACATCGACCGCCTATAACACACTTGAGATCGGGCCTGCCGGTGATGGGGCTTTCAGTCTCGCAGGCGACCTGACGGCAAATGGAACCGGAACCGCATTGACCGTCAAGGATTATGGTCTGAGTGCTGGCAGCATTCTCAATACAACGTCAAACAACTACAGCATCAGCGTGCCAAACGGCAGCGTTCTCTTGGGGGTGAATGGGTTTGCCTCGGAAGGGTTTCTGATCGTAAACAATAGTACGGTCACGATTGGCGGGGATCTCGATATGAACGATACCAGTAGTACATTATGCAGCACGGTCGCCGCCCAGATTCCCTGGTGCACGACCACCCAAACCGGAACGCCTACGGTTACCGTGAATGGCTCGGTCATCGGTCGCGGCCGCGTCAATCTGGCCGGCGGCACATTCACACAGCGGGTGGGCGCGGCCAGCAAGACGTTCGGCTCAACGGCCGGATCGCTCGACTGGACCTTCAACGATCTGAAGTTTGAAAATTCCTCAGGCGGTGCGTTGACCATCACGACGAATACCGGCGGTACCGGCCAGATCATTACCGGCGGGACGCTGACGATCGGGAACGCTTCCGACAGCGCAAACACGACCCTGGATAATGAAACGAACGACCGTATCGTTGACGCCAACGGCAACCTCACCATTACCTCAAAGGGCGTGCTCCAAGCCTCTTCAACAGCTGCGTTCAATGTGGGCGGCAACTGGTCCAACTCCGGGACCTTTACCTCAGGCACCGGCACCGTCACCTTCGATGCGGGCGCGGCCAACAAGACCATCACCACCGGCGGCTCGGCGTTCAATAACCTGACGTTTAACAATGCGTTAGGCGAATGGGAGCTGCAGGATACGACCGCCGTGAGCACGGATCTGACGGTGACGGCCGGCAGTCTGTCGCTGAATGCGAAAAATGTTACCGTCAACGGCGGCGATTTCGCCGGTGCTGGCACCGTCTACTGCGGCAACGGCAACAATACCTGCGCGGCTGGGGCGGTCACGCTTTCAGGGACAGGTTCTCTCGGCGGCAGTGGGAGCACCTTCACCTTCTACGATTTCGACGACAGCGGTAGCAGCCAAACCACAACGCTGGCGGGAAATATCGAGGTCAAAAACCAATTCCGATTGGGGGCGGCAACCTCGCATGTGCTCGATACAAGCGCCAGCAACTACTCGTTTACCGTGGGCGGCCAATTCTTCATCTACGGCACCGACGCCACAAACGCCGTCTTCTACGCTAACGCCAGTGCCGTCTCCGCGGGCAAACAGTTCTGGCTCTATAACATCTTCAGCGGGGACCAAGAGGGCAGCTATTGTTCGACCGCGAACCCCGGCGATAACACGTGCAGCGGGGCCGCCCGCAGCTCTACCTTGACGCTGACTTCGGATACTTTGAGTTTCAGCTCTATTTTCCTCACGAATACGAACAGCGCATTCACGGCGGGGACGGGCATCGTGAAGTATGCCAACACGGTCAGCGTGAACGTCAACCCCCAGACCTACTATAACCTCGAAGTGGGTACAGCGTCGGATACGGCCGCCAGTGCCACCTATACGCTAGGCGGCAACACGACGGTGAGCAATATCGTCACGGTCGGCAACGTGGGCTCGACGAACACCGATATCCTTGCCCTCAGCAACCGGACGCTGACCCTCTCGGGCAGCGGGACCCCGCTTGCGTTAACGAGTAAAGGGACACTTTCGGGAGACACCGGCACCGTCACCTATACGAATGGCACGAGCGCGAACGTGGCCGGAACTACGTATAACAACCTGACGCTGAATGGAGCCGGCACGTTTACGGCTGCAGGCAACCTCACCGCGAATGGCACGCTGACCGCCCAGGCAGGGACCTTCGAAGTGAGCACCAGGACCGTGACCGCCGCGACCACGACCATCAGCGGAGGGACGCTCTCCATGACCGGCTCCGGCGGCAAGCTTCAGATCTCCGGCAGCGGGGCATTATCCATGTCGAGCGGATCTCTCGTCGCGGATGACGTCTCCACGGCAGTGCAACTGACCTCCAACGACACCGATGGCAGCCCGACGTATGTGGGAGTCAGCCTGACAGGCGGCACGCTGGATGTGGATGAGCTGTCGGTGGACTACCTCAAAAGCGCCGGGTTTGTCATCGGCTCGGGGGTTACTGTCACCAACTTCAATGGGGTGACCTGGGGAGGTAACGGGCAAACGGGAGGTACGGATGTGATCTTGGACGTGACCGGCCAGACCGTCAATCTGCTCAATCACACGTTTCCTGATAGTTGGAGCGGGGGCGACTGCAACGTGCAGTCCCAGACCTCCGGGGTGGTCACGATGTGGGACTGGTCCGGAGGATTCGGCGGCGAAAATGACGACTGTGACAACGGCGGCGAGGTGATTTGGAAAGGTGGTGCGGGTGGCGCACCAGGCTCAGGCGCACTGGGTGCCCCCGTCATCTATTGAATTGAGGGCTTTTCCCGCCACTCCTTGAAAAAGATTTCATGATTGGGTAGGGTTGTACTATACTAACCGAACTTAATTTATAAACTTCCGGTAAACCAATTCCTTCAGAGACAAACGGCGGGAGGACGCATGGGTAGACGCGCGAGCTGGTTCGAGCTGGTTTTGGCGCTGTGTGTCACTAGCGTGCCAGTGGTCTTTGCAGAACCGGCAAACGCTCCCGTAGATCCCCCTCAGCGAAACACACCCTCGGACACCCGATCCTACGCCGCCGGCCAACTGATCGTCAAGTTCTCTCCCTCGCTCGCTGAAGATGCCGCAGATCTCGTGGCTAACGGCAAGCTCTTTGCCGATGCGCTCCCTGATCGTTCGGCATCCTTAGATCAACTGAACCACAAAGCCAAGGTGCGCGGAGCCAGAAGTCTCTTCATAAACCGCCGCGGCCGCAGCACGGCCGAAGCCAGAGAAGATGAGCGACGCAAGCTGACGCGTCTGCAGCAGCGAAGCCGCAGGAGGGTGAAGGAGGCGGGCGCGCCGCCGGCGCCGGATCTGGTGAATGCGTACGTCTTGGAAGTGCCGCAGGATGCCGATATCGAAGCGCTTGCCGCTGAGTATCGCCGCGACCCGCACGTGGAATATGCCCAGCCCAACTACTTCGTCACCGCGAATACCATCCCGAACGATCCGTACTACTCTTCCGCGGGGTCGTGGGGGCAGCCCTACGATGACCTCTGGGGCCTGAAGAAGATCCAGGCCGAATCTGCGTGGGGTTTGGGCAAGGGCCAGGGGACGGTTGTCGCGGTCGTTGACACCGGCGTGGACTATACGCATCCGGATCTGGCGGCGAATATCTGGACCAATACGGGCGAAGTCCCCGCCAACGGCATCGACGATGATCACAACGGATTCATCGACGACGTGCGAGGCTGGGACATCTCCACGTGCGTGCTGTTCGGGTTCGGCGGCTATTGCGCCCAGACGAAGCCTCAGGACAATGATCCCATGGATTTCTATGGCCATGGCACTCATGTCTCGGGTACCATCGCGGCGGTCGGCGACAATGGCATTGGGATTATTGGGGTGGCCCCCGAGGCCAAGATCATGCCGGTCAAAGGGCTGAATGATTCCGGCCAAGGGCAGATTTCGGATCTGGCCGCGGGCATCGTCTACGCCGCACAGAACGGAGCGGACGTCATCAACAACAGCTGGGGGTGCGGTTTTCCGTGCTATACGAACCCGGTGGCTGAAGATGCGGTGCGAACCGCCTACGCGCTCGGCTCCATCATGGTCTTCTCTGCCGGCAACAGCAGCATCGATGCCGCGCTGACCAGCCCGCAGAATATGCTGAGCCCCAAGCCCATTGTCGTGGGTGCCAGCACCGAGACCGACGCGCCGGCCTTTTTCACCAACTTCGGATTCCTCATGGACGTCATGGCCCCGGGCGGTGGAGACAACACGCCGCCGCCCAATTACGACCCGTTTCGCAATATCCTGTCGCTGCGGGCGACCCAGAGCTACGGTGCCGTCGATGCCAGCGGACAGCTGCGCATCGGGCAGGACTATGCGCGGCAGGCTGGGACGTCAATGGCCGCCCCGCATGTCTCCGGGCTGGCCGCACTGGTGATCGGTCGCCACCCGCAGTTTTCAAACGAAGACGTGCGCAGAGCGATTCGCGCTTCCGCCGACGATCTGAGCTTCTTGGGCAGCGACAGCGACACCGGTGCCGGCCGGATTCAGGCCAGCCGGGCCATGACGATCAATTACGTACCCCAGGGAAAGATTACCAGCCCAGCCTACCCGGCCACGGTCAGCGCCAACGACGGCGCAACCCTTTCGATTATGGGAACATCAAGCGGCCCGGCGTTCAGCCAGTATGCGCTCGCGTATACGACGAGCACCGATCCGGGGACCCAGGTACCCATTGGCAGCCCGGTGAACACGCCGGTGGTCAACGGAGCGCTGGGAACGTGGAATGTGGGAACGCTGCCCACGGACCTCTATGTGTTGCGCTTGCTGACGTCCACGACCGAGGGATTCCGTTTTGAAGATATCACCAAGGTCCCCGTTGAGCGGCTGGTCAGCCCCATCGTGACCGGGCCAGCTCCTCAGTCGGTCCCCGTGGTGTCCGGCAATCGGGTGGTCTGGGTCGATGAGCGCAACGGCAACCGGGACATCTACGTGTATGACGCTGGGACTGGGGTGATCCGGCAACTGACCACCAGCAATCTCATCCAGCAACGTCCCGCCATCGATGGTAACCGCGTCGTCTGGATCGATGAGCGGAGTGGGGGGCAGATCTTTCTGTACGACCTGTCCACCAATACCGAGCGCCAGATCAGCACGGATCCCGTCTCCACCTACTATGACAACATCGGGCTGGCCATCTCGGGGACGAAGATTGTGTGGACGGATGACCGCAGGATCAGCACCTGGAATACGCACTATGGGGTATTTCTCTACGATCTGGCCACGAATACCGAGCGTGAGCTGACGAACTCGACCGGCAACGGAGTGTTCTCCGTGACCCCGTCCATCGATGGCAATCGCGTGGTGTGGGCCTCACAATCAGGGGGCGGCTACTCGGTGTATCTGTACGACCTGACGACCGATACCAGACAGTTGATCGGGCAAGGCGGGACGGATCCCTGGTCCGTGACCCCCTGCATCTCCGGCGATCGCATCGTCTGGGCGGATAATGATGCGAATAACCAGTGGGATATTTATCTCTACGATCTTACCACGCAAACCAAACGCCAGATTACGACCAATAAGGCCAACCAGCGAACGCCCTGCATCTCGGGCAACCGCATCGTGTGGATGGATGAGCGCAATGCATCGGCGGACATCTATATGTACGATCTGACGACCGGCACCGAACGACCGGTCGCAGTCCATCCCTCCGCGCAGACCAACCCGAAGATTTCAGGCAACCGGGTGGTCTGGGAGGACTACCGCAATATGGTGGGGTCCGACTGGCTGGATTTCGATATTTATCAAGCGGTGCTGCCGGCACCATCGCTCTTTGTGCCGATGGCCAATCCGGTGACCGCACAGGTTGGGGCGCTGCTTTCGTTTTCGGTGAAGGGGATTCATCCGGCGGGTGGCGCGCTGCAACTGTCGGTGTCCGGCCTGCCCGTCGGTGCAAAGTTCTTGCCGCTGGGCGACGTCACAATGGATACGGCGGTCGCGAGCGTTGACGCGACCTGGATCGGAGAGTACCTCGGCGGCACCCGGACGTTTAGCGCCGAGCAGAAGGCGCTGGCCGATGTCGATCGCAGCGGCACCGTCACGCAGGCGGATGTCACCGTACTCAACAGCGTCCTGGCCGGGACCACGCCGCCGCTAAACACCTCGCTGCTGCTCTGGGTGCCAACGACCACGCAGGGAGGGCGGGACTATCCGGTCACGTTTACCGCGCAGGATGCCGGCGTGGGTCCGGAATCCAGGACGATCACCTTCTCTGTGCAGGGGGCCAATTTGCTGACGAACGGCAGCTTTGAGCAGGGCAAGACAGACTGGACCGGCTGGGGAACCAGCAAGCAGTTGGTGACGGAGACCGCCTATGCCGGAGCGAATTCACTGAAGTTTATCCTCGATGACGTGCGCGTTGCTCGCGCGGTCGAGCATGACCCGATGGCCAACCTGCCGACTGGCAAGTACCAGCTCCGGGCCGCGGTGAGAAGCGATCTGGTCGGTCCTACCTCGAGTGTGTGGCTGTTCATTGAATGGCGCGATGCCCAGCGAAACCTCCTGGGGACCACCACGGTGGGGCAGACGTACGGCACCACGACCGGGAATTGGGTGCCGAAATCGAGCGGGGTCATGACCCCGCCCGCCGGCACCAGCCGCGTAAACATTTCTGTCCGCGCCTTAGGGACCGGCACAGCCTATGTCGATGACGTGAGGCTTGAGCGGGCGTTCTAACCTCTAGCCTCCATCCGCTTGCGACGCCGGGTGCTCATGCACCTGGCGTTTGCATTTGGCCGCCTGCTTGAGTTTTTTCCGGACGGTCAGGTACACTTTTGGCACGCATGGACGCGAAGACGCCAAGCCCTCATGGCAGCACGAACGGGGCGCCCCCCGCGGCGCAACTGGTGCTCACCGACATGCGCGCCCTGTTTGAACTCGCCTTTGCCCGGCATGCCTCAGACATCCACCTCACAGAGCACACGCAGCCGATGATCCGCATTGACGGCCATCTGCAGCCAACCGGATACGCGGTGCTGGCCCGCGCGGACACCAAGCGGCTCATCTACAGCCTGCTGACGGACCAGCAGAAGGCGCAGTTCGAGCTCGAGTTGGAGCTGGATCTCTCGATCGACGTGCACGGGCTCGGGCGGTTCCGCATCAACGTGCACATGCAGCGGGGCAACGTGGAGGCGGCGTTTCGCCTGGTGTCCTCACGCATTCCCTCGCTGGACGAGCTCGGCCTGCCGCCGGTGGTCGCCGAGCTGTGCCGCAAGCCCAACGGCCTCGTACTCGTGACTGGCCCGACCGGCGTGGGGAAGAGCACGACGCTGGCGGCGATGGTGAACCTCATCAACCACGAGCGGCGCTACCATATCATGCTCATCGAAGACCCGATCGAGTACCTGCATCATAACGACCTCTCGATCATCAAGCAGCGCGAGGTGCACGCGGACACGCAATCCTTTTCGAGCGCGCTCATCCACAGCCTCCGGCAGGATCCCAACGTGATCGTCGTCGGAGAGATGCGCGACCTGGAAACCATCTCAACTGCGCTGACCGCGGCGGAGACCGGCCACCTGGTGCTGACGACGCTGCACACGTCGGACGCGGCGCAAACGATCGACCGGATTCTCGACGTCTTCCCGCCGCACCGGCAGGAAGAGATCAAGGTGCAGTTCGCGGACTGCCTGCAGGGGGTGATCTCCCAGCAGCTGCTTCCGCGGTGCGACCGGCCGGGCCGCGTGCTAGCCTACGAGATCATGGTGGGCACGCCCGCGGTGCGCAACCTGATCCGGGAGCACGCCACCGAGCAGATCCTGACCACGCTCCAGACCGGCGCTTCGCATGGCATGTGCACGATGGACGCCTGCCTGAAAGATCTCTACGACCGCAAAGTCATTTCGCATGAGACGGCGATGAGCCGCGCCAAAAACCCCGCCGAGCTGTTCTCCCTGGGCAAGCCAGACGTCGGCCGCAAGCGCTCCTGGATCAAACATTAGTCCTCGTGGAACCCTTGAAATTGCTTGACGTTACAGAAGGCGTATGTTACAAGAAGAGCACGCCGGTCAGAGGGATTTTCGGCCGGGTGAACGCAGGGCCCCATCGTCTAGCCCGGCCCAGGACGTCTGGTTCTCAGCCAGAAAACAGGGGTTCGAATCCCCTTGGGGCTGCTTAATCGGAGCGCGTATCAGGTGGCACTGCAACGACAATCCAATTGCGACGACAAGGTACCTGGTCGGTACCTTGTCTTTGTTTACGGGCCTCGCGTGCTATACTTAACCCGGTAGGGAGGTGGGATGAAGGAACCGTACAAGTTTTTGAAAATCAGCGTCGTGGTCTTCAAGGTGCTCGCCTGGGTCTCCCTGGCGTTTCAGAGTCTCACCGGCCTTATTCTCATCATCACGGGTGGCGCCCCGGTCCTCATCGGCGGGGCGGAGATCCCCGCCCGCCTCGTGGGCGTGCTGAACTTCGTGGCGGCGGGCATGTACTTTTTCTCGCTGTGGCTGATGAGCAGCCTCATCCGCCTGTTGCTGGACATTCGCCTGCAGCTGCCCGGCGGACAGAGCGCGTAGCGGGTCACGGAGAGGGATGGCCGAAGAGACCACGGGTGCCCTTCAACGGATCAAGGCGCGGATGAAGGTGCAGCTCGTTGACCTGATAGATGGCAAGTCGCGCGGACCGGGGCGCGAGGTGCCGCGCGAGGCGCTGATGGAGAACCTCGCCCAGGTCTACAAGACCTCCCCTGAATCGCGGGGTTTGGGGCTGTCCGGTGTTGAGCAAGACCGCCTCATCCAGGATGTCATCAACGAGGTCGTGGGCCTGGGTCCGCTCGATCCGCTGCTCGTTGACTCCACCATCAGCGAAATCATGGTCAACGGGCCGCACGAAGTGTTCGTGGAGCGGGAGGGCCGGCTCCAACGGGTGGACGCCGCCTTTCGAGATACCGATCACCTGATGAGCGTGATCGACCGCATGCTCGGCACGGTGGGCCAGGTCATCAACGAAACGAACCCGTTGTGCGATGCCAGCCTGCGGGATGGCTCGCGGATCAACGTGATTATTCCCCCGCTGGTCCTGAACGGGCCGGTCGTGACCATCCGCCGCAAGGGGCGCGACTGGAGCATGAACGATTACCTGATGATCGGCGCGCTCAGCGAGCAGGCCGCCGGGTTCCTCGGCGCGTGCGTCAAGGCCAAGGTGAACCTCGTCATCTCCGGCGGAACCTCCACCGGCAAGACCACGCTGGTCAGCATTCTCTCCGCCTTCATTCCCCGCGAGGAGCGCATCATCACGATCGAGAACATCGCCGAGCTGGAGCTGCCCGGGCGCGAGCACTGGATCCGCCTGGTGGCCAAGCAGGGCCTGGTCGATGGGCGCGGGGAAATCCCCTTGCGGACGCTGGTCAAGAACGCGCTGCGGATGCGCCCGGACCGGATCATCCTCGGCGAGGCGCGCGGCGGCGAGGCGCTCGACATGGTGCAGGCAATGCATTCCGGCCACGACGGGTTCATCACGGTGCTGCACGGCAACACCCCGCGCGCCGCCCTTGAGCGGCTGGAAACGCTCATGCTCATGAGCGGTCTGGACCTGCCGCCGGCCGCCTGCCGCACGCAGATCGCCAGCGCCGTCGACTTGGTGATCCACGTGGGCCGGTACGCGGACGGCACGCGCCGGGTGGCCGCGATCAGCCAGGTGCTGGGCACCTCGCAGGACGGCTTCCAGCTCGAGGACATCTTCACGTTCGACGCGCAAGGCTTCTCCGCAACCGGACAATTGCAGGGCACGTGCCGCTATACCGGGGTGCGGCCCAAAGCGCTTCCCAAATTTCATCTCAACAACGTGGAGGTTCCTGCATGGCTCACCAAGTAGTCCGGGGGTTGCTGGCGGCCGCCCTCATCGCTCTGGCGGGGTGCGACAAGCTGCCGGGATTCTCCCAGGATGCGCCCAAGCAAGACGCCGCGTCGGCCACGCCAACCGCCTCCGCTCCGTCGGCGGCCGTCACGCCTGAGCGGCCGGCCGTGGCTCCCGACGAGGTGCTGGCCTCCGTCAACGGCGTGCCCATCTCCAAGGCCGATCTCATCTTCCGGATCGAGGAGCTCAAGGTCTTGGTGAAGAACATCGGGCAGGCCTGGAAGCCGCTGACGACCGAGCAGCTCGATGGCCTGCTCAAGGAGCTGGTGAACGCCGAGCTCATGAGCCAGGACGCCGCCGCCAGGGGGTTGGCGCGCTCCACGGAGGCGCAGCAGCGGTGGGAGATGATCCGCCGCGGCTTCTTCGCGCAGCAATGGCTGGAGTGGCACCGCACCAAGCTGGAGGTCGGCTCGGACGACGTGGAGCGGTACTATGAGCAGAACAAGCTGGGCTTCCGCGAGCCCGAGCGCCGCCGGCTGCGCCAGCTGACGGTCGAATCGGAATCCCAGGCCAAGCAGGCGCTGGCCCGCCTGTTGGGCGAATCGATGGATTTTGCCGCCCTCGTTCAGCAGATTTCTGTCAGCGCCAATGCCTCCAACGGCGGGATGATCGCCGAATGGGTGATGCGGGCCAACGAGAAAGCCTTTATGTACGGCACGGACGCCGACGCCAAGACGGCGGGGGTGATCAGCTTGGATCCGGCGCTCGAAGCCGCCGTCTTCGCCATCGATCAGGTGAACGGATTCAGCAACTACGTCAAGGGCTCGGACAACCGCTATCACATCTTCCAGCTCGTTGAGCGCAAGGAGGCGCGGCAGCGCCCCAGCAGCGAGGTGTGGGACGGGATCAAGAACTTCCTCCTGATGCAGAAGCTGCAGGAGGCGATGAACGAGCTGAAGGGCAAAGCCAAGATCGAGGAGTTCCCCGAGCGGCTCACCGGGGTCGACCAATGAAGCCCATTCCCGGCCTGGCGGTGCTCAAGAACCGCTGGCCCATCGTCGTTGGCGTCGTCTTCGGCATCATCGCCCTGGTGCTCGTCAATACCTACGTGCATGAACGGGAGCGCACACTCGAGGCGGCCCGCCGCAAGGCGCTCGAAGGGATGCGGGGCGTGCCGGTGGCGGTGGCCTCCGTCGACATCAAAGAGGGCACCGTGATCACGGAGCGGATGGTGGGTTTGACGGAGGTCCCCGAGCGGTTCTTGCAACCGTACGCGATCGTGGGATCAACGAATAGTATCATCGGGCAGCTGGCGGCCGCGCCCATCGCGCAAGGCGAGCAGATCCTCGGCACCAAGCTTGAGCGGCCGGAGTCCGTCACGACCGCCGCCTCGAAGATCCCGGACGGCAAGCGCGCGGTCACCGTCGAAACCGATCCGATTTCCGCGGTCAACGGGTTTGTGAAACCCGGCGACCGCGTCGACCTGCTTTGGACCTTTACGCTGCCGGGCCAGGCGGGAGGGCAGCCGGTCACCATCACGCTGTTTCAGAACGTGCTGGTTCTCGCGCTGGGCACCAACATGGTGGAAGGCGGTCCGGCTTCGGATCAGGGGGCGGGCAACACCGTGACGTATGCGCTCGATCCGCAGGAGATCGAACTGTTGTTGTTCGCGCGGCAGAGCGGCAAACTGCACATGACGCTGCGCGGCCGGGCCGATACGAAGACGCAGCCGCTGGTTCCCGCGTCGCTGGAGACGGTGCTTCGCCAGGCGTTTCCCCAGGCGCTGCCGCCGCCCTCCGCCCCCCCCGAGCCCCCCAAAGTGCCGCGCATGGTGGAGATTTTCCGCGGCCTTGAGCGGGACGTCGTGTCATTGCCGGAGGAGAAGTGAGTCTTCGTCAGGCGCCCCATCGAGTGATTGCCGCGCTCCTGCTGCTGGGTCTGGCCGGCGCGCCGGCCTTCGCGCTCGTGCCGGAGACGTTGCCGGATGAGACCGGGCTCAGCGTGGCCCCGGCCCCCGAGGAGCGAGTGGAGATCAAGCTGGGCGAGCTGCACACGGTCGCCGTGAATGAGCCGACCCGTGTGGCGATCGGCAATCCCACCGTCGCCGACGTCAGCGTGGTCAACGGCCAGGAGCTGCTGGTGATCGCCAAGAAAGTGGGCGAGACCAGCCTGATGGTCTGGGACGCCGGCGGCCAGCGCCGCGTCATCATCACGGTGGTGGACCCGGAGCCGCAGAAACTCTCGGCCAGCCTGGTGGCTCTGTTGGCCGAGCCGGAATTTGCCAGGACGAGCGTGCGGGTCGACGGCGACAAGATCTTCCTGACCGGCACGGTGCCCACGCCGGAGGCGCATGAGCGCCTCGAAAAATTGATCGAATCGTTTCCCAACGCGATCAACCTGGTCCAGACCCCCGGCAAGGCTCCCCCGGCTGCGGAGAAGCTGATCGAGCTGCAGGTCCATATCATGGAGATGGAAAAAAACTTCACCGACAAACTGGGTGTGGACTGGGTGAACAGCCTGAGCGGCACCGAGACGCCCTTTGACGCCGTCTCGAACACCGACAATTCGCTCTCCGAACGGCTGGTGGATATGTTCCGCGTGGGCAGTTTCTCGCGCAGTGGGCTCACCTTCGTCCTCAATGCCGTGCTGACGCACGGGAAGGGCCGCCTGCTCGCCGCCCCCAACCTGGTGACCTCAAGCGGCAAGCCGGCCACCTCGTTTGCCGGCGTGGAAATCCCGGTCGTCAGCTCCACCAGCGTCTCGGCCGGGGTGGTGACCCAATCGGTGGAGTTCAAGAATGTGGGGGTCACGCTCGACATCACTCCGACCATCGTCCAGCGTCCGGACGGCGAACGGATCATCACGGCGCTCAAAGCCAAAATCTCCTCGGTCGATTCCGGGACGAGCATCGTGGTCAGCGGCACGACGGTGCCGGGCTTCAAGACGCGGGAAGTGAACACCGAAATCGAAACCCGGCCGGAGGAGGCGATCGTGATCTCCGGCCTGCTTCAGAACGAAGAAGCGTCCAGCGTGGCCAAGGTTCCCGCACTGGGAAACATGCCGGTGCTCGGCTATCTCTTCAAGTCGCGCGACGTGAGGCACACCCAGACCGAGCTGGTCATTACCGTCACCCCCCGCCTCGTGCGCGATCAGGGGGAAGCGGCCGACCAGGACCGGGCGCTGGAACAGGCGCTCACCAGCGCGGAAGTGGCCGGGGCGGTCGAGGATCCCCAGCTGCGCTACGCGCTGCAGGTGCAGGGGCGCATCGCCAAGGCGATCCGCTATCCGCAGCGCGAAAAAGAGCTAAGCATGGGGGGCACCGTCAAGGTCAAGCTGCACCTCTTTGCGGACGGTTCGCTCAGCCGGGCGGTCGTCTCCTCCTCCTCCGGCATCGAATCGCTCGACATGGAAGCGCTGAAGGCCGCCGAATCGCAAGCCCCGTACCCCCCCTTTCCGCAGGAGTTCCCCGGGCGAGAGCTCTGGCTTGAAGTCCCGGTGATCTTCCGCCCCTGAGCCTCATCCGGGCGCTCTTCGCGCGGCTGACGCACGCCTGCGCGCCGGTCCTCGAGAAGCTCTTCGGCATCGACGTCCGCTCGCTCGCCGCCTTCCGCATCGGATTGGCGTCCATCCTCCTATCCGACCTGATCAGCCGCCTCCCGGACCTCAGAGTGTTCTATACCGATTGGGGCGTGCTCCCGCGGGCTGAGGCGCTGGCCGGCGAGAGCATCGACACGTGGAACACGTCATGGCTGTGGCATCCCTCGCTCTTGTTGCTGACGGATTCGGTGGTTGGGCAGGCGCTGTGGTTCGCGCTCGCAGGGGTCGCTGCGGTCGCCTTGCTCGTGGGGTACAAGAC
>Ga0209726_10004490_pt1 | contig 17796 bp, 20 predicted proteins | sample Subgrocontami54m_FD_187453 | JGI IMG/M metagenome (GOLD analysis project Ga0209726, IMG submission 187453) | Subsurface groundwater microbial communities from S. Glens Falls, New York, USA - GMW46 contaminated, 5.4 m (SPAdes) (version 3) | ecosystem: Environmental > Aquatic > Deep subsurface >... | reverse complement strand
CGGTATCGCTCGATCAGGCTTTCGCCCATTGTCGAATATTCTCGGCTGCGGCCCCCCGTAGGGGTATGAGCCGTGTCTCAGTCTCATCGGTGGGGGTCAGCCTCTCAGCTCCCCTAAACGTCATAGCCTTGGTGAGCCATTACCTCACCAACTAGCTGATATTACGCAGGCCGCTCCCAGAGCGAATTGCTCCTTTACTCTTACGAGACCATCTGGGATTACCTCACCTTTCGGTGAGCTATACCAGACTCTGGGGGACGTTCCTACGTGTTACTACCTCGTCTGCCGGTTGCCCTTGCGGGCCCCCTTGACTTGCATGCCTTATCCATACCGCCAGCGTTCACCCTGAGCTAGGATCAAACTCTAAGTAAAGAATACCTTTCGGTATTCCCTCGTGTTTTCACTCGGGCGAATTGTGAAAGCATAGCTCTCACCTCGGCTCCTCGTTAGTCCACAATTTAGAACTTGAAATGCTCTATTTTAAGGATGGACGGAACAAAAGAATGTACCATCCGACGGATGACTTTCTCGTTCCTTATTCCTTACTCAAACATACGATCCTCCTGGAACCGTATACTTGTTTTTCTATATTCGCTTGCCGAATATTAATTGTTTGTGTGTGTTTTCTCACCCCGTCACACGCACTGCGTGTGTGGGGCTTACCAATACTTTGGTTATGTATTGCGTACAATTTTCTATTCTGTATGTCAAAGTTCTTCCGAAGACTTTCATATAAGAATTTCGGCTGCACCGCTTTTACCTCGCCGAAGTTCACGAGGTGAACGAAGGCGGGTCTACGCCATGCCTACTCCGCTCCACGAGTGGAGCTTCGAAGGCCAACGCAGGAGCGATGGTCGGAACAGTATAGTCGGGCGTGATTGTAAGTCAAGGCAATATGCCAAGGATGTGGAAAAGATTAGCCGCCGTCAGCCCAGGGCTGACGGCGGCAAGCGTATAGGATAGATGCGAGCAACACCCGCTTAGGTCTTCGACCAGCGAGTTGATTGGTCGAGGGAATCCCTTCGCCTGCGCGCCTTGAGCCGACTCTCTTGCTGCTCAGTCAGCCGAGACCGCACGACGAGCTGACGCTTCGGCTTCCGCGTGCGACGCGCCTTCTTCTTTCTGCGGATGACTCCGCGACGCAATGGCTTTACGGCCATGTTTTCGCTCCTTATCTTGACAAGACCACCACGGTCTTGTTCGTGACACCTTAACGCATCCCTGTAGAAAATCAAAAAGAGATCCCCGCCGACCATAGTGGTCGGCGGAGTCGTTTTCGTTGGTCAAAGTCAGCCTTGAATCTCACGTCCCGGCCTCTGTTGAGGCTATCGCCAGGGTGGCGATAATCGCAGGAATGAGAGTCCTCAACTCACCACCTTCAGCAGTCAGGTGAACACGTTCCCCGTGCCACCGTGCACTGACATCCGGAAGCATGGGAGACCGATTTTGATCTTGCTTGCCTGCAGCACGTTGTTTGATTTTGTCTGCAAGCTCTTCGGCTGACGCTCCCGAAGCGATGATAAGCCAGGTCCTATGTCCCGGCTTACCACCCTCGTGGAAGGATATCGAGCCGCCGCTCTCACCCTTTGTGGTCATGACTACCTCCCGGTTGACGTATTTCTTGACGAGCCCGGCCGGAGCGGAATTTTGCAATATCCTCCGGCGATGCATGGTCGGACTTATCTATGGGTCGAGGAACGTATTTTCTCCTCTCTCCACAGTGATGCATGCACATCGCAGTTGTTATTTTCTGGCGACGGCCCCCCGCCGCGTATCGAGATTTAGGATTTGCCATTGTGCCCCCGATTTGTCGATGTCCTCACGGACGGTTGAACGCAGGTACTCTAACGAATTATCAAAGACCAGAAAGAACAAGCCCTCCGAGTGGAGGGCTTGTTTGTATCTGGAATTAGTTTCTAGACACAAGCAAAACCTCCACCCGAGTGGGTAAGGAGGAGGCCAAGAAGCAAACCTTTTACATGCTTGTTCGACATGTCCTCAGAGTAAATGAGCCCTATGGGCATGTCAAGAGAAAACCGTTGACAGGAAAAAGAAGCAGGTATAAGCTCTCGGCATGAGTAAGGTTTTCGGCACAATCATTATTAGCCGCTCGATTTCCCGAGGGGCTGTTGCCTAGTTGCTCATACCAACCAAAACAACAGAAAACGGCCCCTCTCGTGAGGGGCCGTTTTCATTTCAGAGACGTTGTTTGCAATCTGTTCCGAGGTATCGAGATAGATTGCAGACCGCCGGTCTGCTGCGGGTTACGAAAAGACCTGCATGGTCTTTTCGTAACCCACATCCTTCGATACATGGAGAGTTCCCTATGGGCAAATTCGATTCGGTGAGCGAGCATACCTTCAAGCGCAAAATCGATCGCACGGGCCTCGACCCCATCATGCTTGTGGTTGAATACTACGCCTCCGCGACGCTTATCGACGTCACACGACAACCGTACGCGGCAATCAAGCGAGCCATGCTTGATATTCGTGTAGTCGGTCGTCAGCACGTTCCGGTCGTCTTCACGATTGTCGACGATATCAATGAGATCGGACCGGAGGCAATCTTGAAGCACTGCGCCCGTCAGGGACTGCGCGGGCTCAACTTTGTCGAGATGCGCACGCTCGCCTTACAGCGACCTCCTAAGCAGGTTTGTTTCGGACTCGGACAGATAGTCCGTGGAGAGTACGACAAGCAAGTATCGTACCTCGTCGGAAGCGAACTGGCTCTGTTCCCGCTCCACCGCCTCGGCGGTGGTCACATCGTCCCAGTGACGTGGGTTCCAGACCCGCTCGTCCTCAGTCTTCCAGCGCCCAACTAAAGGCGTCAATCGAAAGGAGGTGATGAATCGGAAGCCGCTGCGCACCTGCGTGGCGGCTTCTTTGTTTTCCTTTGCTTGACTCCCTAAGACGCTGCGGTTACACTCGAATGAGTTAAATCCTTTGTTCTGGTCCCTCGGGCAACTGAGGGGTTGGGCCAGAACAGCCGAAAGGCAGGAAGCTTTTGCATAAGTGGAAGCTCGGGCTCTCCCGTAACAGAGATAACCGATGTCGTTTCGACGGAGTCGGTGAAAGATAAAAGTAAGGTGGCACCGCGCTATCGCCCGACCGCAAGGTTTAGGGAGAAAATCGCCCTTATCGCACAATTTTTAGATTGTGAGATAAGGGCGATTTTTGTTTTGGAATGGCAAACCTGAACAGAAAGCGCTACCGAGCTCCTTCTGTTCTTTCACACACAAGAGGTAGAAATGAAAATCGAGATAAAGGATATCGCCGAAAAGGACCGCGGGAAAATCAAACGCGCGCTCAAGGGAGCATTCCCCATTGCACCTGCGGTTACGATTCGCGACACACGACCCGTTGTAAATCCCAATGCGGCGGTACCGGTCATCGTAACGAACGGCCCGAGCGGAAAATCCGAACGGGAAAGTATCGAAGCAGCTATCGACGGCACCCTTATGAGAAACGGTCATCGTTTCTGCAACATCACCTTCAGATGACAGGAGCTAAACATGCACTTACTACTGGTGGGCCATAATACGGCCCGTGACCCTCTCGTCGCTATCGCGCGCTATGTAAGAGGCAGAGGAAATCTGGTCAGCTGTTTCTTCAACAAATATCTAGATTGCGTGAATGCGGAGCGCGGGTTTCCGAGGACAGACTTCCTTATCCTCGGCCTCTGCGCGCAGAGCAGGGACAAAGACAGCCCTGAATTCGCCGTCGAGCAGGACGTCATCGTGCGCGCTACAGGGCTTGGAATCCCCTGTGGCATCATCTGCGATGAGTTCGGGAACGTAAGCGCCCCGTATCTCATCGAGGTGAGCTCGAAGATTCGCTTGGTCGTTGCGCACGCACAGAATCCCGCGTGCAACGCGACCGATATCTACGAGAACGCCCTCCCCCTCTATCTGTCCGACGTGGCAGTTGGTGGGGCCGCAATCGCGGATGCGCTCTCGACCATCTTGCGTCTAAAGCACCGGGCTCGCGCTTGAATGTGCGAGTCTCCGGAAAACAGGCGCCGGCAGCATAGCTGCCGGCGCTTTTCCTTTGCATTTGACATCGCCCAAAAGAGGTTTATGATGCTTTTTATGAGTAACGGTCGAATCGCAGCATCCTTCTTCTTTTTCTTTACATCCCGGGAAGGGGTCGCTGTGTCGTTGCTCAAATAAACAAGCAAAATCACAGAAAAGCCCCTCCCCGGAGGGGCTTTTCGTTATCTGGAATCTGAGTCGAGATATCGAACTAGACTCCAGATCGCAGGATCTGGGCTTACACGAGCGACGAGAACAAGGGGCTCATGTAATGCGTGCTCTTTGTTCTTTTCGCTCACCAATACTCCAAGAAGGAAAATGCAGATGGGTGACAAAAAATGCTCTTTTGTCGGGAACGGAAATCAATCACCGTTCGCGACCCGCACTGCCCCGTCCACGAAAGCGGGGGGTGGGAAAAAGAAGTCGGGGAAATCGAAGCGGCGTCCGCGCCGTGAGAAAACCATCCACGAGGAGGTGAGGGACAACTTTCTACGTCTCCACAAGCGTGGGTTGGACGGGCGGTGACTCGAGAAGACGGTTTCGTTACGGGCGGCAGGTCTTTGACCCGCCGTCCGTTTCTTTTTATACAAAAACAAAAAGCGCCGGCGGGAGTAGGACCCGCACGGCGCTTCAAGACTTCACGGCTTCGCCCGAGCGAGCCGTTTTTCTCTCATACGAAAGACTGCTTGCTCGAACCGCTCGGCTGCTTCGGCACAGTAGGGGTTCACGTCATACACAGCCCAGAATAGCGCCTCGTGACCTCTGACAATATTCATAGAACGAAAGAAGTGCTGCGCGGAGAGCGTATGGACATTATTCCCGTTGAGGCCGAACTCCGCATCCTCGATGAGCCGCCCCCCGTAGTGCGTTAGGAACTGCTCATTGGCTACGACGTCGCGATCATGCTCGTCTGCGGTCATCTCTTTGATATCGAGACCGAGACGGGCGAGGAACCGTCGCACCGAACGATACGCGCATTCGGGAACGTGATGTGTCTCGCAAATCACGAGCTGAAGACCCTTGAGGCTCTTGTCGTGGTCTTCCCAGCTTTGTCGCCCGAACAACGGGTGCATATGTATCCGCGGTTGCTGGGGTGCAAGCTCGTTGGCAACGCGTATCGGCATGAGCTTCACGGTACAAATGTCGACAAAGATCGCGTCGGTGCGGATACACTGCATGAGCTCCTGCATTGCGGTTGCGTAGTTCTCGATAGAAACCGCAAGGATCACGATATCGCACTGCGCAACCTGTACGAGTGAGTAGCTCGATGATTTGTACTTGTCGAAGGTTCGTACCTCAGCGCGAGGTAGAGATTCCCTGATTCGGTCTTCCACAAAAGAGCCGAAGGCTCCTTTGCCAACAATGCCAATTGATGCAATCACGGCTTTCTCCTTTGGGTTCGTGTCTATGCAAGCGTAAAGAGCGTACAAGCTGCTTACGCTTGCACCAGTCGCGGATTGCGAACTGGAGTCTGGCTCTATGGACGGGACAGACTCCAAAACACAAAAGCCCCTTGTGGGGGCCGGATCTGTCGAAACGAGTACGCGACAAATTACCCCCTGGGGCTTTGATAGTCGTAATAATATGCGGCACCGATATTCATATTCCTAAAATGTATACCCTATTTCTGGTTCTGTCTACCCGATGTACTTAACGAGGACGGCCGTCTGAATTAGGTACGAGCTATTTTTTGCGGTTTTTATGCCACTTTTCTACCGTTACCAGCAATGGCGTCGCCAAGAATATCGAAGAATACGTGCCGGCGATGATGCCGACGAGAAGCGTAAGTGCGAAATCTTTGGTCGAGGCCGGTCCGATGAAGTAGAGGACGAGCAGTGTGATGAGTACCGTAAGCGAAGTGTTGATGGAGCGCACGAAGGTTTGATTGAGCGAACGGCCCGCGACTTCTTCGAACGGCTCTTTGCGATTACGGTCGTGGTTGATGCGCAAGTTCTCACGCGTTCGGTCGAAAACGACGATGGTGTCGTGAATCGAGAAGCCAAGCACCGTGAGAATTGCCGTCACAAAGAGTGTATCTACTTGCGCGCCGTGGAAATGCCCGAGCGCTGCAAAAAAACCGACCGGCACGATAACATCGTGTATCAGCGTGACGAGTGCGATGAGACCATATACCCACGAAGAGACCGGCTGTGAGACCTTGCGGAATGCAAAAGCGATGAAAAGCAGGATGCAGAGCAAAACGAGCCCGAGTGCGATGAGTGCCTTATTGCGCAATTCCAAGCCGATAATGGGGCCGACTTCGGTGAGTTGAGCAATAGTCGCAGGGTTCTTTCCGCCGATGGAGAGCACCATCGGTAGATTCGTACGTTCATCGGGGCTGAGATTCCCAGCCCGCAAAATGTAATCATTCGTATTTGCTTCCCGCAACGAATACCCCTTGAAACCCGCTTGGTCGAGCGATTGCTGCAAAGCTTCGGGAGCTGGACGCCCGTTTGTGTACGTTACCTGCGCCAAGGTACCTCCCGTGAAATCCGTGCCGAGGCGCAATCCGTAAAACGCGAGCGAAGCGAGCGCGACAAGCGTGATGAGCCCGGTAAGCGCGAAAAATAGTATTCTGTGCCGTACGATAATCATATGAATTTGTATATGGTATTTAGTATTGGGTATTTAGTATTCATACGAGATACGTTATACAAGATACTTAATACTAAACTCGGGTGCCTGAGCCGAAAAGGAAGCGCGTGAAGCCGGTCTTCGCACTCACGCCGAGCGCCAAGAGGAATGTGCGGGAGACAGTGATTGCGGTCAACATTGATATGAGGACGCCGAGCCCGAAGACGAGCGCGAAGCCCTTGATGAGCGAGGTCCCGAACCAGAAGAGAATGACCGCCGTTATCATCGAAGAAATGTTGGAATCACGGATGGACGGCCATGCGCGTCCGAAGCCGTCATGGATGGCGTCTTCGGAATTCTTGCCGCCGCGCAGCTCTTCTTTCATGCGCTCGAAGATGAGCACGTTGGCGTCCACCGCCATACCGACGGAGAGTATGAATGCTGCAATACCAGCTGCCGTGAGCGTGACGGGGATGAATTTGAAGAGCGCGAGGATGACCACAATGTAGAGCGAGAGGGCGACCGCAGCGAGAAGCCCCGGCAAGCGATACCACAGCACCATGAAGAGCATGACGGCCCCCACACCCCAAAGTCCTGCCAAAATGCCGTCTTGTACAGCCTTTTCTCCAAGCGTGCCTGAGACCGTCTGCGTAGAGATGAGTTCAATCGGGACAGGCAGTGCACCGTAATTCAGATTGCGCGCAAGCTCTTTGGCCTCGACGGGAGTAAAGCCGCCGGAGATGACGGCGGTGCCGTCAGGAATCGCTTCACGGATGACGGGGGTGGAAATCGCGACGCCGTCGAGAAACATCCCGAATGTGCGCCCGACATTGTTCTTGGTCAAGTCCGCGAAAATTTTTGCACCTTCGGCGTTGAAATGAAGCACGACGACGGGCTCGTTCAACTGCCCCGTGCCTCCTTGAAATTGGAGTTCCGCACTCTTTAGGTCTTTGCCGGTAATGGCTGCAGGTTCAAAAAGGTCGTTCACAGTCGAAGAAGCGGTCGCAGTTTTGTCTGCCCCCTCCTTCAACATGCGGAACTCCAAGACCGGCGTTTCCCCAATAAGGGCTATGGCCTTTTGGGTATCGGTAACCCCCGGAAGCTCGACGAGCAGGCGCTCCTCGGAAGTCCCCGCGAACGAGCCTGCATGTTCCGTCTGCACGATTGGTTCGGATACGCCGAAGAGGTTTACACGGCGCTCGATGGTGTCGCGCAGTGACGCCATTGAGTCCGCGACGTCGCTGCCTTTGATAGCGTCGAGATTCGCACGGTAGACGAGTTGCGTACCGCCCGAGAGATCGAGCCCGAGCTTAAAAGGACGAGAGGCATCTATCTGGCTGCTATATACATACCAGCCGATGCCGGTGCCCACAATGAGAATTAAAAGGGCGATAGCCCGCTTTTGCCACATGGCGAGCAGTATACCCGCAGATTGCGAAGGCGCAAACGAGGCTTAGCTTCGTGCTTTTTCGAGCAGGTCGAAGAGATTCCTAAATATCATGGCGACCGCGATGGGGCCGACACCGCCGGGGACGGGGCTGAAGACGGACGCTTTCTCGGCGCAGGCGGGGTCTGCATCGCCCACGACTCTCCCCTTGGATTCGGAAGCTCCCGCATCAATCATCGCGACACCTTTTTTGATTTGCTCCGCTTTGATGAATCCGGGATTGCCCGCGCCGCAGACGATGATATCGGCGTCTTTGAGGTCTTCCACGGAACCTTCTTTGAGCGTAAACATGGAGACGCGGGCGCCGAGGCGCTTGAGAAGGACGGCGCTCGGGGCGCCGACGAGGCGACCCGCACCGACGACGACAGTCTTCTTGCCTTCTATCTGTATACGTGAACGCTTCAATATTTCGACGACCGCAAGCGCGACCGGTGCAAATACCGGATGCTTGTCTTCGGGAATAGTCGGATTAAGCGCATCAACATCTTTCTCCGGAGGGATGGCTGCAAGAATGGCATTGGTATCGAGTGATTTCGGCAAGGGCAACTGAACAATGACTGAGGCCGTCTCTGCCGCTAATTTCTTCACTGCTTCAATCGCGGTATCAGTATCTGCGTTTTCGGGTAGGTCGACGCGCACCATTTCCACGTTGAGCCGTGCGGCTGCCCGCGTCTTAATGCGTACGAAAGATTCGATGACGGGAGAGTGCCCCCCGACCAGTATGCCAATCTTGATGCCCCGCTCAAAAAGAGCGCGGCGCTTTGCGAGCGCCTCGTACATATCCTCCGCTATTGCTTTGCCATCGATTATCATGCCCCGTTTATGTTATACCCATTTCCTTCTTAAGCGCCATAATACCATCCTCCAAAGTAATCTCCGGCTCCCAGCCGAGGAGCTCCTTTGCCAATGCATTATCGGCGCGCGTGTCGTGCGGCTCCAGCCTCGACTCGACGTGTACAGACGGACCACCTATCATCACAGCGAGGTCGTTCACGGAAAGATTGCGCCCTGCGCCGATGTTTATGACCTCGCCTTTTCCAACCTTGGGAGATTCCGCCGCAAGCAGATTCGCGCGCACAATATCGGAAACATGCGTGAAGTCACGGGTTTGCGTTCCATCCCCTGTTATGGTGAGCGGAGTACCTTCTTTTTTTTGCTTGAGGAACTTTCCGATAACCAGCGCATAGGCTCCCTCCGGGTCAAACTTCGGTCCGTATACATTGAAATAACGCAGACTCACGGTGGAGAGACCGTAGACATCGCTCCAGAGCCGGCACGAGAGCTCGCCGATATACTTCTGAAGTCCGTACGGACTCTTGGGTTGTGCGGGTAAGTCCTCGGAGAGCGGCAACGCTACCTGGTCACCGTATGCCGAACTTGATGCGGCGTACACGAGCCGCTGCACGCCTCCTTCCTGCGCGGCGCGCAAGACGGAGACGGTGCCCCCTACATTGACCGAGAATGTCAGCTCGGGATTTTCGATGGAAAACTGTACGCGTGGGAGCGCCGCTTCGTGGAATACATACATCGCTCCTTTCACGATAGGCGCCAGCTTCTCGTAATCCCGCACGTCCACTTCGTGATAGGTGGCCTTCGGATGTATGCGGTCTGCACGTTTACCGCCCGCATAATTATCCACAACATGCACGTCAAAACCGCGTTCAACGAGTGCATCGGTTATATGGGAACCGATGAAGCCCGCCCCGCCCGTCACGACAGCTTTTTTCATATATGCATAATACCCGCATTTCTTAATGACCGCGAGCGTAATCGCGTATCTCAGAACCTCCCGGAGCCGAAGAGGCGAGGATTAAGGGTTTTTCAGCAGGAAAACCCGGGTTCTGAGGTACGCGATTATCGAGCCTATGAACCGCGAGCGGTCACGAAGATGCGCACCGTCTGAAGCATGATAAATACATCGAGCAAAAGTGAGCGGTGTGCGAGATAATACAGGTCGTACGAGAGCTTCATTTTAGTTTCCACGATATCGGTACCATGATGCGGATCCCTGTCGTGCCTGACCTGCGCCCAGCCCGTGAGGCCGGGTGCGACAAGGTATCGAGCGTTGTAATAAGGAATACGGGCGCTGTATTGAGCCGCGAGAGCCGGCAGCTCGGGACGCGGGCCGACGAGAGAGAGGTCGCCCCGGAATACATTCCATAATTGAGGAAACTCGTCGAGACGCAAAAGGCGCAGCCAATAGCCGACGCGCGTCACCGAGAGCTTGGATTTGCCGCTCGTCCCGTAGTTGCCTTCGTCATTTCCGCTCATGCTCCGGAATTTGAAAATGCGTATTGGTTTTTGGAATTGCCCGACACGTTCCTGTGTGATGAAAATAGGTCCTCGGTCGTCGAGTTTGATGGCAAGGATTATGAACGGATAGAAAATCAAAGAAAGGACTCCTCCTAGTACAGCGAAAAATACATCTATTGCGCGCTTAAGGATATCGTATACCCGCGAGGTGCTCACGTTGGCGAGCACCCATTCATAGTTGATGAGCGAAAGCGGTTCGCGTTCGAACACCTCCTGATAGAGAGCGGTTGCGTCGACAAGCGCAAAACGGTGCTTGTGGAATGCGGCATCATAGATGATGGGGAGAGCCGCGGAGACGGCCTTGTCTGAAAGGTCGACGACCAGAAACGTCACGTTGTCCTCTTCGGCAACGCGGCACGCCTGCTGTATTACCTGATGCGAGGGCGCATGTACGGTGTCGATGATGTACTCGAAGGCGAAGGGGTACCGTGCGTCTGACGCGACCTCAAGCGCGAGCGCTTGTGCGTCGGGACCCGACGCGATGAGCACACCCGTAATCCGGCGACGGCTGCGCAAGTGCGGATAGAGACCTATGCGCCACAAGAAGATGAGGATGAAGGAGACAACGAGATACAGGAGCAGAATCGTCTTCGGCGCAAGACCGAACGCGGGGATAGAAAAGAAAAAGAGTGCCGCGATGACCATATTGATAATCTGCGTATAGAGAATGGTCGCCGCAAGCCGGCTGCGGAAAAGCCGCGTATGCCTGCCGTAGAGCCCCGCAAGGAAAAAAACGACCACCCACGCCGCAAAAAGTATGGAGAATGGCACGAGGTGCCGCCAAAAAAGGTCTGTGCTTGGCACCGCAAGATACCGTAGCGTGAGAGTCGCCCATAGAGAAGCAGCGAACACAAGGACGTCGCCGAGAAGTAGAACGACGTATTCCCGCTTGGGGACTAACGACATATCGGGTATCATTACATAAAATATGGCTCAAAACAAGCTCCCTGTTTGTCTAAGAGAGGAACGATTAGCTACAAACAGCAGTCCCCTTGGGGGGCCCCGTAAAAAGATTCTTTTCCTCATAACCAAAGCCACGTGGGGCGGGGCGCAACGCTACGTGTACGACCTCGCGACGCATCTCTCGAGCGAAACCTATGAATCCGTAGTCGCATTCGGTGAACCCGGAAAATTAGCGAAGATGCTTTCCGAAGCAGGAATTAAAACACACGGTCTCTCTTCTCTCAGGCGCGATGTGGCATTCATTTCCGACGTCGCGAGTTTTTTCCAGATACTCGTCTGCCTCTGGCGTGTGCGTCCTGCCGTGCTCCATCTCAACAGCTCAAAAGCTGCTGCGCTCGGCGCACTTGCTGCGCGCATGCTTGGCGTGCGGAGAATTGTCTTCACTGTCCACGGCTGGCCGTTCAACGAGAAACGCAGCGAATTCGCACGGGTGATGATGTACCTCGTAAGCTGGTTTACCGCATTTTTGAGTCACGCGGTTATCGTCGTTTCGAAGTCCGACGAGGCGCAAGGGGGAAAGATGCGGTTGCTCGGTGATAAAATCCGTTACATTCCAATAGGTATCGATCCTCCCCTATTCTTATCTCGCGAGGAGGCCACTTCCGCGCTCTCTCTTCCGACCACCTCACTGCGCGTGGGAACGATTGCCGAGCTCACTCCGAACAAAGGTCTTGGCTACGCAATCGAGGCGATTTCAATTCTCAAAGAACAAGGCGTCGATCTCTTTTATTCCATTATTGGCGACGGAGAGCAGCGTGCAGAGCTTGAGGAGATCGCAGCGAAGTTCGGTGTTGAGGACAGAGTAACGTTCCGCGGCTTTATATCGGATGCAGCAAAGTATCTGAGAGCATTCGATGTTTTCGTCTTGCCCTCGATTAAGGAAGGAATGCCGTATGTACTTCTCGAGGCAGCGTTTGCGGACTTACCGATCGTAACAACGAATGTTGTTGATCCAGATTTTGTGCGCCGTTACTCGATACGTCCGATTGAACCTTCAGATCCCGAGGATTTGGCGGTTGCTATCCAACGAGCAGTCGGAACGCGACCATACTACAAAGAGTATCCGACGCTCGAGAAAATGATGGTTGATACAATTAACTTATATTAGAGCGCGCCGACGATTTCCGTTTCGTCGCGAGCTTGGATAGATGGCTTGGCGTGGCGGCGCATGCCCATGAGGATTCCGAGCGCGAGGTATTCAGTCACGAGGTGAGAACCACCATAGCTCATAAACGGCAGCGTGGTGCCGGTGATGGGTAGAAGACCTACGTTCATACCCACGTGGACTATGAATTGAGCCGTTAAATAGACGGCGACGCCCGCCCCGAAGAGCGTGTCGAAATTGTCCGAACCATGGCTCGCTATCATGAGTATGCGGAGGATGAGAATGCCGAAGAGGCCGAACAGAAGTGCAACACCGACGAATCCCCACTCCTCGGCGTATGCGGCGAAAATAAAATCAGTCTGATATTCGGGCAGAAACCGTAATTTTGATTGCGTGCCGTAGCCGATTCCCTTTCCGAACAGCTCCCCCGAGCCGACGGCAATGGTCGCCTGATATGCGTTGTATCCGCTACCGCGAATATCGGCGAGCGGATGGAGAAAGGTAAGCACCCGTTGTTTCTGATACGGCTGGAGCCCGTACTGCCATAACCCCGTCAATACGATGAGCGCGGCAACGGAAAGTACCAGTAGATGTTTCCACGAAATGCCCGCGACGAGTACCATACCGAGCCAGATACTCCCAATGATAATGGAAGAGCCGAAATCGGGCTGGAAAAAAACAAGGACGAACAGCGCGGCCATATAGGCGCCCGAGACCGCAATGTGTCGGAACGCCGCTATCTCCACGTGTCGGCGCGCGAAATACTTCGAGAGCATCATCACGAGAAGAAGCTTGGCGGGGTCCGAGGGCTGCACCGAGAGGAAGCCGAGGTTGAAGCGATTCTGAGCGCCTTTGACAATGGCGCCGAACAGGTAGATGAGCCCCAAAGAGAAAACGACCACGGCGAAGAGACCCGCGATTACCGGTGTACGGCGTAAAAATCCGTATTCGGGAATACTCGCCGCAAAAAAAGCAGCGACGGCGATACATATCCAGATGATCTGTTTGTCGAAAAAGAAATTCTCCGCAGAGAACGAACGCATCGTGACGAGCCCTAACAGTGAGATGGCGAGAGCACTGACGAAAACGAACCAGTCAACGTGGGAAAAAATCCTGGCCTGATTCCCGGCGGCCCGCCTCAGCTCTGAAATCATACATCAATACTGCTCCGCGGTAAGAAGCGAGGGTGCCACGATGGGAATTACGTCGAGTCTGCTTGGTTGTATGGCAAGCGGGTCGGGCCACGTGAATATAATCTCTGAAATCTCGCCGGCGTCCAAGCGCTGGAGCGATGTCGCCGAAGCGGCGAAGGCATTGCCCGCGGGGTCGAATATGACGGCGACGAATGAAATGTCCGTCTTTGCGACGACCGAGTTGTTCTGCGCAAGCGCCGAAAGCCGCGGGGCCTCCGTGATGTTTGAAATGTCCTTGTTGCTCACGGAGATAGCGAGCGCATTATTCTTCATCCTCTCCCATGTAAAGGGCCCGGTAAATTCAAAGTAGGTGTGGGCAACGATCCGGTTGCCGGCATCGATACGCGCTTCGATGACCGGCGTCGTCGCCCCGGGCATGATGTACATGGTGCCCTCCCGTTCGGCGACAAGAATATTCTGAGCGTCGTAGAGACCGAAGCGGTAGCGGGCTGCGCGTACCCCCGCATCCTTGTTGGGATTTTGGATATAAGCGACCGCATTGTACGAACCGTCACGCACGCGGAAACTCCTCGTCCAGAGGAGCGCATACTGCTGCAGTGAATTCTCGTCCAATACGAAACATGGCCCGCCTTTATCTATCGATGTCTCGCCCTGATTTTGAATACCATCCGTACACGTCGGAGGAATGCTGAAATACTTGTAGGCAAGAGGACCACCGATAACGACGGCGAAAAACAGGATGACTCCCAGTGTGTATGTTGTTCTGCGACGGGAAGCCCATGACATCAGCGAATTATAGCCCAACACAGAGCGCCCCGCACTGCTGGTGCGGGCTGCTACTTGGAAACTGTAAGGATGATCAAATACCGTTTGGATTCCACAACCATCCGAGAACGAAGGCCGTAATCGCAATGACTGCGACTATAGCGCAAATAACCTTTATTCGACGGTTAGTCTTCTCAAAGCCAGTTTCTAACGTTTGGGATGTTTTTTCCTTTCTAACAGCATGCATGAAATAAAACAGGCAGCCTGCAAAGAACGCGCCAAACCCAATTAGCATGAGTAGCTCGCCTAATGTTTCTCGCCTCTCGATTCCAGTTAACCCTCCGCCAATTGACTCATTGAACCCAACGAGTGCGAGCAAAAAACCTGCCAGAAAGAAGAATCCTATGATGTATTTATCTCTTTTTCGGTCGTTGTCCATACCTCACAAGTATACGACCGGAAGGTGATTTTTGCACTCTGTGTTGGCGCCGAGGTGGGCCGTTGACAGGTGCCTATCATTACTGATAGGTGTCACGGAACTTTTCAGCAAAAAAGTATCTGTGACTGACCCTTCCGGCAAAAACAAAACAGCCCGCCTTTCGGTGGACTGTTTTGCATTGAAAGCTCTGTTCTGGCGGTGACCTACTCTCCCCTTGCGAGTACCATCGGCGCAGGAAGGCTTAACTGCCGTGTTCGGAATGCTCCCGATTTGTCCAAGCTTTAGCTTGGTTACAAATCGCAGTCCCGCACTAATTCTTATTTTTGCGCTTTTTGTCCTGGCGACGAGCTACTCTTGCCTTGCGACTACCATCGCCTCTGGAGGGCTTAACTGCCGTGTTCGGAATGAGAACGGGTGTGACCCCTCCGACAAATCACCAGGACAAAAAGAACAAAGTATTAGTGCGGGGACGAACGGGTCTGCTAAAAGTCTTTTTCTGCTGAAAAAACTTTTAGCCATGCCTCGCGCCGTCGCGCTCCGGCCTTGCGATTGGGCCCCACCCCAATCTCACCCCGGCGACAAACCACCAACACATAATTTTCAAACAACTTCGTCACGTTGAAACGAAGAGCGAGAAAAGAAAGATTCGAAAACAATACCCTACTTCGCTCCTTGCGGAGCTACGAAGGGCGTACGCGACTCTCACAATTCCTGTCGAGAGTTCTGTCGGCGGATTAGTACACCTCGGCTACACGCATTACTGCGCTTCCACCTGGTGCCTATCAACGTGGTCATCTCCCACGAGCCTAATAACGATTTCTGATCTTGGAGTTGGTTTCCCGCTTAGATGCTTTCAGCGGTTATCCTTTCCCGACATAGCTACGGGGCGGTGCCACTGGTGTGACAGCCCCCAGACCAGAGGTCAGTTCATTTCGGTCCTCTCGTCGTTCATTCCCCACTTTCATGGAGCACAGACTATATCTTCACCCGTCCCGCCGAATGGCGGACGAGGGCGGTGGCATCTTACCCATACGAGCAGTCAGTTTCAAGAACTGATTCCTCAACGTATGAGTCGTACACTGAGTGTACAGTCGTTACGGGGTCAAACCCAGAACACGATTCAATTCCTCTTTGGTGAGGATGCTTCGACTCTTGTAATTCTCGCTTCGGATTACGAAGACGAGCTTTACGAGTCGCTGCAATTCACGTTTGGACATCTCACGAATGAATTTTTCCGAAAGCAGTTTGCAAGCATTTATCATTGCCTGCACTTGCTTTGCTTTGAATCGGATGAACGGCTTGAGCGCAATGAGAATATCTCTCACTTGTTCAAAGCCATTGATCCGGAGCTCGGTCATCCCGTCGTTTCGACGAGAAATATAACCGATCTTCAATCGTTCGCGTATCCAGTAGAGGGGCTTTTCATGCCGAGTATCTTGATAGAAGCAGATGGTTGCCATGAACCGTACGCCACGTTTTGTGTCGGCGCGCGATTTCACTTGCAACATCAAACTACCATCGCCATCAAGAAACCCTGCGATGTATGCCGAATCGGTTTCAAGTCGACTTCCCACGGTATTATCGTATCACTTTCCGGTCCTCAAGCGAGTCCCCTGCCCACGGACCTGTGTACAAGTTCTTCTCGGAACGGGAGCGAATTAGACTCCACCGTTATAAGCCACATTGTCATCAGGGATCTCTCCCTGAAGTAGCAATACTTTACTAGAAACGAATCTCCTCAAAAATCAACGCCTGCAGCAGATTAAGACCAACCTGTCTCACGACGGTTTGAACCCAGCTCACGTACCTTTTTAAATGGCGAACAGCCATACCTTTGGGACCTCATTTCTTTGTTATGCACTGCAGCGAGCCAAAAAATGAAAATTAATTTTCATTTGAGGCGAGCGAACAGTGCATATCGATATCCTTTGATATCGATATCTGGCATTCCTGCCAGTATCAGACTATTCCATTACCTTGTATCTTGTGTCGCCACAAGACCGTCAGGTACAAGCCGTGTGATACCACCGTTTATGGTGCATATCTCACGCAGTGACCAAAATCACTACGATCAGTCGTTAGGGGAGAAATGTTCTTTGACCTTTGTCGCGAAGTTTTTCCGGCGATTTTTGGACCGCACGTTAAACTTCGACAAAGTGTCTGCCAAGCGAGCTACATATAAGATTTCCTTCTTGGTCTTCTGGGCGTGAGAAAAGATGCGGAGCGCATAATGCGCTTGCACTTTTTTAACACGCAGATACGGCCTAAGCACCTCGAGGGTTCCGACCACATGGGCCTGATCTCGAATATGCAGATCGAATGTCTGGAGATGCGTACCGAGCCTGTTCGCCCGTACAATCCCTACTTCGATTTTTCTCCGTATCCAATCAAGAATCTTTCGATCGTGCTGCGTCACTTTGAGTGACAGCCGCACGCGAAATCCATGCTGTTTTCCTGTGTGCGGTTCGATGACTGCCATAATGGCACCATCAGCATCAAGGAATCCAGCGATATATGCTCGTTCGACTTCAGTACATTTCTTTCCCACGGCGTTAGCTCTCATGGTATTTACTATACTAAAAGTATAGCACCTGGGACCTCCGAAACAGGAGTCCGCAGGACATGAGTCAGCCTTCACCGTTTTGAGCTTGTTTAATTACCCTACCGTTTCCGATAAGGAGAGAAGGTTTGTTTTCTCCAGCCCCGGGATAAGATGAGCCGACATCGAGGTGCCGAACTTCGCCGTCGATTTGGACTCTTAGGCGAAACCAGCCTGTTATCCCCAGAGTAACTTTTATCCGTTAATCTTCGGCCGCATCTAATGCGGACCGTCGGTTCACTATGCTCCGCTTTCGCGCCTGCTTGTCATGTACGACTCACAGTCAAGCCGCCTTTTGCCATTACACTATCGGCACGGTTTCCATTCGCGCCTAGGCGACCATAATAGGCTCCTCCGTTACTTTTTAGGAGGACAGCGCCCCACCGAAACTGTCCATCAGGTACTGT
>Ga0209726_10004487_pt1 | contig 17807 bp, 21 predicted proteins | sample Subgrocontami54m_FD_187453 | JGI IMG/M metagenome (GOLD analysis project Ga0209726, IMG submission 187453) | Subsurface groundwater microbial communities from S. Glens Falls, New York, USA - GMW46 contaminated, 5.4 m (SPAdes) (version 3) | ecosystem: Environmental > Aquatic > Deep subsurface >... | reverse complement strand
GGACATGACTTTTTGGGTAAGGGCGAACAAGCACTCATGTTGATACTGGGTATTTTTCTGCGGCCAACGTTATTGGTGATTGGATTAATTGCATTTATGCTGACTTCATTCGTGGCTTTTGAGTTGTTATTGGCAGGTCTGGGCCCCTTGATGAATTCATTTAGATCGACACACAGTGGTGCGTTAAATGACGATTTCCTTATTTTGATTAGTATTACGGTGATGTTGGTTATCTTTGGTTTTATGACTATGGAGATAATTGAGCAGAGCGCGAAAATCATCTATCAATTGCCTAATAATATTATGCGTTGGATTGGTGGTCCGCAAACGGGTGAAGAGTATGGCCAAATGGCGGGGCAGCTTAAGGGTGCTGTTTCGGCTGGTGCTGAGCAGGCTGGTAGGGTTGGTCAGGCTGGCGTAGAGGCGGGAATGGAGCTTGGAAAAGAATATACTGGGGTTGGTGCAAGGGATAGAGCCAAAGACGCTGGGGTTGGAGAAAATGCGGGTAAATCAGGTGATGTTGATGTTTAATTATGATGTGGTCTATAGATTAAAAAATCAATTAAGCATTATTTTATGAACCCAAAAACCTTCGACACACTCAAAAAAATTCTCGTTGAACGTTTCGCGATTAATCCCGCACACGTTCAACCCTCTGCTGCATTCCAAAAAGAATTGAATATGGATTCCATGGATGCGGTGGATTTGCTATTGGCAATCAACGAAACATTCGATATTCGCATTCCTGAAAAAACGCTGGAAGAAGTGCATACCATTGAGGAAATGGTGGTGTGTATTCAAAAGCACAAACCAAAGCTATCTTGAGATTATCAGTAGTTCCCGCTGAAGGATCTGTCGTCAATTAAACTTTGAGCCACGGAAACGCGCATGGAGCGCGTACTCGCGCGCAATAAGCGTGCAAAATCCTACTCAAAAAAAACGCGGCAATAGCCGCGTTCTCGTTAACAATATCTTTCAAATCAATACAAATCGTATATCGCCATTTTCTTGCGCAGCGTACCGCGGCTGATGCCAAGAATAATTGCTGCCTTGCTTTGATTGTTGTTCGTTAAATTCAACACCATTTGAAGTAATGGTTTTTCTACTTCTGCCAACACAAGGTTGTACAGATCAGCAGGTTGTTGACCGTCTAACGTTGCAAGATATTGTTGCAAGGTGTGGTTAACACTTTCTTGCAAGCTGAGTGCGTGACCCGCTTGCAGTTCTGGTTTCAATGAAACAACTTGGTTATCCATTGTGATCGCTGCTCCTTCCAAGGTCGTTACCCCTCAAATTTTTTGTTAGTTTGTATCAGTTTTAGGATGTAAAAACAAACTTGTTCTGACTATCAAGTGGATCATTATATCACCAGTTTTTTTCTCCACAAGAGAAAATGCAACTTTTTTTAATAAAAAATGTACAATTTTTTTATTTCGATTATTTTACAGATTCGTAATTTCTTTTTCGATCATATCAGGGTAAACGTACACTTCAGATTGCATCTCAATCAACCTCGAGAGTGTGCGTTGAAATGGTTGCTGCGTTTTGTCTGCAACATAAATTTCTGTCATTGGAACCGCAGACGATAGGATTAATCGACAATGCGCATCATACAAAATATCGACCAAATAAATAAACGATAAAATAAGATCGTTTTCATTTGATGAAAGGCGCCTTAAATTTTGCACGATGACGGTGTGATAACGTTTGGCGATTTCTAAATAATCTAATTGCGAACGTGGTCGGCCACAAATGGTTTCAAAATCAAACCAGACAACAGAGCCCGCGCTTTTGATAATTTGAATGGGGCGATCACAAATGACAATGGGTTCATACTCAATCGCAGCACCGTGTGAAAAATGGGTAAATGTGTTTTCTAAATTGTGTGCAGCATTGTCATCCAAGGGTGTATAGAAGACACCTGTTTGTCTGATGTGTTGTTGTCGATAATCCATTTTGGAATGCAGATGAATGACCGTTGTATTTTGTTTAATAAGTGCGATCGCCGGCAAAAATCGTTCTCGTTGTAAGCCGTCAAAATACAGCATGTCTGGTGGAATGTTTGAACTTGTCACCAGTGTTACACCATTTTCAAAAAGGTGTAAAAAAAGTTCCGCTAAAATCATCGCATCAGCAATATTAGAAACAAAGAATTCATCAAAACAAATGACCGATGTGCTTTGAGATATTTTTTTAGCGATTAATTCAAGCGGATTTTTGTTGCCTTGTGCTGTCTTTAATTCTTCATGCATGCGTTGCATGAATTGATGAAAATGCAAACGCATTTTTGAAACCGTTAAACACTGATAAAAACAATCCATCAAAAATGTTTTACCAATCCCAACGCTGCCCCACACATACAATCCTTTGACGGGTGGTTTTTGGCGGCGACAGCCCAACAAGGCACATAGCCGTGCCAGGCTAGTCTTTTTTTCTTTTTGACGTGCTTCCAATTCTTGAAAGATGGCGTCGAGTTTTTCAACGACAGGATATTGCTGCGCATCCGGTCGAATTTGACCGGCATCGAGGGCTTGTTGGTAATATTGTAGGGGGGTCATTGTAGTTTCAACGCCACCGTCGCCAACCGTTTCCCCATCGTCCGACAAACCATTTTTTCTGAGTCAGTTAGGGGTTCATCACTGTTAATCCCAGCCATATGACTTGGGCCATAAGGTGTGCCGCCACTGGTTGTCGTGAATAAATTGGTTTCGGTGTAGGGAATGCCAACGATCAGCATGCCGTGATGCAATAACGGTAGTTGCATACTTAATAGTGTGCTTTCTTGTCCGCCATGTAAGCTGGCCGTGGAAGTAAAACAAGCGGCAGGTTTACCCACGAGGCTGCCGCTTTGCCACAACGCACCCGTGCCATCTAAAAAATATTTTAACGCAGCGGCCATATTACCAAAACGGGTTGGACTGCCGAGCGCCAATCCCGCGCAATTTTTTAAATCATCCAGCGTTGCATAAGGCGGACCATCAGCTGGAATCGCCGATTCACTTGCTTCTGATTTGGGTGATACGGCCGGAACGGTTCGCACGCGCGCTTCAATTCCCGAGATCGTTTCAATACCCCGTGCGATTTCTTGCGCCATCGCCGCTGTGTTGCCTTTCAATGAATAATACAAAACAAGAATATACGGCTGTGACATAAAAAAACTCGCTGTCTGATGCAGGTGCCCGTGCCCATGCCCGAATCTACCTAAAATTACCCCAAACCTTTAGCCATTACCCCGTGCGATTTCTTGCGCCATCGCCGCTGTGTTACCTTTCAACGAATAATACAAAACAAGAATATATGGCTGTGACATAAAAAAACTCGCTGTCTGATGCAGGTGCCCGTGCCCATGCCCGTGCCCATGCCCGTGCCCATGCCCGAATCTACCTAAAATTACCCCAAACCTTTAGCCATTTTGACCAGCATCGAAACAATTCGCAACAATAATTCACGCCCCTCCTTATAATCTCTCTCTGAAATAATATGAATATTTAAACACACATCAAAAATTCCTGCGCACTCAGTAGCCGAACGTTTTGCCATTCTATAAAATCTATTTTTTTCATTTCGGGAAAACTCTCCCGCACCCTCTGCAATATTTAATAAAACTGACGTTCCTGCGCGTTGCAATTGGTCAATTAAATAAGCTCGACCTCTTGGAAAACCGCCAACAATTTTTTCAATTAGCATGACGAATTTAATGGTGATTTGGTAAATATCCAATTTTTCGTGGTCGAAGTAATTCATGTGGTATCCAGGGCGAATAAAATGGGAGTAGAATAATTTGGAAAGGTTGTTGGTTCAATATAGTAAATTTAAATTCGGGCATGGGCACGGGCATGGGCACGGGCACGATCGGAGGCGCTGTTTAACGGGACGCACATGAGTAAACTTTTAAAATTTTCTAAATAGTAAATTTAAATTCGGGCACGGGCACGGGCACGGGCACGGGCACGATCGGAGGCGCTGTTTAACGGGATAAACATGAGTAAACTTTTAAAATTTTCTAAAACTTTTCTTAATCGCTTTTTTTCAGACCGCTGCCTCACTTACGCAGCATCACTGACTTTCACGACACTATTGTCACTCGTGCCACTCATGATGTTTATATTTTATATTTTATCTTTTTTCCCCGCATTGAAAGTCGCAGGTCAGCAAATTGAGCAATTTGTTTTTCATAATTTTGTCGCGAGTTCAGCCAATACTATTTCACAGCAACTACAAACATTTTTAAATAACGTGAGCGTGATGTCATGGTGGAATGTCTCCGCCTTATTTTTCTTCGCCATGATGCTGGTTTTTAGTATGGTTGATGCAATGAATAATGTGTGGCACACCACATTGAAAAAAGATTTTGCGCTGTCGTTTTTTGTCTACCTTATTTTATTATTCATTGCGCCGATTATATTTGCCATCTTGATATTGATTACGTCGTATTTAACGTCGTTACCTTTTTTGTCTGATGTGATGAATGTGACGATGGTGAAAAGACCTGCTTTTTTTATTTTCCCCATCATCGTTGAGTGGCTGACATTCAGTGTTTTTCACTGGATGATGCCCAGTTGCCACGTGGTTTTTCGCTATGCATTGATCGCTGGATTTATCACGATGGCTTTATTTGAGGTGGCGAAGTGGGGGTTTGTGCAGTATATCCATTACTTCCCAACTTATCAGATAGTCTACGGGGCGCTGGCAATTATCCCTATATTTTTCGTCTGGATTTACCTATCTTGGCTGATTGTGATCTCTGGAGCCTTGATTTGTAACATAATTCAGGTCAAACCTTAACGTTGCATTAAATTCGAAATGTACTATACGTTACTTACCAATATGCGGTAAAATTCACCTATCAAAATCATGTGGTGAGGTGAGTTGTGCAAAAATCTCAAAACCCCCTAGTAGTTACATCAGAAGATATTGTCCATCCAGTGCGTACAATAGCTGCTCGTCTTAGTAGCCTTGAGGATTTTAACCCCAATCCTGTTTCTTCCGACTCGATGACAGCATTGAGTTGTGTGCTCAGCGCAGCGCAAACCACACTGCGTGCCATATTGGTGGTATACGCGATTTGCATCTCCGGTATTTTCGCTTTGTTTGCCAACAGGCGTGCTGAAGGTAGTTTGCCATTATCTGTTTTGTTTGTTACGTCATCTCTTTTTTATAATATTTTTGGCGCGCTGATGTTTGGTAAACGCGTCGGTAATTTTTTATCGGATTCATATAAGAGAGGATGGCAGCAAAAAGATTTAATTTATCTGACATTTTGGTTTACATCATTGGGATTGGCTGGCATGACGGCGATGGCTGGTGTCAAAGTCAGTGAAGATTCCGTTTCAGTTTTACATCATGGCGCTTTGATTAAAGCAGCAGTTGGTATGTTTGTATTTAATACGTTGTCTACCCGTTGGGCCGGCGGATTAGATATGATGGAAAAAATCTATAAAGAAATTCGCTACAATGACTTTGATCGCTTTTTCCAAGATTGGAAAAAATATGATGGTGCGACATTGACGCGTGAATTTTCTCCTAAACCAGGTTCTCCCGAGAATGAACAGTTAATTGAGTATTTTTATAATCAATTGGCTGAGAAAAAATTATCGCATTCAGTAGGGCAGGAGCTGGCTTTTTATAGCGATAAAATAGTGAAAACAACGTTGGGATCCCTGTCGTTACCTTTGTTTGCCATGTGGATTTCGTTAACAGCGAGCGGATTGCGTGCAATCGATCCTAAATTAGAACAATCTGCGCCGTTCACAATCAGTTGTGCATGGTCAAATTTACCGTTTTATTTCATGAGCTGTTTTAATTTGTATCCGAATGTTAAGTCGTTGATGTCATTGTTGGCTGACAAGTTTGATCCGGAAAAGCCCTGTCTTCATAATACCGTATTGGGTATTGGATTTATGTTTTTCCTAGGCTTGGCAATTGTGTCTGGCGGTGGTTATGCTATGGAAGTGAAGAACATGGTGGAAAAAGGATATGGTCACACCGCGCATGATATTATTCCAGACGTATTTTTCACCTTAACCAATTCATTTGCGAGTTATTTTGCGATGGTGATTGCAGGGTTGGTGAATTTTGCAAACACGGCGAAATTTTTTGCAGATGTATTGAATGTGCAAAAAGATAATCCACCTATTTCTTTTTCTATGGCAATAAGAGTTTATATGAATTTTGCTGACATTCCGCCTGCCGCGTCAGATCCTGCTGAAAGCCTACAAACTGTGTCAACACCACGTCATGATGATGATGAAGTGGTGGTGGTTGAAGTTGGCGATGGTGTATCACCTCAACAGTTGCAAACGTATACCGACGCGCAAAGAAATCAGTTGGTGACAGAAATGCAAACAGCGTTGTCAAAAAATCAGTTTGATGCGGATAACAGAAGCGCATTGAGCGTTGGAGAGCATGCTGTCAAGATCACGTCTGATGTAATCAAGGCAGGACGTAGTCAATGGCGTGCTGCAACGTCGTGGTGTTGTTCTTGGTTTTCAAAACCACAGGAAACTGTCGCAGAAACTGCATTGGCAGAAAATTTACTTTCATCACGTGTATGATCTTTCAGAACCGCTAGCGTTAGCTGGCGGGATTGTTTCGGCTAATGCTAAGTTGTTTCCTTGCTCGGACTCTTTGTAATCAACCCTACATCCTGTGCACCCGCTTTTTGCAATAACACCATCGCTTGCATCACTTGTCCGTAATTCGCGGATTGATCCCCTTTCACATAAACGTCTTGTTCTTTGTGTTGTGATTGCGCGGTTTGCAATTGCGATGAGACATCTGACATTAAATCCTGCGGCGTGATGGGATTGGTTGGTATCGTAGCTGTATTCAAATAAAACTGACCTTGTTGATCAATGCTCACGATGATGGGTTTATCTTTTTGTGGCGGCATGGCTTTTGCGGATGCTTGCGGCAAATTCACGTGCACGCCTTGTGTAAGCAGGGGGGCGGTAATCATGAAAATCACGAGTAAAACCAGCATCACGTCGATGTAGGGGACGAGATTGATTTCCGAGATGGGTTTGTTTCTGCGTTCACGCTTTCTTTTTTGAAAACTCATTTCATCGCCGCTCTTTGCAATATATTCGCCAATTCCGCTGAAAATCGTTCTGTACGATTTTGCAAACGGTTAACTTGTTGTGTAAACCGATTATAAGCCACCCCTGCTGGAATCGCTGCAAACAATCCCAATGCGGTGGTGATTAATGCTTCAGAAATACCGGGGGCGACCATGGCAATTGATGCTTGTTGCACAGTACCTAATGCTTGAAACGCCGTCATGATCCCCCACACGGTGCCAAAAATACCGACAAACGGACTCATTGAGCCAATCGTCATGAGCAAGGTTAGGGGTTGTTCCAATTTATCCAGCATATCGCCTTCAGCAGCTTGCATAGCGCGTTGCGTATTATCCATTACGCTGTCGGCAGTGTGATTGGAAACAGACTGAAATTTAGAAAAGGCTTGATAACCCGCTGTAAACACTTTAGACACGCCGATCGCATTGTCATCTTCAGTGACGATTTGTTGGTAAAGCTCGGGCATCGGTATGCCAGACCAAAATTGATCTTCAAATGCTTTTGTGGCTTCCCATTGTTTTTTATAAAACTTCCAACGCTCAACGATAATGGTCCATGACGTGATGGACGCAAAAAATAAAATCAGCATCACGCATTTGACAATAAAACTTGCGTTGAGAATGTAACTTAAAAAAGAGGTGTCTGCGGTCATGTGTGTTTCCCAGTATTATTTTACAATAGTTCCCGCTGAATCTCTGAAAAACCGCGACTTTTCAGATTTGAGGCGAGATTAAATGATAATTTGTTTTGAAAAGCGGAGTTGACACAGTGTCAATGAGCATTTTCAAAACAAATTATCATTCAATATCGCCCAAAGATGAAAAGACCTAGCTTCAGCGGGAACCATCGCTGATTTTACCTTACGTATTGGGCATTTCCAAATGCAAATACGCCAAATCACTGGCTTGTCTGCCACGCGCTGTGCGTTTGATAAATCCTTCTTGAATTAAAAATGGTTCGATCACATCTTCAATTGTGCCGCGTTCTTCTGCGATTGCGGCTGCAATGCTTTCTATGCCAGCAGGGCCGCCGTCAAAATGTTGAATCAGGGTTGATAAATATTTTCGATCCATGATATCTAATCCACGCGTATCAACATGCAGCATATCCAATGCTGATTTCGCTGCTTGTTGTGTGATATTGCTATTGGTATGCACTTGCGCATAATCACGCACGCGTCGCAATAATCGATTGGCAATACGTGGTGTGCCGCGTGAGCGTGTTGCAATTTCTTCAGCACCCGCTGTATCAATCGTGGTATTTAAGATTTTCGCCGCGCGTTGGACGATGTGTTTTAATTCTTCGATTTTATAAAATTCTAAACGTTGCACGATACCGAATCGATCGCGCAGCGGTGATGTTAATAATCCTGCGCGTGTGGTGGCACCTACCAACGTAAATTTCGGTAAATCCAACTTTAATGATCGAGCAGCAGGACCTTCGCCAATCATAATATCCAGCTGATAATCTTCCATGGCGGGATATAAAATTTCTTCAATCGCTGGATTGAGTCGGTGAATTTCGTCGATAAATAAAACATCGTGGGGTTCTAAATTCGTTAAAATAGCCGCTAAATCACCGGCTTTTTCTAATACAGGTCCCGATGTTTGTTTCAAATGCACGCCCAATTCATTGGCAATAATATGGGATAAAGTCGTTTTTCCAAGCCCAGGTGGTCCAAAAATTAAAACGTGATCGAGTGCTTCACCGCGTTGTTTTGCCGCCGTAATAAATAATGCCATTTGTTCACGCACCGCCATTTGTCCAACATAATCAGCTAATTTTTTAGGACGAATGGATTGATCAAGCATGATTTCTGAATCAGCAATAATATCTGCATCAATGATGCGATGATCTGTTGTCATAATGAATGCCTTTTATTTGACTGTATTTCAGGGCAATAATTTTGGTGCCCGTGCCCGTGCCCGTGCCCGATCCAATCCTACCGCCTCACCATCTGCTGTAGAGCCAATCGAATTAATTGTTCATTATTGTGATCCGGTTGATGCAGCTTGCTCACCACGTTCTTCGCATCATTGGCTTTGTATCCGAGCGCAACCAGTGCGCCAATCGCATCTTGTATCACTTGATTTGAATCGAGTAATTCAGTTTGTGATGATGAAGCGATCGGTGTATCCCATTGTGATAAAGCATCGCGCATTTCCACAATTAATCGCTCTGCTGTTTTTTTACCAACACCCGGGATATGTGTTAGCGCACCGGCATTTTGTGTTTGAATACATTGCACAAAATGATCGGTTTCCATGCCGGATAAAACGGTGAGTGCTAACTTAGGTCCCACGCCATTGACTTTAATCAATGCGCGAAATAATCGGCGTTCTTGTTCGGAAAAAAAACCAAATAATAATTGGGCATCTTCGCGCACGACAAAATGGGTTAGCAAGGTTATTTTTGCTCCTACCTCTGGCAATTGATAGAACGTGCTCATCGGCGCGTGAATTTCATAGCCAATGCCGTTGACGTCAATTGTCAATAAGGGCGCTTTTTTTGAGAGTAATAATCCGCAGATATGAGTGATCATAGGGGAGTCCTTGGTTCAATTCACTATTCTACTGTAGTCGGCAGATTTGTCGACAGGGCTAGCTCATTAAAAATAGGCTAAAAACGCCCAGCGGTGGTCGACGACGAGTTTAAAATCATAGCGACCAATAAAAATATATTAGTCGCGTATGATTTTTCTGTTTGAGGAGGCGACTACCACTGGGCGTTTTTAGCCTATTTTTAATGAGCCAGTCCTGAATTTGTCGACTGGGCAAGTTGATCAATTTTGTAAAATGGGTTATTATGACCATAGGAATATGACTATAGTGAGAATTAGCCATGAAAACAGAGAAAATTGGAGCGGGTGTATTTAAAGCAAAGTGTTTGAGTTTGCTAGATGAGGTTGAAAAACGACATTTCCAATTAATTATTACCAAGCATGGTAAACCAATGGCAAAACTCATTCCCATTGAGAATAAAAAATTTTCATTATATGGGTGTATGAAAGACACAGTCGTTATCAAATTGGACATTATTTCGAGTACGGGTGAAAAATGGGAGGCGGATGAGTAACGGATTATTATTGGATACGCATGTTTGGATTTGGTTGAATAACGGTTCTTCAGAATTAAAGCCCGCCGCTATTCGTGAAATAGATCGCGCTGCAGAAAATGGTGAATTATTTATTTCAGCGATTTCCGTTTGGGAAATAGCGACATTGGTTTCGAAAAAACGAATTCTGTTGCGCACTGCTATTCAAGAATGGATTGATCAAGCGTTATCGCAACCAGGTGTTGAACTCATTCCATTGCTGCCTGCTATTGCTGTTGAAAGTACGGCATTGCCAGATGGATTAAATGCAGATCCAGCAGACCGAATCATTGTTGCAACCGCGCGTATAAGATCATTAACTTTGATGACACGTGATGACAATATGCAGCGCTATGCAAAAGCAGGATATGTTATCGTGAAGAAAGCATAATTCGCTGTTGCGCATGACAAATCGCAATCGCCAATGCGTCCGCCGCATCCGCCTGCGGATTCACCGTTAATTTCAATTGTGCCCGTACCATAAATTGAATTTGTTCTTTGGATGCCGCGCCAAAGCCTACCGCAGTTTTTTTAATTTCCCGCGCACTGTATTCAGCAATAGAGAGTCCGTGATGTGCCAGTGCCACTAAGGCAACCCCGCGCGCTTGGCCTAATTTTAGGGCAGATTGGATATTGATTTTCATAAACACTTCTTCAATCGCCGCTTCATTCGGGCGGTGATGCGCGATAATGTCGCATAATTCTCGATGAATAAAATGCAGACGAGTTGGCATATCATCCCCCTTTGCGTGAATCGTACCATGCGCAATATGCGTCAAATTATTTTTTTCGCTGTGAATAATGCCATATCCTGTGCGAATGGAGCCGGGGTCTATTCCTAGAATAATGCTAATGGTATTTTTTCTCCGTCAAAATATATTTTCCCAATGCGATGGACATCGCTGCAATCATAATGCCAGCAATGACATCACTTAAAAAATGCCATCCTGTTGAGATAATAGCAAATAAAGTGATGATGCAAAGAATGACAGAAGGATATTTTAGCCAACGATATTGATATAAAAAATAAAAAGGGAGTATGGTCCACACTGCATGCAGCGAAGGAAAGCCAATAATCGATGACATTTTAAAGGGAATAGGCTGATGAGCATGTTCTGCCTGAAAATAATGCAGTATATTAATTTGAGAAGATGAAAAATAAGTGGCGGGATAAATAGCGGCAGGTGATGTCGTCGGAAAAAAATAATAAATAATAAAACAGCTTATTAATGAAATCATGAAACTCGTGTAATACAGGTAGAATGCATGATGTTGTTTTGTTAAAGCAAAACCAATGGGGAGTAGAATAGCTAAAATTAAAACATTAACATAAAACTGAATTAATATCGTTTGTATGAGCGGGTGGTTGCCCATCCACTTTAAAATAGTCAATAAATTAAATCCCATGCAGTGATCAAGGTGATTAAAAAAATCATTACGGAGTGTTGAAAAAGGAGTTGTAAACGCAGTGGTATTTAAAATAAAAAGTAGCAGCCATGAAAAACTGATCATACCTATGGATTTTAAAATGGTTGATGCGTAAGGCATTCGCTCGGCTATGGTAAATCCTGCTATGTAAAACAGGATGCACGTATCGAATGTGTTAATAACAGATGGATTAATCCATTGTAAATCGACTGTGTATTGTTGATGAGTATGGTTCCAGGATAATGCAGCGGCAATTAAGAACAGTGTCAATGTGGCAAGCAGTAAAAAAATTTTGTCCTCAAATAACAATCCTTTTTGCACTACTATTCCCTTAACTGTTTTCCAACCTATTTATTCTTCACTTGCAGCCATTTATGAAACACCACAATGGTCCAGGCGATTTCCACCAATCCAAATGGCCACGCACCCTGCAAAAATCCATAAATAGATCCTAACACGCATGAAAATGAAAAGAGTAGAATAAACCAATGGCTACGTTCTTCTAACGCATAAAAAATCAGCATTAAAATAACGGAAATTAAGCCAAATAATGACAGTGCGTCCATGGTGCTATCCGTTGTGTGGTTGAAAAACGATATGCATTTTTTCAATTTCAGATTTGAAGTGAGTGGGGATGCTTTCCCAGTTAATGATATCGACTAAGATGGGTAAATTACTTTCAGAGAATGCGGCCTTCAGTGCGGATAGTTGTTCTGTAGAAGGAGTGTGTGGTGATGGCATGATAACCAAGTCTAAATCACTGCCTTCATGAGCTGTTCCCTTAATACGGCTGCCATAAATCCATACTGTTTGATTTGGAATGTGTTTTGCTAAAATCTGCTGAACAATTGCAGCGTATTTTGGATTTAAATCAAGCATGCATGGATCCCAGTTTTTTTTGTAGCTGTTTTGCGTCTTTTAAAAATTCTGGCAATAGTTTCAAAGTTGTTTTGGTGAATTCTATTCCGTAGTCATGTGCAGTATCGTTACGATTATCTCGATAGGCAAACCAATGTTCTATTTCTGGGTTCGTTAGTAGCCCATGTTTTCCCGCGTGGCGAAATACCTCTTTGTAATTTAATTCATCCACGGATCGTGGCGTTGCAACGTAGGTTTTTAATGCCTTGCGTAATAATTTTCCGGCAGTTTCAAGGGTTAATTCAAAACTTTTAACCACCGCGTTGCGAAATACCTCATGGTCAATGCTGCCGTCCTTGGATTGATTGAATCGCTCCAATGATTTTTCAAGTGTCAAAATGCATTGTGATAAATGATCCAAATTTAGCATGTTCATTCCCTTTTATTTTTTAGATCTTGCTCAATATGTCTTCGCTAATATCAGCGTTGGAATACACATTTTGCACATCGTCTAAATCTTCCAGCATTTCAGTTAATTTAATCATAGTTTTAACTTGTTCGATATCGTCCAGTTTTGCTGAGGTGGAAGGCAGCATCGTAATTTCCGCTTGAACGAAGGTTAAATTCGCAGCCGTTAACGCATTTTTTACCGTTTCAAAATTCTCCGGTGTGGTAATCACATCAATACTTTTATCATCATTAACGACCACATCATCAGCACCGGCTTCAATCGCCACTTCAAATATTTTTTCTTCCGGTGCATTTTTTGCAAATTCAATACAGCCACATTTTTTAAATAAAAATGCGACAGAGCCCGATGCGCCAAAGCTGCCGTATTTTGTGAATGCATGTCGCACATCCGATGCAGTGCGGTTTTTATTGTCCGTCAAGCATTCCGCCATGACGGCAACGCCACCCGGACCATACCCTTCATAAACGCATTCGATCATCTCGGCCATGTCTTCGCCGCCTGCGCCGCGTTTGATTGCACGATTGATCGTGTCACGTGTCATGTTTTGCACGAGCGCTTTTTGCACCGCCAAACGCAAGCGGGGGTTGCTCGCTTCATCGCCGCCACCCATGCGGGCAGCTGTTGTGATTTCGCGAATTAATTTGGTAAACATTTTGCCGCGTTTCGCATCTTGTGCGCCTTTGCGGTGTTGAATATTGCTCCACTTAGAATGGCCGGCCATTGTGAAATCTCCCCGTATTTATTTTTTTTCCGCATGTGCCAGTTTAACGCCCAGCTCATGCAGTTGTTTGAAATCGGCAACCGATGGTGCATTGGTCAACGGACAATGCGCCGTTTGTGTTTTCGGAAAGGCAATCACATCGCGAATATTTTGCGTATCGGTAATTAACATGGATAAGCGATCAATACCGAATGCCAAACCACCGTGGGGTGGTGCGCCGAGTTTTAATGCTGATAATAAATGCCCGAATTTGGCATGCGCCTCGATTTCCTTGATACCTAAAATATCAAGCGATGTTAATTGCATATCGTATCGGTGAATACGAATCGATCCGCCGCCGATTTCATACCCGTTCATCACGATGTCATACGCGCGGGAATTCGAAGCGCCTGGATTCTCGCGCAATTTTTCGACATTGGATTCAGTTGGTGCAGTGAATGGGTGATGCAGTGGTTCCCATTTCCCCTCTTTATCGAGTTGATACATCGGGAAATCAGTTACCCATAATGGTGCCCATTTTTTCGTATACAAATTAAAATCGCGGCATAATTTATCGCGCAATGCGCCCAAACTTTCCGACACAATTTTGCCGTGATCAGCACCGAAGAATAAAATATCGCCGACTGATGCGTTGGTGCGTTTTAAAATTTCTTGAACGATATTTTCTGGAATAAATTTTAAAATCGGTGATTGCAATCCTTCTGCTGTCACTTTGATATATGCCAATCCTTTCGCACCATAAATCGCGACAAATTGCGTGTAGTCATCAATTTGTTTACGTGATAATTCTTGGTTTGGTAGGCGTAAAACGGTTACACGCCCATCGATATCGTTCGCTGGCGCATGAAACACCTTAAATTCAACGTTTTTCATCAAATCTTTGATGTCGACTAATTCTAACGGATTACGCAAATCGGGTTTATCAGAACCAAAACGGCTCATGGCTTCTGCATACGGCATGCGTGGAAATTCGCCTAAATCAACATTCAACGTTGCTTTCCATAATTCACGAACCATTCTTTCCATTAAATCTTGTACGTCGGATTCGTTCACGAATGCCATTTCTAAGTCGAGTTGGGTGAATTCAGGTTGACGATCTGCGCGTAAATCTTCATCGCGGAAACATTTTACAATTTGATAATAACGATCAAAGCCTGAAATCATTAATAATTGTTTGAAGATTTGCGGTGATTGCGGCAACGCGTAAAATTTGCCAGGATAATTGCGGCTGGGTACTAAATAATCGCGCGCACCTTCTGGTGTGGTTTTGGTTAATATTGGTGTTTCAATATCAATAAAATTTTCTGCGTCTAAGAAACGACGAATAAAACGCACGATTTCAGCACGTTTTTTCATGCGCATGTGATTTTCTGCGCGACGCAAATCCAAATAACGATATTTTAAACGCGCATCTTCGCCCACTTCTTGATACGCATCGACGTTGAAGGGTAGGGGTTCGGCAGCATTTAAAATCTCAATGTGCGTCACGTCAATTTCAACTTCGCCGGATGAAATATCTTTGTTAACGGTACCATCAGGTCGTGCGCGTACATTACCTGTCATTTTAACAACAAATTCATTTCGACACTTCTGTGCAACATCAAATGTGTCTTTGTGATCGGGGTTACAAACAATTTGCACGAGTTCATTGCGATCGCGTAAATCAATAAAAATTAAACCACCATGATCGCGACGGCGATGAACCCAGCCTGCTAATGTAACGGTTTTACCAATAAGGCTTTTGTTGATGTCAGATGCTGCATGAGTACGCATGATTTTTCCTGGTTTCTGAGGGTGAGACGCAATGTTAGCGGGTGTCGCTATGAACCGCAAGCGCCCCAAGGTCTTTCATCAATTGAGATAATTTACACATCATTAAACTCTGCACTGTTGGATAAGCAGCGACCGTCACCGGTCGCCACTCTCCTAAGAACTCAGGGTTCTTAGAGGAGCTGACCTCAGTAATGAGGTCGGCTTACTCGACTAAATTCATCAGGTATTTGGAAAAACTTCGAGCTCAAAGCGCAGTATATCGGATCCTGTCGTGATTCCTCGGCAGCAGATTTTGCGGCTGAAGGCTTGCGACAATATCGTATTACTGAATTACGCACCGCCGGCCATCAGACTGGCCGTGTGATGTGCTCCGCACTCGCGGCATAATGCTCTGAAAGCTTGATGTTTTTTCTCGACAAAAGTTTCTAAAAACATGCACGCGACCTGCGACCGCAGCCGTCGCCGGCCCGAGTTAGGCCCGGCCCAGCAGCTGAAAATTGCAAAATCGAAACCAAGGCCAGAACGAGAATCACGCGGTAGAGGAAAATAAGAAGAAGCATCATCTCTCAATTTTAAATCACGCTTGAAAGTTTCTGGGCGCCAGGACGTATCTTGTTTCACCTTCACTAAATAATATAAACCTTGTGAGTAAGCCTGCGCATAACAAGCAGGCATAAAGCGCTGGCAAAAGCCTATAATTTGACGCCAAAATAAATCACGTTTTTTATAATCACGATCAATGTCAGCACGACGGTCGCACTGATCCCAGAGTGCGTCATATACTTCAAAGACGCGTAACAAGTGTTGAGGATTAAATATTTTTTCGTTGTGTGAATGCTGAGCGAACTGCTCCCGGAAACGATTGAGTGCTTCAATGAGTGATAACTCGCGATCTGGTTTTGTGCGCGCAGAATCAGACTGCGTAAATTCCGCGCCGATTTTATTTAATGCATCATCAAGATTCTCAGGAGTAGCTGTTAGAATAGCCGTAAGAATAGCCTCAAGAATTGCTTCGAAATTAAAAGTATTGCGCTGCTGTTCAATCTCTTCTAAAAAAATTTCACTAAGCTGCGCTGCGAATTCTTCACGTGACATGTAATTTTTTAACATCAAACACATGTCAATATCACCAGCAGCCGCTGCGGCTTGTAATAATGTCATGCCTGTAATGATGCGATCAGAATAGTCTTTAACAGTGTCTGTATCAGATAGCAACAATTCAGATAATTGTGCAGTATTGCTTTTATTTGCTTCCAATGCGTCTTTTACTTTATTTTCTTCTCCATGCACAACTTGCTGCAATAATTGGTTAACTGCAGCAGAAGGGATGCGACGACTAGCAGTTGCAGCTCTTCGTGCGCTTCGTGCGCTTCGTGCTAAAAATAATAGAGCTTGAGGAAATTGTGTTCGCAACTGACAGAAAGTAGTTTTCGCATCATCGTGCATCGCTTGTCTTGCTTTTTGTTCTTCTTCATACATGACTTCCATTGCAGTGGTCATACTTAACCACTCTTGTATGCTTTTTCCATTGATTTGCGTTTGCAGTGATTCAGCCAATATTTCAGCGTTGCCAAAAAAATATTTTTCAGATCCTGATGCCGCTTCTGTTTCTGATGATGTCGATACAATTTTTAATTTTTTCCTCAGTAAATCTCGGCCTAAGCGTGTTTCCGCCAATATTTCAATAGGAGATTTTCCTTGAGTTTCAACAACAGTAACTTGGGGAATTTCAAGATAAGCAGGATGGGTTATTTGTGTTTCAGTTCGTGTTAATTCTTTTGTATTAAGATGTGATGTTGCATTTTGTAATAGTGTTAAAAATCGTTCGCCAAGTGGTGTAGTCAATTTGTTCTCAGCTACAACCCGTTTGAAATCTTCTAAATTAAAAAAAACATCTTGATACAAGTTATTTTCTTGAATGACTTTTTGTAGAGTTGTTTTATAAAATGCAGAGACTTCGGTAAATTGATTGTGACTTGCGTTATTACAACAAGGACATTTTGACAACCTAGTAGCAGACGCCGTACGCTCAATATGTTGTCCACAATGGGTCATAACAGGATCAAAAATGATTTGCAAAGTAATAGGACATGTAAAATCTGCCAGCTCATGTCTAACAACTACTATTCCGTCTAAATCGTTTGTTTGCACAGCAGCAGTATTTTGTCTCATGCGAATAACCCTCTAAATCTATTCTGAATTCGAATTTAGGAGATATTCTACAGATCAGTGATTAAGAATTTCTTAAAAAAGATGCGAAAATGTGGTACCAAAAGGAAAATGTCCCCTTTATTACCAAAGCAGAAATGTCCCTTTTGTATATCATCTCATTGTAAGATTAAGTGAATATGAAACCCTTTAACTGCTTGATTTTTGTTGTGTG
>Ga0209726_10004480_pt1 | contig 17821 bp, 18 predicted proteins | sample Subgrocontami54m_FD_187453 | JGI IMG/M metagenome (GOLD analysis project Ga0209726, IMG submission 187453) | Subsurface groundwater microbial communities from S. Glens Falls, New York, USA - GMW46 contaminated, 5.4 m (SPAdes) (version 3) | ecosystem: Environmental > Aquatic > Deep subsurface >... | reverse complement strand
TCCCGCGCGGGTGCGCTCGTCATCACCGGCAGAAGCGCGGCGACGATGATCAGCAGCGCCACGCCGGCCACCGTCTTGCCCGAAGCTTTTCGTCCAAATACGCTCATCCGACCAACATCCCCGTGACGTACATCACCGCAAATCCTGTGAACAAGCCGGCCAGCACGGGCCCACGAACCAGGCGGCGAGCAATCGGTTCACCCGCTGCCATCTGCCGCACGATCAGTACGACCACCTGCGCGATCGCACCGACACCGAGCGCGAGAAACACCACGGACCAAACCGGCGAGTAGATAAAACCACCCAGCCACGCGCCGACGATGGTCGGGACTCCTCCGATCAACCCCAGCCAAATCAGTTCAGTCAGCCGCGCTCGACGGCCCTCACGGGCTAGCGGCGCAACAATCGCCAGGCCTTCGGTCGTGTTGTGCAGAGTGAAGCCGACGATGAGCAAAGTGCCGAGCCCGGCCTGCCCCAGAGCGAATGCCGAGCCAATTGCCAGACCTTCGCCGAAATTGTGTAAGCCGATCCCGACCGCGATCAGCAGCGCCAGCACCCACCCACTTCCCGAGACACCAGCCGGCCGACGGCGGCCGCGTAACCACATGCCAACGGCCTCGAGCAGCAAATAGGCGCCGCCAGCGGCAAGTGCAAACAACACCGCGCCCTGGAAAGACTCCGGAAGCATTGCGGCGGCCTCGAAACCGTCGTGCGAGCCGTCGAGCAGAAGAAAGACCAGAAGGCCGACGGTCAAGGCGAGCAGAAACTCCATGCCTCTCGCCGACAGGCGCGCGAGAAGCGGGTACCACAACAACCCGATCGCCACCGGGAGTACCCCGACGTAGAGACCGATCAACGTGAAGACACCCAGCGATCGGGCGTTCGGCGCCGGCGTCTCCACCGCCACCGGGATTTCGTGGTCGAACGGTGTGCCGGTCGACGTGAGAACTCTTATCAAATGCGCTTCACCGCGGACCCAGGGATACGGGATGCGCAGCGTGGTCCGGCCAAGATGACCGAGCACCTGGCCGTTGTCAGCCGTGAACGTCCAGTACGCATCATCGACTTGCACCTGCGCGATCGACACCGGATCGGGGCCGTCGTTGAGGACGGTGACCAGGAAACCGTCCGTGTCGACGACCACTCGCTGGAAGGTCAGGCGCTCAACCGGCGGATAGCCATCTCCACGCACCGCATTCGCCGGGCCGGACCAGACGATTACCGCGAGCAGAAGCCCAAGAAGAAGAAGCGGAAGGAGAGCGAGGAGCCAGGGTGGCGATCCCATGGCGGCCGCATCCGACGTCGCATCGGCGTTCACTTCAGGTGGCACGCTGCGCCTCCTCGGCCCGGAAGAGGCCCATCCAGCCGAGCTCCGCAAATTCGCTCTGATGCGCGTGGAACATGAAATCGCCGGGATACCGGAAGGTCGTCTCGAGGATCGCGCGCTCGCCTTGCGCAAGCATCAGCGTGTCGGTCTTCTCTGACGGCGTGAGCGTGGTGCCTGTTCGGTACACGTCGAAGAACATTCCGTGCAGGTGCAGGCTGTTGATCAGGTCGAACTCGGTGACGTTGACGAGATAGATACGAATCGGACGACCGACCGTGACGCGAATCGGCTCGTGCATGTACGCATTCGCGACTGTGTTGACTGCGTAGACCTCGTTCTCCGCGTCGAAGTTCGTATCGAACGCGTTCATCATCATGACGAGCTCGTCGGCCGGAGGACGCCCGGCGCGCGGGTCGATGATGAACGTGCCGTAGAGGCCCTTGTGAATGTGACGCTTCAATGGGACGGTGTGGCAGTGATAGAGATGCAGGCCAAACGGATCGGCATCGAACTCGTACACGAACGATTGCCCCGGCTGGACCTGGTGCTCTGGCAGCGAGCCATCCACCGCGGGCGTATGCCAGCCGTGGAAATGAATCGTGTGGGGATGCGAGCCGACGTTCCGAAAGCGAATCCGCAGTCGATCCCCTTCGGTGGCGCGAATCGTCGGACCTGGCACCTGGCCGTTGAACGTCCACGCCGGAAAAAACATTCCGGGCGCGATCTCAATCTCGCGATCGGCGGCGTAAAAGTCGTACTCGCGAAGCAGGGTGCCGTCCGGCCGCGGTGTTTCTCGATAGAACTCCGCGCGCTCAGCCTCGGGGAGATCAGAAAAGTTCCAACTCCGTAAAAACATCGTTGGATTGAAGCCGGCCGTCGACACGTGACCCACGGTGCCCATGGCGTGAGACTGATGGCTGGCCTGCCCCGGCAACCGCCCCAGTTCCTGCCCGGTGAGGCGGGAGGCACCCAACAGACTTCCGGCAACGGATCCAAGTCCCGTGAGGTGCAGCCAAGATCGACGGGTGAGCTCCCATGTCATTTTGATAAGTCAAAAATATATATACCTGTAGTCGAAAGTCAAGTGTGATCACACAGAAAGTCAGCTACACTAGGCTCCGAAATGCTGCCGTCCGCAACGGTTGAGAACTATTTGAAGGCGATTTACCTCGGCGTGATGGGGCTCCGCCCAGGCCAGCGGTTGCTTCCCATGGGACACCTCGCCAACGCCTTGGGCGTGGCACCGGGCACGGCCACCACCATGGTCAAGGCGTTGGCGGAGTCCGGGCTTGCCGAGTACGAGCCCTACAGCGGCGTCACACTGACCCCGTCCGGCGAGAAGCTCGCCGGACTGGTGCTTCGACGTCACCGCCTGCTCGAGCTGTTCCTCGTCAAGATGATGGGCTTCAGCTGGGACGAGGTCCATGACGAGGCGGAGCAGCTGGAGCACGTGGTGTCGGATCGTCTGATTGAACGGATCGACGAAATGCTGGGACACCCCCAGACGGATCCGCACGGCGACCCGATTCCCGATCCGCACGGCACCCTGAAGCGACAGGAGTTCGATACTCTGATGACATGCCCACTGAACACGCCCGTTACCGTGACTCGGGTGGTCGATCAGGACAAGCTTTTCCTGCGCTTCATTGAAAGCAATCACCTAAAGCCGGGCGAGTCTATCGAGGTGGAGGAGCGCGACGCGGCCTCTGACAGTGTCCGAGTAAAGGGCCACGACGACCGGCGGATCACGATCGGCACGCGCGCCGCGTCCAAGCTCCTGGTCCACGTGGGCCGCGTGGTGCTTCTACTCGCGGTGCTGGCGGGTCGTGCCAGCGCACAGGCAGTCGTGAGTCAAGACACGCCCAACAGGTCGCGGCCGTTCGAGATCCTCGACAACTCGTTCCTGGTAGAGGAGGCGTTCAACCAGGAGGCTGGCATCTTTCAGAACGTCCTGAACGTCGTCCGGTCAGACGGCGGGAACTGGGATCTCGCGTTCACCCAGGAGTGGCCGGTGTTCGGCCAGCGTCACCAGGCCTCCTACACCCTGCTGTACGCGTCGACCGGCGGCGGGTACGGATTCGGCGACGTGATGTTGCACTACAGGCTGCAGGCGTTGAGCGAACGCGCCGGCGTACCGGCTTTCTCGCCGCGCATCTCGTTGATCGCGCCGACGGGAAGCGTGTCAAAGGGACTCGGCAACGGTAGCCTCGGATGGCAGGTGAATCTTCCTTTCAGCAAGCAGATTCGCGACGTGTACCTCCATTGGAACGCCGGCTTCACGCATACACCCAACGCCGAGACCGGTGGCAGCACGCACAATCTGGCGACGCCCCATGTCGCGGCAAGCGCGATCGTCCGCCTGCGCCCGATGCTGAATCTGATGTTTGAAAGCATCGCTGCATGGGAAGCGCTGGTGGAGGACGGCAGGGGGTCACACATGCCCGTCGTGACCCTGAGCCCAGGCCTTCGGGGCGGCTGGAACATCGGGGACACGCAGACGATTCTCGGCCTGTCGCTCCCGCTCACAATGAGTGACGGCGACGTCAGCGTTGGTGCCTTCGGCTATCTCTCCTACGAGCTGCCGTTTCTCGCACAAGAGCCGTAAAACGCCTCAATCACCTCGGGCAGCCGGGCCGCCTCTGCGATGGTCCACTCGGCGTCTGATTCCGGAGCCCGATCCAGCGTGGGGCGGCCGAAGCCATACGACACGAGGCAGCATCGCACTCCGGCCCGGCGTGCGGTATCCCGATCGATCGCCGAATCGCCGACCAGTAATGTGCGCTCAGGGGTTGCACCGGCGCGGGTCATCATCGCGAGCAGTGACGAGGGGTCAGGCTTTCGAGGATACGGACCGTCGCCGCCGATGACCTCGTCGAACAGCGCGGCGAGGCCGAGCCCGTCGAGAATGCGACTGGTCGCATGCAGCGGTTTGTTCGTGAGGAGCGTCACCCGCGCGTACGCGCGTGCGACCTGAAGCGCGTCCACGATGCCCTCGTAGGGCACCGTGTGTTGCAGAAGGCGGGTGTCGTAGATGTCGAGAAAGCGCGCGAGCGCCTCCGGCTGGTCGGGAAGACCAGCTGCGGCGAGCACTCGCCGCACGAGCAGCGCCGCGCCTTCGCCCACCATCCCGGCGACCGCGGCCTCCGACAGCGGCTCGCCGCCGAGCTCCAGAACGAGCTCGTTCGCTGAATTCGTCAGATCGCGGCGCGAGTCGATAACGGTGCCGTCGAGATCGAAGGCGATCAGTCGCCCGTGTATGTCGCCCACGAGGTTGGCGTCTCCCAGACGGTGACTCGGACGACAGGCATCCCATTCTGGCGGGAGACATCGAAGATCAGACGCGCGATTCGTTCGACGGTCGGATTACTGTCGACGAGATACATCGGCTCGCCGAGGGCCTGCAGCGGCGCGACAAGCGGATCGTCGTGGCGAAGGATCATTTTGTGATCGAGCTCACGGTCGATCCATCCCTTGACGACCCGCTTGATATCGCTGAAGTCCACGACCATATTGCGGGGATCGAGCGTATCGGTGCGCACTTCGATTTCAGCCACCGCGTTATGCCCATGGGGGTGCTTGCAGATGCCGTCGTAATCGAGCAGTCGATGCCCGTAGCAGAAATCGATTCGCTTCGTGACCGAGTACATGCCGCGCCCTCGCCGCCCTGCAACTTTGATATAGGGCCGTCTTCGTAGCCCGCCCTACTGCCGCGTCCGACCCGCTTTCGCGCTGTTGCGCTACGGCGCGTCCGCCGTAGCCTTGGCGGAGGCGGAAAGGACCCGGCCTCCGTATGTAAGATGTTAGACGAAATGACCAGGATGCCGACGGCGGTCCTGCTGTCCGCTGGACTCGACAGCGCCGTACTTGCCGCTTCAGAAGCCCGCAGTTTCCTCGTCCATCCGGTGTATGTGACAGCCGGTCTTGCGTGGGAAGACGACGAGCGGCGCGCACTCGAGAGACTGCTCGCGACGCCGCTGTTCGCGGATGTGCAGCCGCTCGCCACGCTCGCGTTTACGGTGCATGATCTCTATCCCGAATCGCACTGGGCGATTCGGGGGGAGGCGCCGGCCTTCGACACTCCCGACGAAGACGTGTACCTCGTCGGCCGCAACGTCATCCTCCTGAGCAAAGCCGCGATCTACTGCGCCCGGCATGGCATTCGCCGGATTGCGCTTGGTCCTCTTGCGGGCAACCCGTTTCCCGACGCCACTCCGGCGTTCTTCACTGCGATGGCCCGGGCGCTCTCCCTCGGCCTCGCACAGCCACTCGAAGTGCATACCCCGTTCGCCTCGCTTCACAAGGCCGACGTGATCGCCCTTGGCACGCAACTGGGGGTGCCGCTGGAGCTCACGCTGTCGTGCATGAGTCCCGAGCGAGAGATGCATTGCGGCCGGTGCAGCAAATGCCGTGAACGGCGCGATGCGTTCACGGCGGCCCGTGTGCTCGACTCGACCGTTTACGCGACCCCCCCGCTGCGGTAACGTCGGCATAAGCAGCCCTAAAAGGACTGCTCCACCGTTATGGCTGTCGCTCCGGTGGATGGCTGTCGCTCCGGTGGATGGCTGTCGCTCCGGTGGATGGCTGTCGCTCCGGTGGATGGCTGTCGCTCCGGTGGCGCAGCGCTTTAGCGCTGCGTGTACACCTCGCGGCCCTCGATAAATGTCTTCGCTACACGGAACGCTCGATCGAGGACGACGAGGTCCGCGATCTGACCTTCAGCGAGAACGCCGAATCCCTGCAGGCCGAGCTGACGCGCGGGCGTTGTCGAGCACAGGACGGCCGCATCCACCACGCTCAACCCGACGCTCGCCACGAGCATCGCAAAGGCCCGGTCCATCGTCAGCGTACTTCCCGCAAGCGTGCCGTCGGGAAGCAGTGCCGCCCGCTCCCCAACACGAATCGGTCGTCGGCCAAGCCTGGCGAACGATCCGACCGGCAGGCCGCTTCCCGCGGTTCCATCAGTGATCGCCATCACGCGGGTCGCGCCTTTTGCGGCGATCGCCGTGCGGCACATGGCAGGATGCACATGGTAGCCGTCGCAAATGAGCTCTGCGGCAACTTCAGACCGGGCGAGCACCGCGCCCGGGAGCCCTGGCTCTCGGTGGGTCATCGGGGTCATCCGGTTGAATAAATGCGTCGCATGTCGCGCCCCAGCGTCGATCGCCGCAGTGGCTTCGTCGAACGTCGCACCGGAGTGCCCGAGCGACACACAGTGCCCTGCTGCCACCAGCTTTGCCACAAGGTCGAGCCCTCCCGGAATTTCTGGTGCCAGGGTCACGATTCCGACGTCTGCTCGGAACTCCTCGATGACGTTTAGCACATCGCGACCGGTAAAATCTCCATCACCAGAGGTCGCGTCGGGCCGTCGCAGGCATGCGGGCGGCTGAGCACCTTGATACGCGGGATTGATGAAATTGCTCTCGAGGTGCCCGGCAAGAACGCGCGAGCTCGCGACGGACGCCGAGGCTCGCTCTTCTCGAACCGCGCTCAGGACAGCGCGCAGATCGGACGGTGAACAGGCGACGGTCGTGGGACAGAAAGCAGTGACGCCATAGCGCGGCAGTCTCGCGGCAATCTCTTGGATGACGCGTCCGCCGTCCAGAGTGTCATGGCCCTCGACGCCGTGCACGTGGACATCGACGAATCCTGGCACGACATAGTGTCCCGAGACATTGAGCACAGTCGCGCCGCCCGGATCGATCTTGGGGCGCGGATCGAGGACGGCGATGTGATGACCGTCGATCAACAGGGAACCGGTCAGGATGCGGTCTGGGAGGACGAGGTCTCCTCCTTGGAGAACGATCACGCGGAAGCGAGCATCGCCGCCCGCGCCGCCCCAACGGCCGCACCGGTCGTTCCCAGGGCCATCGCCACGACGGGGACCTGCGCCGCCGCCGCGGACACGCGCCGGGTCATCTCCACACGGGAGGGCTCAAGCAGCAGATCGCTCGCGTCGGCCATGATGCCACCGACCACGACAATCTCGGGGTCGACAATCGCGACGAGATTTGCCAGTGCCATGCCGAGGTATTTCGCCGTGTCGCGAACCACGGAAATCGCCACGCCATCTCCCTGCCGGGCGGCGTCGAGCACGTGCAGGGCAGTGATAGCGGTCAGCGCCCCGCCGGCCATCTCAAGCACTCGGGAGCGATCCCCGGCTTTGATGCGCCATACCAGGCGTCGCACAATGCCTGCCTCGCCCACCTCGGCCTCGAGGCATCCTAGCTGGCGGTAATCCTCGCGCTCCACCGGGTTGAGTGCGAGCCAGGCCGCCGCGCCGGCCGCACCGTGCGCCCCACCAAGGAGGCGGCCCTCCACCAGCACGCCGGCATGGACGTAATCGCCGACGGTGAACGCCACCACGTTCCGCGCACCGCGCGCTGCGCCGCACCACTGCTCGGAAAGAGCGGTGGCAGAACCCGTGCTGACAACCTGGGTCGGCAGCTTGACGTCCACTGTCAGCGTTGCGGCAGCTCGTCGCGCGTCGTCGCTTGAGGGGTTCCGCACCGCCAGTCCCGCTGCCACCGCCGCTCCGCTGCCGAGCAGCCCGCGCGCGACCACGCTTTCTGCGCCGGGTCCTACATGTGTCGCGCTTGCCGCGATTCGCCCGTCGGCATCGACGAGCACGGCATGTGCATGAGAGTTGCGGAGCTCGATTCCAAGGAACACGTCCGAATCTTACGGCTGCAGCTCTGCGGGCGTCCAGTCGACGTGAAGGTGGAGCTTGCGGCCCTCGAGAGGGAGCGCCGCCACGGAGCTGGAATCAGACAGCCGAAAGATCTCCGCGTCGAGGCGACGCAGGAGGTTGATGAAGCCGCGCTCCTCCGGGGCGGTGAGCACGAGCACACCTCCACTCTCATTCAGTGGGAAACGCTTGTCGTCGAGATAGTCCCGGTCGAGTGTAATGAGCGTGCGGCGCAGCTGACGCGCCAGGCGGTAGTGCTCGCCATCGCGCGCGCGCCGCAGATCCGGGTGCTCCATGACGAACAGAACGTCCCATTGAAGGGGGGCACGCATGAACCCTACGAGCCCGGCCGGAACGTTCGCATCCACGTACACCCGCGGCTGCGCCGAGAAACGGTCAGTATGAGCGCCGAGCTCCGAAGCGAGCGTGCCCACTACCGGTGTCTCTCCAGGTCCGGCATCGTATCAGTGGCGTGCTCGGGCATCGGGTGGCTCTCCCTGGCAGCGAGCGCCTCTCGCCTGAGCGCCGCCACGAGCTCGTCCCGTTTGTACACCAGCTCCTTGCGCGGGCGGCGCGCGTGATCTGAACCGACTACGTACTCGCAGAAGAGCGGGAAGGCAATCGTGGAATCGCAGTACGCCACGACGGTATCCGGCAGCACTCCCGGATTGACCTTGCCCCAGCTGACCGCCTCCGCCGGAGTCGCGCCGGACAAACCGCCCCACACCACCTGATCCGTTGTGATCTGGATAAAGTAGTCGTTGCCGCCCTTCGGGATTCCGTACACCTCCCACAACGTCGGCTGTCCCTGCAGGTAGAAGTTCTTCGGCGAGCCGCCTCCAAGAATCACGCAGCCATTCTTCTTTCCCGCCAGGATGAACGAACAGACCTCGTTCACGTCCAGATTCGGATCGATCATCAAGCGGCTGCCGTTCATCAGTTCGTGGTAAGCGACGTTCATGCCGATCGAGCTGTCGCCGGGCGAGGACGTATAGATCGGCACGCCGGCGGCCGCGGCCGCGGCAACGACGGAGTACTCCTCACATCCGGGCTGCCGCTCAATGAGGTCGCGGCCGAGACGGTAGTGCAGTTCCGCCGTGGACACGGGACCATCGAGACCCGAGCGCACGAGGAAGTCGCGGATGTACGCGTCGGTCTCGAGCAGCACCTGCGCGGGAAACAACACGTCGTAGATGCGGATTACGCCTTCTTCGTAGAGCTCGATGTCGTTCACAAAGGGCGAGCCACGGTGCAACGTGAAATTCAGCGCGTAGTGCAGATCGTGGTACAGGTTGGCGCCGGTGCTGATCACAAAGTCGACGAGACCACGATTCATCAGTTCGACGATGCAGCCACCGAGGCCGGCCGGAGTGAGGGCGCCGGCAACCGTGAGCCCGATCGTCGTGTCGTGCTCCGGCAACAGCATCTTGTCGGCGAAAATCCGGCAGGCCTCGCCGAGCCGCGCCGCATTGAACGCCTGGAACCCCTCCTCCACCAGGTGCCGGATATCGGCACTGCCGCGCGGCCGGTAGTAGCGAATCGGCTTGCCGGAAAGGAAACTTGAACGGGATTGGTGTGGCGAACCGGGCGCGCGGTGGGGCACGAAAGGTAGCTTAGCATCGCTGCCGACTGGACTGTCGCGTGCGGCGGCTTGGACCGATACACCGCCGGGGACGACCTTTTTCTTGCCTGTGGTAGACGACCTCTTTCACGCCGCACGCCGCCCTGCGGCCGTGGCTCCTCAGCGAGAGGGGGCCGACGATGTCGAGGCACGCTTCCGCGCGCTCGTGCAGTCGCCGCTGCGCGCCGGCATCCTGCGGTTCCTGAGCGCGCGTCCGGAGGAGGCGTTCGAGCTCGAAGCGCTGATGTCGACGTTCGGACGGCTGCGGCTCGACATGGACAACTGCCTCAAAGAGCTCGTCGATTTCGGAGTCATCCGGCACATACCCGGACCGCCGATACAGTATGCGGTGGCGCGACCAGAGCAGAGCCAGGTCGCCAGCCTGCTCGATCAATTCCTGGAGCGGCGCGCCGAGATCAGCACCGAGGATCAAGCGCCGTCGGTCCAGCGCTTCCGCGAAATGATCGGCCGCGACGAGAAGATGCTGATCCTATTCGAGTGGATTCGCACGGCGGCGAAGTCGGACATCTCGGTGTTGATCCTGGGTCCGACTGGTTCCGGCAAAGAAGTCGTGGCGCGAATGATTCACGAGCTGAGCCGCCGCGGCAGCGAAAAGTTTCAGGCCGTGAATTGTGCGGCGCTTCCCGACACGCTGTTCGAGTCGGAGATCTTCGGGTACGAGCGTGGCGCGTTCACCGGCGCGTACGACCGGAAGCCCGGGCGGCTCGAGCTGGCGGATCGAGGTACGCTGTTTCTCGATGAAATCGGCGATTTGTCGCTCGTCGCGCAGGCGAAGCTGTTGCGCGTGCTGGAAGACCGCCGCTTCGAGCGTCTCGGCGGGCAACGGTCGCTGCACGTGGATTTCCGGCTCATTTCGGCGACGAATCGGCCGCTGGATCTGTTCGTCCGGGACGGCCGGTTTCGGGAGGACCTGTTCTATCGCGTGAACGCGTTCGCCATCCGCCTCCCGTCGCTACGCGAGCGGCAGGTGGACATTCCGGTGCTCGCCGGCCGGTTCCTCGCCCGGTACTGCGTGTCCAATGGCCTGCCGCTCGACGCGAAGATGTTCTCGCCTGAAGCGCTCGACTTGATGCAGGTCTACCACTGGCCGGGAAACATCCGCGAGCTGGAAAGCACCGTGTCGCGCGCCGCGCTCTCGGCACCGGGGCGCGTCATCCGCGACACCGACGTAGAGTTCCTGCACGCATCCGAGGTGCCGAGAGAGGAGCTTTCCGCCAGGTTGCCCTCGTTGCGTGATGCGGAGCGCACGCACGTGGCACGGGTGCTGGAAGCCGTAGGGTGGAACAAGAAGGAAGCGGCAAGAGTGCTCGACATCAGCCGCGGCACGCTGTATCGAAAGATCGTCGAGTTCGGGTTGGAGCCCGCGGCTCCATCGCCTCGACATAGGACACCCGGGCCGCCAATCTCCTGACCTCTGCGGCGCGCGCTCGTGTCCCGCCAATGAAATCGAGTGTGCAATTCTGGAACATCTTGCGCCTGCCTCAGCCGACCACGTGGGCGTATTTTTTGCCAATGTATTGGTCGTAAATAACTGATAATATTGGCGTTAGTCGTTTACGACCCGATCTAAGCTGAACCGGGCAGTGATCTTGCCCTCCATCCCTCACTTATATGTGGGCCTGGCTTCTTCTCGGGTGCGCCGTTCTTGTCGCGGTGACGCACGCGATTTATCGCGCATACCACCGCCGCGTGGCGGCGGAAGGCCGCCGGATCCAGGCCATGTCCGATCTGCATCTGGCCACTATCGAGGCGCTGGCGCAGGCCATCGACGCGAAGGACCAGACAGGCCACGACCACATCCGGCGCGTTCAGGTCCTCGCTGCCGGTTTGGCACGAGCGCTGAAGATGTCCGACCCTGAAGTGCGGGGAGTCACGACCGCGGCGCTTCTGCACGACATTGGCAAGCTCGCCGTCCCCGAGCACATCCTCTCGAAGTCGGGCCCGCTGACGCCGGAGGAATTTCAGAAGATCAGGATTCACCCGCAGATCGGCGCCGACATCGTCGGCTCGGTGCCGTTTCCCTATCCGGTGGCCCCGCTGATCCTCAGCCATCACGAACGTTGGGACGGCAAGGGATATCCGGCAGGACTGCGCGGCAACGACATCCCGCTCGGCGCCCGCATTCTCAGTCTGGTCGACTACTACGATGCGCTCACCTCGGACCGCCCGTACCACAAGGCGATGAGCGATGACGCGGCGCTTGGACTGATTCAGCAGGAGGCCGGCAAGGCCCTGGACCCCGATGTCGTCAGCACGTTCGTCCGCATCCTGCCGCAGCTCCGCGAGGAGATGGTCCACGACCACGCGACCCGGTCGCCGCGGCCGCACACAGCCGACACCGGCATCGGCGGCGACGAGGCGGGAGGCCTCTCGACAGTTGGCGCGACTTCGGCGCTCGACGACATCGCGCTCGCGCACCGTGAAATCTATGCGTTGTACGAACTCGCTCAGGCGATGGGCACGAGCCTCGGGATCGCCGACACGATGGCGCTGATCTCGTCAAAGCTGGCCAAGCTGGTCCCGTTCTCGGCGTGCGCGCTGTTCCTCTACTTGGAAGACACGGATACGCTCCTCTGCCGGTTTGCGACCGGCGTCGACGCCAACATCATTCAGAAGCTGAAGGTCAAGAACGGCCAGGGGCTCACCGGGTGGGTCGCGCGCAACCGGCGGCCGCTCGTGAACGCGCGGCCCATCGCCGATCTCGAGGCGGGCGGGTCCGATCGCCAGACGTCGCTCCAGTCAGCGCTCGTGTGCCCGCTCGTCTTCAACGATCGGTTCATCGGCACGCTGACGGTGTATCACTCGGATCCGAGCTTCTACCGAGACGACCATCGCCGCCTCCTCGATCGCGTATGCGAGCAGGCTGCTGCGGTCATTCACAACTCGATCGTGTTCGAGCGGACGCGCGAGGATGCACTGACCGACCCGCTGACCACCCTGCCGAACACCCGGTACATGTTCATGCACCTCACGCGGGAGCTCGCGCGCGCCGAGCGGCTCAAGTCGGAGGTCGCGCTGTTGGTGATGGATTTGGACGATTTCAAAGACATCAACGATCATCACGGCCACCACGTCGGCGACCAGGCGCTGCAGGAAGTGGCCAACGTGCTCCGCTCGACGATTCGGCCGTACGACATCTGCATCCGGTACGCGGGCGATGAATTCATCGTGCTGCTCTCAGGGTGCGGTCACGAGGAAGCGGAGAACAAGCGGCGGGAACTTCAGAACGCCGTCGATCGACTGACGATCGAGGTGCCGTCCGGGGCTCGGATTCCTGTCGCGATCAGCAGCGGCGCCGCCGTGTACCCGCACGACGGCGCGACGTACGAGGGGCTGCTGGCGCAGGCTGACAGCCGGATGTACCGCGACAAGGAACAGCGCAAGCTGGTCGCGCGCTCACGGATCACGGCCGCCATCGCAACAACACCGTTGCCCGACGGCATCTCGGTGCCACGAGCGGTCTAGCGCAAACCAGCGCAAACATCGTCACGACAGCTCGTCGTCGACCCAATCCGGCTGCCTGCCAGTGAGACCGGTCCAGACGAGAGCTGCTCCGGTGGCGCACATCACGAGCGCGAGCGCATCCGTCAATCCCGATTCCCAAGGGAAGTCGCGCACAAGGAGCAGCACGGCCGGGGCGGCAAGCGCGCCGCCGGTCACGACTGCCGCTGTCTTGCGGAGCACGATTCGGAGCAGCAGGCCGCGCAGGCGTCGCCACCGCGTCATGAGCGGCATTATTGCCTGAGTTACACTGCCGTCGGTGCCCGGTCTGCTTACCGTTCCGGTTGCCGCGGTCGCGGCTACCACGCCGCGCTCACGACTGATCACGTTGGATTTCATGCGCGCCTCGTTCACATTTCTTCCTGGCCAGGCCGTGATGATTGGCCAGCACGGGCACGAGATCATGCGGCCCTATTCCATCGCATGTTCGCCGGAGCAGGCGTCGAGCCGACACGTGCTGGAGCTGCTGATCGGCGTCGACGCGACCGGCTCGCCGGGACCGCATCTTCCATCGATGGATTTGGGGCGCTTGGTTGATGTGACGGGACCGCTCGGTTCCTTCGTGTATCCCGAAGGTGTTCCGCAACGGCGGCTCCTGTTTGTCGGCGGCGGCACCGGCATCGCTCCGCTTCGGTCCATGGCGGATCACGCGATGCGCCGACATCCCGACAAGCGCGTGGCCTTGCTGTACAGCGCTCGGCGCGCCGATGAGTTCGCGTTCATCGAGGAGCTGCGCGAACATGCCCGCTCCGGACGACTGGAGCTGCACCAGACTGTCACCCGCGAAGACGAGGGGTGGCAGGGCGGACGGGGCCGGATAGGGCGCGCCCACTTCGAGGCGGTGCTGCACGAGCCTGACGAGACTCTGTGTTTTGTCTGTGGTCCCTCGTCGATGGTGAGCGAGGCCGTGGCCACGCTCGGGGACCTTGGCGTGCCCGAGGAATCAATCCGGACGGAACAGTGGGGATCGAGGACGTAAGGAGGCGGACTGCAGGCTACGGGCTGCGGACTTCAGGGCGGGCCAGCACTGCAGGTCAACAGCTACGAGTTTCGCCCGTAGCCTGTCGCCTGCAGTCCGTAGCCTACTGTTCCGGTATTACTTGCAGTGCATCCTTGACGTCCGTGACGCCAGCGGTGCGGCGTGCGATCTCGAGCGCGCGCTGACGCTCGGCCTCGCTCTTCACCCGGCCTGACAACGTCACAGTCCCCTTAAAAGTATCGACGTCCACACGCATGCCTCCGACGGTCTCGTCGTTGAGCATGGCGGTCTTCACACGCGTGGTGATCGTGGTGTCGTCGATGGCTTCCCCGACCGTCTTGCCGCATCCGGCAGCAAGGGGTGCCGCAACGAGCAGCGCGAGCGCAAAAGCAGTCCAGCGGTTGAGCTTCGTCATCAATGGGCCTCCGTCCGGGCCAGAGACGGTGCAACCTACATGCCTGTGGCGTGAAAGCCCGCGTCGACCATCAGAATCTCCCCCGTGACGCCGCTGGCAGCGTCGCTCAGAAGGAACGCGGCAGCCTCACCCACCTCCGCCGCCTCGATATTCCGACGCATTGGCGCGCGCTCGCGATACACGCTCAGCACGTTGGAAAATCCGCCAATGCCGGCGGCTGCCAGCGTCTTGATAGGGCCTGCCGAGATCGCGTTGACCCGGATGTTGCGCGGTCCCAGGTCGGCTGCGAGGTACCGGACGCTTGCTTCGAGCGCGGCCTTCGCCACGCCCATCACGTTGTAGTTGGGAAATACGCGCTCACTGCCCAGATAGCTGAGCGTCAGAATACTCCCGCGACCACGGCGCTCCATCAGCGGTGCGCCTCCGCGCGCGAGGGCGATGAGTGAGTACGCCGAAATATCGAGCGCGGTGCGGAAACCCTCGCGCGAGGTGTTGGTAAACGGCGATGTCAGCTCATCACGCGGCGCAAACGCGGCGCCGTGAACGATGAAGTCGAGCCCCCCGAAGTGCATGTCGATCTCGGTAAACACCTTCTCGATATCGGCATCCGAGGACACATCGCACGGCAGGACGAGCGGCTGATCGAGACCCTGGGACAGTTCACCCACGTGCTCTTCGAATCGTCCCTGATACGTCAGCGCCAGGCGCGCGCCGCGCCGGGCCGTGGCTTGGGCGATAGCCCACGCGATGGACCGCTTGTTGGCGACGCCAACGATCAGCCCCTGTTTGCCGGTGAACTCTGTCATAGGGGGCGATTGGCTTCCGGCCCTGAGCTTTTGGCTCTTGAGCGATGGGGCTGCCCTGATGCCTGACGCCCGCAGTCAGTCGCCAGGAGAGCTACCGTCCGCGCTTGCGGCCACGGCCGCCGCCCGGGCGTCCCTGGCGCTGGCCACCGGGTCCGCTTGGCGGGTTACCGCTCTGCCGGGGGCCCTGACGGGGACCGCCGAACCGCGACTGGCCGCCGCCGCCCGGACCCGCCTGCGGTCCGCGGCTTGCCCGGCGCTGGTTGCCGTCGCGATTGCTGTTCTCGTTGCCATCGAAACGGCCGCGACGCAGCCCTGGTTGACGGACCGTGAACTCGGGCGGCTTCCGCTCCGGCATCTGCCCTTCCGGGCGGGGCAGCGTGGCACGAATGAGCGGCCTATGCACCGGGCCCTCATCTTCTGGGGGCTCGACACCGACGCTCTCGGCGAGGTCCGCGTCTTCAGGTGTGTCGAGCACTGCGTCGCGGACGTCGCCCTCGACCGCGGCATCGGATTCAGCGCTAGGCGCTTCGTCGACGTCCTCGGATTCCGTCAGGTGCCGTCGCGGCGGTCCTTCGGTGCCCTGCTCCAACGCGGACGCTTCCTTCCGCTTCCGTTGAACGGGAACCTTCGCCTGCTTGTAATCGTGATCGGCGTCGCAGGTGGTGCAGCGAGTCTGCTTCACCTGGTCATCGATCATGGCGACGACCGCGTGGTTCGTGATCCGTCGCTCGCGTGGACAGTAGTCGTCCACGATGTCACCGAGCCGAAGCCGGCGTTGCTCCATGAACTCCCCCGGAGTGCGAGTCCTTTCAGGTGGGATGTCGGAAACTGAACGTGCTGGACGTGCAGGTGAGACGGAGTGTAACAGACGGGGGCGGCCACGGGCAAACCTATCGCGACGCCTCGGTGGATAACGCCGCACGAGCCACCCACTCACGGCATTCGGCGAGCGCGGCCCGCACGGCATCGGGGTTCGTCGACTGCGGGGTGCGCTTCGCCTGCACCGACGCCAATGCCGTGGCCGCCTGCGGTACGTCATCGCCGAATATCTCGCTGGCATCGCGCCACTCGGCTCGCGTCAAGTCACTGAAGTCACGCCCTTCGGCCAGGAGGCGCCGCACCATCGCGCCGACAATCTCGTGGGCGCGCCGGAACGGCACGCCCCGCCGTGCCAGGTAATCGGCGACGTCGGTGGCCAGCAGCAGACCCGCCGCGGCGCGTTCCGCTCGGGCGGGGTTGATCGACAGCCTCGACACGACCGCCCGCGTCGCCGCCAGCGACGCCGCAAACGTCGCCTCCGCGTCGAACACCGCCTCCTTGTCCTCCTGGAGGTCCTTGTTGTATCCGGTCGGCAATCCCTTCATCGTCGCCAGCCATCCGGTCAGATGTCCCAGCGTGCGGCCGCTCTTGCCACGCACCAATTCCAACGGGTCCGGGTTCTTTTTCTGCGGCATCATGCTGCTTCCGGTGGCGGAGGCGTCCGAGAGCGCAAAAAACCCGTGCTCTTCACCGGTGAACAGGATGAAGTCCTCTGCCATTCGACTCAGATGCACCATTCCGAGCGCGACAGCGTAGAGAAACGACGCAACGAAGTCGCGGTCGGACGACGCGTCGATGCTGTTGCGAACGACTCGGGAAAAACCCAGTCGGCGGGCGAGTGCGTTGGTGTCAATGACGTAACTCGTGCCAGCGATCGCCCCGGACCCAAGGGTCAACGCGTCCGCCTCATCGGCCGCCACTCCGAGACGCCCGTAATCTCTCCGCAGCGCCGCGGCATGGGAAAGGAAGAAGTGCGCCACTAGCACCGGCTGCGCGCGACGAAGGTGAGTGTACGACGGCATCAGGACGTCCCCGGCAGACACCGCACCGTCAGCGCACGCCCCGACGACCGCCGCCACCGCCTGCTGGAGCAGGGGAATACGGCGGCGCAGGTACATACGAAGATCGAGAGAGACCTGCTCGTTCCTCGAGCGCCCAGTGTGCAACCGTCGACCCGCGTCGCCGATCCGCTCCACGAGCTTTCGCTCCACAAAGCTGTGGATGTCCTCATCGGGCCCCGCGACAAACGCCGGATCGCGCCGGCCTTCTTCGAGGACGCCCTGCAGGCCGCCAACGATCGCCGCAGTGTCGTCTGGCGTCAGCACACCTGACGCGCCAAGGGCCTCTGCCCACGCCAGGCTGCCTCTCACATCGTCTTCGAAGAGCCCACGATCGAATCCAAACGAAATCCCGAAATCGAAAGCGGCGGGATCGGGGGCGGTGTCGAAGCGGCCAGACCAGAGTGTCATGAATGTGCGGCAAACGACGGCTGCTGGCTGGTGGTGACGGCGCAGCGCCCCTTGACGAGCGACAGGCCGACAACGCCTGTCATGTTCTCCTGAAGCTTTGCCGTGAACGCATCGATGGCTTCGCGCAGCGGGGAGAACCAGAGGCCCGCTCGCACGAGTTCCGCGTAGGTCGCGGCGA
>Ga0209726_10004476_pt1 | contig 17835 bp, 13 predicted proteins | sample Subgrocontami54m_FD_187453 | JGI IMG/M metagenome (GOLD analysis project Ga0209726, IMG submission 187453) | Subsurface groundwater microbial communities from S. Glens Falls, New York, USA - GMW46 contaminated, 5.4 m (SPAdes) (version 3) | ecosystem: Environmental > Aquatic > Deep subsurface >... | reverse complement strand
ATACGCCAACCGTCACGCCGACGCCGACCAACACGGCGACGCCGACGAACACGCCAACGAGCACGCCGACCAACACACCCGTACCGCCGACCGCCACTCCGACCAACACGGCCGTTCCGACGAGCACGCCCACCAACACCCCAACCGCTACCTCGACGAACACGCCGACGATCACGCCGTCGCCGACGAATACGGCGACGAGCACGCCTACGAATACGCCAACCGTCACGCCGACGCCGACGAATACGGCGACGCCGACCAACACGCCCACGATCACGCCGTCGCCGACGAATACAGCGACGAGCACCCCGACCAACACGCCAACGAACACACCGACGATCACGCCGACGCCCACCAACACGGCGACGAACACCCCGACCAACACGCCAACGATCACACCGTCGCCGACGAATACGGCGACCGCCACCAACACGCCGACGATCACGCCGTCGCCCACCAACACGGCGACCAATACAGCGACGCCCACGAACACGGCCACCAGTACGCCGACCCCGACCAACACACCCACGCCGACGGCGACCGCGGCCGCGTCGCAGACACTGCTCGTGCTCCCGGGCCAGACCTTCGTCTCGGGATCAGGCGTGACGGGTGTCCCGGTGAGCCAGACGGCCGGCACGTCGTTCGTCGTGACCGCCTATGCGGTCGACGCGGGATTCCGCGTCGTGACCACCGCGCCCGGTACTGTTGCCCTCACGACGACAGACCCGTATGACGCGGAGCCGCCGCCCGCCGCGCTCGTATTGGGCCAGGCGTCGTTCACCATCAACCCGCGCGCGACCACGGCCACCGGATGGACGATCACCGGGTCGGGTGGCCCGGGGGCGCCCGTGACGTCGGCTACGTACAAGGTGCTCGCGGGCGTCGCGACGCAGACTATCGTCATGCTGCCGGGGCAGTCGCTGCAGCAGGGCAACCGGATCGTGGGCACCCCGCTCTCGCATCTTCCGGGCGCGGCGTTCAGCGTGACCGTGTACGCCACCGACGCGTTCAGCAACGTCGTCGCTTCCCAGGTGGCGACTGTTTCGCTGACGGATAGTGACCCCGCCGCGACGGTGAGCGCTCCCCAGGCGCTGACCGGCGGAAGCGCCACCCTCACGATCACGAATCAGACCGTGGGCCTCTGGAGCGCGACGCCGGGCGGCGGGCCCGGCACGCAGACGGCCTCGACGTCCTATTACGTGAGCCGCCCGATCACCACGATCGCCGGCAACGGCTCGGCGTTCAATTCGGGCGATGGCGGCCCGGCGGCCGCGGCGGCTATCGGCCTGCCTTACAGCGTAGTGAGCGACGGCGCGGGCGGATATTACGTGTCGTCCGTGACCTCTGAGGTCGTCCGCCGCGTGAACAGCAGCGGTATCATCACCACGGTCGCGGGCGGCGGATCCGGATGCCCGGCGCAGACGAACCCCTTCGGCGATGGCTGCCCGGCGACCAGCGCAACCCTCTCCGGGCTGCTCGGCCTCGCCGTCGATGGCGGCGGGCGCCTCTTAATCGCCGACCAGTTCCACCACCTTGTCCGCAGGGTCGACATGGCGACCGGGCTCATCACGTCCATCGCGGGCACCGGCATGGTCGGGTACACGGGGGACAACGGCCCGGCGACGCTGGCGCAGCTCAACTATCCGCTGGCCGTCGCCGTTGACGCCGCGGGGAACGTATACATCGCTGACAAGAACAACCACGTGGTACGAGAGGTCATCGCGGCGACAGGGGCGATCGTGACCGTGGCCGGCAACGGCGTCAGCGCCTACACCGGAGACGGCGGCGCGCCGACGGCCGCCAGTTTGATCAGCCCTGCGGGACTGGCGGTCTCGGCCGCGGGCGACCTCTACATCGCCGATCAGGCCGCGGGCGTGGTACGCAAGGTCACCATCGGCGTCTCCATCAGCAGATTCGCCGGCACCGGCATCTTCGGGTTCAGCGGCGATGGCGGGGCCGCGTCCTCGGCCCAGCTGACGAGCCCGTATGGATTGACATTCGACGGCGCCGGCGGCCTCCTCATCGCTGATTCGAACAATAATCGGATCCGGCGCGTCGCTCCCGGAGGCATCATCGCGACAGTGGCGGGTTCCGACACGACCGCGTTCGTCGGAGACGGTGGCCCCGCCACCGATGCGGGCCTGAACCAGCCGCTGAGTACCGCCTTGCGGTCGGATGGGTCGCTCGTGATCGCGGACTACATTCACAATCGACTGCGCGCCGTTGCGGGGTGGACCGCGTCGCCGCCGCTGCCCACTCCAACGTTGTGCGCCGGATGCCCGACGTACACGCCGACGAGCACACCGACGTCCACACCGACGATGACGCCGACCCCCACCAATACGGCGACGCCGACAAACACCCCGACGGCGACGAACACGCCGACCATCACGCCGACGCCGACGAATACGTCCACCCCGACCATCACGCCGACGGCGACCAACACCTTCACACCGACGAACACACCGACGGTGACGAACACGCCGACGATCACGCCGACACCGACGAATACCGCGACCCCGACGAACACGTCCACGCCCACCATCACGCCGACGCCGACCAACACCTTCACACCGACGAACACGCCGACGATCACGCCGACGCCGACGATCACGCCAACCAACACGCCGACGAACACCCCGACCATCACGCCGACGCCGACGAATACCGCGACGCCGACCAATACACCAACGGCGACGAACACACCGACGATCACGCCTACCCCGACGATGACGCCGACCAACACGCCAACGAACACCCCGACCATCACGCCGACGCCGACGAATACCGCGACGCCGACGAACACGCCGACCATCACACCGACGCCGACGAATACGCCGACACTCACCCCGACGAACACGCCGACCATCACGCCGACGTCGACCATCACGCCGACGCCGACGGTCACGCCGACGCCGACGGTCACGCCCACCCCTGCTGTGTTGGTACGCGACCACAAGACCGACGCGAACGGTGACGGCTACAGTGCCGCCGACGAGGTCACCGCCGCCAACTGCGGCGTGGCCAGCTGCGCAAGCATCATCACGTTCGGCACGAGCGAGACGATGACGTGCAAGGATCCCGGCAGGCAATGCGGCGTGCCGAACCCGCCGATCAATGAGAGCGGTCCCGCACGCGTCGCGCCTCCGCCGGCGACGGGCTACGGCTGTTCGGTGACGCTCGATACGGTGGGGCCACTGACGACGAGAAATCTCGCCAAGTCCGACATCGACCTTGATGGCGTCGTCAGCATCCTCGACCTTGTGAAGGTTGCGAGTTGGTACGGTAATACGATCAACGTGAGTTCTGCCGATCCACGCTGGGAAGGCGACATGGACGGCGACGGAGTCATCTCGATCCTTGACCTTGTCGCGATGGCCTCGAACTACGGCCGCAGTGTCGCCAACAACTGCAAGATCGAGTGACGCACGGCGTCAGGCGTACGCGCGGCCGGCCTGGTCGTCGTCCTCCCATGCGAAGGCACGCGTGGACTCGCACCGACGCCAACCGGCCTCGTGAACCGTGACCGGTGTTGGCGTCCGGGCGCTCCATCCGTTCTACTGAAGTCCCGGATCGTGGCGGATCCCCATTTCGACAGGCGGCGGGCAATGATGACCTCGACCAAATGGGTCGCTGGTGAGGATGCTTGATGAAATTCGTATTGCTGCTGTCGGGTTGTCTGGGCGCGCTCCTGTTGTTCGGCGCCTGCGGCGGCGCTGGCACGCCTGCGGGCACGCCCACGCGTAGTGCGTCACCGGTTTCCGGTGCGCCTTCGACGGTAACGTCGGCGCCTCCCAGCCCGGCGGCCGCCTCGTCTATCGCGGCAGGATCGCCAGTACCGCCGCCCGCCGGCGCCGCATCGAAGCTCACCGTCACGGGCGGACCGATCGGCGGCACGGCGAGCGCGACGATGCGCACCGCCCCCGGATCTGCGTGCGGAATCGTCTACATCCACCCGTCCGGGAAGAAGAGTACGCTTAAATCGTTGGTGACCAAGACCGCCGCCGCCGATGGCGCCGTGTCCTGGACGTGGAGCATCGATCCGGGCACCAAGCCGCCCGGGCAGGGCACGGTCACCGTTACCTGCGGAAGCGATCAGGCGACGGTGCCGATCACGATCGCGCCTGCTCCCTGACCCGCCGTTCTACGAATACCGGTGGCAGAGCGATCTGCCCCCGACCGGCCGGATGGCAAGCTTACGCGGCTTCGGACTCGTTCGTCAGCGCTTCGAGCAGCTCTTCCACGGCCGATGGCTCAAGTGGCTTGGCGAAGAGGAATCCCTGGCCGAGCTGGCAGTCCATCGATTGCAGGCGGGACAGCTGGTCGCTGTGCTCAATCCCCTCGGCCACCAGTTCCAGGTCGAGCGTCTTGCCAAGCCCGATGATCGCCTGTGTCAGCTCTTTCTGGCTCACGACGGACCCCACATCATCGATGAACGACTTGTCGATCTTGAGCAGATCGAACGGGAACTGCCGCAGATAGCTCAGCGACGAGTACCCCGTGCCGAAGTCGTCGATCGCGAGCCGCACGCCCAGCTCCTTGAGCTCGGTCAGGCGCTTCATCATGGATGCGACATCCTGCATCATCACGCTCTCCGTGATCTCTAGGATCAGGCGATGGGGTTCGAGCCCGGACCCGTCAATCGCATTCGCGACTTCGGTCGGGAACGACGGGCTCTGGAGCTGTTTCACCGACACATTCACGCTCATCGACCATGCTCCGTTGCCCTGATAGCGTGCATACCAGTCGGCGGCCTGCCGGCAAGCCTCCGTGAGCACCCATTTGCCGAGCCGTAAGATCGCCCCGGACTCCTCCGCCAGCGCGATAAAATCGGCAGGCTGGATCAGACCTCGATGCGGATGCTGCCAGCGGACGAGCGCCTCCATGCCGGTCAGGCGACCGGTCTCCAGCAGCACCATCGGCTGGTAGTGCAATACGAACTCGTTCCGGTCGAGCGCTCGTTGGAGGTCCGCAAGCAACTCGAGACGCTCCATCATCGAGACCTGCATGCTAGGCTCAAATTGGCGGTAGCATCCCTTCCCCTGCGACTTCGCGACGTACATCGCGACATCGGCATCGCGCAGCAGTGCGTCGGCGTCGTGCGCGCCCGTCGCCTCGCTGGTGGCGATCCCCACGCTGGCACGCACGACCAGCTCCTTACCTTCGATCTCGAACGGGTCCACCAGGCTCGTAAAGATGCGCTGCGTCACCGCGATGGCGTCGGCAGGCGACGGTACGTCTTCCAGCAGGATCGCGAACTCATCGCCGCCCAGACGCGCCACTGTGTCGCCCGGCCGCAGGCAGAGCTGCACGCGCTCCGCCACCTGGGTCAACAGGACGTCGCCTGCCGAGTGGCCAAGGCTGTCGTTCACGCCCTTGAAATTGTCCAGGTCCATGAACAGCACGGACACCGCGCGGTTCCCCCGCGCCGCCCGCCCCAGCGCATGCTCCAGCCGGTCGGCGAACCGCGTGCGGTTGGCGAGCTTGGTCAGTGGGTCGTGCAACGCCTGGTGACGGAGCTGCTTCTCAAGAGCTTTGCGCTCGGTGACGTCGCGGACGTTGAGCACCACTCCCGCGATCGCGGGGTTCTGGGCCTGGTTGGACCCGATGAATTCAACGTCGCGCCACGAGCCATCCCGATGGCGAAGCCGCGTTTCGGCGACGACGATGTTGCCGGGGTCCGTCAACGCACCGTTCAGGACCGCTAGCGTCCGGGCTACATCGTCAATGTGCATCAGCTCCGTCAGCCGCCTCCCGAACACCTCGTCCGGCTGGTAGCCCAGCAGGCGTGTCACGGACGGGCTCTGGTACGTGACGGTCGTGTCGGCGCTGATCACGGTGACCAGGTCGGAGGCGTTTTGCACCAGCGAGCGAAAGCGCTCTTCGCTCTGCTCGAGCTCCCCGCGCGATAGTTCCAGGTCGCCATAGAGCCGCATCCCCTTGATCGTCGTCGCCGCTTGCGATGTCAACGCTTTGAGGAATTCGACCTCGTCCGCGTCGAAGTCATGATGCGTCGACGACGAGAAACTCAGATCGCCGATCACCTTGTCTTGAAAGACAATCGGAAACATCGCCACGGAGAGGATGTGCGCGCGCTCGTAGTACGTCCGCAGACCGGGCATGATGTCGCGCACCGCCGCCATCTGCGGCTCGTCGTCGTACGACGTGTCGAAGACGTCCCGCACGAGGACCGCGCCGCCCTGCTTCCAGAGCCTGATGCCGAATGCCTCACCCGGGGCCGTGGCGTGCGTGACGCGCGCGATCGACTTGCCGTCGCGAAACACCTTCGCCGTCTCCGTCTCGGAGTGGCGCGCGACGTTCATCGCCCGGTCGACGACTTTCCTGCAGTCGTCGTCGTAGACGTTCATCGTCACCCAGTCGAAGCTCGACGCTTTCGCCAGCGCCGTGGCGACCGCGTCGAGGACGTTGTCCGTCGCGCGCGCCTCGCTGAAGGCTTTCGCGATGCTGGCCAGCGACTCGAGCTGATCGCGCTGGCGCTTGTGCCGCTGCCGATCGATGACGTTGGTGACGAGCTGCGCCAGGATCGGCCGGGCAACCTCGACGAACTGCGCCTGCGCCGCCGTCAGCCCGTGCGCCCACGGCCCGCGTACCACCAGCAGTTCAGAATTGCTTTCGTCCGCCGGGAGCAGTCCCGCCAGGTGCGTGGAAGGGTGTTCCGCCGCCAGGGAGACGGCGGGGGAGGCGATGCGATCGGAGACATCGAACAGTCCGGCAACGGACTCCGGATGCCGCGCGGCTTCACGCCAGATCAGCCAGTATCCCTTTTGCTTGATCTCGTACTCGTCCGGCGGACAGGCGCAACCGAGGCGAATGAATGCGGGATCGCCGGCGCGCATGACGTACGCGTCTTCCGCACCTAAGGCCACGCGGATGATGTTGCAGGCGCGGACCACGTGCGACTCGGCAGGGTGGGTGGTGGCGGAGAGGCCCGCGAGAGCCTGGAGGTGCTCGAGTTCCTGCATGTGGTAGCTCCACTACGAGGTTGCACGTGAGCAGCCCTCATCAGAGCATCGGCATTGCGCTTGCCAAGTTTAGACAGCACATACGGAAGAATCGTATCTGGCACGCCCGGACGGCCGGCTCCAAGGCGACCCAGCGGCATGCGAGCGTGAGCGACTCCTTTCGCTCGCCGTGGTCAGGCATCGATGTGCCGGTCGCGATGCCCGGCCTCTCGACCGTTGACGGCGTCGATCCCTGCCGTGTGCCGACCAGGGTGCTACGCCAGGCAGCGTGGCATCGCGCCGCCGTTGAACGCGATCATGTCCGTGATCGCTTCGGCTGGCAACGGCGTCCCGCGCGGCTCGCCGCGCAACTCGCTGTACGCACGGTGCAGGTTCGAGGCCAAACGCTCGGCGTCTAGCCACGCGCCGAATCGCCCAAGCTCCGTGCTTCGTGCCACCTCCAGCGGCTCTTGTCCGCGTTCCATACCACGCCTCGCGGCGTCGAGCACCAATCCCAGGTACGCCTCGAGTTCGTCGATCACCTCCGGTCCGCAGATCGCGCCGTGTCCCGGCACGATCACGTCGGCCCCCAGCGCGCGTATGCGCTCCAGCGCCTCGAGCCAGCCGCCGATCGAGCCTGCCAGCGCAAACGGAGTGCCGCCGCTAAACACCACATCGCCCGCGAACAGCACCTTCCGTTCTGATATCCACGCAACGATGTCGTTCGTCGTGTGCGCCGGTCCTACGTAGATCAGTTCGACGCGCAGTTCATCCACCCACAGTTCAAGTCTGTCCGAGAACGTCACGGTCGGCGGCGTGAGCACGATGTCGCCCCACTCCACGCCCGGAAACAGACGCCGTGCGCCGAGCCCTTCCGCCAGCATCGTTGCGCGGCAATGCTCATGCCCCACGATCGTGCTCTCGGGAAAGAGATAGTTCCCGAATGTGTGATCGCCGTGATGATGCGTGTTCACGAGCGCCCGCACAGGCCGCGTCCCCGCCTGCGCGCGGATCGCCTCGAGGAACCAGCGCGTTCGTCGCTCCGTAAAGCAGGAATCGATCGCCAGCACCGACTCTCGCCCGACGATGAAGCCGCTGTTGTTGAGCCCCCAGCTCCCATCCATCTGGACGAACCCGAAGATGCCCGCGCTCAACTCTTCGACACGCGGCGGAGGCAGCTCTCCGAAGTCGTGTGCCCGGGTGGAAGTCAAATAGCCGTCCCTGCCTGCTCTGCTACGTCGCGACGGGAACGGGCTGTGCATCGTCGACCCAGCGCTGATCGCCCGCGTGCCAGGCCCGATCAAACCCCATCGGATGCAGATACTGGGCCGGGTAGCGTCCTACCCCACGTTCGAGCGCGTCGAGCAATCGGTCCAGGATCACGACGTCCATCGAAACGTCGTCCGGAGCGGGCGGCTCCAGGCGCGGACCCCATTCCACCCGCACGCTGTCGTCCGCATCGTACGTGCATACGTTGACCACGATCGGGCACTGCGCCAGCCTGGCGAGCCGCGCCACACCGAACGCAAACCCTCGGTCGGCGATGCCCGCGAACGAGCGCCGATGCGCGTTCGGCTTCTCCCAGCTCGCATCGACGAAGAGCCGTACGATGCCTTGCGGTTGCCGCAGTCGATCGAGCATGGCAGTCAGGACATCACCTTCGCCCACGCGAGGCAGCAGCGGAGACTCCGATTGCCCGGCGAGCTTCAGTTCCAGGTTGTACAGCAGATGGTTCTGCAGGCGCTCGCGCAGGACGCCGGGGGACAAGCGCCGGGCCGGGATGGCGGAGTTCGGGCACCAGCCCGCAGACGCAGGAATGAGGACATCCGGGACGGCAAGTTCGGCTGCGTGAGGAAAGTGCGCCATAGCGATGATGAAGGACCGCCGCTCCGCCAACAGGCGCTGAACGATCTCGCCATGCACCTCGACAATCTTGCGGTCGCGCGGATGCTCTCGTCCCCGCCGGAACCGGCGGAGTACGACCAGGTCGCGCCGTGGACCGGCCAGGCGTCGCGCGCTAAGGACAAGAGCGCGCCAACCGTGGAGGCCGGTGCTCGCCATCACTTCCTGGCGTGCAATCCGGGTGGTTGCCGTAGGGAGCAGGGCGTCGGCAAAGCCGACCGCATCCGCCACGAACAGCGCCGCACGCCTCGGAAGGATGTCCGCCGCCGGGATGATCAGGCAGCGTTCGGCAAGGTACCGCAGCCACTCCGCCGGCCGTCCGATTGCGCCGGGCCGGGCTGGTCCGGGAGTCGTCGCTCCAGTGTTACCGTGCCGACGCAGATTGCGCGCTACCATACAAGCGATCCTGCCGCTGCCAGACCTGTGTTCGCGTAGAGAACGCCCCGCGCGTTGACGGGCATGCGCCCCGCGTGATGATCGGGCTGTGTGTGACGAGGCGCTCGCTCGTCCCGCGCTGCCTCCCGTTGGCACCGCCGGCGGCTACACTACGTACGCATAGTAGCACCCTCTGTCAACGGTTCTGTCAAGTCGAACCCGGTTTAGGCGCCCGGCCGCCGTCACCCGCCATCGCCGCATCCAGCTTCTTTGGCTGGACGGCCAGCGGCTCAGCCCGAGGCGGCGAGCACCTCGGCCGCGGCGCGCTCGCCCGATCGAATCGCGCCGTCGATGGCGCCATGCGAAACCGTCGCCGTCTCGGCGCCCGCCCAGTGGAGCCGCCCCGTCGGCGCCCGCAGCGCCGCGCCGTATTGCGTGAGGATGCCCGGTGCGAAGTGCGTCAGGCTGCACCCGCGCGTCCATACTTCGCGCTCCCAGTCGTGCTCCGAGTACGCAATCGCCTCGCGCGCACGCGCTCCGAACCGCTCATGAAGTACGTCCATCGTGACGCCCTTGCGCTCGGCGGCGGTGGCCCGTGCGAGCCCTCGCGCCGGCGGGCCGAACGCGAAGCAGCTCAGTACACCGGGACGTCCGCTCTCGGGCGACGCATCGAGCGTCATCTCGATGGGCGAGTTCATCGCGACCGATTGACCGCTCAACCCGGCTGCCCGCCAAAACGCGTCGTCGTACACCACGAGCGTCTTGATCAGCGGCCCGGCCGGCATCCGGTCCAGGAGTTGCGCGCGGTCGCGTGGCAGCTGCGGCTCGTACGCGATGCGCGTGGCCAGCGCAGGCGGGATCGTGATCACGGCCCGCGTTGCCCTCACGGCAACCGCCTCACCCCGGACGGTGACGCCTTCGGCGTCCTGCTCGATGGCCGTGACCGGCGATCGGAGACGCACCGCGTCTCCGAGTTCACTCGCCATGAGGTTCGCCATCGCCTGCGCCCCGCCCGACAGGCGGTCTTGCTGGTAGCCCCCTTCGACCGACAACAGGCCGTTCAGCCCGCCCTTCGCGGAGCGGATCAGATACAGCAGATGCAGAAGCGAGATCTCGCTCGGGTCGGCCGTGAGCAGGCCGCGCACCGTCGCGCGCATCAAATGCTTCGCCGTGCGGGTGGGCACCTGGCCGTCGATCCATGCGCCAACACTGCGCGCGTCCCACGAGCGGGCGTGCTTGCCCGTCCAGGGCTCGTCGATCGGCACGGAGCGCGCCATCGCATCCAAACGGAACATCGCTTGCGCAAGGCTCGCAAGGGCAACGGGATGAATCTTCGGCATCATGCCGTGGTACCTGCTCACCTTCGAGGCCGCGTCCACAAAGACGGTGTCGCCGCGTGCGTAGGTGGGGTAGGTGCGCACGCCCAGTTCCCGCGCGAGCCCATACGCTGCGTCCTGCCCGGGACCCAGCCACGTGCCGCCCATATCGAGCGCCGCGCCGTCCTCCATATATTGTGTCCAGACGCGGCCGCCGACACGGTCGCGCGCCTCCAGCACGATGACGCTCCGGCCGGCGCGCGCGAGAAGACGCGCCGCCGTCAGCCCCGCGTACCCCGCGCCGACGATGCAAACCTCCGCGTCCATGCGCTCGATCACTCCGAGTCACCCACAAGCTGAAGCTCGATGTACACCTCGACCGGCCGGGGCTTCCGCCGAATGGCGATGTTGAGCGTGGTCCACCGGTCGACGAGCGGCTTCAGCCACCGGTACTTGGCGGTCAGGATGCCGTTCGCGCGCCCGAACTCGCTTTCAGGAAGCACGCGCGCGCGCGCCTCCATCGGCGGCTGCCTGGTCCTGCCGCGTCCGTCGGAAGCCGCGATCGCTGCCCGGCCGTTAGCCCGCACGCGCTTCGCCTTCCCGGACGCTGCGTCCGTCCACACGATGATGCGCGACCCGTCGAGCGCAAACCAGACCGGCGTCGCTACCGCCCGCCCGTCCCGGCGATAGGTGGTGAGGCTGATGTAGCGCCCCCTGGCAAGCGCGGCGATGCGAGTGTCCATGGCGACTCCTGCGTTGTGGAAGCAATCGTACCGCCAACCGCGCGCCCGCGCGATCGGCGGATCCGACGCCTGTGCGCTCATGATAGATGCATAGCGGTGCCGGCCACAGGTCCGGTCCGAAGCCGGCGATCAACGCCTACGGCGAAAGCCCTACGTCAAATCAGTCTCCCGACGCTCGCATCAGGTGGTGGCAGGCGCCGCGCCGCTGGGCTACGATAGTGACATGCTGGCCACCATCCATTGAGGAAGGAGACGCACACCATGGGCGACAAGAGCCCGAAGAGCACCGCCAAGACGAACAAGCAGAAGTCGCAGAAGAAGGACGCCAAGCCCACCAGCGCGCCCGCCAAAAAGTAGCGGCCTGACCGCTGGCATCGCCGGGTCTTGCTCGCGAGCACGTGACGCCCTGCCCTCGATCTGAAGCGGTGGCGATTGTGCGGCCATCGGGACGATCACGGTCGCCGGCAGCCCGTCACCTCACGCGCTGGCCTCGCGCGTCATCTCCTCGGATACCGTCCAGAGGCGTCGCGCCCGCTCGGCGTCGAGCGCATACGGCATCACGCCCGCGAACGGCTTCTCGGCCGTCCACGGCTGAGCGACGGCGCAGTCTTCGAGATACAGGCCGCCGATGCCCGCGAGTTCGGGCGCCACGGCGGCCCAGATCGATGTTGCGGCGCCCTGCGCGGCGCTCTTGAAGCGCGGATTCGGTGTGCCATGCTCGTCGATCCAACCCAGCGCGACCTTCTCCTCGTGCGGCATGTGTTTCTGTAGGCCCGTCATGATGCCGCCCGGCATCACGGCGTTCGAAGTGATGCCGTCGGCCGCGTGCCGCTGCGTCAGTCCGACCGCGAACAGCGCGTTCGCCGTCTTCGACTGCCCGTAGCCGATAAACGGCTCGTACGGCCGGTTGCGGAAGTTCAGGTCGTCGAAGTCGATATCGGAACGCCGGTGTCCAATCGACGACAGCGACACGACGCGCGCCGTGCCCGCGGCCTTGAGCGCCGGCAGCAGGCCCGTCGTCAATGCGAAGTGTCCGATGTGGTTCGTGCCGAACTGCAACTCGAACCCGTCCTCCGTGTACGAGAGCGGCGTAGCCATGATGCCGGCGTTGTTGATCAGGATGTGCAGGGGCCGCGCCTGCGCCAGGTACCCCGACACGAACCGGCGCACCGACGCGAGTGAACCGAGGTCGACGATGCCGGCGTCGATCGCCTCGTTGCCGGTATCGGCGCGCAGCGAAGCGGCTACGGCGTCGGCCGCCGCCTGGTTGCGCGCGGCGATCGTCACGCGCGCGCCCGCCGCGGCAAGCGCACGCACCGTCTCGACGCCGATGCCGGAGGCGCCGCCCGTGACGATCGCGTTGCGGCCGTACAGGTCGTGCCCGGCGATCACGTCCAGCGCCGTCGACTGCGCACCGAACGTCGCCGGATCCGTCGTCTGTGTCTCTGCCATGATCGACATCCTCCTTCGAAGCGGGATTGCTACGTCCCCGCCAGCCGTGCCACCACAGGCGCCAACCGCTCGAAGCCATCGCCGGAGAACGCGATATAGCTGATGCCGTAGCGTTCGCGCCGCGCTTGCAGCACGTCGACGATCTGATCGACGCTGCCGATCAGGGCGTGCGGGGAATCGAGCACTTCGGCGGGCGACATGCCGAACCCTGGGGCGATACGCTCGGCCATGCCAGCCTGATCGTCCGTCACGACGGCGACGAAGACCGTCACGCTCAGCTCCAGTCCGTCGAAGCGCGCACCGGCCGCGGCGCGGATCCAGCCGATCTTCTCCTCCGTTGACGCCGCGCCGCCCGTCTGCATGGTGGTGCGGTTCACGACGCCCTGTTCGAGGTTGAAGTTGATGCTGATGATGTTCGCCTCGCGCGCCGCGATCGAGAGCACACGCTTGCCGCCGCCTCCGACGAGGATCGGGATGGGCTTCTGCACGGGCTTCGGCGTGCCTTCGTGATCAACGATCGTGTAATACGTGCCGGAGAAATTCGCCCGCCCGTCGGCAAACAGACTCTTGATGATGGTCAGACCTTCCTTGAAGCGGCTGATGCGCACGCCGGGACTATCGTACGCGATGCCCGCCGCGTCGTAGTCGGTGCGCATCCATCCCGCGCCAAGGCCAAACTCGAGCCGACCGCCCGAGAGGACGTCGATGGTCGCCGCCTCCTTGGCGTGGACGAGCGGATGCTTGTAGTCGTTGTCGAGGACGAGCGTGCCGACACGGAGCGTCGTGGTGGCGTCGGCGGCTGCCATCATTGCGGGCATGGGCGCTAACTGGTCGTCGAAATGATCGGGGATCAGCAGCGACGAGTAGCCCAGGCCCTCGATCTTGCGCGCCTTCTCCGCCCACTCCTCGCGCGAGCGCCCGCTCGAGGCCTGGACGGCGAATCTGAACTTCCTGTGAGCCATCGATGCTGCTCCTTCGAGGTTGCTGCGCGATGAAAGCGTCGTGCGAGACATCGTAGCGCGCTTCTAAAGCTGATCCACGTCGCACGCCAGCGGACCGCCGGCCGCCGTGGCGCCGATCCCCGCAACGCGACTGTGTGCCCCCTCTCCGCTGTGTGGAGATCGGCGATTCGCCGTGGCGAAGGGCCGGGCCTGCTCGCCGTGGCGAGGGGTGAGGTGCGCGTCCGTGCCGGCTATGCGTTCGCATCCTCCCTCTCCGCCGGGCGGAGAGGGCCGGGGTGAGGTCGCGCCGCTTTGCGCCGCGCGCCCCGGCAGGCGAAACTGGTGCATCGATCGACCGAGAGGGGGCGGCGTGACCGGAGCGGCGCAGACCATCGCACGCAATCTCGAAGAGGTGCTCACGCGCGAGGACCTCGATCGCCTTGTCGCGTCCGGCACGCCGCTGCGGCACTACATCGGCTTCGAGATCTCCGGCAAGATTCATCTCGGCACCGGCCTCGTCTGCATGGGCAAGGTGAAGGACTTCGTCGATGCCGGCGTCAACTGCACGATCTTCCTCGCCGACTGGCACTCGTGGATCAACGACAAGCTCGGCGGCGATCGCGAGACGATCCGCCGCATCGCGCTCGGCTACTTCGCCGAGGGGCTGAAGGCGTCGTTCCGGTGCGTCGGCGGCGATCCCGCGAAGCTGAACTTCGTGCTGGGTACCGACCTCTACCACAACAACGATCAGTATTGGGCCACGCTCATCGACGTGGCGAAGAACACGACGCTCGCCCGCATGCAGCGCAGCATCACCATCCTCGGCCGCAAAGAGGGCGAGTCGGTCGACTTCGCCAAGATGCTCTACCCCGGCATGCAGGTCGCCGACATCTTCATGATGGGCGTCAACATCGCGCACGCCGGCATGGACCAGCGCAAAGCGCACGTCATCGCCCGCGACGTCGCGTCGAAGATGAAGGTGACGCCGCTGCTCGATGCCAACGGCGTGCGGATCAAGCCGGTCTGCGTGCACCACCCGCTGCTGCTCGGCCTGAAGAAGCCCGCGATGTGGCCGCCGCCCGAAGGTGACCTCAGCGACTTCTGGGCCTCGATGAAGATGAGCAAGTCCGACAAAAACTCCGCGCTCTTCGTCCACGACACGCCGGACGAGATCCGCGCGAAAGTCCGGAAGGCGTTCTGTCCGCCCGACTCCGCGCAGTTCAACCCGATGCTCGACTGGGCGCGCAAGCTGATCTTCGCCCGCGACGGCGAGTTCCGCATCGCCCGCACCGCCGACCACGGCGGCGACCTGCACTTCACCTCGCCCGAAGAGACCGACCAGGCCTACCTCGACGGCGCTCTCCACCCCGCCGACCTCAAGAACGGCATCGCCGAATGGCTCGTAGAAACGCTAGAACCCGCCCGCAAAGCGTTCGAATCGCCGGAGCAGCGCGCGCTGCTCGACGAGCTCGATGATCTGATCACGAAGTAGCGCCGTCGATACAAGGGGCGGCCCCGCGTGGCCGCCCGCGACCGAGACGAGACCACATGCCCAACACGCCACCCCTATTCCGCAAGGTCGACTGCATCCGTATGCCCGTCGCCGATCTCGACGCCGGGTTCGCCTTCTACCGCGACGCCCTCGGCCACGAGCTCAACTGGCGCACCGCCACCGCCGCCGGCCTCCGCATGCCCGGCTCCGATGCCGAGATCGTCATCCACACCGAAGACGGCGCGCCGGAAGTCGACCTGCTCGTCGATTCGGTGGAATCAGCTACGCAGCGGTTCGTCGAGTCGGGCGGCCGCGTCGTCGACGGCCCCTTCGACATCGCCATCGGCAAATGCGCCGTCGTCACCGATCCCTGGGGCAACATGCTCGTCATGCTCGACATGAGCAAGGGCAAACTCGTAACTGACGCCGATGGCAACGTCACCGGCAACGAGCCGCGTTCTCCCCAATGAGTCCTTCGTGCCCTTCGTGCTCTTAGTGGATCGTACCCCCACGCCCTAGAACAGCCGCGGCGTCTCGACGACCTCACGATCGTTCGCCGGCGCCAGGCACGCCTCATCGTCGTTCTTCACGGAGTTCACGCGCGGCGACACCTCCGTCGCGTCCAGCACGCCCGCCGCCGCCGGCACCAGCACACCGCGCAAGATCTTCGCGTACGACGCTTGCTCCGGCTCGCGCGGCGGCACGTACAGCCACTCCTCCACGCGCTCCGGCGGCAGGATCACCGGCATCCGGTCGTGTACCGGCGCCACGATCTCATTCGCGTCCGTCGTCAGGATCGTGAACGTCCGCTGCCACGCGTCCGTCTTCGGGTCATGCCACGACTCGTAGAGCCCGGCGAACAACAGCAGATCGTCGTGCGGCGGATGGAACCAGATCGGCCGCCGCGCCTCCTTCGTGCCGGTCCACTCGAAGAATCCGTCCGCTGGCACCGCGCAGCGCCGATGCACGAACGCGTCGCGGAACGCCGGCCGCGATGGCGCGCTCTCGCTCCGTGCGTTGATCTGCTTGAACGCGCCCTTCGCATCGGTCTGCCAGCTGTTCACCAGCCCCCACCTCGCCGCCAGCAGCTGCCGCTGCTCGCGCTTCGTGCGCAAGATCCAGTGCTGGTCCGTCGGCGCGATGTTGTACCGCGGCCGGTACAGCGGCGCATCATCCGGCAGCACCTCCGCCCCCAATGAAGCAGCCAGCTCCTCAAGATTCTTCCGCGTCAGCGTAAATCGTCCGCACATCGCTCTTCAGCGTAGCGAATTCGCTCCGAATACTCGCCGACTTCGGCGATAGCTTGTCCGGCTCTCTCCTCCATCCATGAGCCCTCTCCGCGTCGCGGAGAGGGCGCGGCCGAAGGCCGGGGTGAGGTGCCGTGCTGGCTCAATCGCACTGTCCACTATCCACCTGTCCGCTATTCACCAACGACGCCCATCGACAACAGCCCACCATCGTCGTAAACTGCCGATCAACCAGCAACAACCAGTCACCAGCGACCAGCGCCCCAGCCCAGGAGGTCCCGAAATGGTCGTCCAGTCCTCCATCACCGGCAAGCTTATGGAAGCGCGCGAGCGCGGCGTGCAATACCTGCTCGGACAGCAGCGCGCAGACGGCGCGATCGGCAATCCCGAGAAGGACGGCCTCGGCCCGTACTACAAGGCGCTCTGGGCGCTCGCTGCCGCCGGGCGCTCCGATGAGGGCAATCGCCTCGCGACGTGGGTGGCGCACAACGTCCTCACCGAAGAGGGCGACTTCGCCGGCGAGTTGCGCGGCAAGCTCTTCGACTACAGTTACGCCTACCCGAACGCATGGATGATCGTCGGCGCGCACAAGCTCGGGCGCTTCGACATCAGCCGCCGCGGCATCGAATTCCTGCTCGGGCTCCAGCACGAGAGCGGTGGCTTCCGCATCCAGCGAGACAACACCGACGCGCCGCAGGATGTGCTGAACAGCTCGCAGGCCGGCAACGCCTGCCTCTTCACCGGCCACCTGGCCGAGGCGAAGACGGTCGGCCGCTTTCTGCGCACCGTCTGGGACGCGCAGCCCCACCCGGACAAGGAGCTCTTCTTCGTCTACAAGGCCGGCACCGGCCTCCGCACCGAGTTCGCCGAAGACCGCCAGCGCCTGCACTCGATCCGCATCGACACGCCGCGCCAGATGTACTTCAACATGGGCATCGCCGCTGCCTTCCTCACGCGTCTCGCGATGGCGACCGGCGACGGCTCGTGGGTCGGCCTCGGCCGCAACTACCTCCAGATCGGCCTCAACGTCCTCGACGAGATGTACGAGACGGCGCAGGTCGGCAAAGTCGGCTGGGGCGCCGCGCTCGTCTACGGCGCCACCGGTGACGAGAAGATGCTGCACTTGGCCGAGCGCGTCGGCGATGCTCTCGTCGCGCAGCAGACCGACACCGGCGGCTGGGACAACACCGGCGGCTACGTCAACGATGCCATCCGCATCGAAGTCACCTGCGAATTCATCGTCCTGCTGGACGAAATGATCGCCGGCATCGGCGCCCGCGCATAAGAACGTCTGTGAAGCGCCGATCGTAGGTGTAGTGTTCGAAGAGGTTGTTGACAAAGAGAGGGTGTTCCGGGTCGGCTAGTGGCTATCTACAGACCTCTAGTCGAAGGAGCACCCTCTCAT
>Ga0209726_10004474_pt1 | contig 17846 bp, 15 predicted proteins | sample Subgrocontami54m_FD_187453 | JGI IMG/M metagenome (GOLD analysis project Ga0209726, IMG submission 187453) | Subsurface groundwater microbial communities from S. Glens Falls, New York, USA - GMW46 contaminated, 5.4 m (SPAdes) (version 3) | ecosystem: Environmental > Aquatic > Deep subsurface >... | reverse complement strand
ATCTTTCATCAAGACAAGCAGTATATACATGAATATCAGGATGATGTGAACAAAAATATTCTACGCCTTCAGGAGCGGCTACGATGCACATGAATTTTATTCTTTTCACTCCTATTTCTTTTAATTTAGAAGCTGCTGCAACAGCAGAGCCTCCTGTAGCAAGCATAGGATCTATAAGTATAATTGTTCTTTCTTTGCTATCCACAGGTAATTTGCAATAGTATGAAGTGGGAAGCAGGGTGTCTTCATCTCTACTCATTCCAATATGTCCAATTCGTGCAGAAGGCATAATTTTCAAGAAACCGTCAAGCATTCCTACGCCTGCACGTAAAATAGGGACAAGCACAGGTTTTTTACCAGCTAATATTTGAGCTTCTGCCAGTTGAAGTGGTGTTTCAACTTTTACATTTACAACAGGAAAATCCTTGGTTATTTCATAAGCGAGGAATATTCCTATTTCATCTATGAGTTCTTTAAAAACTTTTTTGCATGTGTATTTATCTCTTGCAAACGTTAATTTGTGCTTCACTAAAGGATGATCAATTACATGGAAATTAGGATATTCTTTCATGCTAGTTTTGCCTTTCATAGATTGACTGCATTTATTGAATCTTTATTTTTATAGATCATAGAAGAGATATTGAGATTAGTTTTTTGAGTAAAAAAGTTATCTTAACAACTTATTCAGTATCAAGATAACTTTAGAATATATAATTAAACTGTTATTATATCTTTATATGTTTTGCCAGGAGGAATCATAGGAAGAACATGTTCTTGATACTCAACATGAACATCAAGCAAGAATGGTCCAGGTGTTTCAAGCATTTCCTTAATTGCATCTTCAAGCTCATCTTTTTTGTAAACTTCTCTCCCTGGAATAAAGTAACCTTTTGCAATAGTTACAAAGTCTGGGAATGGACGTTCTGTTTTATCGCTTCCAAGTACTGTATCGCCACGTCTGCTTCCGTAAAAACGATCTTCCCATTGGGCAACCATGCCCAAATGCTGGTTATTTAATATTATTATTTTTACGTCTAAATCATACGAATGAATAGTGCCAAGCTCTTGTATATTCATTTGAATACTTCCGTCACCAGTTATGCAAACTACAGTTTTATTTGGAAGTGCAACTTTTGCTCCAATGGCAGACGGAAGGCAAAATCCCATTGCTCCGCAGCCACCTGATGTTAACAATTGTCTAGGATATTTATAATCGTAAAATTGTGCAGACCACATTTGATGCTGACCTACGCCTGGTACGATTATGGCATTTCCATTAGTCAAATCGTATAAAGTTTTAATGACCGCCTGAGGCCTAAGCTTTTCATCATTATTTTTGTAAGATAAAGGAAATTTCTTTTTCCACTCGGCTATTTGTTCATGCCATTCTTTATACTCTTTGTAAATAGGGTGAGAATTTAATTTTTCTAGGACGTATTTAATATCGCTTACTATTCCAATGTGTGCACGCTTATTTTTATTAATTTCAGAGCGGTCGATGTCAACATGGACTATTTTCGCATTTGTAGCAAAGGTTTTTATTGGGCCTGTTACTCTATCGTCGAATCTTGCTCCAAAGCAAAGAAGTAAATCACACTCATTTGCTGCATTATTTGCATATACTGTTCCATGCATTCCCAACCACTTAAGAGAAAGCGGATGCGTTTCTGGAAAACCACCAATACCCATCAAAGTTGTTGTAACTGGTATATTGTAAGATTCTGCAAATTTTCTTAATTCGTATGATGCGTCTGAAGTTATTATGCCTCCTCCTGCGTAAATGCATGGTTTGTTTGAAGCAGTAATTGCATCTTTTAATTTTGATAATTCATCAAAATTTGCTAGAGGAGTGGGGTCATAACCCAATATTTTTACATTGGAAGGGTAGCTTATATCGTCTACAAGCTGTTGTTGAACATCTTTAGGAATGTCTATAACTACAGGACCAGGTCTGCCTGTTTCTGCTATGTAAAATGCTTCTTTTATGACATTGGGTATATCTTCAACTTTTAACACAAGGTAACTATGCTTAACTATTGGTCTTGTCAATCCAATCATATCTGTTTCTTGAAAGGCCGTTTTCCCTATCAAATTACTAGGAACTTGACCAGTTAAAACAAGTAGAGGAATTGAATCCATATAGGCATCAGCAATACCAGTTATGAGATTTGTGGCTCCTGGACCGCTCGTAGCCATGCATACGCCTGTGACGCCGGTAGCTCTGCTCATTGCTGCTGCCGCAAAAGAGCCACCCTGTTCATGTCTCGGTAATATAACTTTTATATGACTTTCACAAAGAGCCTGATGGAATTCAATAGACGCTCCACCAGGGTACGCAAAAACAACCTTTACGCCATGCCTTTCAAGGCATTTTATAGCAAGTTGAGCCCCTTTTATTTTTTTGCCTGTAGATGTTGCCGTGTTCATTATTATTCCTCAATGAGTAGTTTATTTTAAAAAACTTGGATGAAGATGAGTAAATTAGATAATAATGAGATTATAACCTACTCGCTAGTTTATATAATAAGAGTTAACAATAATTTCAAATGCTTAATAAACTATTTTGTGATTTAATATTACACTCACAACAAGCTTGTTTTAAAAAACAATACATAAAATAGGAACTTATTTTGATGACAATCAACCAATTTTTAAGACAGGTTTCTTATATTTGTTTGCAATTATTCAATCTTCCAAATATTATAATGGTAGACTTATCAATGATTAAAACGAAAGGTTTATTATGAAAAAAGCAAAATGGATGACCATAATAATTATTGTTATAATAATAGCAATAATCGTATTACAGAATATTCAACCAATCTCTATTAATATTCTCTTTTTCAGTTTGGATATATCTAAAGCACTATTACTTTTAATTACGGCTATAATCTTTTTTGTGATTGGGGCTTTAGTTACTTTTTTTGTAACACGAAAAAAAATATAGCACCGATATGATTTTAATAATTAATTCATAAATAAAACCTTAAACTTAAGGAAAAAAACAAGTGATTATCGGTATTTGTGGTGGAACAGCTTCAGGAAAAACGACTTTTACAAAAAAACTTCTTCAACAAGTTGACCCTAATTATATAATTCATATGGAACATGATGTCTATTATAAAAATAAGGCAGATCTTCCAAAATTTATACTAGAAACTAGAAATTTTGATCATCCTGAATCTCTTGATAATAAGCTTTTTGTTGAGCATTTATCTACTCTTCTTGATAATAAACCAATAGATCAGCCTATATATGATTTCACCTGTGACAATCGAAAAGCAGAGACAAAACATTTATTGGCAAAACCTATAATTCTTGTTGAAGGCGTCTTGATTTTTTCGATTAAGGAATTGAGAGATATGTTTAACATAAAGGTTTTTATAGATACTGCCGATGATCTTCGACTTTCAAGAAGAATTATAAGAGACATGAGTGAACGTGGAAGAGAGCCTAATCACATAATAAATCAGTATTTGCAAACTGTAAAGCCTATGCATGAACAATTTGTTCAGCCTAGCAGGCATTATGCGGACTTGATAATTTCGGGAAATACTGAAAATTATGTTGTTAGATCTTTTAGTAACGAAAATTAAATCACATATTAGATATCTAAAGAAAAAAGAGTTATAAATTAATCTCATTGCTTTTAGAAAGGTTTGATAAATTTTTGAATTGTCAGCATATTTTTACCATCAAGCCTGCTGTACATTATGTGATCTGTTAAATGTTTGACAAGATGTATCCCCAAACCTCCTATCTTTCTCTCTTCTATCGAGAGTTCAATATTCGGTGGTGGATACTGTAGTGGATTAAACTCTATTCCATCATCTATGAAAGTGAGCGAGAGAATCGAAGTTTCTTTGCAACATTTAATCTGTATTTTTAATGCGTTAAGTGCCCCATTATGTGAATACATTAAAATATTTGATAATATCTCTTCCGATGCAAGAAGCAAGTCATTAAAGTACATATCAGACAACAATATGTCCGTTAACATTCCTTCGACAAATCCAGTCAGCATTGGTAGATCTTTTATACTTAGATTGTTAAATGCTTTATGAACTGTAAAACTCTTATTGTTTTGCTCGTCGGCCATTGCTTTCATTTTCATCCCCCCATAATGAAAAAATAAATAGTTTAATAGCGTGTGTAATTTGAAGTTTAAACAAGATTTAAACGTTCAGCCAAACCAGCTATTTTAAAAACTTTTTTAACAGGAGGAGCTGCATTAATAATAGAAAAACAACCAGGTTTTACTTTATGCGAAGCTTTTCCGCAAAGCCTTAAAAATGATGAAGCAATGTAATCAACACCATTTAAATCGAACACAACCTCAGTGACACCATCAAGAGCAGCTACTACGCTTTTCTCAGCATCCATACATCTAGTTGTATCCATTCTTCCTGAAAACTTATAAACTAATTTGCCATTTTCTATTGAATAATTTTCACTCATCATAAAGCCCTTTAATTAGTAATTTCTGTTATAGATTTTATCAATTTGATAGGAATCAACTGTTTCATCGTAAAAATACTTGTGCAAAAAATCATTATCAGAGTATCTAGCTCTTCTCATGTACACTGTTTGTATTTTCAAAAGATTATCAATTGTTAAATAATCGCTACCGTTATTTTTGGATTTTGACCCGCATCCGAAAACAAACGATGTTAATTGTTTATTATAAAACCCCCCTAATGTCCCTAATGAAGTTGGCGTATTTACAAAAATTCTTCCTGGGTGCATAAGAGAAGAAAATGTAATAATTTTGTCCTTGTCTTCAGAGTAAATAGATGCAGCATGGCCTGTGCAGTTGTTAATATTAATGTCTAGACATGTATTTAGCGCCTGATCAAAATCTTTAGCGACATACAGAGAGAGAATTGGTGCATACACCGTATATGTCTCTTTTGTAAATTGAGCTGCTCCTTTGTTGGATATGAGCAGTGTCGAATCTTGTGAAATTTGGAATCCTGCGTCTTTTGCTATTTCACATACGTTTTTATTGAAAAAAACAGCATTTTCCCATCTTGAACCAGATGTGGCATTTTTAATTATATGTTGTTGCAAAAGGAGGTTTTCATTTTCAGAAAGAAAGTGAACTTTTCTTTTTTTTAATTCATCAATAAAATTTTTAGAGATTAGTTCATCAACAATAATTGCCTGCTCAGAACTGCTTAATGTCCCTCCATCGAATAATTTTGAAGAAACAAGTTCTTTTGCAGCGAATGAAACATCTGTTGTTTTTTCAACATAAGACGGAACGTTGCAGATGCTAAAACCTATAACGGCAGCTGCAGAAGTAGTTCTTATCTTATTGGAAACATCATGGCTTCCTCCAATTATTGCTGCTATTTTTTCATTTTTTAGCAAAAATTCAAATTCTTCACTTGAAGAATCATAGAAAAATTGGATACAGTCTTCAGGAGCTCCTGCCTGTATTGCAGCATCATAGCAGACTTTAAATAAAAGTTTGGAGGTTTCTATGCCGTTTTTAGGCGGAACAATGATGATAGGATTTCTTGTTTTTAAGCAAAGGAGTATTTCAAATACAGATGTAGAGGCGACCCTATTTACGGGGGCTAATGCAATTACAGGTCCTATAGGATTGGCAATTTTTATAATCCCATCTTCATTATTTTCATAAACTATGCCAACGCTTTTCTTTTCACTAAGCTCATTGTATACCATTTGTGTTGCAATAACATTAAGAATTACCTTGTCCTGCCAGTTGCCTATTTTGGTTTCATTAACTTCATTTTTTGCTAAAGGGACTCTTTTGTCAAATGCAGCTCTATATACTGCCTCAACAATTTTATTTGTTTCCTCTTGAGTGAATTGAGAAAATTCTGCTGATGAATTAACTGCTTTCGTTACGGCTTCGTTAATCCTTAGAGCTGTGCCTATATGAGCCATCAGATTGTCTCCTTTAATAGTATCACTAAATATAAAGTTATATTAACACATGTAACTATCTGGCATTTCAGACATTTAAATGCCAAAAGATAAAAAATTGATTTAAAGTCCTTAATAAATATATTACTTCAATATCAAAAATAAATTGATAATGAACTAATTTTACGTAATAAAAATAAGACCCGTAGAATAACGGGCCTCAAAATTATGAAAAGATGTTATTTTGCAACAATTTTATTCAGCAAGTTCTGCTTGAATTGCATCTTTAACTTTTAGATGAGCATCTGTTGTAACCATAACAGCCTTTTTAGGTGGAACTAAAGATCCATCAACTTTATTTAAATTTGCTATAAGGATAATTGGTACGAAAGGCACATTCATCTGTTTAGCTAATTTAATATTTTCAAAAAGTTTGTCTTTGACCTGATTAGATTCCATTGCCTCTTGCATAAGCTTTGTATTGACACCTGATTTTTCTGCTAAAGCAATAATTTCAGTTTGGGAAAGTCTTCTTGCCGTAGAGCTCATCATTGCTTTGTGAAAATTAATGTATTTGCCTTGTTCTAATGCAGCTGTTGCAGCTTTTGCAGCCATAGTTGAAGAATCACCAAGTATTGGGTAATCAACATATACAACTTTTACATTTTTGTTTAGTGCTGTAACGCTTTCAAGGTATTGGCTTATGTATTTGCAGTCAGAGCAGTTATAGTCACCAAACTCAATAATGACAATTGAACCATCTTTGTTCCCGATAGTATTTGCACCTGTATCCATGAATAAATTGCTCATGCTGGTGGTTAACTCTATAGGTTTTAACTCATCGGCAGTTTTAGTACTTGTTGAGTTTGTGTTTAATTTTTTTACTTCAGCATTTAATGCTTTTATTGTTTCTTCATGTGTATTTTCAAGTATCCATAATGCATTTGTTGGTTCAGAATATAACTCTTTTCCATCTTTAGTAGTAATTTTATTTAGTTTCGTAATGAATAAAGTTGGCACGTATTTTACATTAAGTTGCGTCCCTGAAATAATATTATTCAACAAGGCGGAAGATATAGCATCAGAATTTATTGATGCTTTGAATGTATCCATATCCAAACCAGCTTTTTGAGCCAAATCATAAACTTGTGTTTCTGTAAGATCTGCTGGGTTGTTGATTATAGCATTATGCAATTCAGGATATTTGTTTTGTTCAATAGCGGCAAGCGCTGCCTTAGCATCAAATGTTGATGAAGGTCCTAGTTTTGGATAATCTACGAAGACTACTTTTACATTTGAGTTATCTTTATTTTGAACAAATTCTGTAAGATATTTGCTTACTGCTCTGCAGTCAGGACAGTTGTAGTCAAAAAAATCTACTATTACTATCTCTCCATTTTTGTTGCCAATACAGTTATCGCTTTGTTCTGTGAATAGTTTTCCTTGATCAAATCTAAGATTGACGGTGTGTTCACCAATGTCTGGTGCTGCAAATAATGATGTGGACACGAGCATTGCGACGGCAAGAAGCCCTAACAATACAGTAAACTTTTTCATTCCCTTTTCTCCATTTGTTAATAAATTAATTTGTACCATATATAGATTTGACAATTTGCAGTTGATTTACAAAATCACTTGCTGATATCAATCCTGCCATAGTTGCATTTTGTATTTGCGTTCCGTCAGGTGCAATGAATATGAAATAAGGTGGAGCGAAAACTCCATATTTTTTTTTCATCGCAGCTGTTTCTGAATTGTCTTTAGTGATATCTGCCTGTATTGCTACAAACGGTTTTAGTTGATATTGAACATCTATATTTTTAAATGTAGTAGCTTCCATTTCTTTACAATCGGTACACCAATCGGCATAGTAGTCTATCACAGCTGGTTTCTTTTCCGCTTTTGCTTTTTCAAGGAGGTTGTTTAGCTGTTGTAAAGTTGTAACTCTTATGAACCCTTCTTCAGATATTTGTTGAGGTGGTTTAACTGATTTTAGATCTTCAGGGACGATTATTTTGTTTGCAATTGCAGGACACGAACTTGTTTGTGAATTTGGAATAAAAAACCTTATAGAAATGCCCACGCCGACAATAAGAATAAAAAAGGCTATCATTTTAATAAATTTTTTCAAGCGTCCTTGTTGCTGTATGGGTTCTATTGCTCCCATATAGAGTGCTACTCCTATCAGCAAAAAACCGTACATCATATCAGTCCATTGGGATGAAATAATTCTTCCAAGCATCCAAATAGCAAAGGCAATCATAACGATGCCAAGAAAATATCGAACTATTTGCATCCATCCTCCAGATTTCACTAAGAATTTACCGCCCGAAGTCCCACAGATTACAAGCAGAACTCCCATCCCAATTGCAAGGACGAAAAGAGCAAGTCCGCCAAGTATTACATCCCCTGTTGTAGCTATGTATATAAGTGTACCTGCGAGTGGTGCACTTACGCATGGTGAAACAATAAGACTGCTTATAATACCCATTAAGAAAACACCAAGATACGATCCTGATTTAGTTTTGTTGGCTGCAGTGTTTAATCTGTTTAACATCCAAGACGGAAGCTGCAATTCATACAAACCAAATAGGCTTAATGCAAGCAAAACAAAAATTATACTGCATGCGGATATAACCCAAACATTTTGAAAAACAGATTGAACGCTGCTTCCAAGTGTAGCTGTAATCATACCTGCGACTGAATAAGTAATAGCCATGCCCAAAACGTATGTAATCGACAAAAGAAATGCTTTCCGTTGTTTTATCTCTTTTTGTCCCATGATTAACCCAACAAGGATTGGAATCATCGGTAGTACACAAGGTGTAAGCGACAAAAATAACCCGAAAATAAAAAAACTTCCAAGTATAAGGAAAATATTCCCGCCTTCAAGGAGTTGCTGTGTTGAAAATAGAGAAGGCGTGGATAACCCTGATGATGGCGAAAGAGCGCTTGTGCTTTGTGGGTTTGTCGCAGAAATTGCACTTTGAGGTGTGTTTATCGCTACGACTTTTGTCACAGGCGGATAACACCTTAATGAGCCTTCACAGCCTTGATAATTAATAACAAATTCAGTAGGTGACGTTCCCCACTTTTCAATAGGGATGTTTATGTTTAGTTTGCCTTCGTAAACTTGATATTTGCCGTAAACTTCATTTTCTTCGGGAATCCCTTCAGGATAGTTTATTTTTCCCAGTACTGTTCCATTTTCGTTTGCCAATGCAATAGAAATTTGTGATTTATAAAGATGAAAGTCTTTGGCAATATTCCATGTAGCGGTAACTTCTTTCGACGATGTCGCCTTTAAGCTAAACTGAAATGCCTGATCAGCGGTAAGTGGTTCGGAAAAGGCATTTCCCACAAAAAATAAAGTAAATAACATTGTTGCGAGAATTGTTAAGAAGAGAGGTTTTTTTCTTATTAGATTCATTTTTATCCCTTTTATGTGGTTTACTCTGAATTGTTTGACCGTAAAAACTGCGCTAAAATTATTGAAAAATCTTTAATAGAAGTTGGCACTTTGTCAGATTTACATTTTATCCCAAATGATAAAATAGCTTAATTGGCAATTATTCAATTGTAAATATTTAAAAAAAAGGTTTTTATTTATAGAGTTGAGATATAATTCAAATATTCTCTAAACTAACTGGAACTGCATTTATGAAGCCAAATTTGCCTACATTAGAAAAAATTGAACAGTTTAATAATGACTCTTTAGATGAACTTATTGAACTTGACAAGAAAGGTATTCTTGTTGGTTGCAAAGAGGATATTGAATCTTTTAAAAAACGGCTCTTGTCTATTGTTGCTGAAATTGATGAATTGGAAAATAAATTAAAAAATAACAATGAGGCGGAAGTTTTCACTGATTATATTTGTAAGTCCAAAGATCTTATAACTTATGAATACATAAAAAAGTTATCATCAAAAACAGAAGAAAAATATAGTTTCGCTGTTGATTGGGTGCCTGGATTTTATAATTCAAAGGGACTTGGACTTTTTGGGGGAGGGTGTTCAATCACATCTGAAAATGGATTTTGCATAATAATATTGAGAAAACAATTTCAAAAAAGACCCAAGTGGCTTTTGTATACAGCTGATGAAATTATCGTCCATGAGCTTACACACACTGCAAGATCTCCGATAAATGATTCAAAGCTTGAAGAGTTTTTTGCCTATAGCTTGTCTCCGTCATCGCTTAGGCGATATCTTGGAAATTGTTTTAAAAGTTCCTATGACCTTATACTGCTTCTTGCCCCTATATTGCTTTTGCTTTGTATGGAGATATTAATTATTATGGGTTATGAGAATATACCAATCTATATTTTTTGGATAATAATTTTTATATACCCAGTTATAGCACTATTTAAAAACGCATTTTCCAGAAAACTTTTTTTTAAGGCTAAAATTAATCTCATAAAACAAATGAATCTGACTTTAAAAAATGCTGAGTCAATTCTCTTTCGTTGTTCTTATGATGAAATAAAAGAGCTTTCCAAAAAAAATGATAAGAAAAGTATTGCAGAATGGATAAACGACAAGCAGGCTGAGTTGAGATGGAAGGTTATTAAAAAAAGATTTTCAAGATAGTTTACATATAAAAGAGGAATTTAAATGAAAGCTTTTGGGAAATTTTGTAAGACGAACAAACTTGTTGTTATTTTTATAATTATAGTGATAGTTGGGTTTGTTTATTATGTTTCTATTCACGTAAATCCTTCTACAAATAATGCATTTGTTACCGCAAATGTGATTCCTGTGTCGGCATATGTTCCTGGTCCAATTACGAATATTTATGTAAAAAATAATCAATACGTTAAAAAAGGAGACAAGCTTTTAACTATTTTAACTTCTCCATACGAATTAAAAGTTTCCGAGCTTGAGGATAAATTGAAAGCTTTAAATTACTCATTTGAAAGCATGAAAGCAGTCATAGAACAAGATTCTTACAATTTACTAATAAAAAAATCTGAATACGAAAATGCACTCTATCTTTCAGGTCAAGCAGCAAAATTGTCTGTTGAAGATGCTGTGTCAGTTAAGCATTCAGAGGTTCTTTTAAAAGCTAAAAATGAGTCTGAATACCAATATTATATTGCAAAATATCAATTTCAGATAGATGACCTGAATTTGAAGAAAACAGAATCTGAAATTAAAAGTGTAACTTCGGCTTTGGAAATCGCTCAAATTAACTTGCAGGAAACTACTATTTACGCTCCTTCTGACGGATTTATATCAAATATGTTTACTGATATTGGCAGATATGCGGAAGTTGGCGAGTCTTTATTTTCTTTTGTCAACTCAAATACATGGTTAGTTCAGGCCAATTTTAAAGAGACAGAGCTTGGGAATGTAAAGCCTGGGGATAAAGCTGAAGTTACTTTATGGATGTATCCTTGGAAAATTTTTGAAGGGACTGTTGTTAGTGTAGGGAATGTTAATCGTCAAATTACATCTTCAGTGAACTCATTGCAGGAAATTCAGAATGAGAATCAATGGTTTTTATTGCCTCAGAGATTTCCTGTTATGATAAAAATAGATAATTTATCTTCTGAATATACCCTTTATGTTGGTGCAACGGCGAATGTGAAAGTTGATGCCAAATCGACAATATTTGAACAACTTTTATTTGAGCCTTTTTTTTGGTAAGGGTATGTTTACTAATAACAACAGAATATTGATATGGATTTGCCATTGAGAAAGAATAGCTGCTTCAAATTTTTGGGTTTAATTGATTACTTAAGAGATGAAGCACATAAATTTGATCCGACCTGCAGTTCTTTAGTAGCTGCTGTTAAATTTACATTTGCTTGTATAATTGGCTCTCTAATAATGGTCTTTTTCAACAACGGTATGACTTTTTTTGTTGCATTTGTGCCTGCTGTTTCCTTTTTTACTATAATTCCTTATAACAGGTATAAAGATAAATTCTTAAGTTTAATTTCATTTTTGGGTTTTATGGCCATTCTTCAGATGATTTTCGCTGTGTTATATGATTACCCAATGGTAATGAGTATTGTTCTTTTTTTTATAGTATTCATTATAGTTGCCAAAACAAAATATAGATACTCTATAGTATTTGCAGTTCTCTGGGCTGTAATTTATCTTACGTTCCCCCAAAATGTATATTATGGTCTAAATCGAGCTATTGAAGATTTGCTTATTTTCATCGTCGTAGTGATACTTATATATTTTTATGAATTTATATTTAGTGAATTTCTTCTTAAAAGACATGTTGTTTATCTTTTTGAACTTGTCTCGGATTTGGCTGTTTTATCTACATCCTTAAACTTTAAAAACAGCAAAAATGAGCTTCAAACAAAATATGCTTTTGACACTTATATTAGTTTTAAACCAGAAGTTGAAGTTGAAAAAATTTTCCAAACAACTGATGAAAAATTATTTCATAGAATCCTTATTGAAATGATTAATAAGGGAAAATTTATTAATTGTGAAGAGTTTTATTTTAGAAAAAATAGAGTGCTTAAAGAAAAATTGTATCCGATATATATAAAATTAAGACGTATATTTAGGAATTTTTCACTTATTATTGAATTTAAATCAGAATATGAAAATATCAGTAAAAATCTCATTGGCACTGAAGAGATGATTAGATTATCATTTCCATTGATTGATGAATTCAAATTTAGTATACTCTCTGCTTCTAGAATGATTTCTTATGAAAAATATGTTAAAGAGCTTGAATTATGGAAAAGAGAATATTTAAACCTAATTTCAAATAAAAATAGACTTTCTGATAAGAGTTGTGAGGTGTTATTGGGTCTAAAATATTATTTCAGTGATATAGAGTCTATAGGCAGGCTTTTAAAGGAAAACTTTAATGTTTAATCTTAAAACATCCAAACCATCTAAATGGCAAGAGGCATTTTGTATATCTGCAGCAATAAGCGTCGCCACTGTCATATATTTGAAGTTTAATATCTATGATGGTTGCTGGATACCCATGACTGTAGGGTTGATGTTTTTAGCTGTAGATCAGGGACAAGGAGCAATAATTCTAAAAACTAAGGATAGAGCGATTGGTACAGTTATAGGACTGCTGTTTGCCTTTTTTTTTGTAGAAATAATGATGTACCAAAGCTATCTTTGGGGTTATTTTCTTCCAGTTATACTTTTCGTTGGGACATATCTTTTTTATGCTTCATCCAATTATGCTTTTTGGACAATGACGATAACAATCCTTGTAGCTATCTGTATGTCTATAACGATACCAGTGGAATTTTCATTAATTGCAATTTTGATTATTAGATTAATATGTACCTATACAGGAATTGTCATTGCTGTTTTGTCTGAGTATCTTTTTTTTAAAAATGCGGCATCTGCAAAACCAAAAATTGAAGCTCAAATTAACAGTTACTTTATCTCTCAAGGCGAAATTGTAATACTTGCAACTAAAAAATATTTAAACGCTGAAATTGAAAATAGTATGTTTGATGAAGTTCTCACTGAAAAGATTTGGAAGCATATATCAAATATGTCAAATATTGAACAAGGTTTTTCTGGTTTAAAATATGAATTTGATTATGAACTTAAGAGTGGCGAATATTATAGCAAATTTTTTATAACACGTTCTAAAGTAAGTATTCTTTCTAGGAAAATTCTTTCTATTTCTGGGCATGAAAAAATCACTAAAGATGAATCTTTAAATGAGAAATTATTAAAATTTGCCGAAAATGTATCAGAATTGTACCGTACAGGTTTACTCAATGTCGCTAATATTAAAGATTCAAAATCCTCTATTAACGCTTTTTATAATGAACTTAAAAATTCACTAATCCCATTTTCAGCACCTTATTATTTTGTTAGAACATTAAAAGAACTTTGCGATGTTTATTTTGAGTATCGTTTAAATGCATAACGATAAAGGATTGTTGGCTAAAAATTATTTTTGTTTTATACATCATTTAGCCCAGTATTTTATTTTCTCTTCCCAGGAACACGCCTTTGAGGTTCATTTTTAGTGATTCAGTATTTGTTGCGTAATGAAGTGCAGCCTCTTCTGTAATGATGCCGTCTTTTATAAGGTTCATTAATGCTTGATTAAAAGATTGCATTCCTTCATTTTTGCCTCCTTCTATGGCGGCGGGAAGTTTATCTAGCTTATTTTCTAGAAGTAAAGCCGCTACAGTTGGGGTATTAAACATAATTTCTACTGCAGGTGCCACTCCTTTTCCAGTTGATTTTGGAATTAATCTTTGAGATACTACTGCTGCCAAATTGGCAGACAATGCCTGTCTTAATGAATTATGTTCTATCGCATCGTAAAGATCAAGAATTCTATTTATACTTTGAGATGCGTTAGACGTGTGAAGAGTCGAAAATACGAGATGCCCTGTGTCGGCAGCTTTAAGTGCACAGTCAAAACTTTCTCTGCCCCTCATTTCGCCAATGACGATAATGTCAGGATCTTGTCTTAAACTGCTGATAAAAGCCGAATCAAAAGAAATAGTGTCGAGTCCAACTTCGCGTTGTTCTATGATTGAGTTAATATCTGAAAATTCGTATTCAATTGGATCTTCTATTGTGATGATGTGTTTACGTTTAGTTTCATTAATATTATTAATTATTGAGGCTAATGTTGTTGATTTACCTGAACCTGTTGTTCCAGTTACAAATACTATACCACGTTCCATTTCTGTAATTTTTTTGATTGAAGGAGGCAACCCAAGTTGAGTAAAATTGAGGATGTTGGACTTAACAAACCTCATTGTTATCGCCGGCGTTCCTCTTTGTCTATGAACATTTACTCTAAATCTGCCAACGCCTTTTTCTGCATATGATAAATCGACATCACCTGTTTCTTCGTATTTTTTTCTCTTTTCATTATTCAGCAGTAATTGAAGGATCTTATCTATGCATGTGGATGTTACATTAAAATTACACTCAATTAAATCACCATTGATTCTGAGTACTGCGGCTCTGCCTGTTTTTATGTGTATATCAGATGCGTGGGATTCTGCCGCCAGTTCAAGGACTGGACGAAGTGGATTTTCCATTTGTGCTCCTTAATATTTAGAACTTCTATGTACAGTAAAGAACGTATTGTTTTTATTAATGCTAAATATGAGCATTAATTTTTGTGAAGGATATTTTTCTTTTAGAATATTCCTTTTTCATCATATCAATAACGTCGTTTGATGAGCTGCAACTCATGGCTCTATTTAGTAATTTGCGGCAATCCGTTGATGAAAAATTTGCCAATAATCGCCTTATCTCAGGGATATGCGTTAAAGACATACTTAAATTAAAAATTCCTGCACCGATTAAAAGAGGAGCACCGTATAAATTGCCTGCTATTTCTCCACAGACTGAAAGTTTTTTATTGTGCTTTGTTGTTACCTTGGAAATATCTAAAAGAACCTTTAAGAATATTGGATGAAGTTGCAGGTTGCTCTCTTTTAACGGCTCTGAGCCTCTATCTGAAGCAAAAATGTACTGAGAAAGGTCGTTACTGCCTATATTGACAAAGTCTACTTCTAGAATGATATTTTCAATGTCAAAAATTGAAGAAGGTACTTCAAGCATTATTCCTACTTTGCAATTGTGAGAAAATGGAACGTCTTCGTATTTTAATTCGTTATATATTTCGTTAAGAAGCGATTTAAATTGATGTACTTCAGAGATAGTTGAGATCATTGGCAGCAGTATATTTATATTTCCAAGTTTTGCGGCTCTTAAAGCTGCACGAAGATGTGGTTTCGCTATACTTTTATTAGCCATAAAAAATCTTATTCCCCTATTCCCCAAAGCTGGATTTTCTTCTTTTTTAACATCAAGATATGAAAGAGGTTTATCAGTTCCAATGTCAACAACTCTTAACGTTATTTCTTTACCATTGGCTCCTTCTGTTATTCTGCAAAAAATTGTGTAAAGTTCTTCTTCGGTAGGGAGTCTGTCTTTAATCATGTATATAAATTCTGTGCGGTAGAGGCCTATTCCATCTGCCTTGTATTTTTTCAGAAGAGTTAATTCACTCGTTAACGCAATATTACCTTTTACTATAATCTTTATTCCATCTGTAGTTGTGCATGAAGCTGGGAAGTCTTCCTGGTTTTTATCTGATTCAATTGAATTTAGAATGTCCCTGTATTTTTTTTTAAAAGTTTCAGTTGGATGAACAATAACACTATTTATAAATGTATCTACTATTATTTCATCATCATCAGAAATATAGTCAGTTAAACCGTCCAACTTTACAATTGACGGTATTTGAAATGCCTTGGCAAGAATTGAAGTATGTGCACTAACACCACCTTTCTCGGAAATAATACCTTTTAAATTTCCAATAGGGAATCTCATTAAGTCTGATGGTAATAACTCTTTTGCAACTAAAATAATGGACTCATTTTTAATTATTGAATTTTTCTTTTCATTATTATTATTGTTTTTAAGAGATATCACATTTTCAATCACCCTTATAACTGCGTCTTTCAGATCATAAATTCGCTCTTTGAAGACTGCATTGTCAAATCTTTCAAATTTCTTCCGATACTCTTCATATACAAGTTTTATTGAATATTCTGCACTTTTACGATTTACTTCGATTAAATTTGAAATTTTATTTTGAATTGTTTCATCTTCAAGTAAAAGGATATGAGAATAAAAGATTGATGCATCTGTCTCAGACATTGTTGAAATTGCCTCTTGATGCAGCAATATAGATTGTTGAATGGCATTTTTTAACGCTGTTTTAAAAAGTTGAAGCTCATTGGTTACATTTTTTATATTCTTATCCTTTATCTCATCCATAAGTTCATGTTTGCTGAATATGAATGCTTTGCCCATTGCTATTCCTGAATTAGCTGACACACCCTTTAATCTTATCATTCGATTTTTAGTTTTATTTTTTTCTGTTTTTTGCTTAACTGGATTGTCTGCATTAATTAGTTTTATAAGTTCATTATTGAGTATTATGTTGGCTATTTGACCTGCTATAGCTTTTGAGATGTAGACTTCATCTTCTGTAAAAAGTGTTGGAGTTGTTCTCTGTATGGTAAATACTCCAAGACGATTATTTGCAATATTTAGAGGTACTGCAAAAAGTGATTTTAATTCAGTCTCACCTGTAACTTTAAAGTATTTATATCTTTTGTGTTCCGAAGGATTTATAATATTTATAATTTTGTTAGTTTGAATGCATAAGCCAGACAAACCTTCTTCAATAGACATCGCGACTTTTCCTACTGATTCAGGTGCGAATCCTTCATTTGCTGCAAGAATTAACATTTTATTCTCTCGATCGTAAACATATATAGAACAGACTTTTGCCTTCATTGTATTCGCAAAATGTTTAACAATGCTGGGAAGAAGTTCTGAATAGTTTTCACTTTCAGCAATTAATTCTGAGATTTCTTTTAGGAGAGCGAGTAAACTTTTCTTCATAAATATGAGTATAATAAGTCTTTTGTTGGTACTGTTTTTATATCTTATTGAAATGCTCCTTTTTTCATCCTAAGAACTAAAGAAAATTCATTTTAGTTTCAAAAGTCACATTAGAGACAATATGCAGTTTATCATAAAGTAGACAAATATCGTATATGTAGAACTGAAAATTCCTAGAAAAGTTATGTTTTACAGTTAGTTTAAACGATTGTGTGAATAGTTTAAACGTGTGCATTTGCGGAGATTATTGATATGGATGAGAATTATTTCGTTGAAAAAATAAAAGGATTAATACCAAATAATAATCGAATAATAAGAGGAATAGGAGATGATTGTGCTGTTATAAAAACTGAAAATCCAGATAAATATATGCTGTTTGCTGTAGATCAACTTATATCTGATGTTCATTATGATATGGAAAACACCTCTTCTTTTTTTGCAGGTGCTAAACTTTTAAAAAGGAACATTAGTGACATTGCTGCTATGGGAGGATATCCTGCGGAAGTTGTTGTAACTGTGGCATCATCTGGTATTGATATGGGTTACCT
>Ga0209726_10004472_pt1 | contig 17850 bp, 18 predicted proteins | sample Subgrocontami54m_FD_187453 | JGI IMG/M metagenome (GOLD analysis project Ga0209726, IMG submission 187453) | Subsurface groundwater microbial communities from S. Glens Falls, New York, USA - GMW46 contaminated, 5.4 m (SPAdes) (version 3) | ecosystem: Environmental > Aquatic > Deep subsurface >... | reverse complement strand
TGGAGGATCTCCTTGATCAACGCATCGCAACCGCCAAACTCGTTGCCTGAAAACTTGACTCATTCACACACGGTTCCGCATATCAAGCCGAGCTAGTCCTGGTTCGAGGTACCGGCTCGTCAACGAGTCGGGGGCGTTCAGGAGGTCCATCGGCGTACCCGCGAACACCACGCGACCACCCTTGCTGCCCCATTCGGGGCCCAGGTCGAGGATCCAGTCCACGTTGCGGATGACGTCACCGCGAATCTCGGTGAACTCGTCCACGTTCCACCCTTCGAATGCGAGGCGCAGTGTGGCCCCGATCTGCCTGTTGAGAGAAACCGTGTGTGGAAGACGATCACACGTGGGAAAAGCCGGCCCTGAAAAGATATCAAATCAAGGTTTGACGAGATTCGTGGCGCCATCTACGATGCAACAACTCGGGGACGGGAGGCACGAATACTCGTGGCGGATCGATATCGAGAGGGGTGAAACGTGATACGGAACGCTCTTCGATGGCTCGCGCTCGCGGCCGTGTTGGCAACCTTTAACGGGTGCACAAGACCTGCACCGGCGACCGGCGCGGCGCCCGCCGGGCAGGGATCCCCGGTTTCCCAGGAGGCGAGCGAGCGGGCCGTTGCCGATTTCTATCGCGGCAAGACCGTCCGACTCATCGTTGGTTTCGCTCCCGGCGGCGGCTACGACACCTACACTCGCCTTATCTCACGCTTTCTTGGCACCTACATCCCGGGCAATCCGACGGTCGTCGTGGAGAACATGCCTGGGGCCGGCAGCCTCGTTGCCGCCAACCAGGCCTACAACACGCTGCCCAAGGACGGGACGGTCGTTGCCAATATCGCCGGGACGCTCGTGCTCGAGCAGCTCTTCAAGACTGAAGGCGTCCAGTTCGACGCGTTGAAGTTTCACTACCTCAACGTCCCCGTGCGCGAGACGTATACGATGGTCGTGCACAGCCGTACCGGCGTCACGAAGATCGACGACATTACGGGACCGAGCGGGAAACAGATCGTCCTCGCGGGCATCCCGGGGACGGGCGTCGAGCAGGGTGCACTCCTGATGCGCGAGGCGCTCGGCGGCAATATCAAGGTGGTAAGCGGCTACGAAGGCACGTCCGCCGTGCGGCTCGCGATCGAGAGCGGTGAGCTGGACGGCTTCGTCAACTCCTGGCAGTCGATCAAGATCACCAACCTCGACGACATCGTGAACGGCAACTGGGTCATGCTCGCGGACATCAACGAGCAGGTCACGAAGGACATGCCGGTCCATCCACCGCTCCTCAAGGACATCGGCCAGAACGAGGAGGCGCGCCAGCTCGTCCGGCTGGGCGTCCTCTATCCGAATCAGATCGGCAAGGTCTACGTGGCCGCCCCGGAGGTGCCCGAGGCCCGGGCCGCCGCCCTGGAGAACGCCTTCAAGCAGGTCTTCGCAGACAAGGCATTCCAGGAAGAGGCCGAAAAGGCTCGACTCGAGCTCGACCCGCTCTGGAGTGCCGACATCAAGCAGATCGTCACCAACATGCTGAACACGCCCGACGACGTCCGCGCGAAGCTCCAGCGCGTCCTCAAGCCGTAACCCACCGCATCAAGCGGGCCCCTCTGGTTGTGGGGGCGACTGCGAACACAATCAGGTGTCCCCTCTCATTGCGGGAGAGGTCGGGGTGGGCAATCAAGCAAGTCCCCTCTCCCTCTGGGGTCGGGTAGACCTGGGTGGTTACCCATCCAGGCCCCCCGGCAGATCCGGACGTGCCCAACTCAGGCATCCGGCTCCTCAGATCACGGATTCGCTGCAAGACGGTAGGTGGAATGGATAGGAACAGGCGGCGGCAGCGGGCGAAACGCCAACATCCGCCAGAACCGTTCCCAGGACCACTTCCCCCGTTGGGACCGACGATTCAGCCAGTAGCGCCAGCGACGAATGACCTCGGCGAGAAACTCCGCGAGCCGCTGCGAGTTCCCGGTGATCCCGTAGTACCCGTAGTGCCCACGCAGTTTCAGCGAAAGCTCTCGCTGCTGGTCCCCAACCTTCCAGTGCCGATGCGCTCGGCACCACTCATCGATCCGTTGCACCGCTCGGCTGAACCGATCCTTGGCTGTCTTCTGCTTAATCACCCAGTTCCCCTTCCGGGATCGCGCCCAGTAGTGGGTGCACCCCAGAAAGTCGAAGCTCCCCACTTCCGACCTCGCCTGCCCACGCGGGGGCCTGCGAAACTCAGCCAGCCGAGTCTTCACCGGATGCAGGCGCAGGCCGTACTTCCCGAATCGCTTCGGCAGCACCCCCAGCACCCGCCGCGCATCTGCCTCGTCGGCAAAGCCGAGCACGGCGTCGTCCGCGTAGCGGACCAGGAACCCTTGCCCCGCGAGTCGCGGCTTCACGTCCCGCTCGAACCACGCGTCCAACACCTCGTGCAGGTAGATGTTCGCCAGCAGCGGCGAGATCACCCCTCCCACGATCTTGCATAAATGCGTGTTCAGGGTCCCGGTTCGCTGATCCCGGGTCAATCCGGAACACGACCTGAACCTGCTCGTGGTCGACTTCCACGCGCTTGACCAGGGCCCGAATGACCTCGCGCTGGCGGGGCCAATCCGCCTGATCCAGGTTGTGGGTGATCGTCCGGGCGAAATCCTCCAGTTGGCCGATGATGAGGTGCATCTCCCGCTGGAGACTCGCCTCCGCTTTGAGCTCTGACTCCTGGGCTTCCAGCGCAATAACCCGTTCCTTCAGCCGGGTGACCCGAGGCCCGAAGTCTCCCTTCTCGATGAGCCCCTCCGCGTAGCTGTCGATCAGGCGTCCGATGCCCTGGCGCAATTTCCGAATCTGCGTCGTGACCATGGCCAGGTCGTCTCCTCGCGGGTTCACGGCGGCGTTCGCGAGCCGTCGCTGGTATTCCTGCACCAGCCGCTCGGGCGCTTCCAGCACCTGGCGCACCTCGTCCCACACGGCGGCGTCAAGCCGATCAGTTCGGACCTGATGGTTGTCGCACAGACGCTCGCCCCCGAATCGATACGCGTCGGTCCCAATGCACCGATAGTAGGCATAGGTGCGAGGGTGCCCCTTCCTCGCCGATGGGCTGATCGCCTTGCCGTAGTACGCGTAGCCACACCGGGCGCAACAGACTAGCCCCTGGAGCAGATACCGCACTCCACGCTGGCCCTGCCGCGCCCGCTGCCGGTTTTCCTGTAACTGTGCCTGGACCGCTTCGAAGACCTCCGGGCTCACGATCGGAGGAACCGGGATCCCGATCCATTCCTCCGGCGGAGCGTCGGTGGGCGAGACCGCATGGCGCGGTTGCAGCGACCGGCGGCGCCCCGCCCGCAGCCGAGGGTTCAGGGGTCCCACCCGGGTCTTCCCAAAGGCCGCCATCCCTGTGTAGGCGGGATTCTTGAGCATGCCCCAGACTGAGGTCCGATCCCAGACCAGCTTACCGGTGCGGGTCCGTTCCCCAGCCGCCTGTAGGCGCCGGCAGACCTCTCCGATACTCAACCGCGCTCTCCCCACCCAATCAAAGACTTGGCGCACGACTCGGGCCTCATCCAGCACGATCTCGAACCGGGCCTGCCCGCCACCATCGTATTTCCGCACGTACCGGTAGCCGTAGGGGGCACCGCTGAGGACGCTGACGGCCCCCACCGCGGCTGCGTGGCGCTTGCCCCGCCGGCTGCGCTCGAGGATCTTGGCCCGCTCATACTCGGCAATCATCCCCTGCACCTGCAAGAGCAAGTCGTCCTCCGGCGTCTGCCCCAGCGCTCGATTGAGGAACACCACCTCGACCCCGCCTCGGCGCAGCTCCTCCACCAGGAGCACCTGGTAGGCGTAGCGCCGGGCCAACCGATCCGGCGAATGGACGTACAGCCGGTCCAGGCCACCGGCGGCAGCCAAATCGCGGACCCGCTCCAGCGCCGGCCGGACCAGCGTGGCGCCACTGTAGCCCTCGTCGATGAACTCCTCTTCGGGGGAGACCGCCAGCCCGTCCGCGGCGACTCGCTCCCTGAGTGCAGCCACCTGGCTGGCAATGGTGTGCGCGTCCGCTTGTTGCTCCGAAGAGACCCGGGCATAGATGGCCGCTTGCGATACTGCCATGCTCATGTCCCTCTCCCCGCCTTGCGCATCGGTTCCCGATGCTCGGGCTCGCTCCGCGGGGCCACCTCAAGCGTGCGTCGCTTGAGGGGCGCCACCTGCTCATAGGCAGCGGCCAAGCAGTCCACCGCCAGCCGATTCGGCTCAAATTGCACGCGCACCACCAGCAGCGACCCGTGGCCTTTCTGCCCTCGCCGTCCCACGGTGTCCTCCCCGGCCGGATCCCTGCCATCGCCGGCTCTCCTGAGCAACAGCGCAGCAGAATGACAGGGTGACACAATCCCATCCGGTGGAACAGGCACAATTTCGTCAAGGGCCGCGCCTCCCGATCTCGATCGGCCACCTGCGTTGGACAACCCGGAATGGCCCAGTTCGATGCTCGGGAATGGCCCACCGCCACGGACCGGGCCGCTGTGCAGGCCGCTGCCGCTCGGCGGCCGGAGATCCTGCTACGGCTGGGAGGGGAAGGCCGCCCTGATCCCTTCCCGCAGGTCCTCCGTCTTGCCGCAGGCGGGGCACACTCTCCCCACGCGGACAAACACCCGCCGCTGGGGATCACGAACGTACAGCGCCACCCAGCCCTTATCACGGGCCTTGCTCCTGCAGTCCCAATGCGCTTCGCGGCGTGGCATGCCCCCTCACCTCCATGCAGCGTCCTGTATGGTGTACCATAAGTGCTTATGGTACACCATACTTTGTGCTCAGTGGGGCGCGGGTCTCCCGCAGCGGCGCACCCGCAAATCCATCTCCGTACTTCGGCCGCAGCCGATCACGCGAGATCGCCAGAGAGATCTCTCGTATCTTTTTGGCAAGATCGTGGGAGGGGTGATCACCCCGCCCTGCGGGGTCCCGGTCTCGGGGTGCGTCACCGCCCCTTCCTCCAGCACTCCCGCCTTCAGCCATTTCCCGATCAGTCGCCGCACCACTCCGTCTCGCACCCGATGGCCCAGAAACTCCCGCAGCTGCGCCTTGTCCAGACTATCGAAGAACCCTTCGATGTCCAGCTCAATCACCCAGCCCCCACCTATCGCCATCAATTGGTCCCGCAGCGCCCCCAGCGCCTGGTGCGCCGACCGTCCAGGCCGAAACCCGTACGAGCAGTCCAGAAAGTCCTGCTCGTAGATCGGCTCCAGCACCAGCACCACCGCCCGTTGAAGCACCTTGTCCTCAAACGTCGGTATCCCAATCGGTCGGGTCTTGCCCTCTCCTTTCGGGATGTACACCCGCCGCACCGCCGGCGCTCGGTAGCGCCCAGACTTGGCTCGGTCTCGCAGCTCCTGCAGGTTCGCCTCCAGATGCTCCGCGTACTCCGCCGCCGTCTGCTCGTCTACCCCGACCGCCCCGTCCTTGCGAGTCCGCCGATAGGCCTCCAGAAACCAACTCTGGTCCAGATAGTGATTGAGTGACGTGAAACTCAGCCCAGGCATTTGCCGCGCCAGTTCCGCTATCCTCCGTTGTCCCGTTGAGATGGGCTCGGACTCCGTTGCGTCCGCCATCTTTCCCTCCGAAAGTTCCGTGATCCGACGCCCCCTTCCCTCCACGGGGTCCCTTCTGAGTTCGGTTCCCCCGCTTCTTCGGTACTATGAGGCGCTCCGACTCCCTGCCGCCCTTCCCGCCACGCTACGGTTCCCCTCGCGGGACGGTACCGCTCTTGCACTCGCTTCCTTCGCTCCCGGGGAGCCGAGTGCTGCTTCCCACGGGCCTGGGGTTTGCTGTACCGATTGCCCCCTTCGGTGTCTCTGCGGGAACGACAGGGTCTCCCAGGTTCCTCGGGAACCCCCTGTGCCCATGCCCTGCTCTCCGACCCCGGTGGGACCTCCACGCCAGGCCACTACGGCGCTTCGGTGCTGCCTTCCGCTCTCTCCACAACGTCGGCTCCCACAACCAACCCGCTTTCGGGGCTCTATCACACGGCCTGGACACTCGCTGTCTACGCTTCGCCTCCGGGTCACCCCGGCCAGCGCAAGACTCGCTTCCGGCTGCTGGCCAAGCTTTGCCGGGCCGGACTGACTACCCGCTGGGTCCCATTACAAGGTTTCCGAGATACTTACATCTCATCCTCCCTGTCGAGGCTTATCCTGGCGCACAGAGGGTTAGGGTGAGGGCGTTTCGCCGCGCGCGGCTCCCAAAGCTGCCCGGTACAATGGCGTAATTCCGAGCCGGCCGCCTCATGTGACGCGGCGCTCGTCCGCAGGGGGAGCCGCATGGCCGAGAAAGTGTCCACCCGCTTCAAGTCGCGCATCAACCGCCCCGAGCTCTTCATCATGCCGGGCGGCTTCAGTCCGCTCTTCGCCCGAATGGCGGAGGAGGTCGGGTTCGAGGCCTTCTTCATCGCCGGCTCGCAGACGTCAGCGTTCCTGTACGGCGTCCCGGACGTTGGCATCATCGGGCTGCGGGACATGGTGGACCACGCACGGCACGTGGCCGCGCGCACGTCGATCCCGATCCAGGTCGACGCGGATACCGGCTACGGGAACTCGGTAAGCGTCTACTACGCGACCCAGGAATTCGTGCGCGCGGGCGTCGCGGCCATCAACATCGAGGACCAGGAAGCGCCGAAGAAGTCGGGCACGGTGGCGGGCAGGCGGTGCATCTCCAAGGCAGAATCGGTGGGGAAGATCCAGGCAGCCGTCGCGGCGAAGAATGAGCTCGACCCGGACTTCGTCATCTGCGCCCGCTGCGACGTCATTGGCTCGGAGGGCGGCAGCTTCCCCGAAGCACTCGACCGCTGCATCGCCTACATCAAAGAGGGCGGCGCGGACTACATCTGGCTGAACAACGTGACGACGCGCGAGGAGTGCCGGGAGGCGTGCGCCAAGATACCAGCGCCGGTCCTTCCCCTCTTCAGCGGCACCAAGGAGCCGTTTCCCACCACCGATGAGCTGCGGTCGCTGGGCGCGCGCATCGCCCTCTACCCCACGATCGCCGCGAGCGTCGCGGTTCAGGCGGCGTGGCAGATCCTGAACGATCTGAAGGAACGCGGGTCGCCCGCGATCGAGGACTGGGCGAAGCAGTACCGAGGCACGAAGTGGGGCTCCGCCTCTTCAGCCGAGCTCGTGAATGCGCCGCTGGTCCGGAAGCTGGAGGAGCAGTTCATTCCTGACGAGCTCCAGCGCGACTATGAGACCACCTTTGGCCACACGCCGTCCTTCGATGCGAAGGAGAAATAGCCGGCTCGTCACCGTCCCGAGACGCGCCTGATCGGGGCGTGGCCGCGCCCGTATGATAGAGCCACGCGATGGTGGTGAATCCATCGCTCTCCAGATTCCTGACGGGGAGTACTGATGATCGCTACTGCCGTCCGCGGAAAGGCCAGGCCCCCGTGCGCTGAGCCGTGCGGGCCGTGCAACGGCTGCTGCGATTGCGAATCGCCAGCCGAATTACAGCAACGCCGCCTGATGCGTGCTGCGTGGCTCCTCACCCTCGCCACGATCGCGTGGAACACCGTCGAGGCCCTGGTCGCCACCATCAACGGCCTCATCGCGGGGTCGATCGCCCTGGTAGGTTTCGGGCTGGACTCGATCGTGGAGGTCAGCAGCGCGCTCGTCATCGCGTGGCGGCTCTCCCGGTCCGACGAAGACGAGGCGACGCGGGAGCGCTCCGAACAGCGTGCCGTCCGACTGATTGCGCTCTCGTTCTTTGCGATCGCGGCCTACGTATCGTATGACGCGGGAAGCCGGCTGCTCGGTCTGGGCGAACGGCCCGAGCACAGCACGATCGGACTCGTTCTGGTTGCGGTCTCGCTTGTGGTCATGCCTGGGCTAGCGTGGGCGAAGCGTCGCGTTGCCGCCGGGCTTGATTCCGTTTCGCTGCAGGCCGACGCGTGCGAGACCCAGCTCTGCACCTATCTTTCGGCGGTCGTGCTGAGCGGCCTCGTCTCCAACGCACTTTTCGGCTGGTGGTGGATGGACCCGCTGGCGGGCCTCTTCGTCGCGGGTCTTGCGATCCACGAGGGCCGCAAGGCCTGGCTGTGCGGCGAGCTCTGCGCGGATGACGGCTGCGGTATCACGGAGAGCATCGTTCTCCAGTGCCAGCGGCTGTGCTGCCCAACGTGCCCCGCCGCCATCTAGCGGCACACACCCGCTAACCGACCCAACGCCCGGCACCTAGCCGTCCAGCCGCGTCCGACTCGTGGTCGACCTGGGTACGAATCTCGGATGTGGCGCTGCAGCACGGGCTGATGCACGCGTAGCTCCCCCCGGATGCGGCGATCACGATATCTTCGGCGGCGTCAAGGAGCGTGCCAACCGCGGGATGCGCGAGGGTATACCAGGCCTCGCGGCCGGCTGCCCGGCGCACCACAAGCCCGGCGGCGTGAAGGTTAGCGAGGTTGGCCGAAACCGCGGACTGGGACTGCCGCGTTTCCCCCACCAGGTCGGTGACCCGGCGCTCGCCCCCACCCAGCGCCTCGAGGATGATGAGCCGGGCCTCGTCGCTGACGGAGCGGAATAGCTTCGCCTTGGCCGGAATGACGTCAATCGGGCGGATCGTCGATCCTTCGCTACGTCCCCCGACAACCGACCGACTGCTCCGTTCTCTCACCGTCAGATCCTCCTTGCGGCCCCGCCCTGCTCGCCAACTTCTGCAATCTCGCCACGCGCTTCTGGATACGCGTGTGTTGTCTCTAAACCAATTCACATCGACTAAACGATATATTATGATATCTTGATGCGATGCAGGGGCGGAACGTCATCTGCCCGGTTAAATAGGGAGAAATATGGTCAGCTTGTTCGTCCGCGGCCTTGCGCTCCTGGTGACCCTGGTGACCCTGGTGGCGGTCGGGTTCCCACCCAGTCCAGCCGCTGCTCAGCCGGCCCGGCTCAAGGTTGTTGCGACGTTTAGCATTGTGGGCGACCTCGTGCAAAACGTCGGGGGCGATCGCATTCAGCTCACGACGCTCGTTGGCCCGGATGGCGATACCGAACGGTTCGAGCCGACGCCTGCCACAACCCGCGCCCTTGCGGAGGCAGATCTCATCTTTGAGAACGGGCTGGGGTCGGAGCCATGGCTCGAACGCTTCTTCACGGCCTCGGGCTCGCGCGCGTCCCGCATCCGCGTCTCCCAGAGCGTCGATCCTCGCCGCGAGGGCGAAGAGGTCGATCCGCACGTCTGGCATGACGCGGCGAACGCCGTACGCATGGCGCGGACCATCCGCGACGCGCTGTCGGGCGTCGACCCCGCCAACGCGGCCACCTATGCCGCCAACTTTGACGCCTATAACACGAGGCTGGAGGAGCTGGATGCCTGGATCTTCGATCAGGTCGCCACGCTTCCTGCCGTCCGGCGCAAGCTCGTGACCTCGCACGATACGTTCGGCTATTTCGCCGCGCGTTACGGGTTCGAGATCGTCGGCGTTGGCCTCCAGTCGTTCTTCACCGACGCCCAGCCATCCGCTCAGCAGGTCAACCGCCTGGTGCAGGACATCCGCCGCGCCGGCGTTCCCGCCGTCTTCATCGAGAACGTCACTGACCCGCGGCTGATGCAGCAGGTCGCGGCCGAGGCCGGGGTCGTCGTAGGACCGCAGCTCTACACGGACGCGATCGGCGAGGCGAGCAGCCCCGCCGGCACCTATATCGATATGATGAATTACAACGTCCGCACTATGGTCACGAGCCTCAATCGGTGATGAAGCCAGCGGTCTGGGAGATTCCGTCGCCAACCGATAGCCGGCCTACCGCCGATCCGGCCATTGCGGTGTGCGACGTTCGCGTCCACTACGATGGGGCAGCCGTCCCCGCGCTGGACGGCGTGTCAATCGAGGTCCCTATCGGCTCGCGGGTCGCGCTCCTGGGCGCGAATGGCGCGGGCAAGTCGACGGTGCTGAAAGCGATCGTAGGTCTTCTGCCACTCCAGACAGGAACGATCCAGGTGTTCGGCGCTCCCTTTCCCGCGCGCCGGCGCCAGGTTGCGTACCTCGCGCAGCAGAGCGAGCTGGACTGGCGCTTCCCAATCACCGTGCAGCGCTTCGTGGCGACGGGCCGCTACGTCCATCTCGGATGGCTTCGTCGGCCGGGCAAGCAAGACGGTGAGCTCGCTCTGGCGGCCCTTGAACGGCTCGGGGTCGCCACGTTGGCGCAGCGCCAGATCGGTCAGCTATCCGGCGGCCAACGCCAGCGCGTACTTCTGGCCCGCGCCCTCGTGCAGAGCGCCGAGGTTGTGCTGCTCGACGAGCCATTTACCGCGGTGGACGTGGAATCCCGCGAAATCCTTATCGACGTTCTGGAAGAACTCCATTTGCAGGGCACCACGTTGTTGATCGCCACCCACGAAACGGAGGCGATGGCGCTCGACCAGACCGTGTGCCTTCATGGTGGCCGGATCCTGTCCCCAGACACGCGCGAGCGGGAGCGATTGGCGGGATGGTGCGGCTAGTCGAGCCGCTGCAGTCCGGCTTCATGCAGTCGGCGTTCGCAGCGTCGCTGATGATCGCGCTCATTTGTGGGGTGCTGGGGGTCTACGTCGTCCTCCGCCGCATGGCCTTCATCGGAGACGCCGTCTCCCACACGGCGCTCCCGGGGCTCGTCGTGGCGTATCTGAATGGCTGGAACCTGTTTGGCGGAGCCGCGATCGCCGGGGTCGCGACGGCGCTGGGGATCGGTTGGATCTCGCGCCGTGGCCTGATTCGGGAAGACACGGCGATCGGGATTGTCTACACCGGGCTGTTCGCGCTCGGTGTGGCCATGATCAGCGTGACCAAGAGCTTTCGCGACATCACGGCGCTTCTCTTCGGCAACGTCCTGGCGGTCACCACGCGTGATCTGGTCACGATCGCGATCGTCGCCATCGTCATCTGCGCGGTGCTCGCCCTCCTCCACAAGGAGCTCGAGCTAACCTCATTCGATCCGATCCACGCCCAGGTCGCCGGCCTCAACCCGGACATCACCCGTTACGTGCTGCTCGTGCTCCTGGCCCTGGCGGTCGTTGCTGGGATCCAGGCGGTAGGGGTCGTCCTGGTCAGCGGCCTCCTCATCACACCCGCGGCGGCGGCCTCGCTGCTGACGACCCGCCTGGTGCGCATGATGCTGCTCGCGGTAGCCGTCGCATTTGTTTCGGTTTTCGTTGGCCTCTACACGTCGTACTTTTTCAACGTCTCGTCCGGCGCGGCCATCGTGCTGACGTCGAGTCTTTGCTTCCTGGTCGCCGCCGCTGTTCGAGCCACGATGGTCTCCCGAACTCCTCGCAGCTCCACCGTGAGCATCGTCACTAGCTCACCTCGGCTGTAGCCCCAGCAACGCGACAGCTATCTGCTTTCGAGCGCGCTCCCACAAAGGGGGGAGGGAACCATTGATGGCTCATCCCGGGCCCTGGCCGACAGGCGGGAGACGCAGATCGATGCCTGCCTTCTCGAGCTCGCGGTAGTAGGTCTCGCGGATGCGCGGGTCTTCGCGCTCGTAGGCGATCTTGTAGCCTGGCGCACTGGGGTCCGTGACCTGGGCTGCGCCGAGCGGGTCGTACCGCTTGCCGAGGCCGTACCGCGTGGACGTCCCGCGCAGGGCGAGCTGGCGGAGTGAGCCCTTGCCCGTATTGAAGTGCTGGTGGAACTCATTGCGCTTCGGCGCGACGACGCCGTACGAGCGCAGCGGCATGCGCCGCGGCTCGGGCTCGCCCTCGAAGTACAGGAGCTCGTAGCCCTCGCCGCCGACCACGATGACGTGCGCGCCCGCGTCGTGGCGGTGCGCCGTCGCATACGTGCCCTCGGCCACATCCAGGATGTGGAGCCCAAGCGCCGTGCTCGCCATCGAGAGCCGACTGATGCCGGTGCGATGGCCCTTCTCCGACCAGGCGTCGACGCCGAAGGTCGTGACGTCCGCGATGAAGTTGGTCTCGAAGAGGCGGAGATTCCAGTGCTTCGGCTGGTCTGCGAAATACGCGTCCACGTTTGCCGTGTAGCGGTCCGTGAACGAATACGGATTGTTGAAGATGAAGTCGACGTTGTGGTAGTGGTTGATCATCTGGGCCATGTTGGTGCCCATGACAACGCGGCACGGCTCGGTGCCCGACGCATTGAACTCCTGGTGCCAGGCGTTCAGCGGGATTGCGAGCAGGGACCCCTCCTGCCACTCGACGGTGTGCGGCTCCTCGCCGGTCTGCCAGACGTTGCTGATCCCGCGGCCCGCGATCGCGAGCATGATCGCGTCGTACATGTGGTGCTCGGGCTTCAGGGAGCCACCCGGTGGGATCTCGATGATCTGCAGGGCGTAGGTCTCGTGGTCGCCGAGCCGGGTATAGGCAACCTTGCCGCCGCGGCGGTCCCAATCCGCGAGCTCCAGCGCCCGCAGGTCTTCCAGCGCACTGCCCTCGTACAGCGGCGCGTCCTCACGCCGCACGAACTCCTGGTAGGAGCTCTCGACGTACCAATCGTTGAATTGCGCTTCGTGCTGAGTCGGAACCGAATTGGTCATGTGCCCTCCTCGTCGCACCCGCGTTCAGTCGGCGACGTATCGTTCCTGCCGGCCCGGTCCCGCTCGAAGGTCCGTGCCAACCTGGGGACGCTGGCGGTTGCGCTTGGAATGCGCGGCCAGGCTCGCCTCATCGGTCCATCGCTCAACGAGAAGCAGCCGATCGGGATTCTCCACGTTCTGGAACAGGTCGAACTGCTCGCAGCCGGCCTCCTTGCGAACCTCAGCGTGATGGGCTGCCCGGATCTTCGCCAGCTCGTTGCCCTTACCCGGAAGCGCGTCGATCGCAACCATCACTCGAACTGCCACGTTTTCCTCCTTGCGCCCCACCGCGGGGGCATCCCAATTCTGATTCAGTCGCCCTGAAATCGTAGCCACGCAAGAACGGCACCGCCATTCATAGAGCCTGGCCACGCCGAATGCAAGCGCCGTTGCCCGACGAACGCTCGAGGCCAACGTTACAGCATGGTATAAGCGACGCACATCGGGAGGTGCGGCAAATGAGCGAGGCAGCACTCAGTGGCAAAGTGGCCATCGTCACCGGCGCCGGCAGCGCCATTGGTCTCGGCCGAGCAATGGCGTTGGCGCTGGTCGGGGCGGGAGCCCGAGTGGCCATGCTGGACGTGGACAGGGCAGCGCTAGACCAGAGCGCGGCGGACGCGCGCGGGATCGGCGGACCCAGCTCGGTGCTCCCGATCGTCGCGGATGTGACGAAGCGTGAGGACGCCGCGGCGGCGGTCGAGCGCACGATCGCGGAGCTTGGTGGGCTCCACGTCCTCATCAACAACGCGGGCATCAATCCGCGGTTCCCCGGGTTTCGCGATATCGCGCTTGACGCCTGGGTCAGCACGGTCGCCGTGAACGTCCATGGGCCATTCTTCATGGCGCGGGCCGTGATTGGCCCCATGCTCGCCCAGGGCTGGGGACGCCTCATCGGCGTCACGACCAGCCTCGACACCATGCTCCGCACCGCGCCCTACGGCCCAACGAAGGCAGCTCACGAGGCGCTGCTCGCCACGATCGCGCGGGACGTCGAGGGCACCGGCGTCACCGCGAACGTCCTGATCCCCGGCGGCGCCGTCTTCACGAACATGACGCGCGGCTTCTATGAACCTGACCGGGAAGTCGGCCTGCTGGAGCCGACGGTGATGCAGGCTCCCGCCGTGTGGCTCGCCTCCCCCGCGGCCGACGGCGTCAACGGCCGTCGCATCGTGGCGGAGAACTGGGACGAGGCGCTTCCTCTGGACGAGCGGCTGGCGAAGGCGTCCGCGCCGATCGGCTGGCCGCAGCTCGGGCGCGCGGGCCGAAGCTAGCGGCGCGGGGCGATTGCTACTCGGCCTGGCGACGCAACGCGCGGCTGACGCTCTCGCGGACCAGCTCCTCAATCGGGAACCAGCGCTCCGTGCCTTCGCTGCTGCCGTTCTCGCGCACCCGGTAGCCATTGGGCTCGCAGATGATCGCAGTCGGGTGCCCGCCGGTCCGGTCGAGGTCCTGGCCGATGGTCCGCAGCAGCTCGGCAAACGATCGCCGATTGACTCCTCGCAGCGTCCCGGTCAGCGTCGGCGCTTGCCGGCCCAGGTCTCGGCTGGCGTCGCCATTGACGGCTGGCGCTGCAACCACGAGCGGAGCATCAGGCATGTCCGGCGCGTACAGGGCTACCCCGCCGCCGGCCCGTTTGGCCGCGTACATCGCGGCGTCTGCCCGCAGGAGGAGCGTGTCCCCATCCGAGCCATGGGCGGGAAATACTGCTAGCCCGATGCTCGCGCCTACGGTGACCTGCTGCCCCGCAAACACGCACGGCTCACAGATGACCTGGGCGATTTTCCCGGCAATCGCCACGGCGTTCTCGGTGTCGCCGATCGAGGTGAGCACGATCGCCATCTCATCCCCGCCGATGCGCGCAACCGTGTCGGACGCGCGGAGCGCGGTCCGCAGTCGCGCAGCTACTTCCTTGAGGACCAGGTCGCCCACGTGGTGGCCGTAAGTGTCATTCACCGCCTTGAAGCGGTCGAGGTCGATGAGGCAGACCCCGAGACTATCCTTCTGTCGTTGCGCGGTACGAAGGCTCTGACTAAGGCGGTCGCTCAGCAGCGCACGGTTTGGAAGGCCAGTCAAGACATCGTGGAGCGCTTGATAGGCAAGATGCAGTGCCGCTGCTCGCCGTTGCTCAACGTCCGCCATCCGGCGCTCCGCGACCGCGAGCCGCGTGGTGAGGAATTCGGTCTCCGGCGTGACGACATCGTCGGCAACAGACGCAAGCTGCGCGATGTGGCGAGGGTGAATCGAGCTCCCCACCACCACAAGGACCGCGTCCGCGCCGTCCGGTGCTTCACGGATTCGCGTACAAGCGTCGAGCGTAGACCCGTCGTCTTGCCACCCCAGGATGACGAGCGGGTATTCGTCGATGTCCCAGTGCGCCAGCGCGATCCCGGGATCATCCACGGACACTGATTCGTGCCCGCGCAGAAAGAGCGCGCGGGCGATTACGGCGCGGATGCCGGGGTTCAACTCGAAGACAAGGACCTTCAACGGCGGGTGCCACTCCTGACAAGGAAACGAAGCGGATGGCCGTAGCGGGCGACCTCGGCGTAGCCGTGCGGTCGTTTGTGAGTCCTGTTTGACAATTAATCAACCGACAGCGGCCAAATGGTAGCTGATCGCTTTCACCGACACCATGTCAGCGGACTAGGCGACCAGGCTGAATCGCCTAAGCGAACTGGGCTCCAAATGGGTCATTAGATGACCATGAGGCGCTGACCATCACGAACATTGAGGCGACCGTCCGCGTGGCGCTCCAGCGCACGTCGGTTGAGCCTCAATCGGGCATTCGAAAGCGCGCGCCGAGCACCGCGAGGGTCAGGCCGATCGCGGCGGCATCCAATTCGAATACCGCGCGCTGCTCCGCGGTCTGGTCGGCCTGAACCCAGGTGAGCCAGAAGCCCTTGGGGATACTCGACGTGTGCCCGGACGGCGCGAACTTTCGTCCGGATTCGTCCTCGATACTCAAATTGTCAGGCCGCAACGTACCAGTCCAGCGCTGCAGGTTCTTCACCGCGAACTCCGCGACGACCAGGTTGTCTCCCGACCCAGCAGGCGCAGTATGCCCAACGAGCTTCTCATACGGCCCGAATGCGCTGAGAGTCACTTCCCACTGCGCGTCGGTGACCGTGTCGCCGACAGTCGGTAGCGGATCCCCGGCATGCACCGCGGGCCGAGGCGGTACATCGGACGCGGCCTCGGCAGGCATAGACTGCGGCGCCAGCCCCGGATGGAGCGGTTCGCTGGAGGCGGGATCCGGCAGAACCGGGGCCGCGCCAACCGGCGCCGTCGGGGTCGGACCTGCCACCGTCGCAGCATTCGCGTCGCCAATGGCAGCCGAGACGAGCGGAGGTTCCGCTGCTTTCGCCGGCGCCTGTGGTGGAGAGATGGGTTGCCCGGCTGGGCTGGGAACGTGCCACACCGGGTCGTCTTCGGCTCGATAAGGCTGACTAGCGGCTCCCACAGGAACCTCGACTTGCTTGGCCTCAGTTGGTGACTCGTGCTCTGACCCGGTCTTCGACCCGGCTTCGACCATTGTAATCACGTTGCCGAGGGTGCCCACAAGCTCCGCGCGGCCTGCGATGAGATCGGTTGGCACCGTTTCCAACGCGGAGGCTTCTGCCGGAGGCGGCGATTCAAGCCATTCGGCGCACGCCACGGCCACCTCTCGCAATGCCCCGCTTGCAGCCACGAGGCCTTCCTTCTCGACCTGCACCGCGCCCGATGCATCCGGCGCATCGACGACCACCCGAAGTGGCGTGACGAGGACCAGTGCGGCACGGAACCGCCTGTCCCGGAGCAGGGTCGCCGCCCGATCGCTATCGCTGGCAGCAGTGCGAAAGTAGTCCAGCACCGGATCACCGTGGATTCGGACCGGCGTCATCCCCGGCTCGACGATCGCGGCCGGCCCACCGCGACGCATGACAAAGCGGAAGCCCGTCGGGTTCTGGCAGGGGACGCGCAACCGCGTGACCCAGTACTGGCTCCCTCCGATGCCGTACCGCTCCGTTGGTCTGAAGGCTTCCAGTTTTACGAAACGGTCGCCACTCGAAAACTCGACCGAGCTCTCACGGAATGGCGCGGTCACCGTTTGCCAGGGGTCGGACTCAGTGAGCGGGGTGCTGAACATCGCCAAGGCGTCGTCGAGCCACAACGGGCCGGTCCGCAAGCGACCACCCTCTTGCTGGGCCAACCGCTGCAGCGCCTGCAACCGCTGGACGCGCGGCCAGATGACGAACGCGCCGACCAGCCCAGCTCCGACGAGAAGAGCCCAGAACGCGCTCCGCCCCGCGTTGAAGAAGAGGAAGTAGGCAAAAATCAGCCACACTAACGGCGCGCGCATCAACTTTTGCACTCGGTTCGCTCCCGGCCTTGGTCGCCGTCTCCAGCCAACCCATCGCGGGCTCGGCCGGCAGCGGCTAGCGTACTCCCTTTTCGGATCGGCCGGCGCGCGCGATTCGCCCCTCGCATTGCCCGGACCGCGGCCGCTCAGGCGCCGGGCACCCCCCGAGGCGCTGGCCGGCCTGGCTTGCCGACCGTTGCATGGATGGCGATGCCGCAGGAGACGAACCCCGCGACGATGAGATAGAGGGCGGTGTAGCTGCCTGTGTGGTCGAGCAGCGCCGCGAGGAGTAGCGGCACACTCGCATTCATGAGCCCCTGGAGCATCTGGGCCGTGCCGATGATCGAGCCCACCGCGGTCCGCCCGAAGTACTCGGGCCAGATCTGAAGCTGCAGCACCAGGTTGCCCCCGAGGCCCAGCCCGAGTACCCCCGCGGCGACGTACGACCATATCTCGCCCTCCGCCAGCGCGAGCAGCAGGCTGGAGCACAGGAGCAGGCTCCCCCAGAGCAGCAGGATCCACCGGATCGTCTTGATCCGCGTCGTGACCGGGGCCCAGAACACGAGTCGTGACACCACCTGCATCGCGCTCACCATGCTGATGGCGGTAGCCGCCGCCGCTGGGCCGAGCCCCTTGCTGCTGAAATACGAGTACATGAAGACAATCGACACGTTCGGCGCGAGCAGGATGAGCGACATCCCCAGCGCGATCGACCAGAACGCCGGGCTGTGCATCGCCTCCCGGGCCGTCCAGTCGGCACTGCGCACCGCGGTCGGCCGCGCGCCCGACGCGGCGCTGCCGTCCGACACTGGGTCTGGCGTGTCGCCGTCTGGCCGAAGACCCATGTCCTCCGGGCGCCGCCGCACGAGGAGGATCGCCGGCGCGAGGCCAACCGCCAGGCAGATGACCCCCAGCGCCACGAAACCCGATCGCCAGCCCAGCCCGCCAACCACCGCGGCGATGAGCGGAGGCAGGAGGAAGTTCGCCAACGGAGAT
>Ga0209726_10004465_pt1 | contig 17862 bp, 14 predicted proteins | sample Subgrocontami54m_FD_187453 | JGI IMG/M metagenome (GOLD analysis project Ga0209726, IMG submission 187453) | Subsurface groundwater microbial communities from S. Glens Falls, New York, USA - GMW46 contaminated, 5.4 m (SPAdes) (version 3) | ecosystem: Environmental > Aquatic > Deep subsurface >... | reverse complement strand
ATGGGTCGGCTTCCTTGCCTGGGCGGCTTGTGTTGTGTGTTAACAAGACAAGTTTCCCATAAAAGAGCAACGAAGCCGACATCAACTTACCCGGAATTCCGCCTCGGAAATCTGCGAAACTCGAACATAGTGCTTGATCGAGTTGAACATGCGCAGGCTGGTCTGCGGGCTGTTGCGCGAAGTAATGACGACCTCGGCGACGCGCTTTCCGGCCATTTGCTTGTTCAGGTGGAGAATCGCCTGGATGAGTGGAAAGCCTGCGCCGGGCAGGAGCACATCGTCGGCCCGGTCCATCTGGTAGCGGATGTAGGCGGCGAGCCCGTCGGACTCGTAGATGCGATTCGCTTCCTCAAGATCGAACAGCGCCCGCGAGGAGACGCCGACGACGAGGACTTGGGAGAGGTCGGTGGGCATGGAGGATCCGCAACTTGAGCGCTGATGCATTCACCTTACACAGGTGCGTTGCCTTTTTCATCGGTTTTTGCAGTCGGCACGAGATAGAGCATTCCCGCCAGCGCCATCTCGGCCACGGTCCACGCCACGCGCATGAGCAGCACGGCGGCGGCGATTAGCGACGCTTCGGCAGCGGAACCGCCGAAAAGGCGCGCCAAGAGAATTTCGCGCACACCGACACCGCCGGGGATGAACGGAATCAGAAATCCACCCACGTAGGCCAGACCGATCGCGCCCAGGCAGCGGAGCCACATCGACACATCGAGCGGCGGCGGCGCCGGCGAAACCGCGGCCATTCCTGCCCAAACGCTCACCCCCAACAGGCACCAACCGCACGCCGTGATTGCCAAGCCTTGGAGCAGCGTGGCGATGTCGATCTTCGGCATTGGCCCGGCATCGTCGGCTTGCAGCTTGTGCGCCAGCCGACCGGCGATGCGATTGAACACGCCCGGCAACAGCGGCACGGCGCACACGCCCAGCAGCAAGACTCCGGCGAGAACCGGCGGCACGTACAAGTCGATTCGCAGCGGCGGTTGTATGACGAACGCCACCGCCGCGATCATCGCCCCGGCCGCCATCGTGGTCAGCACTTCGTAAAAGGTCGTGAGAATCGCCAGGCCCAGGCGCAGGTTCGGCCCGCGCACCAGGGCGCCGCGGATCAAGAGCGCCCATGCCTTGCCGGGAATGTACTTGCCGAACTGGCTGACGAAGTAAGCGCGGACGGTCACCAACGGCGACGGTGCCGGACCGAAGTGAAGCAGGAGGCGTCGCCAATACCAGCACGAACTGCCGAGAAAACAGAGATACAGAAGCGCGGACATGGCCAGCCAGCCCGGCTCCCAATGGAGATCACGCAGCAGGGGAACGCCAGTTTCATCCGTTTTCGTGAGGTCGCGGTAGAATTGCCAGCCAACGCCGCCAAGAATTGCGGCCGCGAACAGCAGCTTTGCGAGCGGCCAAGCCCAGCGCTTCCAGGGTATCGGCATGCAATGAAATCGCGAATTCGTGGATCAATAACGGCATACATTTCGGAGCACGAAGCGCAAGCGAGGGACACCCCGCGGCTCCCTCGCTTGCGCTTCGGGCTCCTAACGACTATTCCTTCACCAGCCAGCGCTCGAACCAATCCAGCGCCGCCGTGCGCTGCTCCGGCGTCACCGTGTGGCCCACCTCGGCGATCATCACTTTCAGCTTGTCCTTCGCTTTGGCTTCGTGAAACGCACGCTCCGCGGAGGCGATCGCGACCTTGGCGCCGCCGTACGGACAATTGGGATCCTTGGTGCCGCCGACGATCAAGAGCGCCCGGCCCGCGAACAGGCGGAGCATGCTCGGGCAGTCGAATTGCTCGGTGATGCCCGGTATGATCTTGCCCCACAGCGCCTGACAAACCTTCGCGTTGACTTCCGATTCGCCGAGGTCTTTGGCCGCGGCGTCGTGGGCCAGCTTGATGGTGCGGGCCCGGCCTTGCCATTGGTCGCGCTCCAGGCTCCAGCGGAAGCTCTGCACGCCGATGGCGGGCACGGCGGCTTTGATGCGCTCATCCGCCGACGCCGCCAGCCACGTTTGAATGCCGCCCATGCTGAAGCCGATCATGCCAAGGTTCTTGCCGTCGATGTCCGGCCGCGATTCGAGATAGTCGGCGACGCGCCACAGATCCCAGCAAGTGTCGTAGTAGAAAGGGTGCTCCATGGCGGCACCGGGCTTGGTCTTCCAGGCGCGGACGATGGCCTCGTTGTAAGCGGTCGCGCCCTTGGCCCCGCCGGAGCGTTCGCCGTGATAGCGGGCGTCGATGGCGACGCCGATGATGTTGCGTGCCGCCAGGTCTTTCATGAAGCCAAGTTGTCCCTGCATGTTGCCGCCGGTGCCGTGCAGCACGATGACGGCGGGCAGCTTCTTGGCGTTTTTTTCGGGACGCAGGATCAGCATCGGCACGCGCTCGATGGCGCCGTCCGCTTTCTTTTCGGAGGCGATGCTGAGATGTTCGAGGATCCAGCCCGGCGCGTAAGCACGCGTTTCTTCGATGCTCGCATCGGCGGGGACTTTCGGCCGGTCAAGCAGCTTTTGGAATGCGGCCCGGACCTGTGCCCGCGGTGGGTAGTTCAGCGGCTCGTCGGCGCGAATGAAGGGGAGGGCCAGGAACAGTAGCGCGAGGGATAGAAGCCAGCGCATGGGGAGATCCTTTGTTTAGCCGCCGCTCGCAGAGCGGCGCGGGACGTCGTTTTTGCACGGATAGCGTGAGCGCGAAACGGTAAACAATCGAGCATCAATCATTGTTGAGCTTGCGCAAGCGCGGGGAGACACGCAGGATCCATTGCACGCGCTCGAACTCGTTCAGCCAATCTTGCGTGATCTGGGCGAGCAGCGGGTCGCCGGGGATGGCGATGCCGGTCGAGCAGCCGGCGCCGCCGAGTTCGCGCACCAGCTGGCGGTATTTGCTTAGGGTGCGCTCGCCGTAGCGGGCGACTTCGTGGCCGTCTTCGCTGAAGAAGACGAGCACCGGGACGCGGTCGCCGCCGTTGATTTTCAATTCCAGTTGGGCGTCGGCGTGGTCGTCGCGGTCGAGGAAGCGCAGCTCGATGACCGGGGCGGCGGCGGCGAAGTGCGCGAAGATTGGACATTGCCCGCTACAGTCGCCGCACCAGGCGCCGGCGAGGCAAATCACCGGCATCCGGCGCGTGAAGGTGCGCAGCAGGTCGCGCTGGGTAGGCGTCAGGGCTACCTGGCCGTGCACTTGTTGCCAGCGCACTTTCTGGGCGTCGGTGGCATAACGCGCCACGAAGTCGTCGTAGGTCAGGGCCTGGGAGAATTTGGGGAAGAGGTTCATGGGGATCACGCGGCATTTGCTTGCGTTTAGCGCGCCCTGAAAAGTGACAGTGAAACTGTCACTTTTCAGGGCGCGCTAAACGTAAACAGGACTGGATCTACTTCTTTCGAACGCGCACGGTTACCGGCGGCGAGGCATTTTGCAAGTTGGCGAGCGCCGTCGCGGTGCCTAATGCATCGACGTTGGCGGCTGCCGCGGCGGCGGCGTCGGGGGCGGCGGCCAATTCCAGTTCGACCGCCGATTGGTCTTGCGCGATCGTACCCTTGACCGCAGTCACCTTTGCCGGCAGATTGCGCAGCTCGACGCCGATCGGACCCTTGTAGCCCGCTTTGCGCATCGCGGTCACTTTCACCTTCGCTTTCGCGCCCGGCGCCAGGTTGACCGGCGCCGCTTCCACTTTCAATTCAAACGGCTGACCGACGACCAGCACCAGCGCCGACGCATCGCCGTTGATGTCGGTCTTGTCCTTCTTTGCCTTGCCGCTGAACAAGAGCACGTAATCGCCCAGGGGCGTCTTGGCGTTCACGTCGAGCGCGAACTTGACTTCGGTCTTGTCCTTGGCGATCGAGCCGATCTTCGGGGCCGGAATGGTCGGCGGCAAGTTCTGCGGCGGATTGATGGCGATCTCCTCGGCGAAACCGGGGCCGCGCGTCGCCGTGATGGTCACATTCGCCGGTAGTCCGGGGGCGCCTTCGGGATGTTCCAGCTTCACGGTCAGCGAGAACGGGGCCTTTTCCTTGACGCCGACGGCGACGTGCGCATGCAGGTGCAGCGGCGGATAGGGCAGGCCGGCGAGCGCGGTGCTGACGGCGGTGCGGCTGCTGACCGGCACGACGACGGCTTGGCCATCGACGGTCGCCTTCGCCTGCAACACCAGCACATGCGGCCCGAGCGGCGGCTCGCCCTTGGTCTGCACGAGCAGCGTGCCGGCGGCCTGGCCTGCTTTGATGGTGGTGCTGCCGGTCAGGCCCGCTGGACCGGCGACGACGACCTCGATCGGGCCGTTGTAACCCTTGCGCACGACTTGCAGCGGAAACGCCGCTACCGAGAGCGCCGCCAAATCGGCGCGGTCGGTCAACAGCGACACTTCGAAATCGTTGCGCGAAGGACGGATGCTGATGTGATAAACTTCGCTCGGGCCGCCCAGGAAATTCAGATGCTGCACTTCGAGCAGATAATCGCCGTCGTCCGGTGCGGTGAAGTCGATCTTCTGATCGGCCGGCGGCGCGGCGGCCGGGGCGGATTTGGCCATCTCGGCCCCGGTCTTGGCGTTCTTGAGCACCAGGTAGACGAGCGTCGGCGAGCCCCATTCGAGCGTCTGCGCCTCGATGCTGAGCTTCTGGCCTTTTTTGGCGGCGAAGACGAACAGGTCGGTGTCGTCGCTCATGTGGAACCGGCCCGTGACGCCGCCAGGCACCGGGACGCGGTTCGCTTTCGCCGGTTCCGGGTTTGGTTCCTGCTCGACGATCTCATCGACATCGCTGATGATGAGCGGCACCGGCCAACCGTGCTGGCCGCTGGCGCCCTTCGGCGCGACCCACACCACCGTCTGTGCGGGGTCGGTCGGCACCGCGACATTGACCGGCTTCACGCCATCCACGTGCGGCCCGGCGAACTGCACTTGCACTTTGCTGCCGCGCTTGGCCGCCATGGGAACAGTCGCGATCGCCAGCGGGAATTCGCCGATCCGCAGCCGGAAGACATAGTCCGCCCCGCCGCGATTGAGCACGTCCTTGACTTCGATCAGGTACTCGCCGGCTTCCTTGAAGAGGTACGACAGGCGAGCGTCCGACTGGCAACCGGGTGAATCGTTGTCGTGGGCGAGTTCGCGCATCGTCTTGCCGTGGTAGATCGACAGTTGCGGGTCGATCGGGCTGCCCAGGCGTCGGCCGAGCACGTCGAAGCTGAGCCGCTGGCCCGCCTTGACCGTAATTTTGAACCAGTCGCTGACCTCCGCGGCGGTGGTGCCGGCCACGACGCAGGGGACGGGGACGACTTGCGGCGTCATCTTGTTGCGATTGGTGGGCGCCTCGACGACCGTCGGCAAATCGTCAACGCAGAACAGGCGCAGATTGGAAACGCCCAGTTTGTTAGCAAGCCGGCAAACATGGAGGCCAAGCGGCGCATCCGCAGGCACTTCGAGGCGCACTTTCAGTTTGGCGGCTTCCGTGCCGTTCTTGTCTTCGGTCGGGATGGTGATCTTGCCGGGAAAACTGGCCCAAAAACCGGTCGGGTTGGCCAGGTTGCCGCCGCTGAGAACCAGGTCGAGCGTGCTGCCGCGCTGGATGCCGAGCGGTTGCAGCATATTGAGATTGGGGGCATTGGGATTGGGCGGCGGCGGCTTTTGCTGGCTCCAGCTGACGCTAGGAACCAGCGCGCCTAGCGCCAAAGCCAAGAATCCGCAAGCAAACAATCGCAGGATCATGGTGTAACCTCGATGCAGTGAAGGCGGAGTGGCGGCAGGGGGGGACCAAATCGTTCGCGCGGGGCAATAGTTTCCCCGCGTCAATCAATGATGGTGCCAAAAACCGAATGCGGCAGGCATTCATCATAATAATGAGCCGCAGCGCCTCGGTCCAAGGAAAAATCCGGGAACATTTCCCTGCCGAGAACAATCAAAGAAGCGGAGATTCACATCCGCGACTTGTGAGCTATAGTTCGTTTGGACAGCCGCCGCGCCCTGGAAGGGCTGTCCCCGGAACAGCGCCACGGACAAAAGAGGAGTCTAGCGGTGAAGCGACGCATCCGCCTGCGCGGCATCAACGGCGACGTGGAAGGCAAGGTCTGGGAATCAGATAGTCTACTGCGCACCGGCCGGCTCAACACCCTGGAAGTCGCGCTCGACGACACCTCGGTCAGCCGCCGCCACGCCGAGGTCAAGAGTTCGGCCCAGGGCTGGCGCGTCCGCGATCTGGGCAGCACCAACGGCACGTTTCTCAACGGCACCCGCCTGGGCCCTGGCGATTGGCCCGTTCGCATGCACGACATCATTCGCTGCGGCAACGTCACTTTCGTCGTTGACCAATTAGGCGAAGGCAAGGAGGAGAACGAGATCGGCAACAAAACCGACAATCTCCTCGTCGAAGCCGTTGCCAACAATACTTGGGAAGACGCGATTCGCGGCCTGGCTTTCGACCGTAACCGCTGTCCGCGCCCCGGCGAGGAATTGCTGGCCTTGTTGCGCGCGGGCCATCACCTCGTCAGCCTCGAAAACGAAGAAGACCTGCTGCACTCCATCCTCAACGACGCTGTCAGCACGCTCGACGCTCAGCGCGGCGCCATTGTGCTGGCCGAAGGTCCTACCGGGCCGCTACGTTTGCGCGCCCTGGCGAGCGGTCACAGCCAGATCGCCAGCCGGCCGGGTTTCAGCCAGAATCTGGCGCAGCGCTCATTCGGCAGCGGTGAATCGATCCTGTGCAGCAGTGTCGAGGAAGATCCGGAATTGGCCGGCGCCCGCAGCATCGCCGATGGGGCCATGGCTTCGGTCCTGTGCATCCTGCTGCGCACGCCGCGCAAGAAATTGGGCGTTCTGCACCTGGACCGCGGCCCCTTGCAAAAGCCGTTCACCAAGGACGAATTGCACCTCGCCGACGCCATGGCCGCCCACGTGTCGGCGGGCATCGAAAGCGCTCAACTGCTCCGCAAGCAGCGCGAGCTTATGTACGCCACCATCACGATCCTGGCGCAAACCATCGAAATGAAGGATGTATGCACCGGCGACCACACTGCCCGCGTCACCGAATTCTCCTGCCTGCTCGGACAGCAACTCGACATCACGCAAGAAGAAATGCACTTTCTGCGCCTCGGCACGCCGCTGCACGACATCGGCAAGATCGGCATCGACGACTCGATTCTGCGAAAGCCGGGCAAACTGACGCCCGCCGAATTCGAAATCATGAAGACTCACACCACCAAAGGGGCCAAGATCGTCGAACAGATTCCCGACCTTCAACCGATTATCCCCATCGTTCTTTCGCACCACGAGCGCTGGGACGGCAAGGGCTATCCCAACGGCACTAAAGGCGAAGACACGCCGCGCCTGGCCCGCATCGTCGCCGTCGCCGACGCCTTCGACGCCATGACTTCCAACAGACCTTATCGCGACGGCATGTCGGCCGATGCCGCGTTTGCGGAAGTCGAATTGATGAAGGGCAAGCAATTCGACCCCGAGATCGCCAACGCCTTTTTGAAGATTCGCGCCCGCGTCATCCAGGAAATGCAATCCGAGACGAAACGCATCGGCATCCCGACGCTGGCGGCATTCCGCATGGCGACGTAGTTCACTTTTCTTGTGGGGCACGTTGCCAACGTGCCCACGATTGGGGCACGTTGGCAACGTGTCCCACAAAGTCGCTCCTTACAACCCATCGGCCTCTGCCGTTGCATATCCGCGGCCGCGCCCTTATCCTGAATCATGGTCATTCCCCCGTGCACGCAGGGATGAATCCATGGGTGCGGCAACCGTTATCGTCATATGCCTCGTCTGCTTCCCCGATGAAAGCAGCCGGAAGGCCGTGGACAGGCCGGGAGTCGGCGCGGGCTTCGAGCTCAGCGCACCGGTGCAACATCGAGAAGAGCGCTACGACCAAATCCCCTTCCAAGGCAACATCGATTCGTTCCTGAAGCAACTCTTGCGCAACGCCGCCGTAGACGATGAGGTAGCCGACCTGTTCGAACAATTGCGAGACAATCCGGCGCTTACCAATTTGAACGCCGATCAATTGCGCGACTGGATGGCGAAGGCACGCGATCCCTGGCTGCGCTACGAATTGGCGGAATTGGCGCGGAAGCACAAGAGCGGCAAATGGACTGCCGTCGCATTGCGTGCCAAGTTGTTGGAAATCCAAGAAACGCTGGGGAAAGTGGGAGTGCCCGGGGGCAAAGCTGCGAGCAGCGGCGCCAGCTTTGTGCCGCGGCCGGAGCCCCCGGCCGACGACAAGCTCGCGCGCTGGGCCAAGGATTGGTTGAAGGACGTGGACAACACTCGGGCCGGCGATTTCTTGCGCGATTCGCCGGCCTGGAAAAACGGACTGCGCGACCTGGACAAGTTGGCCAAAGCGTCCGACGTCAGGTTCGATTGGCTGAAGCGCATGCCCGACGGTTTGAAGCTGCCCAACGGCTGGACGGCGCGGCTGGGCGATTGGGCCGCGCGCCTGCCGCGCCTGTCGAACCTGCCGCGCTGGCGCTTCAGTGCGCCCAACTTGGGCCGCCTCAACGTAAACCCCGGCGGCGGGGGCGGCGGTTTCGGCGCGCCTTCGCTCGGCGCTGCCGGCTTTAGCGACAACCTCTTTTGGTTGCTCGTGCCGTTGCTTCTGGCGCTGCTCGGCTGGTTCTTCTACCGCAACCTGGGCCGGGCGCCGGCGCTGGCGGCAACGGCGCGGCGCCGCGGTCCCTGGCCGGTCGATCCCGCAACAGTGGCCACGCGCACACAGCTCATCCGCGCGTTCGATTATCTGGCGCTATTGCTGCTGGGCGATCAAGTACGGACGTGGAACCACGTCGCCGTCGCCAAGAAACTTGGCGAAGAGGCGGCTCGCAACCCGGCCGCCGGCGCCCTGGCGCACCTTTACGAGCTGGCGCGCTACACGCCGGGCGACGACACGTTGCCGCCGCAAGCCCGCGACGCCGCTCGCCGCCATCTGGTTTATCTCGCCCGGAGTGCCGCCGCGTGACGCGCCAATGCCCCCAAGCCCCAAGGCGAGCGCAGCGAGTCTTCGGGGTCGTCCTTGCCCTGTCATTGTTCTGCGCCCCGGCCTCCGCCCAAACTCCCATCGTCGAATACGACGGTGTCGAGATCTTCTGTCACATCCTCAAGCATTTCAAGTTCGACGCGCTCCAGAGTATCGATGCACTCGCCCAGCACAAGCCGGAAGAAACGTTGATCGTCGTCTTCGGCGACCTGGCGCCGCTCGATGCGATTCGCAAGCAAGTGCTAAATCTGAACGATTACGCCTTGTTGATTGCGTCGGATCGCCAGTCAGGCGAACGCCAAAATAGACGCCCCTGGCGCTGGGTTGAAATGAAATTGACATCTTGGCGCCTGAAGATCGAGGGTTCGGAAGTTCACGTCTCGGAACCGGACGCCTACCAGGGCAAGCCGCGGTGTCCTTTGCTGACGCCAGCGGAGATCAGCCGCAACCATCCAATTTTCCGGAGCATCAACGTGGGATTGGCGACCAACGGGCCAAGCTTTTTGACAAGCGAAAAGAGCGACCTGCATTTGCTCGCACGCTTCCCGAGGAGTGCCGGTGCGGTAGGCGGCCCTAGGTTGCGTGACGAAGAGCGCGCGGGTTACATCTTTGGAACCTCGGCTGACTCGGCCCAGCGTATCCTCTTCCTCGCCGGCCACGGTGTCTTCATGAACGGCATGATCGCCCAAAGCGACAACGACAACGGCCTCTTCGCCATCAACACGGTCCGCTGGTTGCGCGAGGCGCCCGATGGCGGCAAGCGCAAACACGCGCTCATGATCCACGACGGCAAGGTGATCGAAAGTTTCGGCCTGCCGCTAACCGCGTTGCCGCCGGTGCCGATTCCGCCGGTGCGCGTCATCAATCGCATGCTGCGCGAGCTGGAAAACGAGGGGATCCCGCATCGCTTTCTCGAAGAAGTCGTCGGCTGGTCCAACATGCTGCGATACGGCCTGCTCGCGGCGACGCTGGGTTTGTTCCTTTACGGTATCTGGCGCTTGTTCCCGGCGCGGCACAGCCAGGAAGCCGTGCCGCTCGTCGTCGGCATGCAAGCGCGGTCCGCGCCGACGCGCACGGTCACGCAACAGCGCCAGCTCGAGCAGTTGTCGCAAGACAATCTCTGGGAGCCGGCGCAGGCGCTGGCCCGGCAATGGTTCCTCGACCACGCCCACGTCGATACGCCCTTGTGGGACCAAGCGCACGATGCCGGCCCGCCCGTCGGACAGTACCGCGCCGGCTGGTGGGCTCGGCAGAAGCTCGCTCAGCAGCTCGGCTTGGTTTGGGACTTCGCCGTCCGCGATCCCGCCGAGCGCGTTTCGCTGCGCGAATTCCGCAAACTGGCCGACGCCGTGCAAGCGCTGGACCACGCCGCCCAGTCCGGGCAACTCGCGTTTCCGCGTGGCAAGACACCGAGCGGGCAATAAGAATGAGAAGATGAGGAAATTGACAATTAGCAATTGAAAATTGAAGGAAGCCCAACTCCCGATCACAGTCCGAGTTGTGTGCATTTTCAATTTGCAATTCGATATTGCTAATTGTCAATTTCTTCGCAAGCGCCGGCGGCGGCCCGAAAAGGGGACAGGACCTCTGAATTCGAAAGGTCCTGTCCCCTTTTCGGGCCGCCCGAACGCTGGAAATGGAGTGACCTACCCGCCATGTCCGCCCTCGCCGTCGGCAATCCGACTCCCGCCCTGGAAGAATGGGCCAGCCGCATCCAAGGGCTGCGCCAGCGCACGCTCGCCGAGGTCGCCCACGTTGTCGTCGGCATGGACAAGGTCGTGCACCGCTTTCTGATCGCGCTCCTGTCCGGCGGGCACGTCCTCCTCGAAGGCGTGCCCGGCGTCGCCAAGACGACGCTCGCCAAGACGCTCGCGCAGCTCCTGGGCTTGCAGTTCCACCGCATCCAGTTCACGCCGGACCTGTTGCCTTCCGATGTGACCGGCACCTACATCTTCGATCGCAAGAACAACGATTTCGTGCTCCGCAAGGGACCAGTCTTCTGCCAGTTGTTGCTCGCCGATGAAGTCAACCGCGCCCCAGCGAAGACGCAGTCGGCTCTGCTCGAAGCGATGCAGGAAAATCAAACGACCATCGAGGGCACGACGTTGCCGCTGCCGCAGCCGTTCATGGTGATGGCGACGCAGAATCCGGTCGAGCAGGAGGGCGTGTATCGCTTGCCGGAGGCGCAGCTCGATCGTTTTCTGGTGCGCATCGAGATGGGCTATCCGGGCGCGGACCACGAGGTGGACATGCTCAAGCTGCACAGCCGAGCGGTGCCGCCCGTCGAGAGCCTATTCACGCCCGAATTGATTCTGGAAGCCCAGGCGCAGCTTGCCAACGTCTACGGCAAGGACGAGCTGCTGCGCTACATCGTCGATTTGGCCGAAGCGAGCCGGGCGCATCCGGATTTGGCGCTGGGGGCCAGTCCGCGGGCGTCGCTGTGCCTTTTGAAATGCGCCCGCGCCCGCGCACTGCTCGATGGTCGCACCTACTTCACTCACGAAGACGTGCAGGCGGTGGCTCTGAGCGTTTTGGGCCATCGCTTGATTCTGCGGCCCGAAGCGGAAGTCGAAGGCCGCACGATTAGGGACGTGGTCAAGGATGTAGTGCAATCGGTGGCGGTGTTGGAAGGGAAATAACAGGAATCAGGAATCAGGAGTCAGGAATCACCAATACGTTGCTCCTGACCTCTGACCCCTGACTCCTAACTCAATGCTCACCTCGCGCGGCTGGTGGTTGTTGCTCGTCAACCTGGCGCTGCTGGTCGTCGCGATCAGCCTGGGCCTGGGGACGCTGACGCTCGCCTTGTTGGCGATTTTGGCTTGGTTCCTGGGCGCGTGGCTGCAATTTCATGTGCGGCTGCGCTGGACGGCTAGCGCGATCTGCGTCGAACGATCGCTGCTGCGGCAGGGGATGCCGATCGAGGTGCTGTGGGCGCAATCGACGGCTACCGTCGTCGCGCGTCTGTGCAGTCGCAGCCGGTTGGCGTTGCCGTATCTTGCTGTCTTCGATCGCGTGCCGGCGCTGGCCCGCTGGCAGAAGGGCGACACGTGGAGCGAGGGCGAGTTGCACCGTGCCGCCGCCGTGGAAATCTCGTACCAGATCAATTGCCCCGCGGCGGGCCGGCTGCGGTTCGACGGCCTCAAGGTGCAAGTCGCCGACTTGCAGGGGCTGTTCACCGCTCACCTTTTCACTCGTGATGTGCGCCACTACCGTGTGTTGCCGCCGCGGATCGATGAGCCGGGCCATTTGCCCACGATCAAGCGGCACAACCTCTTGCCGCACCTTGGAACACATCGTCACTTGCGGCCGGGGTCCGGAAGCGAGCTGCTCGACCTACGCGACTACCTGCCGGGCGATCCGCCCAAGATGATCGCGTGGAAGGCGTCGGCCCGGCGCGACCGGCTCATAACGAAGGAGTTCGAAAGCGAAGTGCCAGTCCGCTGCACGCTGTTTGTGGATGTATCGTCGTCCGTGCGCGTCGGGCCGCCGGGCGCGAATGCATTGACGCGCGTCATCGCCATCGCCTCGGCCGTCGTCCATGCCAACGCCGAGCAGCGCGACCTGTCGGGCTTGTGTTTGGTGGACGAGCATGCCGTCCGCGGCGTGATTCGGCCCGGACGCGGCAAACGCCATGTCTACCGGGTCATTCAAGAACTCGCCGATGCCGCCGAATTGGCGCCGGTCACCGAATTCGCGCCGCTGGAGCGGTTGGTCCCCCTGGCGTATGGCTTGGCCCAAGACGTCTACCCCGAATTGCTCGAAAAGGACGTCAACGCGTTCCCGTGGTGGCTGCCGCTCTGGTCGCCGCAACCGATCTACACGGTCCCACGGACCGAGCAAGTGCCGAAGTCGTGGCCGTGGCGGATGTGGTTCTATTGCCGGCGCTGGATGCGCGAAAGCCCGATCGGTTTGCATCGCGGGCGTTTGTTTCGATTCGCGCCGGGCCAACATCGCATGTACCGGTTGCGCAAGCGTGTGGCGGCGATCCTAGCGGTGCGCTATCATTTGGGTCCGGCGGCCCTGGCGTGGCTGCTCGAAGACGATGTTGCCTGCAGCCAATACGTGCAGCGCTTCCTGGCCGAGCATCAAGTCGCGGCGCCGTTGCCGCTGTATGATGAGCGCGGCCGGTATCGCTTCGGCTCGCCTGCCAAGATTGAGCGGCTGGGCAAGGCTCTGTTGGGTTCGGTGCTGCGCGGCAAGGAGAACGAGCTGTTCGTATTGCTGGTTGATCTGCTCGAAGCGGGGCCGCACCTGGAGCCGCTCTTGCGCGCGGTGCGGGTGGCGCGGGCGCGGCATCATCAGGTGCAGGTGATATGTCCGTGGCCGCCGGGCGTGCCGGTGCCGGGCCAGGCCGCCGCGCCGCCGCTCGCGGGGCGCGACCTGCTGCAAGCTTCTTTGGCCCGCGCCAGCGCCCAGCGCTTGCAGCAAGCCTACCGGCGCGTGCAAGAGGCGTTCGCCCAGCTCGGCGTCGGCGTCGCCCTGGCGCCGGAAGAGCAGGCCGTGTCGCTCATTCTCAATCGTTTGCACAAATTGCGCGGCTGGCAAAGGAGCATCCGATGAACGACGCGCCGCGCCCGGCCATGCAGGTCGGGACCATTCACTACCAGATTCTGTGCGGCGCCGGCCTGGTGCTCGTCTTTTTCGCGCAGTTCGACCAGGGCGTCTTTTTGGGCAACCTGCTCGTGGGCTGCATCGGCCTGTTGGGCATCGTCTCCACCATACGAATCGCCCCGCTGCTCCTGCTGATCGTGTTTGCCGGCGCGCAGTTGCATTTTCACTGGGAAATGTACCGGAGCTTCCAAGTCGACGAACGACGCCCGCTTCTGAACGTGCGCGACCTCGTCTTGGCGCTCGGGCTGGTCACCTACGTGGCGGCGAATTGCCGTTTGCAGAGCCTATCCACGCGCATTTTTCCGGCCGATCCACGCCAGCGCGAAGAGAAGCAGCGCCGGCGCGGCCGCTGGCGCTGGCGCGAGTTGGTCGCCGCGCAGCAGAAACGCGCCCGCCGACTGCTCACGCCGCAGGAAATCGCCCGCTTCGTGCTGATCCTGCCGCTGGGAGCGCTGGCGGCGCAGGCGCTGTGGTTCGTGATCGGGCGGCCCTGGATTTTGACCGTCTTTCACGAGCGCGTCCATCGCCTGATTTCGCTGGCGTGGCTATTGATCATGGGTGCGCTCATCACCGGCATGATCCTCGCGCAATGGCGGCGCCGGCATATGGACCAAACGGCAGCCGCCGTGTATCTTCAAGACACGCTGTGGCGCGAGACGCGCCGCGAGCAGCGCCGCACCTTCCGCTGGCTGGCGTGGCGACGGTTGCATGAACGGACGCAGGAACAAAAACAGTGAACGCCGCTTGCGGCTTAGCGCTTCTGAAACGGAATGTTCATTGGCCGCGCTAAACGGCCAGCAACCCCGGGGGACGATCATGTTGCCATTTCGACGATTGTCGCGCCGCCGATTCTTGGGATCCGCCGCGGCCGGCGCTTTTGCGCCCGCCGCAACGGCCGACGAGCGCCCCGTCGCCGAGCTGCGCGACAAGGCGCTGGTCGCGATCACCCTCGATCTGGAGATGAGCCGCAATTTTCCCACCTGGGAAACGACGCATTGGGATTTCGAGAAAGGCAACCTCAACGACGAGACCAAACGCTACGCCGTCGAAGCGTGCCGGCGGATTCGCGCGGCCGGCGGCGTGGCGCATTGCTTCGCCGTCGGCCGGGTCTTCGAACAGGAAGACGTAACCTGGCTGCGCGGCATCATCCGGGCAGGGCATGCCGTCGGCAATCACACGTACGACCATGTGAATCTGCTGGCGACGCGGGCCGAGGACATCCAGTTTCGCTTTCGCCGCTGCCCGTGGCTCATCGAAGGCCAAACGCCGGTCCAGGCGATCCGCAAGAACATCGAGCTTTGCACGGCGGCCATGCGCAACCGGGTGAACATCACGCCGGCCGGCTTGCGCACTCCCGGCGGCTTTCAAAACGGACTGCGCGATCATCCCAACGTTCAGCAGATGCTGCAAGACCTGGGCTTTACCTGGGTCAGCAGCCTTTACCCCGCGCATGCGGTCGGCCCGCAAGCCACTGACGAAGTGCTGCGCAGCATCGTCCAGGCCCAGCGGCCAGCGCAGCCGTTCGCCTATCCGCGCGGTCTCGTCGAAATCCCGATGAGCCCGATCAGCGACATCGGCGCTTTCCGCACCGGCCGCTGGCGTCTCGATGACTTCCTGCGGGCGACTCGCATGGCTTTGGAATGGTGCTTGGAGAACCGTGCCGTGTTCGATTTTTTGAGTCACCCATCGTGCCTGTACGTGGTCGACCCGCAGTTTCGCACCGTGGACATGATTTGCGATATGGTACGCCGCGCGGGCAACCGGGCGCTGCTAGTGGACTTGAATGCGATCGCGCGGCGCGTGCGCGGGTAACTTTCAATGACCCGTTTAGCGCACGCAGGATCTGGTGTGCGCTAAACGGGTCGCGGAAGTAAACCTGTCACGCCATGATCTCGCGTATCGGCTGCCCGAAATCGACAAGCAGCCGCCTTCGCCCAGGCACTTCCAAGCGGCGCGAATCCAATCCCATGAGATGCAGCACCGTGGCGTGCAGGTCGGTGACATAGTGGCCCGGATCGAGCGCGTGGAAGCCCAGCTCGTCCGTCGCGCCATGGACATAGCCGCCTTTGAGTCCGGCGCCGGCGAGCCACACCGTGAAGCCGTGCGGATGATGGTCGCGGCCCGTCGTGCCGCCGCTGCGCTGTTCCAGCCCTGGCGTGCGGCCGAATTCGGTGCAGAAGACGACGACCACATCGTTCCACAGCCCGCGCTGCTTCAAGTCTTTCAGCAAACCCGCGACAGGCTTGTCGATGGTGGCGCACAGCCGCGTGTGATTCGTTCGCAACTGTTGGTGTGAATCCCAAACCCCGTAGGGCGAGGGAAAGACCTGCACGAAACGGACGCCGCGCTCGACGAGCCGCCGCGCTGCCAGCAGGCGTTGCCCCGCCAAACGTGTATTGTCCTGGTCGAGACCGTACAGCCGCTGCAGGGCCGGCGGCTCATCCGGCAAGTTCAGCGCCTCGGGCACCGCGGTTTGCATGCGGAACGCCAACTCGTAGGAGCGAATGCGCGCCCGCAAATTGGCGTCTTCCGGGTATTCCACGGCCGCCAGATTATTCAGCCGGCCAATCAAGTCGTACTCGTTGCGCTGTTCCTCGGCGAGCACGTCGGGGTTGCGGCGACCGTTGGGCAGCGGGTTGTTCGGGTCGATGTTGAGTGGAATGCCGTTGTGGCGCGGGCCGAGGTAATGCGAGCTGATCGATTGCCGGGTGTCGCTGCGCGTCGGTCCGCCCAGGACGATGTATTGCGGCAAATTGTCGTTGAGGCTGCCCAGGCCGTAATGGACCCACGAGCCGATCGTCGGCTGCGTTTCGTCGAGCCGGTGGCGGCCGGTGTGGATTTGATTTTCTGCCGCGTGATCGTTGTCGGTCGTGTAGACATTGCGCACGAAGGCGATGTCGTCGACGCAGCTCGCCAGATGCGGCCACCAGTCGGTGATCTCGATGCCGCTTTGGCCGTGCTTCTTCCAACCGACCTGCATCGGATAGATGATCGGATAGCGATCGCGGACGTTGATTTCCTCGGCGACAACCGAGCGCGAACGCTGATCGTGCAGCGGCGAACGCAACGGATTGGCGAACGGCGTCCGGTCGAACGTCAGCCCGGCATAACGATTCAGCGCCGGCTTAGGATCGAACGTCTCGACATGGCTGTAGCCGCCGGAAAGGAAAATCCAGATGACCGACTTGGCCCGCGGCGCGTGGTGCGGCCGCCCGTCGGGCGGCGCGTAGTGCGCCGGTTCATCGGCCCGGGCGTGGCCATCGCGGTGCAGCATCGCCGCCAGCGACAGGCCGGTGAAGCCCAGGCCGAGGTCGGCGAGGAATGTGCGGCGCGATACCTGGCCACAAGAGCAGGTCGTCTTTTTCATGATGGTTTTTTCAACCTTTTGAATCGATCATTGACTCATGCAGAGACAACGGCTCGATCAGCCAGCCATGTTTTTTTAGCAGAGGCACCGGAAGATGGACGGTTCGTTCCTCCATCAATTTGATTTTCCAGCCGTCCGGATCGCGGTAGAGGCTGTAACCGGCGCCGCTGTCCAATTCTAAGGATTCGGGTTTTTGCGAGGAAGGCCGAACCCGGAGGAAGGTCATGGTGGTAACCGTGGTCAGGTTGCCCGTTTCGCAGGTCAATAACCGGCAATTGCGAAATACCTGGGAGGACTGCGCGGGCCCTTGTTTGGAAGCGTAGGAACGCCATTTTTGGGCTAAGCCGATCTCTCGTTTGTCGCGCAGGCGCCGATCCAAGAAACAAACGGGGAAAGCCGGCCTGAGCTGTTCGACCACCTCCTCAAGCGCGACGTTGTCCAGGGATTCAAGGTCGGAAAGGTCCACCGCGCCGGTCTTTATTTTGTCCACCCAGGAAATCGCTTGGGCTGTGCTCATGGCTGCATTCTCCGAGGAGTGACTTTGACTTGGCTCACTCGTCCATCGGAATGGCGAAAGTAATGAAGTTCGATTTCTTTGCCAAATTCGTCGGCGTAGATTTCATAGATTTTAACGGTTCCGGACGGCGCATTCGGGGAACGGGCAATCGCGCCGCTGCCGGATTTCGCTCCCTTGTGCTTCCAGTTCTTCGGATCGCCATGTTGCACAATTGCGTCGAATTCCAAAAAGTCAAAAGGATCGTCCATTTCCGAATCGCCAAAGCTCGGTCAAGGCGCTAGTGCCGTGTCACACGTCGAATGATGGATCACAAGAGCCGCGCACGAAGTAAGCGGCTGCGAGTGGGCCGCTTACTTCGTGCGCGGCTCTTACTTCTGGCGACTCATCAATTCATGCG
>Ga0209726_10004464_pt1 | contig 17863 bp, 14 predicted proteins | sample Subgrocontami54m_FD_187453 | JGI IMG/M metagenome (GOLD analysis project Ga0209726, IMG submission 187453) | Subsurface groundwater microbial communities from S. Glens Falls, New York, USA - GMW46 contaminated, 5.4 m (SPAdes) (version 3) | ecosystem: Environmental > Aquatic > Deep subsurface >... | reverse complement strand
GGAAGCCGCAGGCTGGCGCAACGGGGCGGCGTTTCTTTGGTTACTTTCTTTGGCCGCACAAAGAAAGTAACCAGCAGCCGGGCTGCCCCCGGCGAAGTTGCCTTGGTTTCAACCGCAGGGTGCAATTTCATTGCACCCGTTACCGGCTAAGCAGGCACACTCTTCACCCGCGTGATCCTCACCACTTCAGGTATCCCGCGCATGCCGCGCATCACCTTGGCCAAGTGCTGGCGGTTGCTGACTTGCAGGGTGAAATACAGCGCGGTGTAGTCGCCCTCATTGGTGAAGTGCACGTTCTCGATGTTGGATTCGGCCTCGGCGATGGCGGCTGCGACTTTCGCCAGCACGCCGCGCTGGTTTGCGACGATGAGTTTGATGCTGACTTCGAAGGGGCGGCTGATATTCTTGTCCCAGGTCACGTCCAGCCATTTGTCCATGCCGCCGCGCCCCTTGCGCAGCAAAGGGCAGTCGTGGGTATGCACGATCAGCCCCTGCCCGCTCTTGATGACGCCGATGATGGGATCGCCCGGAATGGGGCGGCAGCATTTGGCGAATTGCACCGCCATGCCTTCCGTGCCGAGGATGGTGACTACCCCGCTGGCCGTGTGGTGTTCCGGTACCCCCGCTTCGCCGACTCGTGCAAGCTGGCGGGCAATGACCATGTTGAGGCGGCGGCCCAGCCCGATGTCGGCCAGGATTTCTTCGCGCGATTTTGCTCCGCTGTCCTTGAGCAGCTTGTCCCAGTGGGCGCTGTTATCAATATCCTGCGGCTTCATTCCGAGCGAGGCAAGCGCCTGATGCAGCAGGCGCTCGCCCAGCGCGGCGGATTCCTGAAAATGCATGGTGCTGAGAAAATGGCGGATCTGGCTGCGCGCCTTGCTGGTTATCACATAGCTCAGCCAGGCCGGGTTCGGCTTGGCATGCGGAGCGGTGATGATTTCCACGCGGTCGCCATTCTTCAGCTCGGAGCGCAGCGGCACCAGCTCGAAATTCACCTTGGCGGCCACGCAGCGGTTGCCGATGTCGGTGTGCACGCTGTAGGCAAAGTCCACCGCCGTTGCACCGCGCGGCAGCGCGAGAATCTTGCCTTTCGGGGTGAACACATACACCTCGTTCGGGAACAGGTCCACTTTCAGATGCTCCAGAAACTCGACCGAATCAGCGCTTTCGCTCAGGCTCTCCAGCAGGCTTTGCAGCCACTGGTGGGTCTTCTTGTGCAGGTCGTTGATCGGTACAGGCCCGGACTTGTACAGCCAGTGCGAGGCGACGCCGGCCTCGGCAATCCTGTGCATTTCCACGGTGCGGATCTGCACCTCGATGGGCGTGCCGTACGGCCCGAACAATGTGGTATGCAACGACTGGTAGCCGTTTGCCTTGGGGATGGCGATGTAGTCCTTGAACTTGCCCGGAATAGGTTTGTACAGGCCATGCAGCGTTCCCAGCGCCATATAACAGGCTGGCACATCGTCCACCAGCACGCGGAATCCGTAGATGTCCAGCACCTGCGAGAAGGCCAGCGATTTCGCCTGCATCTTCTGGTAAATGCCGTACAGGTGTTTTTCGCGCCCATACACCTCTGCGTTGACGTGATGCTCTTTCAGGCGCTGGCGCAGGGCATCCAGAATTTTCCCCACCACTTCGCGACGGTTGCCGCGCGCGACCTTGAGCGCCTTTGACAGCACCGAGTAGCGGTTGGGGTGCAGGTGCTTGAAGCCGAGGTCTTCAAGCTCCTGATAGATGGCGTTGAGGCCCAGACGGTTGGCGATGGGCGCATAGATTTCCATGGTTTCACGCGCTATGCGTTCGCAATTTTCGCGTGACATGGATTCCAGTGTGCGCATGTTGTGCAGACGATCCGCCAGCTTGATCAGGATGACGCGCACATCGCGCGCCATCGCCATCAGCATTTTGCGGAAATTCTCCGCCTGCGCATCCTCCTTGGTTTCAAACTCGATCCTGTCGAGCTTGCTCAAACCGTCAACCAGGTCGGCCACCGGCTTGCCGAATTCTTTTGCCACATCTTTGGTGCTAATGGGGGTGTCTTCCACCACGTCATGCAACAGGGCTGCCATGATGGTTTGTGCATCGAGGTGTAATGGAGCGAGGATGCGTGCGACGGCAATCGGGTGCGAGACGTAGGGCTCGCCGGACTTGCGGAGCTGCCCCTTGTGCGCGGATTCGCTAAATTCGAGTGCCTGCCGGATGTGCTCGACATCCTTGGGCTTCAGGTAGGTGGAACACTCCTGCAGGAGTGTTTCGGCATCGGACATTTGTCATTGGCAGCTGGCAGCTGGCAGAGGATAGCAAAACCGGGATGGCTACAAGCTTCAGGCTACCGGCTCCCAGCTTGGTATTCACGCCATCCCGCGGTTGAGAATTTCCAGCCCCACTTTGCCTTCGCTGATTTCGCGCAGGGCGATGACGGTGGGTTTGTCCTTGCCTTCTTCCACCAGATAGTTGGCGCCATTGGCCAGCTGGCGCGCGCGGTAGGCCGCAGCCAGGGTGAGTTCAAAGCGGTTGGGAATGCGTTCCAGACAGTCGTCTATAGTGATGCGGGCCATTGTGTACCTTTCTTTTCAATTATTGCGATGGGTTTTGCAGTTGGTTGATTAAATCCCGCTGGCGAACGAGTTGCCTGTCGCGGAGGAGCCCTGCGGCAACGGTGATGGCCTCGAGTTGACGCGATGCATCATCCAGCTTTTCGTTGATAATAACATAGTCGAACTCCGCGACATGCGCGATGTCCGCCCGGGCTGCGCGCATGCGCTGCGCGATCACCTCGGCACTGTCCTGCCTGCGCCCTTGCAGGCGCACTTCCAGCGCTTGCAGCGAGGGCGGCAGGATAAAGATGCTGATGCAATCCGGGAACTTGCGCCGCACCTGTACGGCGCCCTGCCAGTCAATCTCCAGCAGAATGTCGCGCCCGCTGGCGGTTTCCGCCGCAATCCAGGATTGCGAAGTGCCATACAGGTTGCCATATACCTCGGCGCTTTCCAGAAAATCCCCTTTCTTTGCCATGGCCAGAAAAACCTCGCGGCTGACGAAATGATAGTCTTTGCCATCCGTTTCACCGGGGCGCGGCGGCCGCGTGGTATAGGAAACCGATACGTCAATCTGCCGGTTGCAGGCCAGCAAGGCGTTCACCAGGCTGGTTTTGCCTGCACCGGATGGCGCGCTGACGATGAAAAGATTTCCGGACATTGGATTTGATTATATGGTTGACGTTTTAAATGGTGTGGAACAGCGGTTTAAGGTTTGCATTCTCCCATTGTGGACAAACATATTGCGGGCTGCTTTCGATTTTACCCAAACTTTTGCCGCATGGTGTGTCATGAGTGTTTGGTGCAGATTGTATCACCAACAAATTTCAGCAAGCCCAATAGCGGTAGTTGCCCGCCGCTTGGCACACCGTATAATGGCGCGCACAACTTTAGGGGCTATTTACCGTGTTTGATTTTTGGCGGCGCGCGCTGATTTTTCCACTTGCCCTGCTTTTATTCTCTGTGCTTTTGTGGGCTGCTGCCGGCGCCTTGGCCGCCGCGCTGTTTTTTGGCGGGTTTCTGCTGGGGCGCCTGATATTCCATCTGCACCAGCTCGCTTTGCTCGACTACTGGCTGGCTGACCCCGATGCGCGTGTGGTGCCGGATGGCGCGGGGCTGTGGGAGGAGGTCTTCGCGCGGTTGAACAGGATGGTGCGCCTGTACCGCAAGGAGCGTGAACAGCACACCGCCGCGTTGCAGCACATGGAGCAGGCTACCTCGGCGCTGCCGGAGGGAGTGGCCATCCTCGACGAGGCTGACCACATCGAATGGTGCAACCCGCTCGCCGAACAACATTTCGGCCTGGACGGCGCGCGCGACATTGGCCAGCAGATTACTTACCTGGCGCGCCAGCCGGAATTTGTGCAGTACCTCGCCATGCATGATTTCAGCGAGCCGCTGGTGTTGCGCGGCGCGCGCCAGGACGGGCTGACCCTCTCCATCAAGCTGATCCCTTACAGCGACAACAAGAAACTGCTGATCAGCCGCGACATTACACATTTGGAGCGTATCGAAACCATGCGCCGCGATTTTGTCGCCAACGTATCGCATGAATTGCGCACCCCGCTGACAGTGGTAAACGGCTTTGTCGAAACGCTGCGTGACATGCCCAGCCTTGAAAATGACATGGCGCGCCGCGCACTGCACCTGATGGGGGAGCAGACACAGCGCATGGAACGCCTGGTGGACGATCTGCTTACCCTGTCAAAACTGGATAATGCGCTTAATGCCCTCCAGGAAGAGACGGTGGAAGCACCCGTACTCCTGCGCGCGCTGTACCATGAATGGCACTTGCTGGATGGCGGGCAGCATTCGTTGCGGCTGGAACTGGAAAGTGACTGCGCTTTGCTGGGCAATACCGCAGAGCTGCGCAGCGCGTTCGGCAACCTGATATCCAATGCCGTCCGTTATACGCCGCAGGGCGGCGAAATTGTGTTGCGCTGGCAGGAACAGGATGGGCAGCCGGTGTTCAGCGTGCTGGACAGCGGCCCCGGCATTGCGCCACAGCATATTCCCCGCCTGACCGAGCGCTTCTATCGCGTGGATCACAGCCGCTCACGCGAAACAGGTGGCACGGGCCTGGGGCTGGCTATCGTCAAACACGTGGCGAACCGGCACCAGGCGCGGCTGGAGATCGCCAGTGAGGAAGGCAAGGGCAGCATTTTCAGTATTGTGTTCCCGGCCAAGCGCCGCTTGCTGTTGCTGACGGCGGAGGCACCCGGCTAAACCGGCGAGAAGCTTACCCGTTCGTAATCCGAACCTTTTTCTACGCTGAATTCCATTTTTACATCCAGCTTTGCCTTGTCCGCCTGGGCAATTTCAACTACCCGGCCGGGCTTGAACCAATCGCGAGGGACAATCAGGCTGGCCGGGATTTTCAGCGCGGGAACGGCAGGCAGCAGCAGCGCCGCGACAGACTTGTCCGATACGGCAAGGTTGATTCCGGTCGCCTTTACGGCGATGGTTTGCGGCAGGCCGGGCAGGTAGCGCACCCCTGCATGCAATTGCCCGGTCTGTGCGACTTTGACCCAACTCACCGCACCCAGCATGAAGGCATTGGCATTGGGGGGGCGCACTGCAACGAGCTGGTTTGGGCCGAGGCGCATGCCCGTACTTCCCTCACGCAACAGACGCGCGCCAAGAATGCTTTCATCTTTAATCTGCCAGGTTTCCAGCGCAAAACCCATCCCGGACAGATCGTGGCGGTCGGTGTCAGACAACACGCGGCCAAATGCCTGGATTTGCTGAGCGTTCTCACTCGCCCCCTTGTCTGGCTGTTTGAACGGTTTGTTGGCGATATATGCGAAGCAGCTTTCGATTCCGTAGCACATCTGTGCTTGTTTCTGCGCAACGCTGCGCTCGGCCAGACGGTCGCTTCGTCCTTCGCAACAGCACTGGTGCAGGTAGTTCAGGAACCAGGCGCACTCTGCGCTATTGCAACCCTCACCCAACTCCAGTTGCCGGGGTGATTGCCCCTGTTGCAACAGGATCATCTTCACGCGCAGCAGCTTGCTTAACGGCACCATCGCCAAATAACGCACATTACCTGAAGGGTTCACCTGCTGTAGCTGCTGCAAACCTTGCGAGCCGCTCAGGTCAACCGCCAGCGGTGAGGCGTCGCCCTTGCTCATGGCGTAGCTACGCTCCACGGTAATGGTTGGGCTCCATAGCGTCAGCCAGCGATCCAGCAGTTGCAACTGGTTGCGCGTCAACTCTGCGCGGTAGGCGTGGCAGGCAAGCAGCAGCCTGGCATAAACGGCACGGCACGAAGTGGGGATGGCGTTGCCGTTGAGGCTGTCTGCCACCCCCGCAAGGTGCAAACCCTGCTCCTCGCTGAAGGCATACAGCGCATGCAGTTGATGCCACAACTTGCCATCGAATTCATAACCGGTGCGAAGGTGCTCGAAAATCTGCAAACCGCTATACAACAGGCAGCGCTGGCACAGCAGCGCACCGTGCGGGATGAGTCGCGCATCACCCGCCATATAGGCTTGCAGGCAGCGCTGGTAGCCGGTGACCATGCCTTGCCACAGCCCGATGATGGAGACGAACACAGTGAGTTCGTCCGTGCTCAGCGGCAGTTTTGCGGCGGCCAGCTTTTTGGCGTAATCGGCCTGTATGGCTGATACCGTTTCACGCAACAGCTCCAGTGTTTGCAGGCGTTCCAGGCCACGCATCGGGTAACGGTTGAGCTCATCCAGTTGCGCGCGCAACACGCCGTGCGCCAGATGCAGGTTGGTGAGTTGCAGTTGTCCAAGCCATTGCGCGCAGCCGGCGGCATCCTTGAATACCGGATTGGCGCGGTCGTCGGTGGGGTCGAGTGGCAGGGTCAGCATGGTTCAGGATTGCGGAATGCGGAATGCAGAATGCGGATTAGGGGAAACCATAGCGCCGCTTTTGACGTTCTCCGCAATCTGCAATCCGCACTCCTCATTTCTATAGCAGTACCCTTTCGATTCCGCCATCATTGGCATTCTGCACAAAATTTTCAAGCCAGTTTTCACCCAGCAGATGCCTGGCCATTTCGATCACCACATAATCCGCAGTGGTTCCGGAGTCGTCATTGTAGCGTGAAAGGCCCTGCAGACAAGACGGGCAGGAAGTCAGTATCTTGACCTCTCCGGTGTAGCCGTCATCGCGCAACGCATCCGCGCCTTTGCGCATCTCCTCTTCCTTGCGGAAGCGCACCTGGGTCGAGATGTCCGGGCGTGCTATCGCCAGCGAGCCGGATTCTCCGCAGCAGCGGTCATTCAGGGTGACCGGTACACCCATCAGCTCATTTACCACTTTCAGCGGCTGGTAGGTCTTCATCGGCGTATGGCAGGGATCGTGGAACATGAAGCGTGCTCCCTCCACGCCTTGCAGCTTTATTCCCTTTTCCAGCAGATACTCGTGGATGTCGAGCAGGCGGCAACCGGGGAAAATCTTGTCGAACTGGTAGTGCAGCAGCTGGTCCATGCAGGTGCCGCACGATACCAGCACGGTCTTGATGTCCAGGTAATTGAGCGTATTGGCCACGCGGTGGAACAGCACACGGTTGTCCATGGTGATCTTGCTGCCGCGGTCTTCCTGCCCGACGGCAATCTGCGGGTAGCCGCAGCAAAGGTAGCCGGGCGGCAGCACGGTGATCGCGCCGATTTCGTACAGCATCGCTTGTGTGGCCAGGCCTATTTGCCCGAACAGGCGTTCCGAGCCGCAACCTGGGAAATAGAACACCGCCTCGGAATCCTCATTCACCTTGCGCGGGTCGCGGATGATGGGTACCACGGTGCTGTCCTCAATATGCAGCAAGGCGCGCGAAGTTTTTTTGGGCAGGATGCCGGGCATGGGTTTGTTGACGAAGTGGATCACCCGAGCTCGAACAAGCGGTGAAACATAGGGGGGAAGCCCCAGTGTCGCGGGAGGGTGCGCGGTCTGGTCGTGGAACAGGCCAAAATGCTTGGCGAGCCGGTAGCCGATACGCTGCGCCTTGTAGCCCCATTCGATCATCAGCTTGCGCACCAGCTTGATCGTGACGGGATCGGTGGCGTTGAGAAAAAACATCGTGGCAGCCTTGGCCGGATTGAATTTGCTCTTGCCCTGTTTGCGCAGGAAATTGCGCATGGCGATGGAAACATCGCCAAAGTCGATATCCACCGGGCAGGGGGCTTTGCATTTGTGGCACACCGTGCAATGATCCGCCACATCGTTGAACTCATCGAAATGCGCGATGGAAATGCCGCGCCGCGTTTGTTCCTCATACAGGAACGCCTCGATCAGCAGCGAGGTGGCGAGTATTTTGTTGCGCGGCGAATACAGCAGGTTGGCGCGCGGGATGTGCGTGTTGCACACCGGTTTGCACTTGCCGCAGCGCAGGCAGTCCTTGATTGAATCGGAAATCTGGGTCAACTCGCTCTTTTCCAGGATCAGGCTTTCCAATTCCATCAGGTTAAAGCTGGGCGTGTAGGCTCGCTCCAGATTGCCGCCGCTGAGCAGCTTGCCCCTGTTGAAACGCCCTTCCGGGTCTGTGCGGTTCTTGTAGGCAGCGAATTCGGCAATTTCCTGCGGCTCGAGGAAATCGAATTTGGTGATGCCGATGCCGTGCTCGCCGGAAATTACCCCGCCCAGGTCTTTCGCCAGGCGCATGATGCGATCCACCGCAGCATTGGCCTGTTGCAACATGGCGTAGTCGTCCGAGTTCACCGGAATGTTGGTATGCACGTTGCCATCGCCCGCGTGCATGTGCAGCGCGACGAATACGCGGCTTTTCAGCACACCCTGCTGGATGGCGTTGCACTGGTCGAGTATGGGCTGGTAAGTGCTGCCGCCGAAAATCTGGCGCAACGGCTCGCGCACTTCAAGTTTCCATGAGGCGCGGATGGTGTGGTCTTGCAGGGCGTGAAAGACCGTTGAGTTGTTAGTCGTAAGACGTAAGTTGTTAGTTGGGGGTTGCTCAGGACTTACGTCTTTCGACTCGGAACTGGGTTTGTCCAGATTATCCCTCAGCCATTGCCAGCGGGCGCGTACCCCGCTCAACAGTTCCTGTGCCTGTTGCGCGCGGTTGCCGAGCAGCTCGGCGCTGCCCAATTGCGCGTCGTCCTGGTAGTGCAACGGCAACTCACCGTTGAAGAATTCATCCAGCGCATCCAGCAGTTTGAGTTTGTTATGCAACGACAGCTCGATGTTGATGCGCTCTATGCCGTCGCAGTAATCGCCCATGCGCGGCAGCGGAATCACCACATCCTCGTTCACCTTGAACGCATTGGTGTGCTTGGCGATGGCCGCAGTGCGCGCGCGATCCAGCCAGAACTTCTTGCGCGCCTCGGCGGTCACCGCGATGAAGCCTTCGCCGTGGCGCAGGTTGGCCAGCCGCACGATTTCCGAGGCGGCTTGCGCCACGGCGCTTTCATCGTCGCCCACCACGTCGGCGAGCAGCACCATCTTGGGCCGCGTGCCGCGCCGGGCTTTGGTGGCATAGCCCACCGCCTTGAGATAACGCTCGTCCAGATGTTCCAGCCCGGCCAGCAGTGCTGGCTGCCGGTTGTTGAAGTAAGAGGTGATCTCGATGATGGCGGGCACCGCCTCGCGTACCTGGCCGAAAAACTCCAGGCACACCGTTCGCGTGTGGCTATGCGCGCGGTGCAGGATGAAGCGCGCCGAGGTGATGATGCCGTCGCAGCCTTCCTTCTGGATGCCCGGCAGACCGGACAGGAACTTGTCCGTCACGTCCTTGCCCAGCCCGGTCTTGCGGAATTTTCCGCCGGGAATCTCCAGTATTTCCGGCGCGCCGTGCGGCGTCTTTCCGTCCAGTTCAAAGCGGCTGATGCGGAAGCGCGCCACCTCCACGTCGTGTATCTTGCCGAAGTTGTGCTCCAGCCGCTCCACCGTCATCCACAAACCATCCGGCGTGACCATGCGCCATGACGCCAGGTTATCCAGCGCGGTGCCCCACAGCACGGCTTTCTTGCCGCCCGCATTCATCGACACGTTGCCGCCGATGCACGAGGCATCCGCCGAAGTCGGATCCACCGCGAACACCAGCCCACTGGTTTCCGCCGCTTCCATCACGCGGCGCGTCACCACACCCGCACCGCAATGGATGGTGGCACAAGGCTCGCTCAGGCCGGGCAGGGCAAAGCGCTCTATGGCGGAGAATTTGTCCAGTTTTTCGGTATTGATCACTGCGGAGATTTTATCCAGCGGCACCGCGCCGCCGGTGTAGCCGGTGCCGCCGCCGCGCGGGATGATGGTCAGTTTGAGTTCGATGCAGGCGCGCACCAGCGGCGCAACCTCTTCCTCGGTGTCCGGGGTAAGCACTACAAACGGGTATTCCACGCGCCAGTCGGTGGCGTCGGTCACGTGCGAGACGCGCGACAGCCCGTCGAACTGGATGTTGTCGCGGCGCGTGATGCGGCTCAATACGCGCAGTACGCGGCGGCGCAGCCGCAGGGTGTGCTCGAAATCGGCGGAAAACTCGTTGACCGCGCGGTGCGCCAGTTCCAGCAGGCGCTTTACCCCCTCGTTGTGGTTCTGGCCGCTACGCTTAACGTCGACTTCGCCGATGTTCACCCTATCGGGTACGAGAGTCCCCACCACACCTTCGGTGTCCTGGCGGCGTTGCTCGATGGCATGCAGGCGATGGCGCAACGCCCCGACGAGCGCCCCACGCCGCTTGCGGTTGCCCAGCAGGTCATCCTGCAAATACGGGTTGCGCAATATCACCCAGATGTCGCCCAGCACTTCATACAGCATGCGCGCGGAACGGCCGGTGCGGCGCTCCCCGCGCAGGCTGTTTACGATGTCCCATCCCTCGTGGCCAAGGATGCGGATGGTAATCTCGCGGTCGGAGAACGAGGTGTAGTTGTAAGGGATTTCGCGCAAACGTGCAGTCATCGGAATTTTGAATTACGCTGCAAAAGACGCATTTTACCGCATCACGTGCACCCGCTCGACCCCAATTGAAGTAGTGGCAAAATGCTAAGCTACATAAAATGAACAGCCAAGCCAAGCCGGGTAAACCAGCCGGAGAAATATCAAGCCGCGTGTTTTTTGCGTTGTGGCCGAATGACGCGGAGCGCGCCGCCATTGCCGCATGGCAGCCTGCATTGCACAGGCTGTGCGGCGGGCGCAGCATGCGCGCCGGCACCCTGCACGCCACGCTGCTGTTCCTCGGCGATGTGGTACAGCACCGGCTGGAAGCCCTGCAACTGGCGGCGCAGGAGGCGGAAGGAAGGCACTGTGATCTGGCCTTCGATGTGGCGCACTATTGGGGGCACAACCACATCGTGTATGCCTCAGCATCCACCGTGCCACAGCAACTGGCGCAGCTGGTGCAAGTGTTGGAACAGCGCCTGAAAAAACACCATTTTCATTTCGATAAGCGGCCCTTCAAACCGCACGTAACCTTGTTGCGGCACGCGCAGTGGAGTGACGCACCGTTGCCCGAAATGCAAAGGGTGGCGTGGAAGATACGGGATTTCGCACTGGTGCAATCTGTGCCTGACGAGGAAGGCGCGAACTACCGGGTGCTGGCAAGGTTTCCGCTGCGTTGATGAATGGCGGGCGTCTGCGGGTGAGATAGTGCAGGGCGGTCAATGGCTATCAAACCATGGCCACCCTGCCGGGCTACCAGGCTGCGTCAAACAGCCACGCATCCATTGCCAGCAGGCCATACGTCATCACACGGTTCAGGTGCAGTGCGGTATCAATTCTGTTTGCCGCACCGAGAGCCACGAACAGCGGCAGCAGGTGCTCATCGGTGGGGTGGTTCTGCACGGCGAACGGTGCGCGGCTGCGGTATTCGACAAGTGCCTGCAGATCGCCTGCGGCAATCTTCGCCGCAATCCAGTCGCAAAATTCGGCCACCCATTGCGGTGCAGGTTCGTTTTGCGCGTGTTTGAATACAGCGCGCAGGTTGTGGGAAATGGCACCGCTGCCGATGACCAGCACGCCTTGTTCGCGCAACGGGCGCAAGGCGCGGCCCAACGCGACATGCCACGCCGGATTCTTGTCCGGTTGCAGCGAAAGTTGGGCGACGGGAATATCCGCCTGCGGAAACAGGAAACTCAGCGGCACCCACGCGCCGTGATCGAGGCCATGCGTGTCGTCCAGTTGCACCGGAATCCCCGCCTGTTGCAGCATACGAACCGCGGCTTGCGCCATTTCCGGCGCGCCGGGTGCGGGATAGCGCAGGTTGTAGAGAGCTTCGGGGAAGCCGCTGAAGTCGTGGATGGTTTCCGGCTGGACAGCACGACTGAGCGTCGGGATGGATGTTTCCCAATGCGCAGAGATCACCAGAATGGCGGAAGGTTTGGGCAGTTGCGCACCGAGTCTCTGCCACGCAATGCCGGTCTCGCCTGGCTCGAGCGGCAGTGTGGGTGCGCCATGCGAGAGAAACAGAACTGGCATCATTTCATGCCTCGCTAGATGAATGTGCTAACAGAGAGAATCCCGGGGAATCCAGGATTGTCTACAAAACCGTCACGCGCCCAAACTTGCGCTTGCCTACCTGTGCGACCACTACTGCGCCGGCTTTAAGTTGCAGCGCTTTGTCGCTGACGCGCGCTCCATCCAGCTTCACCGCGCCTTGGGCAATCATGCGCAAAGCGTCTGAGGTGCTGTCCACCAGCCCGGCCTGCTTGAGTAAATGTGCAATGCCGATGGTGCCGTTCATCGAAGCAACCGTCAGTTCCGGCATGTCGTCCGGCAGCATGCCCTGTTTGAAGCGCGCCTCGAATTCCGCCAGTGCGTCTTCCGCCGCCTTGTGGGAATGGAAACGGGCAACCATTTCCTGCGCCAGCAGCACTTTGATGTCGCGCGGGTTGCGGCCTTGCTCCACCTCGGCGCGCCATTGGGTTATGGTGCTCATCGTTTCGAATGACAGCAACTCCAGATAGCGCCACATCAAATCGTCCGGAACAGACATCAGTTTGCCGAATATTTCCTGTGGCGGTTCGGTGATACCGACATAGTTGCCGAGCGACTTGGACATCTTGTTCACGCCATCCAGCCCCACCAGCAGCGGCATGGTGAGCACGCACTGCGCAGGCTGCCCATAATGTTTTTGCAGTTCGCGTCCCATCAGCAGGTTGAATTTCTGGTCGGTGCCGCCCAGTTCCATGTCTGCCTTGAGCGCCACCGAGTCGTAGCCCTGTACCAGCGGGTAAATGAATTCATGGATGGCGATAGACTGGTTGCCCTTGTAGCGCTTGCCGAAATCGTCGCGCTCCAGCATGCGTGCCACGGTGTGCGTGGCAGCCAGCTTGATTAAATCAACCGCGCTGAATTTATCCATCCAGGTGGAATTGAACACGATCTCGGTCTTGTCCGGATCCAGCACCTTGAACACCTGCTCGCGGTAACTCTGCGCATTCTCCATTACCTGTTCGCGCGACAGCGGCGGCCGGGTTGTATTCTTGCCGCTGGGATCGCCTATCATGCCGGTGAAATCGCCGATCAGGAACAGGGCGTGGTGCCCCAAATCCTGTAACTGGCGCATCTTGTTGAGCAGCACGGTATGTCCGAGGTGCAAGTCCGGCGCGGTGGGATCAAACCCGGCCTTGATGCGCAACGGGCGGCCCTGCGCCAGCTTCTGTTTCAGTTCGGCTTCCAGCAGCAGCTCGTCGCAGCCGCGCTTGATCAAGTCCAGTATTTTCTGTTGTGTCATATTTTAAGTATTGTTATCGTTAATACAAATCCGTGCGATTCACCGCTCATCCCCGATTTTCCACCGTTCATCTATAGTGCTTCGCCTTTCATTCTGGCGGCCTGCAACTGTCCGGACGGATTTTGAGCGGCGCCTGCTTTCTGGTACAGTGGCGGCCAATCTGAAGCAGCAAGCGCTCATAACTTATAAAGAAAGCAATGGTCGGAGGCGCAAATGTTAACCCAAAACACCCTGACACAAGAACGCAAATTGAAACTGCGCTGGTTCGTTGCCATGTCCAGCCTGCCCTTGCTTGGCGTGGTCACCGCATTCGGCATCGTGCCGCAGAATGAAATCACCGCTACCCGACTGAAAACCGTGGTGGAAGAAATCGCCCTGCCACCCATCACTCCGGTTGCCGGCAGTACCGCCACTTTCTGGCGCAATGAGCGCGTGCAACGCGGTGATACCGTGGCCGAACTGCTGCGCCGCATGAACGTGGAAGATGCAGCTGCCAATGAATATCTGCGCAGCAACCAGGCTGCCGAATCCTTCCGCCAGCTCACCGTGGGCAAGGCCGTGCAAGCCGAGACCAGCATGGATGGCGGCCTGCTGGCGCTGCGCTACCTGAGCAACAGCGGCAGCCAGATCGTCATCGAAAAAAGCACCGGCGGTTTCAAGGCCAGCGTGTTGCCTCCCCAGCTTGAACAGCGCGTATTCATGCGCACCGGCGAGATCAAGAGCACCCTGTTTGCCGCTACCGATGCAGCCGGCCTGCCGGAACCGGCCGCCAACCAATTGGCTGAAATTTTTGCCGGCGATATTGATTTCCACCGCGATCTGCGCAAGGGCGACAAATTCACCGTGGTTTACGAAATGAGTTACAGCAGCGGCGAACCGGTACGCACCGGGCGCATCCAGACTGCCGAGTTCATCAATCAGGGCAAATCCTACCGTGTGGTATATTTCCAGAATGACAGCGGCCATGGCGACTATTACACCCCGGACGGCAAGAGCGTACGCAAAGCCTTTTTGCGTTCACCCCTCGAATATTCGCGCGTCAGTTCCGGTTTCAGTCTGTCACGCCTCCACCCCGTGCTGGGCACATGGCGTGCGCATAAAGGCGTGGACTATGCCGCGCCGATAGGCACCAAGACCAGGGTGACCGCCGATGGCACGGTATCTTTTATCGGCAGGCAGGGCGGCTATGGCAACGTGGTCAGGGTGGATCATCAAGGCCGCTATACCACCGTGTACGGTCATCTGTCCCGTTTCGCCAGCGGCCTGCATCGCGGCCAGCATGTCGGGCAGGGCGATATCATCGGCTATGTCGGCATGACCGGCCTGGCCAGCGGCCCGCACCTGCACTACGAGTTCAAGATCAACGGGCAGCAACGTGATCCATTGCGTGTTGCCTTGCCGGATGCCGCTCCAATCAGCGCGCAGCAAATAACTGCCTTTCAGGAAGCCACCAACAGCCTGACCGAGCGCTTGGGCTTGTTGAGCAATGCCAAACTGGCCAGAATTGACTAAAGGGAGCCTCTAAAAATTCAGAGTTCGCCCAAATGCAAGGCGCGTAAGAAATTTCGCCGCGCCGCATATGTATTGATATGTTAGCAAGAAATTTTTTACGCAACGCAGCATAACCAGCCACTTAGTTGCCGTTTTTTGGCGACTTAGTGGAATGGCTAGCAGTTCCATCAGTTGGGATGAAATGTGGATTTTTAGAGGCTCCCTAAATGCAGGTGTGAATAGCTCCGAGCTATATGTAGGCATCATGTCCGGCACCAGCCTGGATGGCGTTGATGCCGTCCTTGTTGATTTAAGCACTTCCCAAACACAACTGCTCGCCAAGCACTACCTGCCATTTGACGATGCACTGAAAAACGCCCTGCTGGCATTGCACCAACCCGGCCACAACGAATTGAATCAGGCGCAATTAACCGGCAATGAGCTGGCACGGGCGTACACGGCAGCAACGGTGACCCTGCTGCAAACGGCCAACATTGCCCACGATCAAGTGCGCGCCATCGGCTGCCACGGCCAGACCATCCGGCACTGTCCCGACCAGGGCTATACACTGCAGCTTGGCAACGCCGCGTTGCTCACCGAGTTGACAGGAATTACCGTGGTCAGCGACTTCCGCAGCCGTGACATTGCGGCAGGCGGGCAGGGCGCGCCACTGGTTCCTGCGTTCCACGATCAAGCGCTGCGCCACCCCGACATTCATCGCGTCATCGTCAACATCGGCGGCATCAGCAACCTGACCAAGCTGATGCCAGGGTGTCCCACTACCGGCTTTGACTGCGGCCCCGGCAACCTGCTGATGGATGCCTGGTGTGTGCAACATTTGGCCAAGCCCTATGATGACAACGGCGCATGGGCGGCATCTGGCAAGGTATTGCCCGCGCTGCTGGAGCAAATGCTCAACGAACCGTTTTTCGCCCTGTCGCCACCCAGGAGCAGTGGGCGCGATCTGTTCAACATGGCATGGTTACGGAACAAACTGCAAGGCGGCGAACGAGCGGAAGATGTGCAGGCCACCCTGCTGGAACTGACTTGCCGAACCATCGCGCAATCAATTCAACAACACTGTGCCGGCGCAAAGGAAATTTATCTATGCGGGGGCGGCGCGCATAACCAGACTCTGCGCACCCGCCTCGCTGCCTTGCTGCCAGGCAACAGGGTGCAAACAACGGATGTTCTCGGTGTGGATGGCGACTATCTGGAAGCCATTGCCTTCGCCTGGCTGGCGCAGCAAGCCCTGCACGGAAAACCCGCCAACCTGCCGCTGGTCACCGGGGCAAAGCACTCTTGTATTTTGGGTGCAATCTATCCCGCATAGAATGCAAACGGGGCGCAGCGCGCCCCGCAGCTTTCCAAACAGAAACAGTTAAACCGAGAACGACGAACCGCATCCGCAAGTTGTCGTGGCACTTGGGTTCCTGATGACGAACTGCGAACCTTCCAGACTTTCCTGGTAGTCAATTTCCGCCCCGGCCAGATACTGGAAGCTCATCGGGTCGATCAGCAGTTGCACGCCGTTCTTGCTCATCACGGTATCGTCTTCGTTGGCCACTTCATCAAATGTGAAGCCATACTGGAAGCCGGAACAGCCGCCGCCGCTGACGAATACACGCAGCTTGAGCTCGGCGTTGCCTTCTTCATCAATCAATTGTTTCACCTTGTTGGCCGCGTTGTCGGTGAAGATCAACGGGTCTTGCATCTCAGTCACTGTATTCATGTTTGCTCCTTAAGATAATTATTCGGCGCCGCTCAGCTTGAACGCCACCACTTTGTCCGACACCGCATCCGCCCAATGGACAAGCCTGCCTTCGACTATGGCGCCCAACTGGATTTCCAGTGTCTTGTAATGAACATCCCCTATGACCTTGGCCTTGCTTTGCAGTTCCAGATATTCCGCCGCATGCACCGGGCCTTCCACCACACCGTTCACTACCAGATGTGTCACGTTGATTTCGCCGTTGACACGCCCATGTTCGCTCAACACCAGTGTGCTGGGTTTGCCCGGGGCAGCAACGACGCTGCCATTGACCTCGCCATCCACGCGCAAGCCGCCGCTGAAGCTGAGGTTGCCATCTATCCTGGTTCCCGCGCCAATCAATGAATCAATGCGGTTTTGCGGTTTGCTGTGTTTCTTGCTAAACATGCTTCCCCCTCTTAAGACAGGCTGGCGCTCTGCTTGATTTTAGGCTCGCTCGCGCCGTTTTCAAAAACCCGCACCTGGACACTCTCGACTGACATGTCCGATGGCAGCTGGAAACTGTGCTCGATGCGTTGATAATACTTGAAATTAAGCTTGTATGCCGCATCTTCCGCCGCCGTGCCTTCCTGTGGGAATATCACCACCATATTCTTGCCGTTTTGCTGCGCATTAACCAGTAATTGCAGATTACCCTGAAATTCTTTCGCGCGCTGTTGCCCGCTTCGCACCAGCAACAGGCGATAGCGGTATTCACCGGGCAGAGTATCGTGCTCAACCTTGAAGCGTTGTATGGACAGTTCACCCCCACGCGCGCCGGACAAAGACAAATTCTGGAAAAACGCCAAATCTTCCTGAATACGGACATTTTCCTCACTCAACCCTTTCAGTTGCTTCGCCGTTTCAAGATTTGCAGCATGTTCTATCTGCGCCTGCCGCTCAAAGGACACAGACTGGCTGACCAACTTGGCATTTTCGTCTTTCAGAGCGGCAACCTGCTCACGCAGCATGGTCAATTCGCGCTCTGCCTGCCCGCGATGAAAGCCGGCAAGCGCCAGTCCGGTATCGTAAGCCCACCATACCACCCCGCCGGCCATCAACAAAATAGGCAATGTGATTGCCCAACGCACATACCACGGCACATGCGGCCGCACTGCCAAACGTGGCGCGGAGATGCTGAATTTCCTCTTAAATTGGCGCAGCAAGGTTAGGGCAGCAATGGAACGTTAGTCAGTGCCGTGGTTTCAGGCAGCCCGAACATGATATTCATGTTCTGCACAGCTTGGCCTGCCGCACCTTTGACCAGGTTGTCGATTACCGATAGCACCACCACGGTATTACCCTGTTGCGGTCGGTGTACTGCAATACGGCAGTGGTTCGCACCGCGTACCGAACGGGTCTCCGGGTGGCTGCCGGCGGGCATCACGTCCACGAACGGCTCATCCGCATAGCGCTGCTCGAACAGTGCCTGCAAAT
>Ga0209726_10004460_pt1 | contig 17877 bp, 18 predicted proteins | sample Subgrocontami54m_FD_187453 | JGI IMG/M metagenome (GOLD analysis project Ga0209726, IMG submission 187453) | Subsurface groundwater microbial communities from S. Glens Falls, New York, USA - GMW46 contaminated, 5.4 m (SPAdes) (version 3) | ecosystem: Environmental > Aquatic > Deep subsurface >... | reverse complement strand
CCCCGCACCGAACTGTCGCCGCCACGACTTTACGCGATTTCTGAGATACAAGGGCGCGGCCGACGGCCGCGGTGAGGTGCGCGAACCGCGCCGAAACGTCGTTCCCCCAAGCACAGTACGACACCTGCGATCCGCCGGCGAGATCACTACCCGAACGAGAGCCCTCTCCGCCGGCGGAGAGGGCGCGGCCGATCGCAGAGTCACCGTAGGAGACAGGCCGGGGTGAGGTGCGCGATCAGCACCGGAACTCCGCCGGCGAGATCAAATGCCCGAAGCGAGAGCCCTTGTACGTCGTGGAGAGGGCGCGGCCGATCGCAGAGCCGCCGTAGGAGACAGGCCGGGGTGAGGTGCCCGCCCAGCGCTTACAACCCCAACAACCGCGCCGCGTTCCCGCCCGCGATCGCCGCAAGCTCCGCTTCCGCCAGCCCCGCGGCACGCGTGCGTTCGAGCGCCTTCGCCTGCGACGTCAGCGGGAAGTCGCTGCCCCAGAGGATCTTTTCGACGCCGGCCAGATCGATGACGCGGCGATAGATCGCCGGGTCGTAGAGCAGGTGCGAGGCGGCGGTGTCGAAGTACACGGAATCGAGCGCGTCGCGCACTTCGGGCATCAGCGCGTAGAACGGCAGGCCGCCGCCCCAGTGCGCGGCGATGAGCGTGACGCCGGACTGCGCGCGTGCGAACGCGTACAGCGCATCGAGCGCCAGGCCGCGCTTGCCCGGATACGCGTGGCCGACGGGCTCGCTTGCGTGGACGAGGATCGGCAGATCGAACGCCGCCGCGGCCCAGGCGAGCAGGTCGGCCTCGTCGCTGTTCGCCAGGTTGTAGCCGCTGTTTTCGGGCCGCAGCTCGCCGATCCCGCGCGCGCCCGTCGTGGCGAGCCGCCGGAGCTTCGAGCGCACGTCGTTGCGCGCGACGGCCGGCGCATCGTCAGTCTCCGCCCGTCCGTGGGCGCCCGCGTTCTCGCCGAAGTACACCGACACGAACGGGATCAGCCGTCCTTCCGATCGCGCCGCCTGCTCGATGATGTACGCGTTCGTCTCGTCGACGAGCGCTTCGGTCTGCCATGCGAAGTTGACGATGACCGTGCGGTCGACGCCGGCCTCGTCCATCGATGCGAGCACGTCGTCGGCGGTCGCCATCTTCGCGCCCGCGTCGCCGTAGATCTCGGCGAACGCGGGCTCTTCGGCGAGCAGCGCGTCGCGGCGATCGATCACCGCGGGCGGGAAGACATGGGCGTGGCTGTCGATGATCATCCGGGTACCCTCGCGCGCTCGACGAACCTGTCGACGAGCGCGATCACGTCGTCGCGCTTCGGCGCCTGGCCGAACGCGACCGCTGTCACGGTACCGTTCACGCGCCCGGCGCGCACGAAGACGGCATCGGCGACGAAGACGACGGTGAATCCATCAGGAAACATTGCCTTCCCCGTGATCCGCCAGGTGAACGATTCGTCGCCCTTCGCCGGGAAGGCGATGTCCTTCACGACCTGCGTGTCGCTGATCTTCGTGCCGCCCGCGTCGTTGACGAGGAAGTTGGCGACGGTGGATTCCGGCAGGCCGCGCGTGTACGCGAGGGCGCTTCCGGCGCCCCCGGCCGAGGCGAAGAGCGTGGCGGTGTTCATCACGCGCGCGATTTTGCCGCTGAAGACGAGATCGGGCGCGACGGGCGCGGAGTACTGGACGTTGTACTGGAGCACCTGGCCCCAGTCGGCGTACTGGCGGCGAGCGGCCTCCGTATCGGGGCGCGCCTTCGCGAGGTCGTCGTTCGTCTGCGCGACGGCCTGGTCCTGCGCGAAGTCCGCGCCGGCGTCAGTCGGCTGCAGGACGATCTGCTTGAGTTGCGCCTCCGCGGCGGCAGGGGCGAGCGCGGCGGAGCTGTTGTTCGACGACGAACTGCATGCTGCCGCGAGCAGGCAGATGGCGGCGAGGATGAGGACGGTCGCTGGGAACCTCACAGGGTGCTGAAGAACCACTGGGTTCTCGTGGCGCGGGCGTTCACCCCGCGTTCGCAGATGTAGATCGCCGCTCCGCATGGACGCCCAAACTCCGGGCGGCGACGTTTTCAGCACCTGCCTCGTAAATAGCTTCCAACGCCGGGCTGAGCCCCTCTCCACTGCGTGGAGAGGGGTGGCCGAAGGCCGGGGTGAGGTGCTCGGCTGTCGACGCTCCTCGTTTTCATTCGCGGGGGTGGCGCCGCCGCGCCATGAGGAACTGCTAATCCCTCGTCCCATTCGCCGACACAGCACCAACACACCGATGCCCAAACACCAACTTCCTGACAAGCTCCCCAGGGATGCGCGGGACGCGTGTGAGCCGACCGTTCGCGCGTGTTCGCGCGCATGGCGATAGCCTGGGTGTGGGCGTGAACTCACATCTACTCGCGACCGGCGCGTTCGAGTGCGCGGCCGAAGCGCATGATCGCTTCCGGGATGTCGGCCTCGGCGACGTTGCTGTAGCAGAGGCGCACGAAGTTGGCGCCGCTGCCGTCCGCGAAGAACGCTTCGCCGCCGACGTAGCCGACGGCTTCCTCGTTCGCGGTCACGCGCAGTCGCGCGGGATCGATGCCCTCGGCGAGCTCGGCCCAGATGAAGAAGCCGCCCTTCGGCGCCTGCCAGCGCGCGTATTTCCCACAGCGCTCGCTCATGGCGGCGAGCATGACGTCGCGCTTCTTGCGGTAGATCTCGATCATCTTCGGGACGTGCGTGTCGTACGCGCCCGAGGTGCAGAACTCGGCGATGACCCGCGTCGTCCACGGCGACACGCCCATGTCGAACCGCATGCGGGTGATCGCGTCGACGACCGGCTTCTCGCCCATGATCCAGCCGACGCGCAAGCCCGTCGCGAGCGTCTTGCTGAACGTGCCCATCAGCACCGCTCCCGTGCCGCCGGCGATCGTGAACAACGACGGCAGCGGCTCGTGGTCGAAACTGATGGCGCCGTAGGCATCGTCCTGCGCGATGAGGATGTTGTGGCGGCGGCAGATGTCGACGACGGCCTTGCGGCGCTCCAGGCTGAGTGTGCTGGCGGCCGGGTTCTGGAAATTCGGGATGGTGTAGAGCAGCTTCGCGCGCTTCCCCTCCGACGCCAGGCGCGCCGCGACCTCCTCCAGCGCCCCGACGTCGAGGCCGTCGTCGTCGAGCGGCACCGTGGCGATCTCGGGCAGGCAGGAGATGGCGATCCGCGTGCTGCCCGCGAAACACGGCTGCTCGAGGATGATCACATCGCCCGGGTCGAGGAAGGTCTCGCAGACGTTCTCGAACGCGCCGGCCGATCCGCACGTGAGCACGAAGTTCGTCTTGTCGAGCGTGACGCCTTCGCGGCGATTGATATCGCTCGCGAGCCAGTCGCGCAGGCCCGATGGCCCCTGCGGCCCGCCGTACATCAGCGCCGCGTCGCCCTCGCGCCGCAGCACGCGTTCGTTGCAGTCGATCAGTTCGTTGGTGGGCAGCGATGGTGGGTCCGGCACGCCGCCGGTGAGGAAGATCGGCGCCTTCGGCGGCGGCGGCATCTCGCCCTGGAACCACGGCGACCACGCCATCTTCTGCGCGCGCAGCGATAGCGCCGATTCGAGGTCGTACGCGTCGGCGCGCGCGGCGCTGGCCGTCTGGTCTGCTTCCCACGGGACTCGTCCGCCCATGCTGTACTCCTCGTTAGTCGTCGGCGTGCCGTCGTCGGGGGACGGAACCACAGAGTACACAGATTTCGCGGATTGGTCGTCAGCAGCGTTAACAAGGGTGCGGAAGAACCACCCTTGTTTTCGTTGCGCTAGCCGGGGCTACCGGCGTTGCCTTTCGTGGCGCGGGCTTTGTTCTCGTGGCGCGGGCTTTCAGCCCGCGTTCGTAGATGCAGTTCGCCAGTACCCGCGGAGCTTCAGCTCCGCCCCACCGCTGGTTCCAGCCCAACCGTCCGCGACGTGGATTACGGATTTCGCGGATTGGTCGTCGGTAGATGCAGTTCGCCAGTACCCGCGGAGCTTCAGCTCCGCCCTACCGCCGGTTCCAGCGAGGCGCCTTCTCTGCCTCCGACGATCGACGACCGACGACCGACAACTACGACGGCCCGCCGGCGTTGCCTTTCGCGACGCGCTCGGCCGCCGCGCGAAAGCGTTCGTGATGCTCCGGCGAGGTGCGAAGCACCTTATTCCATGCGGCCTCGCGCTCCGCGCCATCATCGATGTCCGTCGCGCGGTCGACCGTCTCTTTCGTGGCGATCAGCGCTTGCGGCGAGTTCGCCGCGATCATCCGCGCGGCCTCCATCGCCGTCGCGTCGATCTCGGCGAACGGCACGATGGTGTTGACGAGGCCGATGCGGAGCGCTTCCTCCGCGCGGACGACGCGACCGGTGAAGAGCAGATCCTTCGCGAACGCCGGCCCGACGATCCGCGGCAGCTGCGCGCCGCCGACGACGAGGCCGTATGCGGCGCCCGGGAAGCGGAACGCCGCCGTGTCCGAGGCGATGCGGATATCGCAGTTGATCGCGACGAGCGCGCCGCCGCCGTAGCAGATGCCATTGACGGCGGCGATCAGCGGCTTGCGGAACGTGGCGACGGCGGCGTACGTGGCGACCATGCCCTCGCTGCGCCCCTTGCCATTGATCGCGGCAACGGCCTCGTTCATGTCGGCCCCGGCGCTGAACGCGTTGCCAGAGCCAGTAAGGATCGCGACGTGGACGTCAGGATCAGCGTCCAGCTCGCCGAGCGCGGCCGCGACGGCCGCATCCAGCTCGCGGTTGAACGCGTTGTGCTTGTCCGTGCGCAGCATGCGCACGACGCCGACGTGGTCCGCGATCTCGGTGCTGATGATGCCCAGCATGCGCGAATTGTAGCGCGGCCGCTCGTCAGCCGTCAGGGATCGTTCACCACAGAGACACAGAGGCACAGAGGGTTGGGTTGGCTTGGGTCAGGGCTGGTCGCTCGTTGTCGGTTGCGACTGATCGACACGCCCAAGTACTCCGTAGCGCGGACTTCAGTCCGCGCGGTGCGGCGACAGCAACGGAATGAACCGCCAGTGCCGTTCCATCCACTACCCACTACCCACTACCCACTACCCACTACCCACTACTACGCCCGCCCGCCCGTCCCCACGTCGCGCAGTTCGAACGCGCGCAGCGTCAGCGCCAGCAACGCCGCCGATACCCCCAGCAGCAACCCCACATGCCACCAGTCGATACCGTGCACCAGCGATGCCCCCGAGCCGTAGTAGTAGAACGGCGTCGCGTACCGCAGGTTGTGCAGCCACGCCACGCCGTTCGCCAGGATGCTGATGAAGTACCACGCCGTCGCCAGACCGATCGCGACCGCCGACGCCATGCCGCGGCTCGGCGCGATCGCCCCCGCGCACAACGACAGCGAGAAGAACAACAGCGTGATCGGCAGCATGTTCCCGCTCGCCAGCGCCGTATCCGCAAGCGAAACATCGATCCGCACAAACGGGACAGAGAGCGCGAACCCCACCCACCCGATCGCGATGATCGCCATGCTGCCGATCACCGTCGCGCCGACTTTCTGCAGCACCACGTCGCGCCGCGCGATCGGCTGCGCCAGCAGCAGGTCCATCGTCCCGCTGCCCTCCTCGCCCGCGATCGCTCCCGTCCCCTGGATCACCGCGTACACGATCAGCAGCACGTCCACCCACCCGAAGTACCGCGCGCTCAGGTAGCCCGCCGCCGTCGCGATGCTCAGGTCCGTCCCGATGAACGCTTTGATCGCCGCAGGAAGCTGAAAGTTCTGCAGCGTGTCCCGCACGCTCGGCCACAGGAACACCGCCGTCGACGACATCGCCGCGAGCGCCAGGCCGAAGCCCGCCACCTGCCACCGCTGGTCGCGCATCGTCTTCGCGAACACGCTATCCCGCGGCATGGCTGCCCTCGCTCTCCGCCTCGCCTGCCCGCGCGCCGTCACCCGAGTAGTACGCCAGGAATACGTCCTCCAGATTCGGCTGCTCCGTCCGCAGATCGAGCACCTCGTATCGTGCGATCGCCTTGATCGCTGCGTCGATGCCGCCGCTCGCCTGCAGATGCACCGTGTTGCCGTCGCGCCGCAACTCGCGCACCCCCGCCAGCGCGAACAACTCCGCCGGCGGCGCCGCCGCGAACGTCACTTCGATCAGGTGCATCGAGCGATGCTTCAACCGCGCCACGTCCTCCACCGCCACGATGCGTCCTTCGCGGATGATCGCGACGCTCTCGCTCAGCCGCTCCACCTCCGGCAGCACGTGCGACGAGAAGAACACCGTCCGTCCGTCCGCCACTGCCTCCTCGAGGATCTTCGCCACCTCCTCCTGCACCAGCGGGTCCAGCCCGCTCGTCGGCTCGTCCAGGATCAGCAGCTCCGGCCGATGCATCAGCGCCTGGATGAAACCCAGCTTCTGGCGATTCCCCTTCGAGAGCGCCCGGATGTGTTTCGACGCATCGAGCCCCAACCGCTCGATCAGCGTTGCGCGATACGCCAGGTCGCGCTTCTCCGGACGAAACGAATCGATGAAATCGAGGAACGCGTCGCCGCGCATGCCCTCGTACATCCGCAGGTCGCCCGGCAAGTACCCGACGCGCCGCCGCACCTCCAGCGACTCCCGCTGGCTGTCGAACCCCAGCACGCGCGCCGTCCCCGCCGCCGGCCGGATCAGGTCCAGCAGCACGCGGATCGTCGTCGTCTTCCCTGCGCCGTTCGGACCAAGGAACCCGAAGATCCGCCCGCGCTCAACGACCAGATCGATCCCCGCAAGCGCGCGCGTACGCCCGTAATCCTTCACCACGCCCGAAAGCTCGATCGCCGGTGCGCTCACGTCCCCTCCACGCGACACTATATGCCACCGTCGGTGCCAGACATCATCGCCGCCGCCTGCGACCACATGGCGCGATCGCGCACCCCGCCCGCCGGCATGCGCGCTCCCGAGTCGCCGAAGGAGACAGCCCGTTGCGCCCCGCTCGTGCCGCCGCCACACCAACGATCGCGCACCCCACCCGCCGCACGGGCCACAGCCCGCAGCGCAAACCTTCGTGCCAACCTCCCCTTCCCGCGCCGGGAAGGGGCCGGGGGTTAGGTCGGGGCGGGGTGCGGCGAGTCATGCGCCGGTCGCCGTGTTCCAGCGATCTAACGCAAAAAAGAGGGCTCGCCATCACAGCGAGCCCTCTCGATATTCAGTCCCCAGCGACCAGTCCCTACCCCCGCCGCGTCCTGCGCACCGCAGCCCCGGCGATACCGGCGCCGGCAACAAGCAGCGCCGCGCCGAACAGGTACAGCGAGTGCGACGATCCATCACCGCCCGGCCCGCTACCCGTGTTCGGGCCGACGATCACGCCCGCGCGACCGCCGGTCGGCGTGGGCGACGACACCGGCGTGTTCGTCACCGCCGGCGTGTTCGTCGGCGTCACTGGCGTCGGCGTCGATGTCGCCGCAGCCGTCGCCGTGCGCGTCGGCGTTTGCGTCTTCAACCGCACCTGCGTCGTCGTCGCGCTCGGCGTCGCGCCACCGCCAGCGGCGCCGCCGACGCCGCACGTGCCGGCCGGGATCTCCCACGCCGTCAGAATGCGGTCATACGCGTCCTGGCTCCAGATCGCGTTCTTGCCCGGGAACGTGACGTTGTCGCACTCGAGGTCTTCGACACGGCGCCCCGACGTCGACATCAGCGTGCACGCCACCAGCGCTTTGTCGCACTGGTAGATCTGAAACCCGCCGTTGTTCCCAAGGTACAAATTCGTGCCACCGACGGCGATGCCGGAGTTGCCGGAGCCGCCCAGCTTGGAACCGATCGGGAAGCTGCCGATGAGCGTGCCGGTGTTCGAGTAGTGGTAGATCGTGGTGAACGCATCCGGGCTTGCCCAGATCGTGTCGTCCGCGCCGTCGTAGGCGAGGCCGTCAAAGCACCCGGCAACCGGGAACTGCGACACACTCGTCGAGGCGACCGGGTCGACGAGGTACACCTGCGACCCTCCCCCGCACGCCCAGATCTTGCCGCGCGATGCGTCATAGGCTATCGCCCCGATGTCCGTCATCCCGGCGATTGTGAGGGGTGCGCCGCCGGAGGCATGCGTCACGGCGTTCACGCGGCGCAAGACATTGCTGGACATGCACGAGAGGAGCAGATTGGTGCCGTCGAAGGCGATCCCGGTGCCAATGCCAGAAACGCACGCCGGGACGCCCGCCGTGATAGTGGCGTCGAACGTCGCCAGGTTGTCGCCGGTCGCCGCGCGCGCCGGCGTCAGCGCGAACAGTGACGCAGGCGCTGCAATCACCGCCGCAACGAGCGTGACGAGAATGATCAGGCGTTTGTTCATCGTATCCTCCCGAAGCTCAGCCGAGCATGCAAAACCGCCGCCGCAACGTTCATGTCAGCGAGCGGCCACCAAACGCAAGATTATCCGCATCGGCCGCCGAAATCAAACGCAAGCCGCGCAGCGCAGTCGCCTGCGTCCGTCGCTTGTCCGGTCGTCGATCCCCGCCTATACTGCGTTGCGCCCTCAGCAGGGCGATATTGCTGTCGAAGGAGGGGGCGTGCCCAAGCGCACCTATCAGCCGAAGGTCATCCCGCGCCGCCGCCGTCACGGCTTCTTGCACCGCATGGCCACCACGGGCGGCCGCAACGTGATTCGCGCCCGGCGACTGAAGGGCCGCAAGCGCCTGGTCGTCGTCAAGTAACGACGGGGAGCGCCGTCGGCCGGGTGCGTTATGTGCGGTAGCCCGGCCCATGCAACGAGAACGACGGTTACGCAGGCGCAAAGACTTTGCCGCCGCGTACCGCAAGGGTCGTGTCTACGGAAACCAGCTGCTCGTCCTGCGCGTAGTTCCGCACGATGGCGACGTCGCCCGCTTCGGCTTCGTCACCGGCAAGGCAGTGGGCGGCGCTGTGGTGCGCAATCGAGTCAAGCGGCGGCTGCGGGCCGCCGCCGATAGCATCGAAGCGGCGCCGGGTCTCGATATCGTCGTCGGAGCCCGCAAGGTCGCAGCCGACGCGAGCTATCATGCGATATATCACGCGCTGACGTCGCTGATGCGGCGCGCCGGCGCACTACGGACGCCGGCCCCTGTGGCCCGGCAGGAGACCACGTGAAGAGGATCGCCCTCGCCGCCATCCGCTTCTATCAGCGACGCATTTCGCCCGGCATCAGCCCGGCGTGCCGCTTCCAGCCCACCTGCTCGCACTACGCCTACGATGCCGTGGAATCGCGCGGCGTCGCTCGCGGCACGCTGATGGCCGCCTGGCGCATCCTTCGCTGCAACCCGCTGAACGACGGCGGTTTCGACCCGGTGCCCGAACGGCGCCACCGATCCGAAGGGCCCTCCCGAGCGTGAATGTTTCACGTGAAACAATGACCAACATTGACTCCGCCAGTGGCGATCCGTCCGCCCCTCGTAGGGGCACGCGGCGGCGTGCCCTCCCGCTCCGACCTCCGACCTCCGACCTCCGACCCCCCGCCACGAACAATGTTTCACGTGAAACAATCGCCGCCCTCCACCCTTCGCCCTCCGACCTCCGACCCCCAACGTCCCGAAGACGCCTCGCCGCTCTCGCCGTCGCCACGCTCGCCGGCTTCGCGATGATCGCCGCCGCCTGCACCGCGCCCGCCGGCCCCGTCGGCTGGGCCGGGCCGCTCCCCGTAAAGGTCGACTCCCAGCGCCTCATCCTCGTCGCGCACAAGGCGCGACTCTACGCGCTCAAGGACGGGTCCAGCGTCGCCCAGTGGCAGTTCCCCCCCAAGGACAGGAACAGCTACCCCGTCAGCACCGAGACGAATACGGGGCTCACCGCGCTGGTCGACCAGTTCACCGTCGACGCCGCCACGAAGACCGATCTGAAGCGGAAGATCACCGATCTCACCGTATCCGGCCCCGGCGCCACGACGCTCAAGAAGGCGATCGATGCCTCCGGCGCCACCGTGAAGCAGAAGGCCGACACCAAGGCCGCCGTCGATGCCGCCGTCTCGTTCGAAAACAACGCGCTCGGCAACCTGAAGGCGCTCTACGGCGATATCGCGACGTCCACCGACGGCAAGACGACGTACGTGCCCACCTTCCGCGGCATGGTCTTCGCGCTCGATACGGCGACCGGCAACGTCCGCTGGGTGCGCGATGCCGGCTCCGGCATCGTCGGCGGCGTCACGGTCGATGGCGATCGTGTGTACGTCGGCACGAAGGCCAACCGCCTCCTCGCGTACGACACCTCCGGCAAGAAGCAATGGGAGTTCAGGACGAAGGGCGAGGTCTGGGCCAGCCCGACGGTCGATGCAGGCGCCATCTACATCACGTCGCTCGATGGCTCGCTCTACGCGCTCGACACCGCAGGCAAGCAAAAGTGGATCTTCAACAGCGCCGGTTCAGGCATCGCCGCCAAGCCCGTCGTGGCCGGTGGATCCGTCTACTTCGGCTCCTTCGACGATAAGCTCTACTCCGTGAAGACGTCGGACGGCACGATCAACTGGTCGATCAAGGCAGGCAACTGGTTCTGGGCCACCGCGGTCGTCCAGGGCGGCATCGTCTACGCGGCAAGCCTCGACGGCAAGGTGTACGCTGCGAATGCGGCCGACGGCGCCAGCAAGTGGAGCCAGCCGTTCAATACGGGCTCGGCCGTCCGCGCCGGACCCGTCATCGCCGGTGGTGGTCTCGTCGTCGTGTCGAAGAACGGACGCATCTTCAAGCTCGATCTCGCGTCCGGCCTCCCCGTGGAGGGGGCGCCGCCCGTAGATCTCCTGCAGTCGGTGCTCGCGAATCTCGCGACCGATGGTGGTAACACCGTGTATATCGTGCCGAGCGGCGGAAGCCTGTACGTGCTCGACGCTACGGGACCGCTCGGCGCGCCGGGCAGCTTCCCGCTGCCGCAATAGGGACGCTTCTGCCATGGACCAACTAGGCCTGCTCTTCCATCTCCTCCTCGTCGATCCCATGACGAACGTGCTCGTGGCGCTCGCGCGCGTCTTCGGCGGCAACTTCGGCCTCGCCATCATCGTTTTCACGCTGGTGATGAAGATCATCACCTGGCCGCTCACCGCGAGCCAGTACAAGCAGAGCCGCGCCATGCAGACCATCCAGCCGCAGATGCAGGAGCTGCAGAAGAAGTACAAGGGCAAAGACCCCAAGAAGCTCCAGGCCGAGACCATGGCCCTCTACCGCGAAGCGGGCGTCAATCCGGTCGGTTGTCTCATCCCCATGCTCGTCCAGTTCCCGATCTGGATCGCCCTCTACCAGGTGATCCGCCTGTCGCTCGGTGATACGCCGGAAAGCCTCGTGACGCTCTCCGGGCGCCTCTACCCGATCCCGTTCATCCACCAGGCGGTGCCGCTGAACAACGGCCTGCTCTACTGGAACCTGGGCCAACCAGACACGTCGTACGTGCTGCCGTTCTTCGTCGCCCTCTCGATGTATGTGCAGCAAAAGCTCATCACGCCGGTCCCCGCGGCCGGCGCGTCGGCGCAGTCGCAGCAACAACAGCAGACCGCGCAGATGATGACGTGGATGATGCCGCTGATGTTCGGGTTCTGGAGCCTCACGGTACCGGCGGGCCTCGCCCTCTACTGGGCCGTGTCGAACCTCGCGGGCATCGTGCTCCAGTATTTCTACATGGGCCGCAAGTTCGAGTGGAAGTCCCTGCTGCAGTTCGGCCCGCCGAAGCCGGCGACACTGCCCGCCGCTGCCCGCAACCCGCGGCCCGTGGCGGAAGCTGATGAGAACCGGGCCGACGTCGAGATCGACCAGAGCGGAGAGGCGACGATCCTGCCGCCCCCGCAGAGCACACGAAGGAACCGAAATGGCAAGCGTAGAGGCAAGCGGTAAGACGGTCGCGGAAGCCATCGAGCGCGCGCTGGACGAACTCGATGCGACGCGCGAGGACATCGAGTTCGAAGTGCTGAGCGAGCCGAAGAGCGGCATCCTCGGCGTCGGCTCCAGCGACGCGCGCGTCCGCGCCTGGCGCATCGGCGAGGGCGATGCGCCGGCCGGGGCGGATGCCGTGGTAGATGGCGACTCCGCCGCCGAAGGCGAGCTCATCGAGGATGACGCCGAGATGGCGGCCCAGATGCTCGACCACCTGCTCGAGCTGATGGGCATCACCGCCGACGTGTCGATCCGCGACGCCGAGACGCCGGGCGACGGGCTCGGCATGGCGAAGGCCGTCCTCGATATCGAGGGCGACGACCTCGGCCTGCTCATCGGCCGCCGCGGCGAGACGCTGGCGTCGTTGCAGTACCTGCTGAACCTCATGGTCGGCCGCAAGCTCACCGAGCACGCGACCTTTACCGTCGATGTCGAGGGATACCGCCGCCGGCGCGAAACGCAGCTAAACTCGCTCGCCCGCCGCATGGCCGACCAGGTGCGCCGCACACGCCGCCCCGTCACGCTCGAGCCCATGCCGCCCAACGAGCGCCGCATCATCCACCTGACGCTCGCCGAGGATCACGAGGTCGAGACGTCCAGCCTGGGCGAGGGCGAGAACCGCAAGGTATCGATCTCGCTGAAGCGCTGACGGCGCCGCGTATGCCGGTCCCCGATTTCGTCGTCGTCGGTCACGTCACGCACGACATCGTGCCCGATGGCTGGCGCCCCGGCGGCACGCCGACGTTCGCCGCCGTCCAGGCGCACCGACTCGGGCTCAGCGTCGGCGTCGTCACCCGCACCGCCGGCGACGTCGATCTGCAATCGCTCCTGCCGTTCGCGCAGATCGTCGACGCCGGCTCGCGCCTCACCACTACGTTCGAGAACACGTACGCGGCCGGCCAGCGCACGCAGCACATTCGCGCGATCGGCGACCCCATCGCGCTCGCCGACGTGCCCGCCGGCTGGCGGGCCGCGCCCGTCGTGCTGCTCGGCCCCGTCTGGCACGAAGTCGCCCCATCGATGGCATCGAGCTTCGATGGCGGCTCGCTCGTCGGCGTTTCGGCGCAGGGCTGGCTGCGTTCCGCCGACGCGCAGGGCGGCGTACAGCACACGCCGTGGACCGGCGATCCGTACTGGCAGGGCGCCCGCGTGCTCTTCGTCTCGGACGAAGATCTGTCGGGCGGCGGCGACGAGCTGGAGCGCTGGACCGCCGATGTCCCCATCGTGGCGATGACGGAGTCGTGGCGCGGCGCCCGCGTCTACGCCGACGGCCACTGGCGCCGCATGGAGTCGTTCCCCGAAGCGGAGGTCGACCCCACCGGCGCCGGCGACACATTCGCCACCGGTTTCCTGATACGATTGCACGAGACCGGCGACGTCGGCGAAGCGGCGCGGTTCGGCGCGGCGGCCGCCAGTCTCTCGGTCGGCGGCATCGTCGCGGAGGCGATCCCGACGCGCGCAGAGGTCGAGGCACGGATGCGGAACTACCCCGACGTGGCGCTCCGGTGACCACCGTCATCGCCCTGGCGAACCAGAAGGGCGGTGTCGGCAAGACGACGACCGCCATCAACCTGGGCGCGGCCCTCGCGCGCAAGGGCGCGACCGTCCTCATTTTCGACTTCGACCCGCAGGCGAACTCCAGTGCCGGCCTCGGTATCCGCACGCAGGGACAAACAACGTATGATGTCGTCATTGGCGGGGCGCATGCGAAGGATGTGGCGGTGGAGACGAGCGTGGCCGGCCTGATGCTCGTGCCCGCCACGCCGGCACTCGCTGGCGCCGATGTCGAACTCGTGCCGATGATGGCGCGCGAGTTCCGGCTCAAGCGCGCGCTTGACCCTGTGCGCGGATCGTACGACTACGTGCTCATCGACTGCCCGCCGTCGCTCGGGCTGCTCACGGTGAATGCGCTCACCGCCGCGGACGAAGTGATCGTGCCGGTGCAGTGCGAGTACCTGGCGCTCGAAGGACTCGGTCAACTCACCGCGACGCTCGAACTCGTGCGCAGAAATCTCAACTCGTCGCTGAAATTGCGCGGGCTGCTGCTCACGATGTTCGATGGCCGCACGAATCTTTCGCAGCAGGTCGCCGACGAAGTGCGCAAGCATTTCTCCAACACGTTCAAGACCGTCATCCCGCGCAGCGTGCGCCTCAGCGAGGCGCCGAGCCACGGCCTGCCGATCTCGACGTACGACCCCACGTCGCGCGCCAGTCGCGCGTACGACGAACTCGCGGATGAACTGATCGCCGGATCGCGCACGGAGGTACCAGCATGACATCGTCGCATCGACCCGCACTCGGCCGCGGACTCTCCGCGCTGATCCCGAAGACCGGCAGCGGCGCTGGCGTCGAGACCGTCGACATCGATCTGATCGTGCCGAACCCGCACCAGCCGCGCCTGCACTTCGATGCCGATGCGCTGCGCGAGCTGGCGGACAGCATCCGCGAGCACGGCGTGCTGCAACCGGTCGTCGTCACGCAGGCCGCGTCCGATCTCGGACCAATGACGTATCAACTCATCGCGGGCGAGCGGCGGTTGCAGGCGGCGCGCATGGCGGGCATCGAGCGCATGCCCGTCGTTGTGCGCGAGGCCGCGGGCAAGGAATTGCTTGAGATCGCGCTGGTCGAAAACCTGCAGCGGCAGGACCTGAATCCGCTCGAAGAGGCGCAGGCGTTCCGCGGCCTCAACGAAGACTTCGACATGACGCAGGAGCAGATCGCCGCGCGCGTCGGCCGCAGCCGCACGGCCGTCGCCAACACGCTGCGCCTTCTCTCGCTCGAAGAAGACATTCGCGCGAGCCTCGCATCGGGTCAGATCACCGAGGGCCACGCCCGCGCGCTGCTCGGTATCGACGACTCGCGCACGCGTCTCGATACGTGGCGGCGCATCGTCTCCGACACGATGACCGTGCGCGAAGCGGAGGAGATCGCGAGCGCGCTGCGCAGCGTCAACAAGCCGAAGAGCGCGGCGGACCGCCGCTCGAACAGGAGCGCCGACCCGCATGTCAGCGCGCTCGAGTCCGAGCTGCGCCAGGCGATCGGCATGCCCGTGACGATCAAGAAACGCCGCACCGGCGGCACCGTCAGCATCCGCTACCACAGCGAAGACGAACTGCTCGGCATCGTCACCCGCATCGCGCGGTAGCTGCGCCGGCCTGTGTACATCTTGCGGCCACGATCAGTAGGGGCGCACGGCTGTGCGCCCCCGTGGGTTGCGCGCGCTGCGCACGGAGATCGGTACACGTTGGCGGGCGCTCTACGGAGCGCCCCTACACGAACAGCAACCCCCACTATCCTCCTCTCCGCCCGGCGGAGAGGACCAGCGCGCAGCGCGGAGGTGAGGTCACGCAACCCGCAACGCTACTGTCGGAACCTTGGAGCACAGGGTAGGGGAGCACGGCTGTGCGCCCCGGTGGGTTAGGCGCGCTGCGCGACGGAGATCAGTACGCGTTCGCGGGCGCTCTACGGAGCGCCCCTACACGAACAGCAGCTCCCTCCTCTCCGCCGGGCGGAGAGGACCAGCGCGTAGCGCGGAGGTGAGGTGACGCAACTTCCGAACCTTGACAGCAATGGGTAGCACAGCTGTGCGCCCCTACTTCCCTCCTCTCAGCCCGGTGGTTGAAGTACCCGGCGCGACGGAGATCAGTACACGTTCGCGGGCGCTCTACGGAGCGCCCCTACGCGAACAGTAGACTACGAATCGATCGCCGGAAACCGCACGTCGTCGACGCGCAGGATCGCGGCGTAGCGGCGCGCCGATGCGAGATCTCTGTCGTCGCGCGACGCGCGATAGCGGTTGAAGCCGTCGAGCATCTTGTCGGCGATCAGCTGCATGTCGAAGCCCATGATGTAGCGCTCGCTCATCTCGTTCAGCGCGTCGACGTACAACTCGAAGTGGTCGGCGAGCTTCGCCAGCGTGTCGGGCTGGTGCGCGCATTCGGCATGATCGTCGCGCGCCGCCATCCGGTACATCGCCTTGCCGGTGCTGACGTAGTACGCGGCGTCGACGCCCGCCGCGGTGCGCTGTCGCAGGTGCGATGCGCCTTTCGATCGCGGTTGCAGGCTCGACGGGAAGATGCCGCTGATGAACAGCGCGCCATCGGCGTACTTGCGGTAGGCATCGAACACGTTGGCGACGCCGAGCGGCCGCCTGTCCGGGTCGAGCAGATCGCTGAAGTACAGCCGGCGCGGCCGCCCGTCCTCATCCGCCGGAAACAGCTCGCTCGTCAGCAAGCATTGCTCCAGCAGCGCGCCCAGGTAGTCGATGACGCCGGCATCGACGCTGTGCCGCCCGACGTACAACACCTTGATCACGAAGAGGTCGAAGAGCGTGCGCGCGGAGAGCGCGCTGACCTCGCCGATGTCGTCGTAGACGGCACTCACCAGCTCGTCGACGGCGCGCGCGAATCGGCGGTCGGCGGCGTTGTGGCCGTCGTTGCTGGCGATGATCTCCTTCAGCTCGCGCACGCTGTCTTCGATCACGGTGAGCCTCGCCCCGATTGTAGCCGTTCGACGATCGGGCTTGCTGGAATGATCGACCGGTCGCCGTCAAGGATTGACCGTTGGGAACCGCAGATTACGCAGATTACGCAGAGGGGGAGGCGACGGGAACCACGGATTACGCGGATTCCACGGAAGGGGGAGGACGGAAGGATGGGTGAACGAGAGCGCCGGTCGTGTAGGGGCGAGGCTCGCCTCGCCCGGCGCGGGTTCTGGCGACGCCCCGCGTGTTCGCAGACACGGGGTGGTGGCGCCCGCACGGGCGCACAGCCGTGCGCCCCTACCTGGTCTGGCGCCGGCCGCTAATCTTCGTTGCGGTGCCGCTGCGACCCGGGCTTCCCCAGCCGGAACGTACACGTACCCATCGCGACGCTGCGGCCGGCGTCGTCCCGCACGTCGACCTGCGCGATGGCGATGGCGTTGCCCGCGCGCACGACGCGCCCCTCGGCGACGAGGCGCGTGCCCTGCGCGCGTTCCAGGAAATGCACCTGCATGTCGATCGTGCCCATGATGCGATCGTCCGGCAGCGTCGCTGCGGCGATCGCGCTGCCGGCCGCAGAGTCGATCAGCGCGCAGACCGATCCGCCGTGCGCCGCGTCGAACGGGTTCATCACTTCGGGCACGAGCTGCATGCTCATGCGCGCCCAGCCGGGGCCGGCGGCTTCCAGGTGCAGCCCGATGTACTGGTTCAGCGAGATGCGCCGCTCGAACAGGTCGCGCCGTTCTTCGATCCACGCCGCCCAGTCGAAGTCGTCGCCGGCGGTGTCCAGGGGTTCAGGCATACCAGTCCGCCATCATGAACAGAACTGTACGGAGTGTCGCAACGCTAACACGGCGTCAGGCATCGCTGCAACCGCGCCGCGATCGGACGCTACGGCACGACGAACTCGCCATCGACGGACTGGCCGGCATCGACGGCGGCGAGGAAGTCGAGCGTTTCCGCCGCGAACGCGTCGGGGCGCCACATGTTGGTGCCGTGCCCGCTGTTGCGCAACAGCACAAAGCGGCTGCCCGCGATCCTGCCGTGGATGGCGCGGCTCGCCGGCAGCAGGTTGTCCTGCTCGCCGACGAGCACGAGCGTTGGTGCGGTGATCCGCGGCAGGCGATCGAGCGACCCGGACCAGTCCTGCATCGCTTTGCTGCCGCCGAGGTACCCGTCGACGCTCATCGCCTTCATGTTCTCAACATGACGGCGCACGCTCTCGGGAATGGCGCGCGCGGTCGCCGCAGGCGACAACGCCATCGGGCTGTTGCGCATTGCGTCGATGATCGCCGACATCCCTTTCGTGCGCGCGAGTGTCTGCATCATCTCCCGCATCTGCGTGAACTGCGCCACCCGCGCGGCGTCCTGCGCCATCGCACCCATGCCCGGGCCGGTGTCGAACAGCAGCAGCGCCTTCACGCGGTCGGGATGCTGCAGCGCGAACTCCTGCGCGATCATGCCGCCCATCGATAGCCCGCCGACGTACGCCCGCTCGATGCCGAGATGGTCCATCAGCGCGAGCTGGTCGGCCACGTAGTCGCGCGCGAGGCCGTACTGCTCCATGTCGGCGGGCGCCGTCGTCTTCCCGTGGC
>Ga0209726_10004457_pt1 | contig 17892 bp, 16 predicted proteins | sample Subgrocontami54m_FD_187453 | JGI IMG/M metagenome (GOLD analysis project Ga0209726, IMG submission 187453) | Subsurface groundwater microbial communities from S. Glens Falls, New York, USA - GMW46 contaminated, 5.4 m (SPAdes) (version 3) | ecosystem: Environmental > Aquatic > Deep subsurface >... | reverse complement strand
TGACGCCCTTACGGGCGTCATCCACCGCGCCCTGACGGGCGCGACTCCAGCAAGGCGTTTCCCCAATCGGATACCTTGTTTCGTTACAGAGCCTTAGTTAGGCCACGCCTCGAGAAGCGGCCACGGAGACTCGAACTCCGCCCTCGACCCTGGCAAGGTCGCGTACGCGCCCGTATACGATGGCCGCACAAACAAGCGGGTCGCCGAGGTGCTGCCCCTCGCTCACGCGTTTTGGAGACGCGTTCCCTCGCTGGAGGGAGCAACCCGGAACAAAGCGGGCACCGGGAGTCGCACCCGGTCCGGCTGCATGGGAAGCAGCAATGCGGCTGTCACACCCTGCCCGCGCGAAACGGGGGGGACGAGAGACGGTGGGGGGACAAACAAAAAACCCCAGGGCCTCTCAACCCCGGGGTCTGCGGAAAGTCAGGCTCGTCAGTCGGTCAGAGCTTACGACTCCACAGACCCCGCCCGCGATCGGGATACCCCTGTCGCGGTTCGAGCGAGGCGAACCTACCGTTCGCCTTTGCGGACGCGCGATGGACGCACCACGTCCGCATGGCCACGGTCAGGCTCTCTCGCTCGGTTTTGGGTTGTGAAATCGATAGCAACATCGAAGGCTTCCTACTCCGACAGACTTCGTTGAGGACTGGCTCTGGAAACTCCGCCCGCAGGGAATGGTTCGCGGGGAATTCCGAAAGGCGTGCGATTGTCGTAACGTCAGGCGCGGCCGGGGGCAGCGCCGCGGTCGGGAAAGTGCCTCGTGCGAACCCTCTCGGCGACGATCCCGAGGATCATCACGCTCCCGCCGAGGACGAGGAGGGCGATCGGCCACGCGCGGGTCTGCTCGAAGTGCAGGGCCGTCAAGCGCTGTACGGCGATCGCGAGGTAGAGGAGTCCCGAGTAGAAGAACGTCTTGAGCTGCAGCGGGATCGCGAGCAGCACGAAGCCGATGCACGCGATCGGGAGCAGGACCTCCGAGAGGTAGACGACCTGCGCACCCACGGGGAACGAGATCCCCTGCTGCTCCATCAGGTGAAGCGGGAGGAGGACGCTGATCGGCGTCGCGAGGTAGAGCGGCCTTGAGAACCACCTCAGGAGTGGCGTCCCACGCCGCTCGAACCACCACGCCGCGAGGTAGTAGATGACCCCGTTCCCGATGAGCCACGTCCTCTGGGCGATTTCCTCGGCGTCGTTCGCCCTTCCCATCCAGTCGTGCGGGCCGTAGATCGCGACGCATGTGAGCGCCGCGACGAGGCTCGCCGTGCCGAGGGCGTAGAACGGCTGCGCGTGGCGGCTGCCCCAGGCTCGGTCCAGCCACCACCCGAGCGCGGTCGCTGCGACGCAGAGCGGCAGGTGGAGGATGGCCGCCTGCGCGAATCGCTCATCTTCCACCCAGCGCAGCAGGCCGAGTCGGAGCAGCACCGCGCCGTGAAGTGCCGCGAGCGCGAGCGCGGCGAGGTAGGTGAATCCCCCAACGCGGGTCGCGCGGGCGCCCGCCAGGAACCCGACGAGCGCCACCGCCGCGCCGGCGAGGAGCTGCGCGTTCGTGAAGGGGCCCGCGCGCAGCAGCTCGAGCCCCGCCTGCACGTTCGCGAACGCGCCGAATTCGGAGAGCCAGACGACCGCGGCCAGCGGCAGGAGCGCCGACCCCGTGAGGAGGAACGCCACGGCGACGCGCTCCTTCCTCCTCGCCCAGAACCACGATCCCGTCGCGACGAGGATAGCCATCGGCCCCGCGGTGCACGCGAGCCGCTCGACGCGGCCGAGCGTCCCCCAGAAGAACGACATCCACACGATCGCCGCCACCAGGTGGAGCCACCCGCCCAGGTGGAGGAGGACCTCGGGCAGGCGGATCCGCCGGCTCTCGCCGATCCACTCCGGCCCCACGGCGAGGAACGGCTCGTAGACGCACACGAGGTGGTCCCGCTCCCTCGACGAGATCAGGTTCTCGCCTCGCCACCGGTCGACGTCCTCGAGGTGGCCCTGCACGCGCCCCGCGAGGAGGTTGTCGTAGAGCGTCGGCCTGGCGACGACGCTGCGTCCCTCGAGGAAGCGGCAGAGGTCCTCGGCGAAGGCGAGCGCGCTCGCGTAGCGCTGGGAGGCCGACTTCTCGAGGGCCTTCAGGCAGATCCGCTGGAGCGGCTCGGGGATGGCGGGGTCGACGTCGCACGGGAAGGGCGGGTTCTCGCCGCGGATCTTCTCGAGGATCTCGAGGAAGTCGTTCCCTTCGAAAGGGACGCGACCGGCGAGGATCTCGAAGAAGACGGTGCCGAGGGAGTAGACGTCGCTTGCGGGCCCGAGGTCGCGCGCGCCGCGGGCCTGCTCGGGGGAGACGTAGTGCGGGGTGCCGACGATCGCGCTCCCCTGGGTCAGGCGCGTCTCGCCCGGGTCGAGGCGCATGGCGAGGCCGAAGTCGAGGAGCTTCGGCTCGTGGTCGGCCCCGACGAGGATGTTGGAGGGCTTGAGGTCGCGGTGGATCACGCCGTTCATGTGGGCGAAGTGGACGGCGCGCGCGACGCGCTCCATGAGCTGCGCGCGGCCGCGGAAGTCGAGGAGGTTCGCGGCCTGGCGGAGGTCCGTCCCCGGGACGTACTCCATGACGTAGTAGGGGACGGCCCCGTTCGTCCTGAGCTCGTGGATCTGGACGATGTTCCTGTGGTTGAGGCGCGCGATCGCCTGGGCCTCGCGGACGAAGCGGCGGCTGTCGGCGTCCTCGGCGACGCTCCAGGGGGGGAGGGTCTTGATGGCGACCGTGCGTCCGAGGTCGAGCGATCGGGCCTTGTAGACGACGCCCATCCCGCCGGCGCCGATCTTCTCGATCACCTCGAACCCTTCGGGTCGGAATTCGGCGATCTGCGCGTCCATGGCCCTACGCCAGGGGGGACTTCAGGGTGAAGTGCGCGAGGAGCTCCTTGCCGGCGCGGTTCTCGAAGGAGCCCTCGGCGACCTCCAGGCGGTGGATGTCGAAGTGCCGGCCGAACAGGGCGCGCACGCGGCGACGGTCGACGGTGAACGGCGGCCCGCCCTCGTCGCCGTGGTTGTAGAAGACGCCGAAGAGCGTCCCGTCCTTCCTCAGGATCGAGCGCACGACGTTGACGTACTCCCGCCTCCGCTCCGGGCGGATGGCGCAGAAGCACGTGTGCTCGAGGACCAGGTCGAACGCGGCGGGATGCGTCTCAGGCAGGAGGAAGAGGTCGCTCCGTACAAACTGGACCTTCGCACCGGCCTTCGCGGCCCGCTTCCTCAGCCCCTTCTCGGCCCCCTCGGCGAAGTCGACCGCGGTCACCTTCCACCCGTTCTTCGCGAACCAGATGGCGTCGTTTCCCCAGCCGCACCCGAGGACGCAGAGCCTCCCCTTCGGCAGATCGCCGCTCCTGGCGAGCTCCACGATCGGCGGAGAGGGCCTCCCGTGGTCCCACGGCGGCTCCCCGCCGTCGTAGTGCTTCTGCCAGTACCGCGGGTGGTCGACCTCCGCGCGGTCGTCCTTGCCCTCTTTCCTCTTCGCAGCCATCGCTACCTGTACCGAAGGAGGAACTCGGCATTCACCTTGGACTTCGCCAGCTCGGGAAGGAGGCGCTCCATCTGCTCGACGACGTCCATCCCCGAGAGGGCGCGGCGGACGCGATGGATGAGAGGGAGCGCGTCGGGGTGGAGGAGCTTCTCCTCGTCGCGCGTCCCGGACTTCGTCAGGTCGAACGCGGGGAAGACGCGGCGATCGGCGAGCTTCCGCTCCAGGAACAGCTCCATGTTCCCGGTCCCCTTGAACTCCTGGAAGATGATGTCGTCCATCCTGCTCCCCGTCTCGATCAGGCACGTCGCGATGATCGTGAGGGAGCCTCCCTGCTCGCACCTCCTCGCGGCGCCGAAGAACTCGCGGGGCTTGTCGAGGGCCCCGACTTCGAGGCCTCCGGTCGTCGTCCGCCCCACGCCGTATCCCTCCCGGTTGTAGGCGCGGGCCATCCGGGTGAGGGAGTCGAGGAACAGGACGACGTCCTTCTTCGCCTCGACGAGCCTGCGGGCGCGTTCGAGGGCGAGGGCGACGAGCTTCACGTGCGCGGCTGCGTCCTGGTCCATGCTGCTCGCGAGGACCTCCGCGGGGACGGTCCTCTTCATGTCGGTCACCTCCTCGGGGCGTTCGTCCACGAGGAGCATGATCACGTGGCAATCGGGATGGTGGTGGATGATCGAGTTCGCCAGCTTCTGGATGAGCACGGTCTTCCCCGTCCGCGGCGGCGCGACGATGAGGGCGCGTTGCCCGCGGCCGATCGGCGTGAAGAGGTCGATCACGCGGAGGGACATGTCCCCCTCCTCCTCGAGCGTGAACCTCGGGCCGGGCTTGATCGAGGTCAGATCCTTGTAGTGGGGCATGTCGCGCTGGTTGTCGGGCGGCTGCCCGTTGATGCTCTTGACCTCGAAGACGGAGAGCGAGCGGGCGTCGCGGCGCGGCTCGGCCATCCCCTCGATCTCGGAGCCGTTGCGGATGCCGTACCGGCCGACGATGGTCCGCGACACGAAGACGTCGTCGGGGGAGGCGCAGAGGTACTTCTTGAGGCTCCTCAGGAAGCCGTACCCCTCCCGGTGCATGTCGAGGATGCCGGTCACGGCGACGGGCTCGACGGGCGCAGGGCGCTCGCGCGGCGGCATGGGGGCCTGGTCACCGTACCCGCCGTCGTCGCGCGGTGCGCGCGGACCCTGACCGTCGTCGGGGTACCCGCGATCGTCGCGGTAGCCCTGGTCCTGGGGGTATCCCTGCGGCGGGCCCTGTCTCTGCGGCCCGTAGTCGCCGCGGGGTCCGCGGTAGTCGCCGCGGGGCGGTCCGCCGGGACGGCGCTGGCCTCCTCCCCCTCCGCCTCCCCTGCGGCGGCGACCTCCGCCTCCGCCCCCGCCGCCGCCACCGCCACCGCTGGGTCCGCGGGCGTATCCGCCTCCGCCACCCCCGCCGCCGCCTCCCTGCCTGGACGGACCTCCGCCTCCGCCACCACCACCCGGTCTCCTGGGTCCGCGGTATCCGCGTTCCATGTTTCTCTCCTGTCCTTCCTCTAGGTCCCTACACCAGTCCGTCCATCCACACACCGCCCCACGGTGGCGTGCTCGTGCTCGTAATCGTCCTCGCAATCGTACTCGTACTCGTACTCGTGCTCGTACTCGACGTCTGGCCTCACCCCTCCACGATTCTCTTCCTCATCGGATCACTCAGAAACACCCGTTTCAACTCCTCTGGCAACGAGGCGTACGAGGCCATCACGAGCTCCCCGGCCCTCCTCCTGTGATGCTCCGCACTCGGCGCGTCGCCAAGAGTCTCCGCCAGCCACCAATGCGCAATCCACGCCCCCTCGACATCCCCCGCGGCCTCGGCCCCTTCCGCAAGAGACCCGTCCAGCGACTTGACAGCCTCCCTGACGTCCCGCGCGCCCGCCAGGGCGCGTGCTGCCCGGATCCGCGCCTCGCGATTCGCGAGGACCGGCGGGCACTCAATCTCGTCCTTCCCCCCCGCCTCGACTCTCGCGAGCCCGTCCAGGACTTGAAGAAACCTCTCCTCGATCCTCGGCGCGGCGGCCCTCGCCTCGCTCTCTACCTTCGCCGCGCTCTCCAGGCTCCCTGCGGCGCGGAACGACTCGGCGAGCAGGGCGACCGCGACCGCATACGCCTCGCGCCGACCGCAGTCCCTCCCCATCCTCGCCGCCCGCCGATAGCAGTGGATCGCGGCCCCGAACTGCGCGGCGAAGCGATACAACCTCCCCATCTGGAGGAACACCCCCGGCAGCGCCTCGCTCGGCCCCTGTTCCCTTGCCAGCCTCAACGCCCTCAGCGCGGCCTCGGCGGCGGCGACCGGCTGCCCGCCCCACATGAGCGCCTCGGACCGTGCGCACTCGCGCGTGGTCTCGCACTCCAGCGGCGGCATTTCGAGGGCCCCCTCGCGCGCCTGGATCACGCCGAGGAGCCCCGTGGTCTCCTCATCGACCCACCCAGAGTCCCTGATCAAACTCGTCGCCTGGTATCCATACCCCGCCAGCGACTGCGCCCTGGCGAGCCACCTCGTCTGCACCGGCGGCAGCTTCGCTCCCCTCGCCTGCCTCAGGGCCTCGAGGAGCGTCTCTGCGAGCTCCCAGTCTCCGACGGTGAGGCACCCCAGCGCGGCGCGGCAGTCCTCGTCGGTGGCGACTCCCCCCTTCACGCGGTGCCACTCCCGCTCCATCCCCTGCGCGACGCCGTGGGAGCACTCGGCGTGGTGCGCCTTCCGTCTCTCCGCGCCGTCGCGAAACGCCATCCTCTGCACCCAATCGTGCCACGGGGCGAACGTCGGCCCGTCGAGCCCCAACGCAACGTCCGCGAGGCCCTGCCTCCGCAGTTCGACGCACGCGGCTGCGGGGGCCTCCGAGGGTCCTGCGGGTCGCGCGATCACGGCCAACATCTCCAGGGCTGCGGTCGCCGCGGGGCCGCACCCTGCTCGGTGGGCCTTCCACACCTCCTCGAGGCCGGGGACGAGGCGGCTCGAGCTCCGCGCCAGCGCGAGGGCCATGAGCGGCTTGTCGGCGCGCATGCGAGCGGCCTCCGCCTGCGCTCGAGCGGCGGCCTCGGGACCGAGGAGCGCCTCGAACACGCCCAGGCGATCGGCCGCGTTGAGCGGCAGCGTGGCGACCACCTGGATCGCGTCGATCTCGCGCAGGGCCTTGAGCAGCTCCTCCGCGCGCGGCGCGCCCGCGGTGGGGTCGTACGTCGCCAACAGGAACAGTCGTGGCAGGTCCGCACGCGCCTCCGGCCGCCCCTCGGCGCCGCCCCCCTCGTGGAGTGCGACTCGCAGTGTGCGCACGAGCTGGAGGAACAGCGCGCAGACGCTCCCGTCGGCGTAGTGCAGGTCCTCCACGCACAGCGCGAGCGGGGCACGACGCGCCCTGTCCACGAAGAACCGCGCCACGGCGTCGAAGTTCGCTCGGCGCCCCGCCTCGAGCGCCGCGAAGTCCGTCGGGGGCTCCGCCAGTCCCGCGTGCCGCGCAAGGGGCGGGAGCGACTCGACGGGCCCCTCCCACGGCTCCCTCGCGAGGAGCGTCTCGAGCGCCTGGGCGAACGGGTCGAGCGGCCTCGCGGGCCGCTGCGGGCAGTGCCCGACGACGAACTCCACTCCCTCGCTCAGCGCGAACTGCTCGACTTCTTCGACCAACCGCGTCTTCCCCGTTCCCTCCTCGCCGGCGATCAGGAGCACGCCTCCGTTCATCGGCTTGAGGTGGACGCCCTGCTGGGGCGAGGCCTCCTCGCTCACGACGACGGCCTGCATCGGCTGGAGCACGGAGAGCGCGCTTGCGGAGATCGACTGCTCGCCGACGAGGCCCTCGAGCGAGTCGGCCTTCTCCTCGCGCTCGATCCGCTTTGGGCCTGGAAGCAGCAGCGGCCCCTGCGTGTCGTCTTTCGATCGCAGGCAGGTATCGACGAGGGCGAGGCGAAGCGCGCGGACCTCGTTGGTGCGGGCGACGAGGGGCGAACGGAGTGGGGCCGGGCCGGCGTGGACGCCCTTGACCTCGACGCCCGCAATCTTCCCCAGCGACCTCGCGACCTCCCAGGCGCCGCGTGGGCGGTCCGGCGGCGTGGGGGAGAGCATGCCCACAAGGAGCCGCTCCAGCTCCGCGGGGGCGTCGGCGACGAGGCTCCTCAGCCTTCGCACGCGGCCGCTCAGGTGCATCCTGAAGAGGGCCTCGTGGGTTGGCGCGTCCCACGGCAGGAGGCCGGTCATCGCGTAGAAGAGGCATGCCCCGATCGAATACAGGTCCGTCCTCGGCTCGATTGCCCTCCCCAGCAGGACCTCGGGCGCGAGGTACCCGAGGGCCCCCGGCAGCTCCCGTCCGCACACGCGGCTCACGCGCGTCGTCCAGCCACCGTCCACGAGCACGAGCGCATCGCCGCGGAACAGCAGGTTTCCCGGATGGACGTGCCCGTGGAAGAGTCCGGCGGAGTGCACCTCCGACAGCCCCTCGACTGCGGGGACGAACGCGCGGCAGGCGTCCTGCCACTCCATCCCCCCGCGCTGGGCGAGCGTCGGCCCGGCGACGAGCGGCCTCGTCCACCCCCCCTCGTCCCACGCGGTGGGGGCGGCGTAGCCAGGGTGCCGGACGGCGGCGTAGAGCGGTCCCGCGCCCGCGATCCAGGCCCGGAGGCCTGTGCTCGGGGCAGAGTGTCTCCTTCGGACGGAGTGCTCTCCGATCTGCGCTGTGTCCCCGCGTTCCCCCTTGCCGAGGAGGCGGGGCCGTGACGCCGTTTCCGGCGTGGTCATGGGGCGGTGCCCCTCTGTACGGCACAAGCCCGTCCCGCGGACGGGCGCCATGGACCGGTCCCCATGGGACGGGCCCGCGGGCGCTGCGTTCGGTGGGTAGAGAGGTGCGCGGGACCGACTGTCCCGGCTCTTCGGATGGCGGCGCTTGCCGCGGAACGCAGGCTCGACGCTGACGACTTGTTTGTAGCCGCCCTCCCCCGGGGGCGCAAGGGAAAGTTGGGCGGGTGCTCCCTCTTGCCGCGCCGACCCCGACGCCGTAGCATGGCATGGTCAATCTGGCGAGGATACCCAAGTGCTCACGACCATTCGTGGCGTCTACCGTGACGGCAAGATCGAACTGCTGGAGTCGGGGCCGCCGGTGAGCGAGGCCCAGGTGATCGTCACCTTCCTGCCCGCGGGTCCGTCTGTCGATCTGCGGAACTTGGGGATCGGCGAGGCGCAGGCTGCCGGGCTCCGTTCGCGTCTGCGCACCTTCGCGGAGGACTGGGACAGGCCCGACATGGACGTCTACGATGCCGAGTAGTCGCGGCCTGAGACCGCCCCCGTCATCATGACCGACGATCTCGCGACCATCTTCGACTCCGAGATCGCGCGCCCGCTGGGCGAGTGGACCGACATGACGCGCGTCGACGCCTGCCTGCGTACGACCCTCGGCCTGTGATCGGGGGATAACTCTGGCCACCGTCCGTCGGCGCGCCATCCGACGTCCACTTCGCAATCCTGGACAGAACGTGTGCCCCCTGGAGGGCGGTCCGTGGTGCGCTGGACGGAAACGCGAGACTCCTACCGAGCGACCTTCGTGCCGGATTGCGTCCTCTTCGGATACGGCGCGCTGATCATCCTGACGATGACCTTGGCGCTTTCGATTGAGTTCCGGTCCAGCGGCCGCGGACCCCAAAGCGTCATGGCGGTGTTTCTGGGCGTGGGTGCCCTTCTCCTCATACCTGCGCATGGCCCTTTTGTGGAACGGAGCCAGGTGGATTGATATCCCCCTTCAGGGAGGGCCGATCACGTGGGGCTGTGGTGAATCGACGCAGGGTTGGACGTCCGCCCCCGTGTCCTACTTTGACGTCGAGCAGGTCTCCCGTCCGTTCACGTGCTGCCGTCTAGTCGCGATCCTGGATGACGGCAGCACTCGGTACCCGATCGTGGATGTGTCGGCCAGGAGTCCCGCGACGCTTGCTCCGCTCGTGAGACAGCTCAACCAACAGGTCGGGGGCGAGGCGGCAACCCCGCTCAAGGTGCCGGGGTTGATTCGGCGGCACCGGGAGCGACAGTGGAACACCTTGATCGTCCCGGTCCTCTTCCTGCTCTTCGCTGGCGCCATCCTCTACACGGTCATGTTCACCCTCCAACCACGCAACTGGCCGGACTGACCGGCGCGGCTGCCGGGTTCAGGGAGGCGCCAGGATGAAGGCGGGGCGGACTCCGAGCGGGCGGTGCACGGCTACGCGCGGTAGGACCAGGCGACCATCATCCCCGGCATTCCGAGCAGGCAGATGGCGCTCGAGAGCCACGCGAGTGTGACCATCCCCAGGGAGACGAGCACGCGGCCGGTCAGGCGAACGCGCCACGACCTCCACAGCGCCGCGAGGGGGCGCTCCTCGGCCGCGAGCGAGGCCCGTCCGTCCCGCCGCGCCAGGGCGTACAGGGCAAACAGGTCGGGAAGGAAGAACAGCGCCAGGAACGCCTGCAGGGGCGGCGTCTGGGCGATGTCGAAGGGGTCCCACGAGCCGTCGTTCCCCACCCACTCCGGAGCGAAGGGTGAGGCCAGGAGCGCGAACCATGCAAGCGACAGCGGCAGGGCGATCCACAGCGCGTCCCGCGAGCGGGACAGCACCTTGAGCCCGAGGTAGATGAACAGGACCGACGGGACGGCCGCCCATTGCAGCAGGCAGACCGACTCGTCGCCGTACTGACGGCGGGCGAGCGTGCCCACGAGGCCGCCGAGCGCGACGCCTGCGCCGCGCAACAGGAAGATCCAGGCGGCCGCTCGAACCATGGCCTCGGCCTCCCAAACGCGCAACGGGCGGCCAGAGGGCTTCCCTGTCACCATTCACCTCCCTCCGCCCTGCGGTACTGCGTCGCGACGTCCCCTCTCACGCTCCAGCCTCTCCAGGGCGTACTCGATGGAGTCACGCAGGTCGTCATCGGGGCTCGCGAGGCCCGCGCGGAGGATGGCCTCCCGTCGCTCCTCGTCCGTTACTCCGTCGACCAGCTTGAGGAGTGTCCATGGGAGCGCCGAGCGGCTGGACTGGGCGAGGAGTTCGCCGACGAGGCCGTCGAATCGCGACGCGTTCCGCTTCTCCAGCTCCGTCAATAGCTCGACGAAGGGGGCGCAGTCGAGGATGTACTCCGCGGAGGCGAGGTCCCTTGTCCATTCCACCAGCTCGTCCTCTGTGAGCGATGCGGCGCCGAGCTGGGCCGCCTTCGACCGACAGCAGTGCCGGATCCGCGCGTCGGTGGACTCGGTCCCCAGCCGCGCGAGACGGACGATCAGGGCCCGCTCCTCGGGAGTGGGACCCTTGACGGTCTCGACGACGAGGAGGGTCATCACGAGGTCCAGATTGGCAGGACCGGACGAGGACTCCAGCAGGGCCTCTCCCACGACGACCATCGACGATCGGCGGTGCTTCACGACATCGAAGAACAGGGACCATGGATAGGACTCTCCCTGCGCCCCTCGCACCACTTCGACGAGCCTCTGGTCCGAGAGCGTCTGCATCCACTCGCCGAAGGGTCTGCGGGAGCGGTCGATGGAGAGCGCGTAGTAGGCCGACGCCCGGACCTTGCGGTCATTGTCCCAGAGGGCCTTCGTGAGCACCTCGGTCGACCGCGGGTCCTCTTCGAGACCCAGCTTGTGCGCGGCGAGATCGCGACGTCGAGGGTTCGAGTCCGAGGCGAGGATGTCCTGCAACCTCGACACGGCCTCGGGGCCGAGTTTGCGGCGCATGTGCCAGACGGCGGGGTGAAGGTCGCCGGCGATCCCCTGGGAGTAGAATTGCACCTCGACGGCGAAGCGGAAGCGTAGCAGCCACCCCGCCGCTGAGAGCACGCCCACGACCCCGGCCACGAGCAGGATCGGGCGCCACTCCAGATGCAGGAGTCGCATGGTCCAGGCTCCCCTGCCTTCGAGCGCCCCGGTTCCTGTCGCTACTTCGCCGCCTTGTCGTCGGCCTTGCCCAACCCCGAGAGCGCCGCGCGGATCAGCTCGGGCGTGAGCTTGGCATCCGGCACGCCGTCGAGCTCGTCGAGGCGCTTGAGGCGGTCCATCAGCTCCTGGTGGGAGATGAGGCCCTTCTCGACGAGCAGGCTGACGAGGGCGACGAGGGCGAGGTCCGTGTACGCCTGCTCCGCCTCCAGTTCCTCGGCGGCCTTCCTCTGCTTCTTCGAGCCCTTCGTCTGGATCTCCACGATCCGCGCCATCGACTTGCGGACGCTGAGCAATTCCTTCTTCTGTGCCGTGATGGGGAAGACCCACTCCCATACGCCCATGGTGCACCTCCATTTGGTTGAGTTGGGGCGGGAGTATAGCAGCTTGCCCCCCGCCGACAAGGAAACGCGCTGACCTCGCGGCGCTCGAGAAGCGGCGAGGTCGGAGAGCTACTTGCCGCGCCCCGACTGCGTGAACCAGGTGCGCGCGACCGGGTCGGTCTTGAAGAAGGTCAGCAGGAGGTTGGCCACCTTCTGCCGGCCGCTGTCGCTGGGATGCGTGCCGTCGCCGCCGAGGTCCCCTCGCTCCCAGACGAGGCCGTCGTCCTTCCGCGGCGTCGTGCCGTCGGCCCAGAGGTAGGGGCCCCAGAGGAGCAGCGGGGCCTTGACCGCGCCGAGTTTCGCGTCCCAGTTCAGGTCGGGGTCCCCCTCGATCTGGTCCTGGATCAGCCAGCGGACCACGAACGCGCCCTCGTAGGCGTACGGCTCGGGGTTCAGCGCCGTGCCGGCATATCCGGCGTAGATCCGGCTGCCCAGGTAGGCGACGCGGAGGTTCGGGAACCGCTCCCTGGCGTTGTGCAGGACGGCGATCGTGTCCTGCTGCAGCTTCTTGCCGTGCTCCGCCAGGTCTCCCGCCGGCCGCACGTTGGCCAGCTTGATCCAGGCGACCTGGACCTGCGCGGGGGTGACTCCGGCCGCCTTCAAACGGCGCTCCGCCTCCGTCCACGTCTTCGCGTCCGCCGGGGCCCACTGCGCCATCGCCTGGCCGCCCTGGGCGCAGTCGACGATCGTGAGCGACTCCGACTTGTCGGCGTCCCTGTCGGCGATCGACTTGAACGTCGAGAACTCTTGGGTCGCGTTGGACATGCTGATGGAGACCAGCACGACCACGCCGTCCTTGGAGGGCTTCCCCTCGGCGTCGAGCGGGACGGGCAGGGCGGCCTCCCCCTTCGCCGCGGCCAGGTGGGCGGCGGGCGGATCGTTCTTCCCGCCGCCGTAGAGTCCGCCATCCTCGCCCTTGTACTCGTCCTCGGAGGTCATCTCGTTGAGCGGCTTGAAGCCGACCGTGGGCTTGCCGCCCTCGGCCGTGGGCGCCTCCGCGCGCCCCAGCCGCAGGGTCTTGAGGAACATCTGGCCGTTCCGGCGTTCGACGGTGACGGTGACCTCGACGCCGGCCTTCAGCTCCGCGGCGCCGAGCCCGTCGGCCAGCTCCCGCCCCGCGGCGTCGAGGACCCTGGTGTTCTCGTCGGCCTTCAGCGTCCGGTCCTGGCCGCGTGCCCAGACGACGAGAAAGCCGTTTTGCGGATCGACCTCCTTGAGCGTGCCGGTCGCCTGCTGCGCGAGCAGGCTGCACGCGGTCTGGAGGAGGCAGGCGATCCACAGGCCGGCACGCGGGAGGCTCATGGCGGTGCTCCTGGTCCACGGGGAGGGCGCGTGGTTCGCGACGTGGAAGGATTGCACCATCGCGGTCGGGAGTCAACCACTTGTGCGGGCGGTGAGGTGTGCGAGGGGGCGGCGCCCCGACGGATGCCGCCCCAGGCGGGAGGGGTCTCACGCGCTGACGCGGGAACGGTCGCGTCACTTTGACCATGCTTCCCCGGTTGGCTACGATGGCACTCATCCTCGAGAGACCCGGACGTGCCCCTCCCCTGGCACGCCCTGTCTTGCGGCCCTTCGAGTCGCGGTGCCTGAGAGACAGGTCGAAGCTCGCCGTGGGGATCCTGGGAGCGACGGGGAGGCAGGAGGGAGAGAGGCAATGCGGTTCAGCGCCGAGAAGGCCTTCGACCACATTCGCGTGATGGCGAAGGAGATTGGCATCCGCCCGGGCGGGTCGCCCGAGGAGCGGAAGGCGGCCGGCTACGTCGCGCGCCAGTTCAAGGCGATGGGGCTCGAGACGTCGCTCGAGCCGTTCCGTGTGGAGATCCCTGGCAGGGTGGAGGCCTCGATCCACGTGGAGGGGCTGGGCGCGCTTCCGACGCGCCCGGTCGCGGCCACGGCGAGCACGCCTCCGCGCGGGGTGGAGGGGGAGCTCGTCTTCGTCGAGAGCGGCGAGGAGGTCTTCCTGCCGCGGACGCGGCCGGGGCAGATCTTCGTGCTGTACGGCGAGCTCGGCGCCCCGGACAAGTACGAGCCGCTCATGCGGGCCAAGCCGGCCGCGATCGTGCTGATCGAGAACGCGCGTTCCATCGAGCCGCGTCTGACGAAGCTGCCGAACGAGAAGCGTGAGGCCTTCGGCGCGGTGCCGACGGTGCGGATCCGCTTCGAGGACGGGGACAGGATCCTGCGAAAGGGGCTGAGGCGAGCGCGGGTGGTGACGAAGATCAGCCACGAGTGGAGGCGCTCGCAGAACGTCTGGGGCCTGGTTCGCGGCACGGAGAAGCCGTGGGAGGAGGTCGTGGTGGGCGGGCACTACGACTCGGTCTGGGGAGGGGCAGGCGCGCAGGACAACGCGGCGGGCGCCGCGATCGCGATGGAGCTGGCACGGGTCTTCGCCCATCGCGGATCGAAGCGGACAATCCGTTTCGCAGCGTTCGGCTGCGAGGAGCTTGGGCTGCGGGGCAGCACGGCGCACGTGGACAGCCTGCGCAAGGCGCACGCGAGGCACGTCGCGAAGAAGCGTGGGAAGGCATGGAAGCTCGACGGGTCGCCGCTGGAGCGGACTCGGCTGATGCTGAACATCGACTTGCAGGGGCTGCTCCTTGGGGAGAACTACTGCCCCGTGGGCGGGCCGCCCGAGCTGATGAGCGCGTGCAAGCTCCTCGCGAGCGAGCTGGGCCCTGCGATGAGGCTCGACGACGAGTGCTACTCCTCGGACAACGCCCCATTCGCGCACGCGGGGGTCCCGACGGCGGCGTTCGGTCGCCTGGGCGTGGAGCTGATGTGGGCGCACACGCCTGCGGACACGCTGGACCGGTGCTGGATGGACTCGCTCGCCCCGATCGGCGGCTACCTGGAGGTCTTCCTCTCGCGCTGGGTCGCGGACGCGAAGGCCTTCCCGTTCAAGCGGGAGATCCCCGAGGCGCACGCGAAGAAGGTGAAGGAGTACTTCAAGGGGCGTGTCTTCGGTCCGCAGAGCGCCGACTGATCCTATCTTCCACTTCGCTGCTCAGCGCGTCCCTCGGCGCCTCCCGGTCCTTCGGTGGGAGCTTCGTCTGGGACGCTGCAGGCGCATCGTTTCCAGCTCCGCCCGGAGGGGGCGCCAGTACACGCGATCGAGCTCTCGTTCCAGGGCCTCTTCGGCTTGCAGACCGGCCTCCACGGCGCGTTCGTCGCCGGACAGGGCGGCGAGCAGGAGGCCCCTGGCCGCGGCCTCGCGACGGGCGAGCGCGCGATGCTTCTTCACAAGAGAGCAGAGCAACTGCGCCGTCCGGCACTCGCGCAGCCAGAAGCGCACCTTGTCCGACGAGGGGGTGCGGCAGGCGTGGATGTCCGTTTCGACCAGGCGGCGCACCATCGGCCAGTCCTTGTCGCGCTGGGTCTTCTTGATACGCACCAGGTCCTCGACAGACATCAGCGCCACGCGGACGTCGCCTGGAAGGTCGAGCACGACACGCCGGCGCCAGAGGGCTCCGAACGGCGCGGCGCTTCGCATGGTGGCCATCACGTCGGGACGGACGTCCCGGAGTCCGGGGGCGCGACACCGGAAGTGGCACGCGTGCCCGCGTCGAAGGGCGACGGCGGACAGCGGGGGGAAGAAGACGGGCTCGGCACGCAGGTCGTTCAGCGCGGCTCGGAGGCGGACGAGGTTGCGCGCGTCAGCGGCTACGGCGATGTCGATGTCCCTGCTGAACACGGCGGCGCCGTAGAGGATGCAGGCCTGGTCGCCCATCAGGAGCGTGCGGACCCGATGTCGGGCCAAAGTAGAAAGGACTCTGGGTATCGGGCTCGGGGTCGCAGGTGCCTCCGAGGAGGAGGAAGGTCTCCCACAGGCGCATCGACTCCTCGAACCTGCGCGCTGGGGAGAGTCGTCGCCACCGTTTGTACTCGCCGTCATCCATGTGGGCCATTCTCCCCGCCTCCGGCGTCTCGGTCAAGGGGGGAGAACTGAGCCTGCCGCACAACTCAGATCCTGGCCGGCGGGAATGGGTTGCGATTGGGCGCGGATCGACGTTACCCCATGGGGCCCGCGGATTGACTGGGGGTTCGGCGGGTGTCGGCCTGGATTCCGCGATTTCTACCCCAGATCCGGTTTTTCTGGAACTCCTTGCCTCCCGTGATGGTCCGGGTAGTCAGAAGGAGGCGGACATGGATGCTGCTCGTTGCCGTCAGGAGCTCGACTCGTTGCTCGCTCGGTTGCCCGCGCTCCTGGGCCCCGTGTTCGAGACGACGCCCATGATGGCGGGGTGGATCTACCAGCGGCGGTTTCGCTGCGGGCAGCCGACGTGCCACTGCGCGAGCGGCTCCCTGCACGAGTACCCGTCATTGGCGACATGGGGCGGACCCAAGAAGGACGTCCGTCGGATTCGGCCGGAGGAGGACATCGAGAGGCTTCGGGCACTGACCGAACGATACCGCGCTGTGCGATCTGCGCGGACGTCCTTCCTGGCGTGGTCGCGACGCGTCGTGAAACTCATCGATGCCTTGGAGTCGGCACGGACCCGTGTTCCCGGTCCTCGGAAGAAGTCGGTGTCCCGAGCATCAGGAGGAGCGAAGTGAAGCTGCGTTCGCCTCGGATCTTTCCCGCTGGCGCCTTCACCGAGGGGAGTGCGATCAAGCGTATCGAGCGGGTCCTGGATGCTCTCCCAGATGCGGAGCTGATCGATACCCTGGAGAAGCAGACCTCGGAGGGGCGGCCTCGGCGGCACTCTGCGGAGAGCCTGTGGCGGGTCCTGATCGCGGGAACCCTCCTGGGCCACCGCTATGTGGCCAACGTCCTGGCTGAGCTGCGTCGGAATGATCGGCTACGTACGATCTGCGGGCTGGGGCCGAGCGAAGACGTGCCCCAGGAGTACGAGATGAGCCGGTTCGTGAAACGGCTCGTGAAGCAGCAGGACAAGATCGACGTCATCTTCGTCGCGCTGGTGCGTGCGGTCCGTGAGTACCTCCCCGACCTCGGCAAGCAGCTGGCGCAGGACGGCACCCACCTGCGCACCAACGCCCGCGGAAAACACGACCCGGCCGCGAGCGCCGACCCGGAGGCCACCTACGGCGTCAAGGCCAAGCCTGGCACCCGCAAGGACGGCTCCACCTACGAGAGAACGTTCGTGTGGTTCGGCTACAAGCTCCACCTGCTCGTCGATACGGAACATGAGCTCCCGGTGGCCTACACCGTGACCTCGGCCTCCGAGGACGAGGCCAAGCAGATTATCCCCTGCATGCAGCAGGCGGAGAAGACACTGGCCCCTCGCGCAGACGACAACGAAGGCGAGCCCGTCCGCTTCTTCGAGGACGTCCCGGTCGCAGCGGACAAGGGGTACGACGACACGGAGATCTACCGAATCCTGCACGAGGACTTCGGCGCGAAGCCGGTGATCGACATGCGACACGCGACGGCGGACGTCGGTACCGTCTATGACCGAGACCGCGACACCCGAGTCCGCAACGAGCAGACCGGGGAGTTCCGCGACCTGCGCTTCCTGGGCTACGAGAAGGACCGTCAGTCCCTGAAGTACGGCTGCCCCTGCGACGGCGTCGGACCCTGCCCCTTCTTCGGCGCCAGGTGCAACAAGCCCTCGGGGGGCCCCGGCGCCATCATCCGCATCAAGCTCGCCGACAACTTCCGCTACTACACGGCCATCCCGCGCGAATCCAAGAAGTGGAACCGCGAATACGATCGTCGTACGGCGGTCGAGCGCGTGAACGGGCGACTGAAGCAGGTGCTCGACCTCGAGTACACCGGCTTCCGCGGGAAGAACAAGGTACGCCTTCGGGCGTCTCTCGGTCTGGTCGCCATGCTGGCCCACGCCCTCGCCGCACTCCAGGCGCAGCAACCGGCCAACATCCGCTCCATGTCGCAGCGAGCTGAGGCCGGCTAACCCCACCCGAGAGCCGGTCGAGAACCCACCCGAAACGGTCCCTGCCCATGCTGCGTCCCCACCGCGTCCTCTTGGCGTCCTTGGCGACCTTGGCGGTGAAAAAGTGCCGCGGATCCCCCGTACGCATGCAGCCGCGGCGCTCGGGGACGGGATCAGCCCCGCGGCTCACCGGCTACCGAGGGGGTTTTGCAAGAAGCTCCCTCGTCCGGCGCGCCCCCGGTT
>Ga0209726_10004456_pt1 | contig 17899 bp, 19 predicted proteins | sample Subgrocontami54m_FD_187453 | JGI IMG/M metagenome (GOLD analysis project Ga0209726, IMG submission 187453) | Subsurface groundwater microbial communities from S. Glens Falls, New York, USA - GMW46 contaminated, 5.4 m (SPAdes) (version 3) | ecosystem: Environmental > Aquatic > Deep subsurface >... | reverse complement strand
AATTCACACCGTGCTCAAGATGACTCCGCGTCAGAGGTGGGAACAGGCACAGGAATTTTGGTATACCCCGGTTAAAAACAAAAAAGCCCACCTATCCACAGGTGTCTTCTAAATGGGGGACTTGTCAGTGCCTGGCGGACAAGGCCACAGCTTCGGGACACCACTAGACTCGTACCAATGATGAGCACGCGAATTAACCTCGCATCGCTCCGGGTGGAACATTGTAAAACATTCCACCCACCACTTTTCAAACCCATGAGCCAACCCTCGTGCGCTTGAAAAGTGGTTTTGTTTTTTGTGAGAAGCGGATGATTTTTGTATCAATGTATTAACACGTTAGTATAGCATGGACTGCACATTGCACTCCTTGACGCGCAAAGGTTTCTATGAAAAGATGGTGCCGTAGTGGAGGAGCTACACGCTCCTTTAAAAAGGGGTCACATGACTCAATTGATCAGGACCTGTTTTTTCGTGGTTCTTTTCGGAGCCACTGCGGCCGTAGGAATCGTGGCGCGCGTGCGTCGGTGGAACCGCAACCGGACGGCCTCGCAGGATGCCTTGGCGTACAGCGACGTCGCGTCGCATCTCGTGCGCCATCTCGTGGTCCTGCTGACGCTCACCTCGCTTCTTGCCGGCTGTGCGGCAAGGCAAAGCGAGCGACCTTACTCCATGTCAAAACCGCCTCTGTGGAAACCGATCAACCGTTGTGAGGAAGGCAGCACCTACTACTATCGCTACGAAAACACGCGTGGCGATGAATTCGCCTGTCCGCTTTGGCCCGGCTGTCGCGAAAACAACCTGCCGCAGTGGGCCAAGACCGAACAAGCGTGCGTCCTTTTTGAGGACTGCGTACGGGCAACCGCAAACCACCGGTGTCCTGCTCCTAAGTCGGTGGCTCAGCCGAGCGAACAAGCGCAAGCCAAGAGCCAGCGACTTTACGAAGAGATGTTGCTAGCTCTTGCTCGTAAAGATCCAGCAGGGGACCGAGAACTCTCACGATTGGAGCGTCTGTCCGGAGCAGAGTATTGGTGCCATCCTCGGATGAGAGATATCTGGCGTGCCCAGGGGGGGACCGATATCTGCGCCTACCACGCCTACCGGTATGGACGATACCTCTACGGCAAAAAACTGTTTGGTCGGGCGTGGGGATGGTTTGAGGAAGGATATGCGGCACGTCCGCATCCGTTCTTTCTGCGGTGGATGGGTGACTGCGCGTATCGCGTGGGCGGTTTCACAGACGCTTCGCGGTACTACATGCAATACCTGCATAAAGAGCCCTGGAGCATAACCAGCCCGGAGGTGTGGAAGATCGTGAAAGACCTCCACCGCAAGGGTTACTTCCCGAACGGGTACTTTCCCTAAACCGACGATCCCAAAGCAAACGTACCTTTCCGTCGTTTTGAAGGCCAGTGCTTTCCGAGAAGCACCGGTCCTTTTTCTTTTTAAGCGAGCAGATTATACGCCATGCGTTGACCAATTCATGATATTATGATAGGGTTTAGATATATACACTATGAAAAACAAGATTCTCTTATTGCTAGGATTCCTGTTATTTACACTTGCACCATGGCACGCGACTTTTGTATCCGCCGCGACCCTTGATCAAATCCGCCTTTCGTTTCAGCATGATCCAAAAACCACGATGACCGTCATGTGGCGAACCGAAGGGAATCTGACCCCGCGCGTGCAATATGGAACCACGACCAATTATGGTAGCGAAACAGTCGGTACCACAAGCCCTGCAGTCCTTGATGGCTTTTTTTATAACACGGTTGAACTTACCGGACTTACTCCGGGCACGACGTACCACTATCGGGTCTCAGGCGATAGCACAATATGGAGCGACGGCTTTACCTTTCGCACCGCGCCAAACGGCCCGGCGGATTTTTCCTTTACCGCGTTTGGCGATAATGGTACCGGCGCAGAAGGCGGACGCGCGCCCAACCAAATGAAAGACTTGGTCGCCGCGCAAAATCCCGCGTTTCATCTTTTAATTGGAGACCTTACCTACGCGGACGGCGACCGTTGTAACGGTCGCCCGTGCCAAAAAGAACGCTGGGAAGAATGGTTTAAAGAAATCGAGCGGTTTTCCCGAACCATTCCGATGATGCCCACGATTGGGAATCACGAGATGAAAGACGATGTAAAATTTTCTTCAGGTGAAACATTTTATCAGCGTGCGCTTGCACTCCCCGCCACGCCAAGCGAGCTTTATTACTCGTTTGACTACGGCGATGTGCATTTTATCGCGCTTGATTCGAATGATTGGCGCGCGCTTCGGCGCGGCGGTGCGCAGTACAATTGGCTCCAAACCGATCTTGCCGCCACTACTAAAAAATTCAAAGTAGTATTTTTTCACCACTTGGCCTATAGTTCCGGCGGCGAACACGAGGACATTGAATCAATCCAACAAGAAACCACCCCTCTGTTTGATCAATACGATGTAGATCTCGTAATCAACGGCCATAATCATCATTACGAACGCACCTATCCCTTACGATACGGCGCGAAAGATGCGCCGGTCATTACTTCAACAAGCCGCACTGAATATACAGGCGCGGATGGAGTGGTGTATGTAATAACCGGCGGAGGCGGGCGAGGCATCTACCGTTTTGGCACTTCACAACCAAATTGGTCTGCCGCGCGTTGCGAATGTCATGAGATGATAAAAATTGAAGTGGACGATGCGGGAATACTTACCGTCAGAACCATCAAAATCGACGGCACTGAAATAGATCGGTTTACGATTAATAAGACCGCCACAAGCTCAACATCTATATCAAGCACGCAAACTACTGAGCAGAGCACCTCGCCGTCGCCCTCAGTAGCTCCACCGGCGGCTTCAACTCAATCCGGCACCCAGACGCAACCAACCGCGACCGCTTCAGGCACAGGTTTTGCAACCGCACAAACAATCCGCGGATTCAATTTCGCAGTTTGGTGGCATGATGCGCTTGAACAATCAAGCGCACGACGCTCTCTTGATAATCTCGCGGCAACCGGCGGTAACTTCGCGGTGTTTGCCCCGTTTTGGTATCAAGACAATAAAACTGCAACTGTAATTACGCGCCGGTCTGACAAAACCGCAACCGACGCCTCGCTTGTCTCCGCAATCCGCTATGCAAAATCAATCGGACTCAAAGTAGGACTTAAGCCCATGGTGGATTCACGCGACAGCACCTGGCGCGGAGAGTTCCAACCTGCAAATCCGGATGCGTGGTTTCAAAGTTACAAAGATTTTATCCTGAATTATGCGCGGCTTGCGCAAGCCGAAGGCGTTGACTATATCGCCATCGGAACCGAGTTTACCAAACTCACCAAACCACCGTATTCGAATAATTGGCGAACGATTATTCGGGACATTCGCGAAATCTATCACGGCCCGCTTACCTACGCGGCCAATTGGGGAAAGCGCTCGGACGGAGAATATTATCAGATTGATTTTTGGGACGCGCTCGACTCAATCGGCATTGACGGATATTTTCCGCTTGCCACGACAAATAACCCCACCGTACCCGACATTACCAGCGCGTGGACATTTATAAATTCCGGCGGAGCGCAAAATTGGTTTTCCGATATCAAAGCGCTTCATGATCGTTTTCAAAAACCCGTCATCCTTACCGAGATTGGTGCATTAAGCTGTGACGGTACTGCAAAAAAACCTTGGGAATATCCATGCGGCACGAATCTTGATCTTCAAGAACAGGCAGATATCTATGAAGGCACACTTCGTTTTTGGAAAGATACTGATTGGATGCAAGGATATTGGTTTTGGCGATGGGACGCAAATCCAAATGCAGGAGGATCATCCAATACAGATTTCATGATCCAAGGAAAACCCGCAGAGCAAGTACTTAACCGTATATGGCATACGGCAAGCACATCCTCAACAACTCAAACCACACAGTCATCCTCCGGCACTACTTCGTCCACCACCTCCCAAACAGGCACAACAAGTAATAACACTTCATCGGGAACATCTACCAATTCTTCAAGCACGTCTACAGCCACGGCACAAACCGGTTCCCCCAGCGGAGGATCATCTTCTTCTGTACCAGCATCACCTTCTTCGAGTCCGGGCGCGGCAATTGCTCCTTCGGCGAGCGCTCCAACCACTTCAACCTTTCCAACCTCAAATGGTTCAACAACCCTATCCCCTAGACCCTATCCCCTAGACCCTAGACCCTTCTCTTACGGTCTACCCCGCCGTCCGCTTCCTGTTGAAAAGAACGCAGCTCTTACGCTACGCACCGAGCTTATTAATTTTTTCCCACGCGGCAGGGTTCCGATCCTGCGCGCTCATTGGTACAAATACGTAAACGCGTATCTTTACGGCGGCTACCCGCCAAACGTCATCGCGCGCGGATTAAAACTAAACGGCAAGGTCGTGCATCCGTCAATTCCCTGGACGGCCTGGCGCCGCTCTCCAGACTACCAAAAATACATGACATTTTAGGGTGCTCGCGGGTATTGACCCCGCGCCTTAAGAAGGACATACAACAATAAGCTCCGAATAACTGGGTTTTCATGGATTTCGAAGCATCCTCCATGTACAACAGCCATGCGAATAGCGCGCGACATCGAAACGTCCTCTTAAGGCGCGGGGTTGAACTTCTCGCAAGGGTGTGATATCCTATGCATACTTGTGGGCGAATCACGAACAAAACCCATAAGCCGCGGGCACGTAGCTCAGTTGGCTAGAGCGCGTCACTGATAATGACGAGGTCGATGGTTCGACTCCATCCGTGCCCACCAGCCCAAATTTAGTACGGGGCAAAATTATATTGAATCCCCTGCAAACGGGGTGTGGCCTCCGCCAGAGGCGGACAGGCAACGCCTAAGGCATCTGCTTTGTCCTCCAAAATTTTCGGGCTGTAGCACAGCGGCCTAGTGCGTCCGCTTTGGGAGCGGAAGGTCGTGGGTTCAAATCCCACCAGCCCGATTACGAAAATTTGGACGCTCAACGGAGCAGAGGGAGTGGGTCGAGCTGAAGTTTAGAGTGAACTGCTTCACTCTAAACCAGCGAGACGGGCGAGACGATGTCGTAAGACCGCCGAGCCCCGGACCCGAAGGGCGAATCCCACCACCCCGATTGCAGGAGATTCACTCCGTCACAAACGGATCCCCTAAGGCATCCGCCTAAGACGGATCATACCGACGGCAGCCGCTCAACTATCCTAATGATCCTATGAAAAAAGTTATCGTAATCACGGGCGGAAGCGACGGACTTGGAAAAGAAACCGCGGCACAGCTTGGAGTACACCATACCGTAGTGATTCTTTCTCCGAATAGAGAAAAACTTGCGGCCGCGGCCAAAGAAATCGGGTGCGAGTATGAAGTATGCGATGTGGCAGACGCTACGCAAGTGGCAGCAACATTTCAATCCATACTCCTCACCCATGGCCGAATTGATTGTCTTATCAATAATGCCGGCGCATGGATTGAGGGCGAACTTGATGAAAATGCTCCTGACACCATCGCACATGTAGTTGGTGTAAATACGCTGGGACCCATCTATGCAACAAGAGCAGTAATTCCCGCAATGAAGCAACAGGGACACGGATTAATTATCAACGTCATTACCCAAAGCGGGCTGTATGCAAAACCAAAGCGTTCCGTCTACATTGCTTCAAAATGGGCGATAACCGGATTTACCAAATCAATCCAGAGCGAACTTGCACCCTACGGTATCCGGGTAAGCGGTATCTACCCGGGCAAAATGAATACACCGATGTTTGGAAAGCTCGGCATTACAAAAGATATGAGCGATGCGCTTGAAAAAAGTGAGGTAGCAAAAGCGATTGCCTTTCTTGTGGAAACTCCGAACCACGTCATGATACCAGAATTTGGCATCAAACATATCAATAATTGACTATGCACCGAGAGATTGAGGCGAAAATTCTGAATATTGATCCAGAGATCGTGCGAGACAAATTGAAAAAGCTTGGGGCGCAATTCGAAGGCGAGCGCCACATGCAAAATGTCATCTGGTGGATCCCTACCGGAAACGCGCTTGACCAAAAAAGCATCCGTGTGCGCAAATTTATCGGAGGGCCGGTGCGCCTCGGGATGAAACACAAAGTACACGCCGGTTCCGGATATAAAGAATGGGAAACTGATGTAGCACATTTTGAAAACACGGTTGCGATTATTGATGAGCTTCTCCCTCATCCTGACTTGCGTATTGAATTCAGCCACCGCCGCGAGGATTGGCGACTCGAAGGAGCGCTTGTCAACCTTGATTGGTTTCCAAAAGTCCCGCCACTACTTGAAATAGAAGCAGAGAGCGAAGAACAATTACGGGCACTTGCAGGCAAACTAGGATTTAGCGAGAGCGACCTTGTCGACAAAGGAATTGTAACCCTGATCTTCCGCGCGCTGAACCTTAAAATCGGCGATCGTATAGTACTCAAAGGGGCTCTTGCCGAATGCGCTTTTGAAACGAAATCACAGAATTTCGAGCGAGAAGACGCAAACAATTTTTGACGTTTATTCGCAGAATAAGCGGAGAAAATTTTTACGGGTTATCGCCGAAATTATGCGATTGCAGTCAAAATGGCATTCGGCAACAGCCCCTGAGGATTAAATTCAAAAAATTCCGTTTAATAAGCGGGTATCGTATAGCGGCGAGGGGTTTTCTCCCGCACTGCTAATTGAAATGTGAAAAATCTGCTACGTAGTGCGCAGAAAGCGGGTATCGTATAATGGTTATTATTCCAGTTTTCCAAACTGGTAATAGGGGTTCGATTCCCCTTACCCGCTTTCTGCGCACTACAATGCTTCACCTACCTACGGTAGACAAGTAATGGTTATTACCTGCCTGCCGGCAGGCAGGTTCCAGTTTTCCAAACTGGTAATAGGGGTTCGATTCCCCTTACCCGCTTATTGAACAGAATATATGAAGCTACCAGCCAGGATCCTCGGTATCAATGGAAGCCCGCATAAAACGAGTACCTGTACGCGGCTACTTTCACAAGCGCTGCGCGCCGCAAAAAAAGCGGGCGCGCAAACAGAAATAGTGCACTTGATTGACATCGAGCGCACGTTTTATAAAAGCCGCTACGGAACCAAGCCAGAGGAAGATTTTAAAAATCTGAGCAAAAAACTTCTGAGCGCTGACGGATTTATTCTAGCCACTCCTGTGTATTGGATGAATATGAGTTCGCTTATGAAAAACTTTTTTGAAAAGCTTACCGTATTTGAAATCAATAATTTTAAACTCGAGGGTAAAGTGGCCGGATTTATTACCACATGCGAAGAAGATGGCGGATGGAAAACCGCGCTCGACATGGCAGGCCCACTTGACCATATGGGCGTTTTATTCCCTCCTTACTCTATGCTCTTCTACAACAAGAAATTCATAGACAAAAGCGAGCGGGGGTGGATGAAAAAAGATATTGAGCTTCTTGGCCAAAACGTAACTGAACTTTGCAGAATAGTGAAACTTGGAAAGCCGAAATGGGACTATCGCGGCTAATACCAATCCGCATGTATCGTTGGTGAGCAAACGAGTTCGTGGTATACTACCCATATGGACCAATTCATCTCCTCACATGACCTTCAATTAATTCTCCGCATTGTGCTGGCGGCGTTCTTCGGATGGCTTATTGGTCTTGAACGCGAAACGCTTGGAAAAACCGCGGGTACGCGAACCTTTGCATTAGTATCGCTCGGCGCGGCATTGTTTGCTCTTGCTGATCCGACAAATCTCCAACCTATTGCCGCCGGAATCGGATTTCTCTGCGCAGGGCTGATTATTTTCCGCGAAGGAAGGGTCGAAGGACTGACTACCGCGGCAGCGCTTTGGACCGCGGCAGGGCTCGGTCTGGTGTTTGGCCAAGGATTATATGCTATTGGCATCACCGCCGCGGTTCTTGTGCTTGTTATCACCTATCTCCTCCGTTTTATCCACCCGGAGGAGTGGAAAATGAAAAAGTAACAGTCCTCTCGTGTGGATAAAGTGGAGACTTGACCCCGCGCCTTAATTGGACAGTGGCGCAGAGCGCCAAGTGGGTCCATTTTTCGAAGTACCTATTTACATACTGGAGTGTTTCAAAAAGATTCTGTGGAATCCCTGTTGATAAGTCCAATTAAGGCGCGGGGTTGACAACTTTTTTGATCTGTGGTAATGTATTAATACGCTGATACATACAGAAGAGCCCTAGCAAAATATGCATAAAAAACGACCTTATCATTGGGAAAACAAGGAAACAAAGGAGTTATTCGAGGCCGTGATGAAACTGAAGAACTCCGACGAGGCACATCGCTTTTTCCGCGACCTGTGTACGGCAGAAGAAATCGACGAGATGGCGCGCCGCTGGCAAGTAGCCAAAATGCTGGCGCAAGAACGCCCCTATCGGGAAATCGCAGATGAAACCGAAGTAAGCACCACCACCGTTGCCCGAGTAGCCCATTGGATGAACTCCGGCATGGGCGGCTACCGCCTGATTCTCCACCGCCTAGGGCTTCTATAACACTACAACAGCGATGCCAACTGCAACCATCAAAACATTTTCAAGCTCTGTACCAACGTATTAATACAGTGATACAGACGATAACATTCTATGCAATCAAGACGCACCCCCACTATTTCAACTACCCACCATCACCACTACTCATCTTTTGAGAAGAGGCGGTGTTGATATTACAAAACCATATCACACGATATTCACCCCGCCCCTTCTTAAAAGAGAAGGGTTCTTTATACACCAGAAGAGGCACCCATGACACAGAGCCGTGAAGAGCGAAAGATTCTGCAGGGTCTGAGCGAGCGGGCATCTCAGACACTCGAGATTCTACAAGCTCATGAGCAGGAAAAGATCGACATCAACCCGGCGCTTGCCGCGGCGCTGGAAGGCATGTCTCTCACGTTCGTGGTATTCGCCTGCTTGGGAACAGTGCGGGGCAAGGAAGAGCTGCGTCTCGATTTGTCCGAGACGATCTTCTTCAAGAAATTCCGCCGGCAAGCGGAAAGACTGCTCAAATCCTTTTCGGGCGAAGGAATTCACACCAAACTTATTGTCATCCTGCCCGATCTCGAACCAAGGCGCACATGGGGATGGCAAGTGCCGCAGGAGGAGATCACCGGTCTGTGCGAACTGATGGTCGAGGATGCTGCCTCAACTCTTCCGCAACACTGGAGGGTTCGACTGTGGTCGGACATCGAAATGGAAGCGCAGGCAGGCGCGGACTACGACACGGCACTCCGGTGGGCAATGAAGTCCGCTCCGGAACTGATCCTACGCCCCGAAACGCAGTTCTTCCGGGACTTCGGGCGGTTGCATCCGGACATCATCGTAGCCGACGAACCGGAAACACGCGTCGCACGCAAACAGATCGCCGCTTACGCGCACGAAGGGCGCGTACTTGAACGGCTATATCCGAATGCAATTCTGCTGCAAACCGACACGCCAGTCGGACGCAAGGACGCGATGTTCAACCTACTGCGACGCGAGCCGCTCGCGATCGCACACCCGTTCACGCGCTAGTGTACGGACGGGAAAAGCAAGAAAGGAGGTGATCAAATTGAAGTATCGTACCTTAAGACGGAAATGCGGGGGGCTCCCTGCCCACCTGTAACGGGAGCAGAACGCTCCCATGGCCATGATCGAAAGCGATCCTCTGGCCTTTTTATTTTAAGCTCAAAAGCCGCCTCAATACTTGCTTAAACCGAGCCGGTTTTATACTCTCAAGCCCCCCCATCCACAGGGGGGGCTTGACAAGAAAAAGCCCCTATGGTATAGTATCAGTGTACTAGTACGATGAGTTTGTAAGGAAAAAGGATATATGAGAACTACCGCACATTATAAGGGAGAATTGATCCGCTTGCTTCGCGAGGTCGCGAAAGAGCCGGAAACGCTGAATGCCTTTCTTGTGGATATTTTTACCCCTACCGAATATGACGAGATCGCACGGCGCTGGCAAATTGTAAAACAGCTTAATAAAAACACCCCTCAACGCAAAATCGCAAAAGATCTGCGCGTAGGGGTGGCAACAGTAACGCGCGGGGCACGCGAATTGCTGGATAAAGAAGGCGGATTTATACAAGCACTCAAATTGTGCAAACGAAAACCGAATATATGTTAAATCTATCTCAAAACAATACGAAGTGGTGGTGGCTCGTATCCATTGGAACGCGAGCAGAGATTTTGTATTGAACCGATGCGTGGACCGCATCACACTTCCCAGAACTAAAATCTTCGCCCGCTTTCCAAAGCGGGCTTTGTGTTTTTACAGAGCAAATGTTCTTTAACAGAGCAAGGAGAAATTTATATCATGTCGCAGACTCTCGCAACGCGTCCGCTTGGGGCGTTCAGCAACTTCGTGGTTGAGCGTATGCCTGCGATTCTTGAAGATCGTGCGCAGGCCGCAGCACGCCTCGCTATCGCAGTGGAAGAATTCTTGCCTTCGGCCGAGGTGCTCGCGGTGATCTTGGCCGATCCTTATCGCTGTGACCTTGCCCATCTCGATCTCACCATGGCTGAGGCGGCGATCGTCCACTCCGGTGGGGTGGTGCCGACGGAACTGACACGCGTGGTTGACTTCTGCGCTGAGCTCTCGGGGCAGCTCCCGATGCTCACCTACGAAGGACTTGTCATGATCAACCCGCCTGACGATCCGCGGACGTTTACCCGTGGAGCAGTAGGGGAGGCCGAGCGGCATTTCTACTTCGTTCACATGGTGATCGAATCCTGCTTGGCCGTTATCGCGCAGGCATGTAGCGATGGTAGGGACGCATCCGCAGAAATGGCTGAGGTGCTGCGGCTGACCGAAGAGCTGCGCTCTGGGATGAACCCGGCGCATTTTGCGGCTTTTCGTCTCTTTCTCATGTCGCATCCTGGACGCAACCTGAAAGGTCCGAGCGGTGCGTTTACCGGAAGGATTCCGCTTCTTGAACTGCGACTGTGGAGTGCGTGGCTCGCGGACGAACACAGAGCATCCATTGCCCGTATCATGTCGTACATGCCCCGGGCAGATCGACCTCTTGTTCGGGAAGCGCTTGAATCTCCGTGTGCGGTCACACGCGCGAAGCGTCCTCACGACTTTGCGCCGTTCGTTCCTTTTGGTGAATTCTTGCTCCAGTTTCGCCGTCTTCACCTTGCCTCTGTGACGCGACAAGTGCCTGAGGCAATTCGAGATAAGGTGCCTGGCACCGGAGGCGCGCCCAATCCGGGCACATTTCTCCGGGAGTTGATAAGAATTACCCAAGATCTCCTTGCGCGGCTTAAGAAGGCCGCATCCTAACCAGTCGGGCGCTCGTACTACGAGTGCGAGCGTCCGATCACTTTTCATATTGCAGTTATACGCGTACAATATTGAAGCATATGTCTATACCAACAATACAGTTCGCACCCGATTATACAATATCTCGTATTATCAAAGGCGGCTGGCAGCTTGCCGGCGGTCACGGTGCCGTGGACCACGGCCAGGCAATTGATGATATGATGGCGTTTGTCGATGCGGGTATTACCACGTTTGATTGTGCGGATATTTATACCGGCGTTGAAGAACTTATTGGGGATTTTAGAAAAGAATATCGGCGCGCGCGCGGAAAAGAAGCGCTTGCGCGCCTGAAAGTTCATACCAAATGTGTTCCTGATCTTGCCGCGCTTGCTACGGTAAGCCGTCGTGATGTGGAACAGATTATTGACCGCTCGCTTTCTCGTTTGCAAATCGAGCGCCTTGATCTTGTACAATTCCACTTTTGGGATTATGAGATACCGCGGTATACTGAGGTTGTGCAGTATCTTTCTGAGTTTCAACGGGCAGGTAAAATTCATTTGATCGGCGTTACAAATTTTGATGTGCCGCATTTGAAGGAGCTGATTGATGCCGGAGTGTCTGTTGTTTCAAATCAAGTGCAATATTCGGTACTTGATCAACGACCCGAGCATGGCATGGCGGAATTCTGTAGTCGCCATGCAGTAAAACTATTGTGTTACGGAACAGTAGCAGGCGGATTTCTTTCAAGCGCGTATCTTGGGGTGCCCGAGCCAACGGCACCGCTTGAAAATCGTTCACTTACCAAATATAAATTAATTATTGATGAGTTTGGAGGATGGGAATTGTTTCAAGAGCTTCAGAAAACGCTTCAAAAGATCGCTGCTCGACACGGAACAAGTATTACCAACGTGGCAACCCGATTCGTGCTTGATCAGCCCGGCGTTGCCGCCGCGATTGTCGGGGCGCGAAATCGTACGCATCTTTCTGAGGCAGCAGCGCTTGGCGCGCTTACGCTCAGCAACGAAGATCGTGGTGCAATCCGTGAAATAATTGCCCGCGCAAAAGGGCCGCAAGGCGATACCTATGATCTTGAACGAATTAAGGGCGGAAAACACGCTTCAATTATGAAATATAATCTTAACAAAAAATAAGTATGAAACCTACTGCAAAAAAACAGCAATCGGACGCGTTTACTCTTTATGATCTTCGCGTTGAAGTAGTAGCCGGCCGCGGGCCTATGGCCTGCAATCACAAAATTGGGGATTATTTTGAGGTCTCCGGAGAAAATATTAGTATCCCCGCTGGCAAGACGTTTACCCTCTATGCACTTGCCGCACTGCTTCCGCTTTTGCCGGCAAAACAGCGCGTAACTCAAAAAAACGACTGGATGGGTATTGAAACAGATATCGGGTGTCCTGATCCAAATTGCGGCGCGCTATTTCGAATCACGCGGACACGAAAACACGTTTTTTATCTCCACGAAACAAGCGCGGTTTCCAAAACCGTTACTGCCGATAATACTTTGCCGCATCCTCGGGGGAGACGGGATTGATAATCAGTCCTGAGCCGATTTCGACCCCGGCCCAAATTGAGCCGCGGGGAGTAATTTTCATGTACAGATGTTGATCTTCATCGTCGATTACTTGATGAAAATAGAAATTGTACGGGAGGTTGAGCGCGGCAATTTTTTTAAGCGCATGTTTTAAAATTTTGGCCCATGAAAGCCGCTCGGTCTCGCTTAAGAGCGTTACATTGTCAAGATGTCGTTTGGGAAGGATCCATAATTCGTAATTATGCATTGAGGCATACGGAGTAAAGCAAACCACGTTTTTGTCTTCAAACACCAACCGCGGACTCTTTCGTTCTTTGCCTATGACATCGCAGTAAACACAATGACCGGTGCGCAGTTTATATGCTTGTACTTTTTGCGATTTATCGAGTAAATGCGGCGGAAGAAATTTGGTGGCAAAGATTTGCGAATGTGCATGCTGGATCGAAGCTCCTGCCGGACCGCCTGCATTTTTGAAAATTAAAATGTATTCGATTTTTTTATCTTTTGAAATTGCACGGGTTCTTGCGGCGTAGACCGACAAAAGGTTTGCTACGTGGTGATCGGCGAGTTCTTCCAAGTGTTTGCCGTGCTGCGGCGTTTCCACCACTACTTCTTGTATTCCGTATGCCTTTTGATTTTCAACAGAAACGGCAGGAAATTTGTTTCCTACTACCTTGATACTCCATGCATTTTTTTCCTTAATCGCAAAAACGCTTGGTTCCACATTGATTTTTTCCGGACAAAAACGACACGGCGGCGGAACCGGTTTTGGTTGACACTCCGGGGTAGTTTCCTTGGAACGCACGCCCCGTTGTGGAGCAATAATGACGTATTTGTCCTGAATGTAGTCTTTACGAATTTCAGAGCTCATAGTCTCGCGAATCGCTAAACGAATGTCAGCGAATAATGAGCGAATCTTCAGTATTAGCACTGATTAGTTTAAATTCGCTCAGTGATTAGAGAGAACGCCTCGCGCCAGCGATGGCTATTGCAAGGGCATCAGCCGCATCGTCGGGTTTAGGAATCTCCTTTAGCTTCAAGATCAATTGTATCATCTTTTGGACCTGCTGTTTATCTGCTTGACCATAGCCGGTAAGCGCCTGCTTTACTTCTTTTGGGCTAATCTCAAACACCTGCGCATTTAATTCGCCGCAGGTAAGCATGATTACGCCGCGGGCCTCGCCAACGGTAAGCGCGGTCTTTACATTTTTAGAAAAAAATAACTTCTCAACCGCAACTCGATCCGGCTTATACTGCTGTATTAATCGAGTAAGCTCGTCATGCACCGCCCGTAACCGATCTTTGTGCGGCGTATCTTTTGTGGTTTCAAAACACCCGTATGCAATCGCGCGCGGTTTTTGTTTTATTTCTTCAATCACCCCCCAACCCATCCGCGCAATACCGGGGTCAATACCAAGAATTATCATAGTCCTACATTCGTATAATACTCGCTTACATCTTCCATCTCATCAAGCGCATCTTGGAGCGCTTCAAGTCGGGCTCGAGCGTCTTCCGGCGGAGTAATTTTTTCTTTGGGAATCCATTCAAGGCCGGTGCTTTCAGGGGTAAATCCCATTGCCCGTACTTTTTCTTCAACAGCTTTAAGTTCGTCCGGTTTTGTATATACCGTAATCCCCTCGTCCTCAACTAAAATATCTTCTGCGCCGGCATCAATCAATTTCAATTCGAATTCACTTTCATCTTTCAACTTTAATCTTTCAACTGCGAGGCGCACAACGCCTCGCCTTTCAAACATCCAGGCAACCGACCCACTTCCGCCAAGATTCCCCCCGTGCTCGATAAACGCATGTTTCAAATCCTGATACGCACGGTTCTTTTTATCCGTTACCACTTCCACAATAAAGGCACTCCCGCCAGGACCAAATCCTTCGTACGTATCTTCAATAAGCTGCACACCTTCTTTGTCCGCGCCAGTTCCCTTTGCAATCGCGCGATCAATCGTGTCTTTTGGCATAGCCGCGCCCTTCGCCGTATCAATAACCAGCCGCAATTTAAAATTCGTCCCCGGATCCCCGCCGCCGCGCGCGGCAATGGTAATCATGCGGGACAATTTAGTAAACACTGCGGCCCGTTTTTGATCCGCCGTACCTTTCGCGCCTTTGATTTTAGACCATTTGCTATGTCTGCTCATAGTGAAAAAGTATAACAAAAAAGCGACCAAGTCGCAAGACGCTCTTTGGTTGAATCCGCCCTTATTTTTGCTTGGCAAGAAATCTTAACGCCTGCCGCTTAAACTCCCGAAATTGATCAATATCATTCTGCAAATATTCGTATACCCTTTCACGGTTGATTTTCTCGTACTCATGGATAAGTACGTTGCGAAATCCGCTTGCACCCATAAGCTGGTTGTACAATTTTTCGCTCATCACCTTCTTGTCATGCAATACTCGAAACACATCGCGATTTTCCTCCGGACGCGGAAAATTAAACGCAATAATTACCATCTTAGCCACGTCGAGAAGCACCTCAATTGAAAGATGGAGATAATGCTCACCGAGCCCGAATTGATGATAATCCGCAAGAAAACTTTTCTTGTTTACCTTTTGCAAATCCTTAAGATACCCAAGATACTCATCAAGCGCCTGCAATTTTCCCACTATTTTGTTGTACGCGATGCCGGTAGTCATACGTTTCCAATATATGCATTGCCATACGCTTTAAGAAATGGCGAGAAATCTTGATATTCATCCATGGCGCGCAATTCAAAATCCATCCTGCGCGATTCGTCACGGCTATATAAAAGTCGTCCCGTTCGCACTACCTCATAGCGAAGCGTAGCAGAGTTTATGTCATCGAGCACTATGAGGTCTACGCGTATAGGCGCAAAAAGCTCTTGTAATTCATGGAGCAATTGCAATCGGGTTGCAAATCTCAATGCCGCAGTACCAGCACCAAACAATATCGCGATATCATAATCGCTCTGCTTGATAGTTTTTTTGCCCGTTGCACGTGAACCAAAAAGATATGCGAACTGAACGCGATAACCAGAAAATAATTTTCTTACTTTTACATTTTGCAGATTCATAACAATTTCATTGTACCATAGCTCCTTATAAAAAACAAGGCAGACCGTAAAGTCTGTCTTGTTCCATTCTTCAAAATACTACTCGCGTGAGTAATACCCTCAAGAATGGTGCGACGGGTGGGGGAAACGCATGGGGCGCAACCCGTCGCGGGAAGAACAAGATCGAGGAGCTACTGGGTTGCCTCGGTTGTGGCGGGACGGCGACAGAAGACGAATTGAGAGTCGGGAGACCACCGAAGGGGCTCAGCCCAGCGGGTGAACAACCACAAGCCGCCCAGACGGCGCTCCACGCTGAAGACACTCGGGTCGCCATCAGAGTTGGTAATGGGTTTCATGCCGACGACCACCCACTCGTCGAGTTGCTGATCCTGGTCGGCCAGACGCAGCGCGGGTCCGGCTTCGGCGGGGCAGAGCTCGAGTCCTAGCGCTTTGGCACTGGCGTAGATCCCCTCGATGGTCGCGCCCTGCGGAAAACCGAGTTCTCCGACAGCGATCTTGACGAGATCGACCGAAGCTGGTGTCGAGGCGAGCGGGGTCTTATCGAGAACATCGTTGGCGTACGAAGAAATTTTTATTTTGGCAAAGTTGAGTGCGATGCGGATGTCCGAGACGGACTTGTGCCCTCCGAGCATGACTGTTTTCCAGAACCAGTCGGTGAGGTTCGGGGTCGGGCCCGGGGTCGCCACCGCCGTCCTGGGCTTGGGTGTGCGGAAGGTCGTGAGCGTGCTCGACGCGCCGGTCTCACGCTCATGGTGAGGCCGCGCGATCTCCTCCTGGGGCTCGGCGTTCATCTGCCGCAGCTCGTCGTCGTTGCTGCAGCCGAAGATGGTGATGGCCGCGAAGGCCAGAGTCAGGGTGCGCATGTCAGTGTTGCCCTTTCGTTGGGGTTGCCGAAAATCCTTCGACGGGTTTCACACCATGTGAGGTTCACGTACGCTTGTCAGATACATACTTTTAATATACCCAATAAGCGTACGAGAATTCTAGCACTCCTTTCCATTGTAAAGAACGACAAATAACTATACCACAAATTTACGCTTTTGTCAAGTCTAAAAATGGCTTAATAGAGCAAAGTTGCTTTAGATATGCGTAGATGCAGAAGCGGAGAAACGCCGAATATCTACGCGGATTGCCGCGGAACAAAAACGCGGGGTATTACCCCGCGTCGTATAACCACTCTTTACCCCGCTCAGCGGGGTCAACCTTCCCAAAACCCACAGGGAGGAAAATTGACTACTTTTTCTCTTGCTTGAATCCTGTTCCTGCCGGAATCAAGCGTCCGATAATGACGTTTTCTTTCAAGCCATCAAGCGGATCAACTTTTCCGGTTACGGCCGCGTTGATAAGCACGCGCGCGGTTTCTTGGAATGAGGCCGCAGACAAGAAGCTCTTGGTTGAAAGGGACACTTTTGTAACTCCAAGCAACAACTCTTTGCCCTCTGCCGGCTTTCCTTTCTTTCCCACCTTTTCATTTTCTTCTTCAAATTCCGCTTTCTCAATAGTCTCGCCGGGTAAAAGATCCGTGTCTCCGGGATCAATAATGAGCACGCGCGAGAAAAGCTGGCGCACAATCACTTCAATATGTTTATCGTTCAACTTTTGACCTTGCGAAGAATAAATCCCCTGTACTTCTTTAAGAATATATTCTTCAACCGCGCTTTTCCCGCGAAGATCATAGAGTTCGCGGGGATCAAGCGCTCCTTCGGTAAGCTGCGCTCCAACCTCAACGCGGTCTCCCGCTTTTGCCCAAACCACATATCCGGGTGGAATTATATATTCGCGCGCTTCCCCGTCTTCTTTGGTAATGGTAATGACTTTTTGTCCTGCTTGGCCGACCACCCGTTTGCCTGCCGCAGTTTCAACCATTTTTTCGCCGGTTTCAATTGAAACAATTCCGGCCATGTCAGTCATAAACGCTTTTTTCTTTGGGGTGCGTACTTCAAACAATTCTTCGACCCGAGGCAAGCCCTGGGTAATATCCAGTCCTGCAACGCCACCGGTATGGAAGGTACGCATGGTAAGCTGAGTACCGGGCTCTCCGATCGATTGCGCCGCAATAATTCCCGCGGCAGTACCGA